>Ga0193751_1001600_pt1 | contig 14353 bp, 13 predicted proteins | sample L1c2metaG_FD_143050 | JGI IMG/M metagenome (GOLD analysis project Ga0193751, IMG submission 143050) | Soil microbial communities from a riparian zone of the East river system, Colorado, United States - L1c2 | ecosystem: Environmental > Terrestrial > Soil > Riparian zone | place: USA: East River... | reverse complement strand
CGAAACCAAAGTTCCAATGGTCTAGGCAGAGGGGGTTCATGGCTTTTCGGGACTGGCGGCGTTATGATTTCATGTCCCCATGAAAACACGTCTGACTTTATTCGCAGCTGCCAGCGTGACCACGGCGCTGTGGCCGGCGGCGAAATCGGAGAGCGATTTGAAAGCTCGCGCCGGAAGGAGTCCTTATTCACGTTAACGCGCGACCATCATGAATCTTGTCTTTCCTGGTTCTGGCGCTTGGCGTGTCCTGTTGACTTTCCTTCTTGCTTCGGCGGCGAGTTTCTCGGCTGAGCTCGTGCAGAAGACACCACCGGCTCCACCTCCCGATGCGGACTCACCGGTGCTGATTTGGGACGTTAGTCACAAGCTGGACAACAGCCTACCGCGCAATTTTCGAACGACCGACGACCCGCTTAAGGCCGACAACGGAAAAATTCCCGCTAACACCGGCTTGGTCGATCTGCACGCTTCCGGCGGAGGAGAATTTAGCGCTGGGGGACTCAAGCTCCTATTGAAGCACACGCGCGGCCCTGTCACTGTTTTCGATTTGCGGCAGGAGACGCACATCTTTGTCAACGGGCTGCCGATTAGCTGGTTTGCTACGAATGATTGGGCGAATGTCGGTCGCACTCATGCGGCCATCGAGGCGGACGAGACCGCACGCGTAAAGTCGCTCACGCCCGGCAGCGAAATTGTGGTTGCCGGAGATGGCGTCAAAAAATCTGGCCTCGCATCTAGCGCGTCCGAACACGTCGTCGTCGAACACGCGAGTACGGAGCGCGAGATTGTTGAGTCGAACAATGTCGCTTATGTGCGACTCACGGTTACCGATCATGCACGCCCACTCGACGAAGAAGTGGACCGATTCATCCAGACCGTCCGCGCGCTGCCAGAGACTGGCTGGGCGCACTTTCATTGTGAGGCCGGCCGCGGTCGGACGACTACCTTCATGGTACTCTACGACATGCTGCGAAATGCGAGCCGGGTCGCGCTAGAGGACATTGCGGGACGACAGAAGCTGCTCGGATATAATTACGATGTGCTCCGCCCTGTCGAGTCTGGCAGCTGGAAGGCACCATATACTGATGACCGCATCGCCTTTGTCCGCGCGTTTTACAGATATGCTCGTGCCAATCCTGGCGGTCGGCCGCAGCTTTGGAGCGAGTGGCTGAACGCGGATGCACACTGACCCTTGTTTGCAAACTCGTACCCACTAACGCGAATTGCGCTTACGTGAAAACCTGTCTGGGCCCGGATAAAAAGAAATGCCTGCACACAGCCGCGCATCGCAACATTGCTTCCTTGTAATCTTGCAGCCCTAATTCCGAGCGTTCGGGATGTGGTCTCTATTTTAGACCGCGTATCGCTTTAGAACAGTGAGCAGCGAGCGCAGGTGCCGACGGCCCTCTGGCGGAGTCGCGGCGAGAACGAACAAAGGGGTCTGATTGGGCTTGCCCTGAGCGGCTCCGGCTCTAAATTATTTCCAGCGGACATTTCGGTAGCGCGGCTAAAAAGGCGCGGCCGTAGGGCTTGGTCACGATCCGATTGTCCAAAATCACGATGATGCCGTGGTCGCTCTTCGTCCGGATCAAGCGCCCGACACCTTGGCGAAGTTTCAAGATAGCTTCCGGCAATGAGTATTCGGTGAAGGGATCGCCGCCGCGTTCCTGGACGAGCTCCAGTTTCGCTTCGATGAGTGGATGGTCCGGCACGGCAAATGGAAGGCGCGTGATGATCACGTTAGAAAGCGCTTCGCCCGGGACATCGACGCCGCCCCAAAAACTGTCGGTGCCGAATAGGACGCTGCGCGGCGTCGCTTTGAATTGTTCGAGCAATTTCCCGCGCGGCGCGCCGCCGCCTTGGACGAGGAGGTTCATCCGCTTCTCGACAAAAAATTTCTGCATCTCCCCGGCGACCTGTTGCATGTCGCGGTAACTGGTAAAAAGAACGAAGGCGCAGCCGTCCGTTTTTTCGACAAAGTGCGCGATCCAGTGCTCCAGTTGTTTCTGATATCCGGCGTCGCGCGGGTCCGGCATTTTTTGCACGATGAACAGCTTCATCTGCTTTTGAAAATTGAACGGACTGCCGAGCTGCAACGGCTCCGCTTCGGTCGCGCCGATTCGGTTGCGGAAATAGGCGAGGTCGGCGCGGCCGACCGCGAGCGTCGCGCTGGTCATAACACAGCAGCAGTTCTCCCGGAAAATCATCCGGCGCATGACCGGGGCGAGGTCGACCGGCGCGGCGTTGAGCGAAAGGAATTGCGCGGTTTTGCCGGTGCGCTCGACCCAGTAAACGTGTTCCCGCGCGCTTTGCTCGAGAAAAATCGCGATCCCATCGCGCGCGTCGCGGATGCGCCGGCCGAATTCCTGCAATTCGGCTTTGAGAAATTCGTCATCGGCGCGCCGAACCACTTCGGCAATGCGCCCCTGGAGCGCCGTTAATCGCCCGGTGATCGTGTCCGGGACGAAATCGGATTCGCGGACACGAAACTCGCGGGCTTTTCGAAAATCGGATTTCGATTCAACCGCTCCGAAAAATTTGTCTACGTCATCAGCGAGCTCCGCTGCCAGTCGCACGCCGTTCGCGTCGCGCATGATCGTGAAAAGTCCCTTACGTGTCCGCGCGTTGTAAAGGCGCCCGATGGTCGATCTCAGGCCGTATTGGGAAATGCCGATGCCGACCTGCCGCGACGCGACCTGCTCGATCGTGTGGGCTTCGTCGAAAATAATGAAGTCGTTCGGAAAAAGGAAACCGCTCTCGCGCTCTTGCTGCTCATCCGGGGTGCCAAGGAGCATGAAGAGCAGGGTGTGGTTCAGCACGATCACGTCCGCGGCGAGAAGGCGTTTGCGCGCTTGCTGATAAAAGCAGCGCGGATTTTGCCCGCATGTTTTTTGAGTACAAAGGTGCGCCTCGCTGCAAACCTGCGTCCAGACTTTCGGGTCGGGTTCGATCGGCAAATCGCTGAGCGAACCGTCGCGGGTGGCACCGGCCCATTCTGCCAGCCGGGTCAGTTCGTTTTGCTCGGGCCCGGTGAAAAGTTCATTTGCGTTCTGGAGCGCGCGCTCGAGCCGGCGCGGGCAAAGATAATTTTGCCGGCCTTTCATGAGCGCGGCTTCGAACTCGACCGGCAGAATTTTTTTTAGGATCGGAATGTCTTTGTGAAGCAGTTGTTCCTGGAGATTTATCGTTTGGGTCGAGACGATCGCCTTTTTGTGGTGCTCGAGGGCGAACAAGATTGCCGGCACCAGATAGGCGAGCGATTTACCGACACCGGTGCCCGCTTCGACCGCCAGATGCCGGTCTTCCTCGAGCGCCCGCGCCACGGCCAGCGCCATCTCCTGCTGTTGCGGACGAAATTCGAAATTCGTCGCTTTCGAAAGAGATCCGTTCTCGGAAAAGATGGCCCGAACACGCTCAACGAATTCGGTGCCGAGAGAATCTTTCAGCGCAATCATGCGAAAATAGCCGAGCTTTTTAAGGCTAGGTCATCATAACGGCCTTTCCAGAGTCCCGAAAGGGACGGCAGACAATATCTTCTTCCGTCCCTTTCGGGGCTCGGTTGGCCTCCCAACCAAAGCCCAGCGTTAAAACGCTGGGCTATTATCGGGGAAATCTCGCTGCGAAAGTTGCTATTGTAATTCGCTACATCGAAATTCGAAAATCCTGTGAAACTGCTCGATCGCTACGTCGTTCGCAACTTTTTGGAGGCTTACCTTTACTGCATTGCCGGGTTCATCTCGATCTGGCTCATTTTCGACATTAGCGACAACATCTCGACCTTTATCGACGAACACTTCGGGATTCTACTCACCGTTCGATATTACGCCGCCCAGGTGCCGCAGGTTTTCATCATCCTTTTGCCGGTGGCGCTTTTGCTTGCGCTCCTCTTTTCGCTCGGGCGGATGTCGCGGGCGAACGAAATCGTGTCGATGTTGACCGCCGGGATAAGCATTCCACGGGTGCTTTTGCCGCTGATCGGCATGGGTTTGCTGACGGTCGGCGCAAGTCTTGCCCTGAACTACTCACTGGCGCCCCACGCCGAGCTGGCAAAGAAAAACTTCATCGCGACCGCGCGTTCACATCAACTAACCATTCAGGGACAAATCTTTCGCAATCGGACCAACGCGCGCACCTGGTTCATCCAAAGTTTCCGACCCGGCCACGACATCTTTAACACCGTGCAAGTGCTGCAACAGGACGCGCACGACAATATTCTCACGAACTATCTTGCCGCGCGCGCCGTCTATCATCCCGAGACAAAAGTGTGGGAGCTGGAACAAGCGAAGGTGGTCCAGTACGATCCGGCCGGGAACATCACCGACGAAAAATTTTATCCGTCGCTCAAGATCGACCAATGGAGCGAAACGCCGTTTCGCCTCGGCAGCGCCAATGAGCACGCAGAGTATTTGAGTTTTCCAGAGCTGCGCGAATATCTCCATTTCAACTCAGATTTCCCGCGTACTCTGCTCGCGCCGTTTCGCACCCACCTTCAGTATCGGCTGGCCCTGCCGTGGACCTGTTTGGTTGTCGTCTGGATCGCGGCGCCGCTCGGCATCGGTTACTCACGCCGGGGCGTTCTGGCGAGCGTCGCCAGCGCCGTCGTTCTCGTCTTCTCAATGAATTTTCTCACGCACCTCTTTCTCGCGCTGGGGGAAGGCGATCGGATCTCGCCGCTCCTGGCCGCGTGGACGCCGAATCTTATCTTTACCGCGATCGGCCTCTGCTTGCTCTATCTCCGTGCGACGAACCGCGAACCGCCACGCTTTCATCTCGCAACCGCGCGACGTATATTCGCTCGATGAACCCGTTGCCGAACGAATGGGCGATTAAACATCGCGCGGACGTCTGCGCCGCGACCCAGCGGCCGTTTGCGCCGGGCGAATATTTTTACACTCTGCTCTTTCGCGACGCTGATGGTTATCGCCGCGAAGATTTGAGCGAAGAGGCATGGTCTGATCGGAACCAAAACATCCAGCCGTTCTCATTTTGGAAAGCGCGTTACGAACCAGTGCCGGATACACCCGAACCATTGGCGAAAGAGAACGCCGAACAACTTTTTCGGCGCCTGATCGCGTCGGAGAATCCGCCGGCGAATACCTGTTACGTGCTCGCGGCGATGCTCGAGCGTAAGCGCGTTCTCAAACAAATTAAGACCGAAGAGGCTGGCAACGGCCGGGTCCTGATTTATGAACACGGCGGGACGGGCGACGTCTTCATCGTGCCCGACCCGCAGCTGCGGCTCGACGAGCTCGAAAGCGTGCAGAACGAAGTCGCGCAACTGCTTCGTACTGCCGCGTAAAATTTGGTGGATCGAGCAGTCGTCGCCGCGGCGACCTCAATGTTAAAACAGGCGGGCAAGTCGCAATTACCTGGCATCGGCGCGACCCGCACTGGCATTTAACGGAGCGGCCGATCCACCTGCATTGAGGCGATATTTGTGAGACAATAGAGATCAATGAATACAGCCTTGCCCTGGTTCTCCAATGCGTTTCCGCTGTACCTGGCGCCCATGGCAGGCGTATCGGACAAAATTTTCCGGCAACTTTGCAAAGAGTACGGCGCCGATGTTCTCACGACCGAATTCGTTTCAGCCGAAGGAATTTTTCGGCGAAACGAGCGCACCCGCGAATATCTCGACTTCGACGAAATCGAGCGGCCGATCGGTGTCCAACTTTTCGGCGCGAATGCCGAGCACATGGCGGAAGCAGCGCGGCAAGTCGTCGATTGGGTGCGCCCCGATTTTATCGATCTAAACTTTGGATGCCCGGTCAACAAAGTCGTCTCAAAAAATGGCGGCTCGGCTTTGCTAAAGGATTGTCCGACGCTCGCCAATGTCGCGGCCGCGGTCGTTCGTGCGATCGCCCCGCTGCCGGCCACAGCGAAGATCCGGATCGGCTGGGACGCCAACTCGATCAACGCTGTGAGTGTCGCGCGAATTCTCGCCGAAACCGGGATCGCCGCGCTCACTGTGCATGGCCGCACGCGTGAGCAAGGTTACTCCGGCGCGGCCGATTGGGCTGTGATTGGCGAGGTTGCCACCGCCGTCTCAATTCCTGTCATCGGCAACGGAGATCTTTCGAGTGCGGCGGACGTCGCGAGGCGTCGCCGCGAAACCGGAATCGCCGCCGCAATGATCGGCCGCGCCGCGATGAGCGCGCCGTGGATTTTCCGGGAAACGGAAGCTTACCTGGCGACCGGCGCGGTTATCGAACCACCGGGACTGGATGAGAAATGGAAACTAATTTTGCGCCATTGTGAACTCGCCATTCGTGAATGGGACGCGGAAGAACCGGCGATCCGCTCGATGCGCGCGCGGTTGATGGCTTACTCACGCGCCATGCCCGAAGCGAAACGATTGCGCGAAAAGTTCTCGAACGTGTCATCTCTCGCCGACGTTGAGGCAATCGCAGAAGAAAATCTTTCGACAGGATTTACTGGATTAGGTGAACCGGCTAAAATGGAATTAGTAAAATCCTGTTAATCTGTTCCTCTTCCTGGTTTCCAGATTTGCCTCAATGACGACTGAAACATCGCCCCTCAACTACAGGATCGGGAACGAACGGTTGATCCGAGTCACGGAGAACGCGGTTCGCAGGCTCGCGTCATTGCTGGAGCAAAAAGGGAACCCGAACGGCGCGCTGCGTTTGGCCGTAATCGGCGGCGGCTGCTCCGGCCTTCAATACGCGATGGATTTAGTGGATGGCCCGAAAGAACGCGACATTCTCGTCCAGGCGTCGAACGTGCGCCTGGTTGTCGATCCAAAGAGCGCACTCTTCGTCAGCGGCTCGGTGCTCGATTACAGCGAAGAAGACTTGCAAAAAGGCGGGTTCAAAGTCACGAACCCGAACGCCGTCGCCCATTGCTCCTGCGGCGAAAGTTTCGCCGTTTAATAGCAAGAGCGTTACCTGTTCATTTGAACTTGCGCCGGTGCAGAGCATGGCGATTGTAGAGCATGCTGACGGACCGGCAGAAAAACGTTCTCGATTTTATCCAGCGCGAGCAGCGGGAAAAAGGGATTACACCGAGCACTCGTGAAATCCAAAGCCATTTTCGTTTCGCGAGTCAGACGTCGGTGATGCAATACATCGCGGCGCTCGAGCGAAAGGGGTTCCTCGAACGTCACGCAGGCAAAGCGCGAGCTCTGATTACGCCGGTGCAAAAGGTCCGCATCACCGACGTACCGATTTATGGACAGATTCCAGCGGGGATGTCGGCTTTGACAGAGCAGACCATCGAGGGACACGTTTCCCTCGATACACGCTCGGCCAATATCTCAAAAAATCGCGGGACGTTTGCGCTCCGGGTCCGGGGAGACTCGATGATCGGGGCTCACATTGTCGATGGGGACATCGTGATCATGGAAGAGAGCAAGGATGTGCAGAACGGCGATATCGTCGCGGCGCTGATCGATGGTGAGACCACGCTCAAGCGATACGTGATGGAGCATGGGCGGCCGTATTTGAAAGCGGAAAACCCTCGGTATCCGAATCTGATTCCGGCCCGGGAGCTGAAGATTCAGGGTGTAATGGTGTCGCTGGTGCGCAAGCAAGAGCGCCGGAAACATCGTTAATGTTCGTTTGAACGTATTCTAACTTGTGCCATCTTTCTTCGATGGCAACGAGCGGCAAGATCGATGACTCACTCCCCGGTTCATCACCCTCCCGGGCTGCCCGTCCATCTCACTTGGCTCCCGCCGGCACCATTTTCGATCTTCGAAACCTGCTGGCGGAACGTTTCCCCCACCCCGCTCCGCCCGCGGGCACGCGTTTAGTCACCGGTTTATCTTTTCTCGATCAAGCGATCGGCGGCGGATTACCCAAAAGCGCGATCACGGAATTGATCAGCCCACAAATCAGCGCGGGCAGCGCATCGCTCATTCATGGGCTTCTCCACATCGCCGAGCGCGATCGTTATTTTCTGGCGCTGATTGATGGCGCTGATTCTTTCGATCCTCAATCGTTGGGGAACGCGGGCTTAAGTCATCTGCTTTGGGTGCGTTGCCGCAAAGCATTTGATGCGATCAAAGCGGCCGACCTCCTTTTACGCGACGGCAATTTTCCGTTGGTGGTTGTCGATCTTATTCTGAATGCATCGGAGGAGTTGCGAAAAATTCCGCAGACGAGCTGGTATCGTTTGCAACGCCTGGTCGAAACGGCACCGACTGCGTGTCTGATTTTGAGCCGCCAAAGCATGGTGAGCAGCGCCCAACTCAAGATTGTTCTCGAAAACTCGTGGACACTGGAAACTTTTGAAACCGAGGACCCGGTGTCGCGATTGTGCTTTCGCATTCAACGAGCGCATCTCAACCGCACGGAAAGCGTCATTGCTGGAGCAAATTGATGTTTGCGACGATTTATTTGCCGAATTTTTATTTGCAAGCGGCGATGCGTCATCAATTCCACTTGCGGAGCAAACCGGTGGGACTGATCGAGGAACGGGAAAATAAACCGGTCATTATCGAGCTCAACCACGCCGCCGAATCGGTCGGGGTTCGCAAAGGAATGACACCGAGTCAGGCTTTGGCGCGATATTTGCAAATCGTGATTAAAGCGCGCGCCTATGCGAACGAAAAATTGATCGACCAAATTTTGCTTCAGTACGCGTTCACGCTTGCCCCCTTTGTCGAAGCAACCGGGCCCGGCGTTTGCACGATCCAGTTTACGGACAATCGCGATCTAACCGTGAAGCTCTCGCGGACGATCGAGCAATTGGCTAAATGCGAGATCATCGCCCAAGCCGGCATCGCGCCTTTGCCCGATACGAGCTTTCTTGCCGCACATTTGGCGCGGCCGGTCATGCAAATCGACGACGCACAACAATTTCTCGCGCCGCTACAGATCGAGACGCTTGCGGTCGGGATTAACTGACGGATGGCGCCGGTTTTCGTTCGATAAAGATGCGATAAACAACGCCGCCGAACGCTCCGCCAATCAATGGTCCGAGCCAATAAACATAATGGTCGTGCCAAAAATTTGCCGCAAGCGCGGGACCAAAAACGCGGGCGGGATTCATCGCGGCGCCGGTGAGAGGCCCGCCGAATAAAATATCGAGCGTGATGGTCGCTCCGATCGCAAATCCCGCCAATCCTCGTCCGCGCTCGTCCACCGCCGTGGCATAGACAACGAAAACAAGGAAAAACGTCAGAATTGCTTCCACCAGGATTCCCTGTGCTCCAGTTAGATTGATGGCGAGCTGCGGAGTTCCAGTTGCAACAACATCACGCCCGAACAAACCAAGGCAAATCAGCGCCGCACAGAGCCCGCCAAACAATTGCGAGATCCAATAACGAACCGCATTCGGGATGGTCATGTGCCCGCCGCAAACCAAGCCGAAGGTCACCGCCGGATTCAATTGACCGCCTGAGATGTGCATTGTGGCAGAAGCAAATGCTGCGATCGTCAGGCCGTGAGCGAGTGCCACTGCCAGCGTGTCGTGTCCGGCGGTCTTGATGGCGCCAATACCAACAAAGACCAAAGCAAAGGTGCCAATGAATTCCGCGAGGCAAGGGCGAAGTTTGTTCATACCTCGATGCAACCAAATTGCATCGCTTCTGACAACGCCGTTGCCCCGAAGGGATACGCGGCGCCGTGTCCCCAAATATTAGGCGCCAACGATCCGGCGCTTTCCACTAGCCACCGGCGTAATTTGGATATTTCTCGCGCAACTGCCGAGCTACCCGATCGGCTTCTTCCGTTTTGCCCGCGCGTTGATAGGCCACCGCCGCCTTTTGAAGAGCGCGCGGCGTGATTGCCGGATCGTCGTACAGCAAGGCGACACCCATAAATGCTTTGCCCGCGTCTTCGAAATGGCCGCGCTCGAATTGAACATCGCCGGCGAGAAGACGCGCCTCGGCGTTGACCCGGCCCTCCGGTTGCAACGTCATGATTTGCTCGGCGATTTTCTGGGCATCGTCGGCCTTGTGGGCGGAAACTTTCACCGCTCCGAGCGCCAGCAGCACTTTCGCTTTCCCAGCCGGATCGGTCGCGACTTGCAGGTATTTTCCAAACGCATTTTCCGCTTCGTCAAAGTTTTGCAGTTTGCCCGCCGCGTCTCCAAGATAGAACCAGAAATCGGGTTTCACGTTGGGCGGGTTGTCGATCTTTCCAAGAACGCCGAGATATTTCTCGGCGGCGGCATAATTTTTCTCGTTGTAATACTGCATACCGAGCCACTCCAGGATTTCACCGGGGATGTTGCCGCTGGGATTCGCCGCGAGGAAGCCGTCGATCTCCCTTGTCAGGGCAGCGCGGTCGCGCAAACCGAAATAGGAAGAGATGATGCGAACGGTGGCGGGATTGTAGTATTGGTCCTTGTTCAGTTGACGCGCCGCATTCAGGGGAGGCAACGCGGCCTTGTAGTCCCTGGCCTCGAATGAGGCCTTGCCGATATAGTACTGGGCCTGGGCCGCCGCCGGGCTCTTGGGAAATTCTTTCAGCAGCTGGCGAAAAGTATCGCTCATTCCCTTGGGATTTTGCTGCTGGCCAAGAATGAGCGCTTTGTGTTGCAACGCCTCTTCCCGCTCTCGTGCGCCCGGGTACTTCGTTAGTATCATGTTCCAATCCGAGAGCGCGGTGTCGTAATTTTTGTCTTCCTGGTAAGCGAGCGCGCGTTGAGCAAAAGCGGAGGACGCCTGGGGGTTGTCGGGAAATGCCTGGACGAAGTAACTGAAAGCTTCCACGATTCCGGGAATATTTTTCAACTGAATGTAACACCAGCCAAGCTTGTAAGCTGCTTCCGCCCGGAGTTTTGGGGAAAGCTGAGAAGAGCGAAGTTCCGCGTAAATCGGCGCGGCCCGTTCGTGATTTTGTTGTTTGTAAAGCGCCTCGGCTTTAAGCAGCTTCGCCTGATCGGCCCGCTCTGCGGTCGGATTTGAGGCAAGGAATTCGTCCACTTCGGGCGGAAGCGTCGAAGGATCGGAGTTGTAGATATTAATCAAGCGCTGGTAGCGGGCGTCCTTGGCTTCTTCGCGATTCGGATATTTCTCAATGATCTCGCGGTAAATCGCTTCGGCTTCAGGGGCGCGTCCAAGCTGCCGCTGGCTGTTGGCCGCAAACAACATCACTTCGGCGCGAGCTTCCTCCGGAACCTGTTGCTGTACCTTCTTGTAATCGGCCAGCAACTGCGCGTATTGGCCCGACTGATACTCCAACCGGAAAATACCGACTTGCGCGAGCGGGCGCCAACGACCCGCCTCGGGCAAGGAACGGCCCTTTTGCAGCAGCGCCATCGCTTTGTCGCCCATTGCTTTGTCGACCTTGCCTTTCTCCGGCTGTTGAAGATCGACCGCGATCAAGCCGGCGCGAACCGTCGCTTCCGCTTTCAACGCGGACTTTTGTGTCTCGTTCGAGAGCGCCTCGTATTGTCTAAGCGCATCGCTCTTCCGCCCCCGCGCCAGCGCAATCGCAGCGGCGGTTTGACGGGCGTCCTCGCGATATGGATTGGGGTCTTTCGCGTCGGCGACCTGCTGATAGATGTCGCAAGCTTCATCTTTGCGATCGAGAGATTCAAGGCAGCGCGCTTCGAAATAACGCGCGGAAAGCGCGACGGCGGACTCCTTTGATTTCGCAGCGGAACGGTGAAATAGCGGCAGCGCAGTCGAGTAATCCTTCTGGGTGAACGCAATTTCGGCGAGAGCGTAGGCGGCGGGGCCAGCAAAGTCGCTCTCGCCATAATCATTTAGCACTCTCTGGAAATTGGTGCGAGCACTCGAGGCCTTATTGAGATTTCGGTAACACTCGCCGAGTGAAAAATAAGCGTTCGCGCGCCCGGACGCTCCAGGGTAGTCATCGAGATATTTTTGATACTCCGGAATGGCGAGGTCGTAGAGTTTGCGAGTGAAGAGCGCGTTCGCGTAATCGAGCTGGCGGCGATCGGGAATTTCGGTCTCAGCTGGAGCGGTCATCGGCGGTTCAATCTGAGCCTCGGGTGGCAGCGGCGATTCGTCTGCGGGCTGAGCGCGACGGACCTCAGGCAGTCGTTGGGCCGGCGCCGCTTCAACAAGCCAAAACAGCAGTGCCAGTCCCAAAAGACCGGCCGCGCTGCGCGCAATTTTCATTTGGCCGTCGCGAAAGCCACGTTCGTTATGCCGGCTTCGGTGCAAGTGTTCAGAACGCCAATGATGTTCTTGTAGGCGCCTGCTTCATCACCGCGGATCACGACTGCTTGCTCGGAGTTAAGCTGGACGAGGCCCTTCAATAATTCAGTCAGCTCGGCGCTGGTGAGGGTTCGGCGGTTCACCACGACGTTGCCATCCGCTTTCACGTTAACAACTACGTCGCCAACCGGCGCGGGCTTTTCCTTGGACGCCGAAGCCTTCGGCACTTTCACGTCGAGCTCGTTTTCATTTCTGGCGGCGTTCCAAGTGAGCAGAAAGAAAATCAAGAGCAGCAACAGAACGTCGACCAGGGGCGCAAGCTGAATGCCCGGATGCTGCAAAGGAGCGCGACCGCGCAAATTCATATCAGGAAAATAATGATGTCGACCTCGCGATCACTAACGGGCTGTCGGCCTAAAGTTCGTCCTCGAGGAGCACGGGAACCCGTTCGGTTCGCTTATCATATTGCAAAGAAAGCAAGGCCAGGACGTGGGTAGTGGCGGATTCCAAATCCGAAATTAGCTTTTGCGATTTGCCGCGGAAGTAGGCATAGAAAATCATCGCTGGAATGCCGATGGCGAGTCCGGCGCAGGTGTTAACCAAAGCTTCACTAATGCCTTTGGAAAGCAAGACGTAGCGAGCGGTGCCCAGGTCCGCGCCGAGCGCGCCAAAGGAGCGAATAATGCCAAGCACAGTACCGAGCAGACCGAGCAGCGGCGCAATCATCCCAATGTCAGCGAGATAGGTCACCCGGTTATTGAGGCTTGCGGCGACGCGACTCCCTTCGGTCTCGGCGATCTCACGAACCTGGCCAAAGTCCGCATTCGGATTCTTGGTCGTGAAATCGAGCATTTTTTGTACGACGCGTGCAATTGCTTCGCCATGTCGATTTGAAACGGCGAGCAACCCGAGATAATCGCGTTTCCGCAAGAGCGCATCGGCCGTCGCCATAAACCCGCTCGAGACAACAGAGCCGCGTCGGATTGTCATCAAATAAACGACCACGAGCATGACAAAGAAGATCGACAAAAGAAACAGCGGCACGATCACTGGGCCGGCGTTCCGTAATGCGTCCAGGACCGTCGAGCCGTGCGGAATGTCGGGGACAAGAGCCGGCGTTGCGCTCGTTGTGACGGTTTGCCCGAGCAAAGGAATTGCCGTCGCCAGCGCGGCGATCACCGGAAATAAAATCTTCATGCCGAAAGTCCTGTAATGATAGACGGAGCAGCGCTGGATGCAAATAACCGCCTTGATGCTAAACCCGCCTTTACGATTAAAGTTGTTAGGCGAATCGGTCACCCCCGATCCAGCGCCGAACGCGAAAGATGTGCGCCGGCTGGATTTCGGGATCGAGCTCCACATAATTGCGGCGACCGCGCCAAATGTAACGCGTGTCGCTCAAGAGATCGTGGACTTGATAAGTGTCGCCCTCAATCGAACCAAACTCATCAATCGGAACGTCGACATAGGAATGCTGCTTTCGATGCGGATCGAGATTGACCACCACCAAAATGATATTGTCGCCGCCCGCGGTGATTTTGCCGTAAAACAGGATTGCGTCGTTGTCGGCGTGGTAGAAACGCAAGTTGTCGTAAAAATGCAGTGCACGGTTCTCTTTTCGGATCCGATTTAGCCGTGTGATCCAATCCTTGATGTTTCCCGGCGCGTTCCAATCACGCTCCTTATATTGGTATTTCTCGGAATCGAGGTACTCTTCGCGGCCGGGCAACGCCTCGTTCTCGCAGAGCTCATATCCGCTGTAGATGCCGTAAAGGGTCGAGAGGGTGGCGGCGAGCACGGCCCGAATCATGAACGCCGGGCGGCCGCCATCCTGAAGAAAAAAAGGCAAGATATCGGGCGTGTTCGGCCAGAGATTGCCGCGAAAATATTCGCGCATCTCGGTTTGCGTAAGCTCGGTAAAATATTCGGTTAATTCCTGTTTCGAATTCCGCCAGGTGAAATAGGTGTAACTCTGCGTGAAACCGGCTTTGGCCAGTGCTTTCATCATCTTCGGCCTGGTGAACGCTTCGGAAAGAAAGAGCACGTCCGGATATTTTTCGCGGACGCGAGCTACCAGGTATTCCCAAAATGCGACCGGCTTGGTGTGCGGATTATCGACCCGAAATATGCGCACACCCCGCTTCGCCCAGAAAAGGATGATGCTGACCATCTCCGCCCAGAGCTCGGGCCACTTTTCGCACCGGAAATTCAGCGGAAAAATGTCCTCGTACTTCTTCGGCGGATTTTCGGCATATTTAA
>Ga0193751_1001599_pt1 | contig 14356 bp, 12 predicted proteins | sample L1c2metaG_FD_143050 | JGI IMG/M metagenome (GOLD analysis project Ga0193751, IMG submission 143050) | Soil microbial communities from a riparian zone of the East river system, Colorado, United States - L1c2 | ecosystem: Environmental > Terrestrial > Soil > Riparian zone | place: USA: East River... | reverse complement strand
GCCTGATTGACCTTGAACCCGGCGGCATCGAGCGCGTCCAGCGTCTTAGAATGGCGATCAAAATAAGTCCGCCCATTGACCAGCAGCATGTAAGAGAAATAGTCGAGCCGCCGCTGCGCTGTAATGTTGGAATCAAGCTGCCGGACCGTGCCGGCGGTAAAGTTGCGGGGGTTCGCAAAAGTTGATAATCCGTTCCGTTCGCGTTCTTCATTAATTTTCTTGAACGACGCGGTAGGCATGAGCAATTCGCCGCGAACTTCGAAGTCCGCGGGAATCCCCGCTTTCTTCAATCGGTCTTTCGGGACCGACAAGGGCACCGAGCGCACGGTGCGCACGTTGAGCGTGACGTCTTCTCCCACTGTTCCATCGCCGCGCGTCACGCCGCGCACAAGCTTGCCATCTTCATACACCAGCGCCAGCGACATGCCGTCGAGCTTCAGTTCGCAGACGTAGTCCACCTCGCTGCGCCCGGTGAGTTCGTGCACGCGCCTTTCCCATGCACGCAATTCTTCTTCGCTGTAAGTGTTGTCGAGAGACAACATCGGCGTGGAGTGCCGCACCTTGACGAATCCCTCGCGCGGCTTGCCGCCCACGCGTTGCGTAGGCGAATCCGGCGTAATGAGTGACGGATGCCCGCTCTCCAGATCCTTCAACAGCTGCATCAGCTTGTCGAATTCCGCGTCGCTGATCTCGGGATTGTCCAGAACGTAATACAGGTATTCGTGGTGGCGAATCTTCTCGCGCAGCGCTTCTATCTTTTTCTCGGAGTCCTTCGCGGCAGGCATCGCAAAAAGATTATAAAGAAATCACGTAGGGACAGCCCCTTGGGCTGTCCGGCGGAGCGAAGCGAGCGAAGAAAAGCGCTTCCCGATTTAGCAGGCGCTGCCGATTTCTTTTGTCCGGTTGCGTTTAATCTGCTCGTGTTCGCGCTATTCTGCACATGCGGCTCGGGATCCGCCTTTGCCGGACAGTCCGAAGGACGACGCTGCGTGGTTCATATGGCTTTTTACAGGCGGAAGTTGCCTCACTTGCAGCGCGACAACCAGAGGCATTTCGTGACGTTCTGCACATTCCAGCGGTGGATACTGCCGGAGGCGGCACGCGCCATTGTGTTGGAATGCTGCCGATATGACAACGACGTCAGGCACTTCCTACACGCAACTGTGGTAATGCCGGATCATGTGCGTGTGATATTCACGCCATTGATCAATTCGCAGAAGCGGAATTCTATTCGTTGGCTGAAATCATGGGACGGATCAAGGGGGCGTCGGCGCAGTTGATCAATCGGGAGTTGGATCGGCAGGGTAGAGTGTGGCAGACCGAATCGTTCGATCACGTGTTGCGATGTTCGGAATCGGTTGATGTGAAGATCGTTTATATCCTCGAGAATCCGGTACGAGCAGGGTTGGTGTCGGAGCGGACCGAATATCGGTAGACTTGGGTGCGGCGAGAGTGTGCCAGTTCCGCCGGGCTCCGCCCTGGCGGGACAGCCCAAGGGGCTGTCGCTACGTGAGTTGATGCGGTTCAAGATTACACCAGATCATCCAGCTTCAACGCCGTCGGTCCACCCTTCCATGACGCCTCAAACTGTTTCTGCACGAAGCCCGCATCGTAGTCGCGCTTCTGCTCCAGCAAGGCCTGGCGTAGTCCCCACAGTGACCTCGGATTCCGAGGATTGCGCTCCAGATCCTCGCGGAATACTTTCTCAGCTCCGGCCGCATCCCCGTTCATGAGCAGTGCTCCGCCCAGTGATTCCCGCACCGGAAAGAACCAGTCCGGCGGTTCGCCATATTTGAGCGTGTCCTGAATCGCCACCGCTTCGCGCAGCATGCCGATCGCTCTGGTCGTGTCCTTCCGCATCCCCGTTCATGAGCAGTGCTCCGCCCAGTGATTCCCGCACCGGAAAGAACCAGTCCGGCGGTTCGCCATATTTGAGCGTGTCCTGAATCGCCACCGCTTCGCGCAGCATGCCGATCGCTCCGGTCGTGTCCTTCTTCGCCATTGCAATTTTCGCGCCCAAAACGTCCCTGGCAATTTCCAGAATGTCTTTGGTCTTGTTGTTGATCGGCGCATTGAAAATTTCGTCCGGAGGAGTCGCCGCCTGCGCGTCCGAAACAATCTTGTACTCCGCTTCAGCCTCGCTCACTTTGCCCGTCCCAGCCAGCGCCAACCCGCGCGAGAAGTGCCAGAAGCCAGTGGTAACCTTCATCGCCGGATCCGGCGCCGGCATCTTCAGAATCTCGTTCCAATGATGGAAGCGAACCTCCACCGCCATCGGGATCGTCATGAAACCCTCGAGCGGCGGCATCTCCTTAACATGCGGTCCCACGTTCGCCGCCAACAAGTCTGCGTTCTTCCGCGCCTCCGCATAGCGGCCGTTCATGGCGCCGCACATGGCGACGAAATGCAGATTGTGGCTGTAATACATCATCGGATAAATACCCTGCTCGCCCGTCGCCTTAAGATAGGCGCGATCAACGATAGCCGCCTGCTCGTTCGTCTTGACCGCAGCCTCGTAGTCACCAGTCCGGATGTAGATGTGCGCCGGCATGTGCACGATGTGTCCGGCCCCAGGCGCAAGCGCGGCCAGTTTGTTCGCGCCCGCCAAAGCGCGCTCGGGACTAGTGGAGGCCTCCACCGTATGAATGTAATAGTGAATCGCGCCCAGATGATTCGGATCGCGCTTCATCACCGATTCCAGCGTCGCCACGATCTCCTCCGTACCGGCCTCGGGCGTTCCGTCCTGATGCCACAGTCCCCAGGGATGCAGATTCATCCCCGACTCGGCAAAAAGCGTAGCCGCATCCAGGTCGTCAGGAAATTGTGCGGAAACCTGCCGCATCGCGTCGTGATATTCCTCCGCAGCCTTCTTCAAATCCGAATTCGGATCGGCAGGAAACCGCTTCGCCATCGCCTGAATATAAGCCTGCTCATTGGTCGGACTTCCCGCAGACAACTCCACCGCTTTCTCCACCGCATCATGCGCGCGCTTGTAACGCTCGGGATCCGCGGGATCGTTATAGTTCGGTCCCACGGCCTCAGCGACCCCCCAATAGGCCATAGCCATCTTGGGATCGAGTTCCGCAGCGTGCTGAAACGATCGTGCCGCCTCGTCATGATTGAAGGCATAAATAAAACGCAGTCCCTGATCAAAGAATTGCTGCGCCTCGGAATTATGCGTAGAGACCGGGTGATGGAGATCACCCAATCCGGTCACCAGAGTGGCCGTGCGAACCGCTTTGTGAGTCGGATGTTCCTGAGCCACCGCGCCCAGGCAAAACAAAGCAACGCACAGCACCTGCGCCAGAATTCTCATCTGGTCAATTCCTCCTGAATCAATTTTGAGATTCGAGCCCCAAACAATCGAGAAACGGCCGTGGAAAAACGCCCCAATAACCGCGCCCAGCTTATGCCAAATCAAACCACTTGCCAAGTGATTCGCCCCCGCGATGCTCATGTGGGGACAGCCGCCCTCGGCTGTCCGGCCGCGACGTCCTTCGTCGCGGCAGCGCATTTCTCTCCTCAGGTACAATCCAGATTTGATTCCCGCTATGCGCAAGGCCGCCTTGCTCTACAACCCGGACTCCGGCGGCAGCAAGCAACGCCAGCGTGAATTGGAATCCGCCGTCGATGTTCTGAGAAGCGGCGGCGTTGAAGCCGATCTGATTCCCACGCAGTCTCCCTATCACGCAACAGAAGAAACCCACAGCGCGATCGACTCCGGTTGCGACACCATCTTCGCCTGCGGCGGCGACGGCACCATCCACAACATCGTTCAGGTTCTCGCCAACTCTCCCATCGCGCTGGCCATTCTGCCCATGGGTACGGCCAACGCCCTGGCACATGATCTTCGCGTTCCCTTCAAAATAGTTGCTGCGGCTAAGGCTTCCCTCCACGCAGCGCCGCGCCGCATCGCACTTGGCCGTGTCAGTTGTGCCGACCTCCAGGGCAATCCGGCCACGCGTTATTTCGTAGTCGCTGCCGGCGTCGGCGTCGACGCTCATCTCTTCTACAAACTCCACACGGGGACCAAGCAGCGCATGGGCATGGCCGCTTACTACGCGAAAGCATGGAATCTCTGGTTCAACTATCCCATGACGCGCTTCGTTGCCGAGTACCTGGTTGCCGAGTACCTGCTTGCCGAGCACATGGAGAACGGCCTCGACGCCCCGTCAGGTGGAAGTCACCGAACTGATGGCCGTCCGCATCCGCAACTTCGGCGGAGTTCTGCAAGAACTCGCCCCGGGCGCCTCTCTCGACCGCGACGACATGCGCCTGGTCTTCTGCCGCACCGCCAGCCGCGCCGCCTATCTCGCGTACGTGACGCGCGGCCTCCTGCACCTTCCCTGGACAATCCCCGGTATTGACCTGGCCCACAGCACGAGAGTCTCCTGCCAATACCGGTCACCGTCCACCACGCCCGAGCCACGCAAGATTTACGTCGAAGCCGACGGCGAACTCCTGGGCACGCTCCCCGCCGAAATCACTGTCGTGCCAGCTGCATTAACCTTACTCGCTCCGCCGCTGAGCCTTTCGCAAGTGGCGCAATTCGCCGTGTCCGATTAGAATCCTGCAAATCACTTGGAACCCATCACTCACTTTCTGACCGGCGCCTGCCTGGGACGCGCCGGCCTCAACCGCAAGACCGCGCTGGCCACGCTCACACTCACCCTCGCCGCCGAAGTTCCCGACTTGGACATAATTGGCGGTTGGATTCGCGGACCCGCCTTCGGCTTCGCCCACCATCGCGGATTCACCCATTCGTTTCTAGGTGTCCCGCTCGATGCCATAGTCGTACTCGGAGTCGTACATCTCGTCTGGCGCCTCCTTGGCCGCAAGACCAAAGATCCCAACCTGCCTCCGCGCTGGGGCCTGCTCTACGTCTACGCCTGCATCGCCGGACTCAGTCACGTCCTGCTCGACTTCACCAACAACTACGGCGTTCGCCCCTTCTGGCCCTTTTCCGAGAAATGGTATTCCTGGGACATCGTTTTCATTTTCGAGCCAGTGATATTCGCCTTCCTGATTCTCGGATTGATCATCCCCTCGCTCTTCGGCCTGATCGACAAGGAGATCGGTGCCCGCCGCCGCGCTCCTCGCGGACGAGTCGCCGCCACACTCGCGCTTCTCGGAGTCGTTCTCCTGTGGGGCCTGCGCGACTATGAACACCGCCGCGCTGTCAACGCCCTCGAAGCCCGCACCTACAATGGAGCCGATCCCATCCGCGCCTCTGCCTATCCCAAGTGGATCGATCCCTTCCACTGGTATGGCGTCGTCGAGACCCCAGCATTCTTCGCCTTAGCGCCGGTCGATTCCCTCGCTCCCGAAGTTGATCCTGAAGGCCGCCTCGAAATCCGCTATAAACCGGAAGAAACTCCCGTCACGCTGGCCGCGAAAAATTCCTACGCGGGACGAGTCTTTCTGGATTGGGCAAAATATCCCATCACTGAAACCGAAACGCTCCAACCTCCGCAGGAGGGTTACATCGTCCTCTTCCAAGATCTGCGCTTCGCCGGGATTACGATCGCCGGTCGTCCGAGCGGCCGTGCTCTAAGCCGCGCCGTGAAAATCGACAAGAACCTGCACGTAGTCGGCGATGTCTACGACACGAAGAAAGGTCAACAGACCGTCCCCGAACCCGACTAGCGTCAGCAACGCTGGCGAATCCTCGTGTTCAGTTCACTGCGTTATCCCGAAGCCCCGCGCTTTCTCCAGCGAGGCGAGAGCCTGCCCTAAGCGCAGTCGAAGGGGATCCCGCGCGGAGCTACCGCGACTCACTGCGCCGCAACGTCGACGGGCCGCTTGTCACCTCGAACCAATATCCTTCGATCCACGCTTGACGCCAGCGGCGCCAGCGCCCAGAATAGAATCTCGTTCGAGGTGATCCATGCTGCCCTATTTATTCGTACTCCTAACCATTGCCGTCCGCTTCCTGCCCTTCGCCGGTCCCTTGAACATTCTGCCGCACGCTTGGCACTTCACACCGCTAGCGGCGTCGTTGCTGTTTTTCGGAGCACGCGGGTCGCGCCGCCAGATGTGGATTCCGCTAGTGCTGCTGGCAGCGACTGACGTGGTTCTAACCAAGTTCATCTACGTCTACCCGCTCTCTTGGGACCAACTGGTCATCTGGGCTTGGTACGCCGGAATTCTCTGGCTGGGCACAAACTTGCGCGAAAAAGCCGGCTTCTGGCGGGTCGTGGGCGCGGCGGTGACTAGCTCAGTTTCGTTCTTCGTAATCAGTAACTTCGCGGTATGGGCGGCCTCGCCGCAAATGTATCCCAGAACTTTCAGCGGCCTGATGATGTCCTACACCGCCGCGATTCCGTTCTTCCGCGGAACCGCCGAGAGTGACCTCTTTTTCTCCGTTGCGATGTTCGGGACGCCGGTCCTGCTGCATAGTCTTGCCAGCTGGCTCAACAAATCGGGCGACCACCCTGCAGCCGCCTAGTAGATGGTCACGTAGTGACAGCCGCCTCGGCTGTCCAACCCGCGATGCTCATGTGGGAGTAATATGCTCGTGTGGGCACGAGTGCTCTGACCCGTCCAGGCCGCGACGGCTTCCGTCGCGGCTACCTGCTAAATCTCAACCTCTCCACCAGGACTCCGCTCCCTGCTGAAAGATGCCCACTGCTAGTACGGATAGGGATACGGCGGATAATCGTATCCCCACCACGGGCTATACCCGTACGGTGGCCAATACCAGAAGGGATCCCAACCGAGCCCCCAACCAAAGCCAAACCCAAATCCACAGCCCCAGCAACCGAAGCCGAAGCCGCGTCCACCGAAGCCGCCCCGAAACCCAAAGCCACGGCCAAAGCCGTCGCCTCGACCAAACCCACCGCGGTCTCCTCCAAACGAATGCCACCGCCCGTCAGCAATCGCCGCTCGATGACCGGCGGCGAAGCCACCAGAGTTCCAGGATCTTCCGAACCCAGATCGTCCGAATCCCGATCCGCCGAACCCGGATCTTCCGAACCCAGATCGTCCGAACCCAGACCTTCCAAATCCGGACCCTCGCGCCGATGACGAACCTCCGTACCGGCCACCCCCATAACCATGCCCACCGCCGCGATAGCCGCCGTAGCTGGCACCTCCCCCGCGATAGCCGCCTCCGTGATAGCCGCCACCAGAAAATCCGCCGCCGCCGTGGAAGCCTCCACCGCCTCCACCACCATGACCTCCATGTTGAGCGAGAGCGGGTGTCGATAGACAAATGAGAGCGATCGAAGCGAGTCCAGCAAGAAGAGTTTTTACCAAGGTGGAATTCTTCATTTCAGTTCCTCCACCCAGCAGCGACTGATTGCGCAGGGACAAACCGTGTCTGCCAGTCCTACTCTATTGGACTCGTATTCCTTCTCGGAAGTTGTCCCGCTGCCAGGAAACAGATGTGCTGACATCGCGAGGATACCTACAATAATCTGGTCCTTTTTTCATTCCTGTTCGACTGCCCGCGCTCGCCGCCAAAGCCGCACCACCAGCCACAAGCAACCTCCGAACACGATAACCGCGACCACCGCGATCCAGTGCCGCTTCACGACTCCTCCAAACAGACTTACAATCTGCGGCCCAAACCATAACACCAGCACCGACAATATCCCAAACCGTATAAACCGTCCCAGAAAAATTGCCACCACAAAGTCGCGAAACCGCATTTCAAATACAGCCGCGCCCAGCACAAAAAGCTTGAACGGCGTCGGCGGAGGCAGCATCCCCGGAAACATCAGCGCCCAAAATTCATGCCGTTCGAACGAAGCGTGGATCTTCAGAAAGCGCTCTTCCGAAATTCGCTTGCGCAGCACCTTCTCACCACCCAGATACCCGACGACATATAGAGGGATGCTCCCCAGCGCGGACCCCAGCGCCGCCATCGCAATATAAATCAGCAGACGCCGCCGATCCTGATAAACATAGGTCGCGACCACAAAATCCACCGGCATCCCCAGCAACGCGCTGTCGGCAAACGCAATCACAAACGTTCCCCAGATCCCGAGCACCTTCATCAGCCCCAGAACCCAAGCCGTATACCGCGCCAATATGTGTCCAATGGATTTCAAAGAAGGAGTAAGTGTAGTTGATCAAATGGTTGCGTGGGGACGCGATGCTCGTGTGGGGACGGGTCCTCTGACCCGTCCAGGCGGCGACGCCTTCTGTCGCGGTTAGCTTTCCCCGACCCCGCTCCTGCTATCATCCCTACCTTCGGAGCCACCATGCGCAAGCTGATTCTCAGTCTTCTCGTGCTCTCGCCACTCCTGCACGCCCAGCAATACGATCTGGTCCTCGAAGGCGGCCGCGTAATCGATCCCGAAACCCACCTCGACGCCGTCCGCAACGTCGGCATTCGCGAAGGCAAAATCGCCCGCGTCACCAGCGACGCACTCAGCGGACGCCGCGTCATCCACGCCGCCGGCCTGGTGGTCGCCCCAGGATTCATCGACCTTCACCAGCACGCCCAGGATCTCGCCAGCCAACGCGTGAAAGCCTTCGACGGAGTGACCACCGCGCTCGAAATGGAAATCGGCGCTCCCGACGTCACACAATTTCTAAACTCCAAGCAGGGACACTCCCTCATCCACTACGGCACCACCGCCAGCCACGTGGCAGCGCGCGCCCTGATCTTCGGCACGCCGTTGCCCGACGGAACCATCCTGCCGCAAATCGGTCCCGCCACCGACCAGCCCGCCACTCCCGAACAGATCGCGCAGATTCAGCAGCGGCTGCGCGACCAGCTCGACGCCGGAGCGCTCGGCGTCGGCATGGGCATTCAATACACTCCCGGAGCCACGCGCCTCGAAGTCATCGACATGTTCCGCGTCGCCGCCGAACGCAAGCTGGCGGTCTATACGCACCTGCGCAGCAACGGCCGTATCGAGCCCGGCTCGGCCATCGAGTCCGTGGAGGAAGTCATCGGAGCGGCGGCCATTACCGGCGCGCCATTGCACATCGTTCACATCAACAGCACCTGCCTGCGCGATTCGCTGGAATGCATCTCGCTCGTTGCCGGAGCTCGCGCCCGCGGCCTCGACATCACTACCGAAGCCTATCCCTACATCGCCGGAATGACCGCCATCAACTCCGCCGTTTTCAATCCTGGATGGCGCGAAAAACAGGGCATCGACTACAGCAATCTAGTCATTCCCGACACCGGCGAGCACCTCACCAAAGAGCGCTTCGACGAGTTGCACAACTCCAGCAAGCCGCAATGGGTGCTGATCTTCGCCAACACTCAGGAGATGGTCGATGCCACCATCCCCAACCCGTTGATTATGATCGCCAGCGACGGGGCCGAAGGCCATCCCCGCAACGCCGGCACTTACGCGCGCGTGATCGCCCAATATGTACGTGAGAAAAAAACGCTAACCCTGATGGAAGCTCTGAATAAGATGACGTTCATGCCCGCGGAAATGCTGGCGCGCTCCACTCCCGACGCGTACAAAAAAGGACGCCTGCAGGAAGGCGCCGACGCCGACATCGTAATCTTCGACCCCCAAACCATCGCCGACCGCTCCACATTCGCCAAGCCCATGGACCCCAGCGTCGGCGTGCATTACCTGCTGGTAGCAGGAACCCCAGTAATCGACGAAGAAAAGCTGGTAGAGAACGTCTTCCCCGGCCAAGCGATAATGGGCCCAGGAAAAACAAACCCAGCCGCCACTCATTAAATGCTCGTGTGGAGCGATGCTCGTGTGGGCACGATGCTGGTGTGAGCACGATGCCCATGTGGGGACGGGTCCTCTGACCCGTCCAGGCCGCGACGTCTTCTGTCGCGGCAGCGCACTTAGCTGTCGGATCCCAATTTCCAATTTGGGAACGACTCGATCTCGATGGGTATCCCCCTCCCCCCTCGAATCTTTGAAATCTTCGACTTAGCGCGATTTCGCCAAGTAATCCTAGGGCTGCAACAGCTTACGGGCAAAATCTTGAGCCGCAATGACTTAGCCTTCGAATCAGCATATTTTCCGCTTGTGGTAATAGCAGAAACGGGCGTGGCGCATGGCGGGCGATCCGCAGTGGGCGCCACTCAGCATGATGTGCATGCACTGGTTTGGCAAACGAGCCATAATGATCTACCCCTGTCTCTCTCGCTATCTTGCAATCAGCGGGTTAGCCGGATTTTGCGATTTGATCTCCGGGCTGCAATCAGTTAGGGGCAAGATCTTGAGACCTAACGAGTTAGCGGACCGGGAATGTAACTTGCTTGTGAGCTATGAAGCCAGTATGTGAAATTGCGAAATGAGAGTAAAGGTTAAGTGAACATTTGGGGTGTGGAAAACTGCGGAGTGATTCGTGCGTGGACTGTGCGGGCGGAAGATCAAAATCCAATAGACTCTAGAGTTGTGGAGTCCCACCTTTGGCAAAGGGCTGTTCAGTCCCATGACATCCTTTACACATTGTCCCGAGACATCCTTTACACTCCCGCGCGCGCGTAGCGCGCGCAGGGGTGCGAAGAGCGATGGCATGGAAAACGATGGATGTTCAGGAACAGCGGGTACGGTTTGTGGTGGAGGCTACGCAGCACACGCGGTCTTTTAAGGCGCTGTGCGCCGCCTATGAGATTTCGCGGCCCACCGGATATCTGTGGTTGGGGCGTTACCGTGAGCAGGGAGTGGCCGGGATCGCGGAGCAGAGCCGGAAACCGCATGGCAGTCCGCGGCGGACGGGCAGCGAACTGGAGCGGCAGGTGGTCGAGTTGCGGTTGCGCTATCCCGACTGGGGTGCCCGCAAGTTGCGGGTCCTGCTGGCGCGCGAAGGCATCGAGCTGCCGCGCAATACGATTCATCGCATTCTGCTACGCCACAATTTAGTGCGCGAGGAGGAACGCCACTCCCCGGCAGTGCAGCGCTTCGAGCGCGACCAGCCCAACCAGCTGTGGCAGATGGATTTCAAAGGGCCAAAAGGATGGCCGCAACCGGTAGGGCCGCTGTCGGTGCTGGACGATCACAGCCGCTACCTGATTGCCCTGGCAGCCAACGGCAGCACGCGTGGCGAACCGGTGCAACAACAACTGGAAGAGGCCTTTCAGCGCTGTGGAGTTCCTGACGGTATGCTGATGGACCACGGTACACCGTGGTGGAACACGCGGGCGGGTGTGGCCCGCACGCATCTGTCGATATGGCTAATGCGTCAAGGGATCCGGCTGCACTGGAGCCGATTTCGGCATCCGCAGACTCAGGGCAAAGTCGAACGCTTCCATGGCTCGCTGCAACGCGCCTTGCAGCGACGTGGGTTTCCGCTCCACAACCCACAGGCGTGGCTGGATGCGTATCGCTGGGAACATAACTATGTGCGACCGCATGAAGCGCTGGATATGCAGACTCCCGCTATGCGCTGGCGTGCCAGCCTGCGCCGCTACGACCCCAATCCGCCGCGCTGGGAATACCCACAAGATGCCTGGGTGCTGAAACTCGATTGCCAGGGCAAACTCGACATTCAAGGACGGAAGTGGAAGGTCAGCCGGGCGCTCTCGGGAGAGTGGGTACAGGTGGTGCCGGTCGCACATCGCATGATGGTCTTCTTCTGCACCACTCTGGTCCGCGAACTAGACCCCGGAATCCAACGCTCGAAAATCGTCGAGCGCTGGATTCCGGCGCCTAGTTCACCTCCTGCACTGTAAAGGATGTCCCGGGACAAACTGTGAAGCATCTTGTGGGACTAGACAGCGTTTCGCGATAGGGTGGGGATTTTGACTTGATCCGTCCAAAGACTCTGTGTGCTTCCGTAGCTCGATTTTCCGGCGTTCGACAATCAGCAGACTGCAGATCAAAATCCCCGCCCTGTCCCAGCAAAAAACGCAGGGACAAGGACGGGGCACCCCAGCATTCCAGTTCTGCTAATCTTTCTTCTTCCTGAGCAGACCGTTACCTTGCGAAAACTCCTCTTCATCGCTGTTCTGATTCCCATCCTGGCCGGGGCAGGCTGGTGGTATTTTCGCGAGGAATCGCTTCCCGACTACGGCCCAGCCTACCGCGAATATGCTTACGTCAGCAATGGCAAGAGCAACACGGTCAGCGTGATCGATCTCCGCACATTCTCATTGTTCAAGACCATCCCGGTCGGCAGCGAGCCCACAGGGATCGCCGTCAACAGCAAGAAGAATGAAATTTATGTCGTTAATGCGGGCTCGAACAACGTCAGCGTGATCGATGCCGAGACCAACACGGTAGTGGCGACGATCGGCGTTCATGGCAGGCCGTACTTCATTGACGTGGCGCAGGACGGCAAACACGCCTACGTGGCCAACTCCGGTTCATCCAACGTGAGCGTGATCGATCTCGAAAAGCGGCTCGTCATCGGTAACGTGCGCGTGGGCGCGTCGCCGGGGCTAGCGCGGGTTTCGCCGGATGGCTCGACGATCGTGGTCAGCAACCGCGGCGACAACACCGTCTCGGTGATCGACACGAAATTCCTGCGCGTACGCGCGACGCTGCCAGTCTGCCAGCAGCCGGAAGACATTGCGATCCTGCCTGACTCGAGCAAAGCATTCGTCGCCTGTTCCGGCTCGTCGCAGGTCGCTTCGATTGCTCTGGAGAGCCGTCCGCAGCAGAGCGGCACGCAGAACAGCGGTACTCAGAAAACCGACCGTCTGATGGCGCTGCTGGATGTGGGCCGCACTCCGGTCAGCCTAACCGTAAAGCCCGACGGCGGCGAGATGGTGGTGTGCAACTTCGACTCCGACAGCATCTCGATGATCGAGACCGGAAACGACGAAGTGGGCAACAGCCTGGAGATCGGGCAACACCCCTCTCGCGCCGTGGTCACGCTCGACAGTTCGAGACTCTACGTCACGAACTTCGGTTCAAATAGCGTAGCAGTTTACGACATTGATATCGGACGCCGCATTGCCACACTGACCGTGGGGAGCCGCCCGGATGGGCTTGCGCTATCGCCGGATGAGAACTATCTTCTGGTACTCGACACGCAGTCGGGCGACGTCACGGTGATTCAGAAGCGAAGACCGCGGCGCACGCTCGAGACGTCGGAGTATTCCCTGTTGACGCTGATTCCCGTGGGAATGCAGCCGAACGCAATCGTAGTGAAAGCGTTCATGGCCACCAAACCCGCGAAGAAGTGAGAGAGTCTTCGCGTGGGCGAGAGAGACGTTGCAAGCAACGTCTCTACAGAAGCATTCGTGGAGACGCAACTTGTTACGTCTCTCTGGCCACGAGTGCCTACGATTGAACTGGAACCGGCTTGCCACAAAGACGATCGAACGCCGCCTTCAGATCGGCGGTAATCGCCGGCGCTTCGCGTGATTCGATGTCGCGGCGCTGCATCATGTAAACGAGCTCCCCGTCCCGCAGAATCGCGATCGAAGGCGAGGACGGCGGGTATCCCGTAAAGTAGCTGCGGGCGCGATCGGTCGCGTCCGTTTCCTGCCCGGCAAATACCGAGTAAGCATGGTCAGGCCGAACCGAATTCTGCAGCGCCATGCGCACGGCAGGACGCATCCGTCCGGCAGCACATCCGCAAATCGAGTTCACGACGACCATCGTCGTTCCCGGACGCTTCTTCAGCGCCTGGTCCACTTCCTGGGCAGTGCGGAGTTCTTCAATTCCCAGGCGCGTCAGTTCCTCGCGCATCGGGATAACCATAATTTCGGGATACATCGCCATGTTGGTTTCTTCCTCTGATTGAATTCTCTGATTGAATTTCCCTGGCTCCTATTGTATCGCGTAACCACTCTGTCATCTTGAGCGAAGTCTCGGTTGCGTCTGTCATCTTGAGCGGAGTTGTCGTGCGCAAAGCGAACGGCAACGTAGTCGAAAGATCCCTACATTCTGAACGTAACCGCCAGCGTTTCAGAGTGTTCTCGTCCGCCAAAGTCCGACCGAGTGGGTATCTGGTTTGTGCATGATCGCAGGGATCCTTCGACTGCGAGACTGTTTCGCGTTCGCGAAACAGTCACTTCGCTCAGAATGACAAATAACGGTGATCGGCGAGAATGGTGCTGCTGTGTATATTGAAGCTGACTCCTATGCTGCTTCAGGAAAATGTTCCGCTGGCGCCGCTGACCACCTTCCGCCTGGGAGGCCCGACGCGTTTCTTCGTGGAAGCAGAATCGGTGGGAGAAGTGCAAGAGGCCGTCGCATACGCGCGCGCGAAGGAACTGCCTCTCTTCATTTTGGGTGGCGGCAGCAATCTGCTCGTCGCCGATTCCGGATGGCCCGGACTCGTCCTGAAGGTGGGCATCACTGGCATCGATCGCAGACCAGGCGAGATCGACGGCAAGGCACTGTTCGATGTCGGCGCCGGCGAATCCTGGGACCGCTTCGTCTCGCACGCGGTGATTGCGCGGAGCGCGGGCGTTGAGTGCTTGAGCGGAATCCCGGGCAGCGTAGGCGGCACGCCGGTACAGAAC
>Ga0193751_1001598_pt1 | contig 14363 bp, 10 predicted proteins | sample L1c2metaG_FD_143050 | JGI IMG/M metagenome (GOLD analysis project Ga0193751, IMG submission 143050) | Soil microbial communities from a riparian zone of the East river system, Colorado, United States - L1c2 | ecosystem: Environmental > Terrestrial > Soil > Riparian zone | place: USA: East River... | reverse complement strand
CGTCGCCTCTCCTGCAGCGGCCGCCGGTCAGACAGGTCAGATCACCGGACATGTGATCGACGCGGCCACCCGCCGGCCGCTCCCAGGCGCGCATGTAACTGTCGCCGAGACGGGACCGAGCGTAATCACAGACCGTGAGGGACGTTACAGAATTCCGCGAATGACAACCGGACGCCCGGTGATCCTTCGAGTAATTATGCTCGGTTACTCACCGGCCGTTGCGACAGTCCAGCCCGAGCCACCATCCGCCGAAGTTGATTTCGAGATGAGCCCTAAGGCACTGGGGCTGGATGAAGTCGTAGTCACCGGAACCGCGGGGCCAACCAGAGTGCGCGAAGTCGGCCACAGCATCGCGCAGATCATTCCCTCACAGATTCCGGAGCCTATCGTCTCGATGGACAACATGCTCGCCGGCAAAGTGCCCGGGATGAGCGTGCTCCAGAGCAGCGGTCAGGCCGGGTCAGGATCGCAGATAAGGTTGCGTGGCAATGCTAGCGTCGCGCTCAGCAATCAACCGCTCGTTTATGTCGACGGTGTAAGAATCCGGAGCGATGGATATCCGCGAAATGCACCTCAGTCCGGAAATGTGCTGCGAGGCAACAACGACGTTCCAAGCCCGCTCAACGACATCGATCCGAACGACGTCGAGCGTGTCGAAATCGTGCGCGGCCCCGCGGCGACGACGCTCTACGGAACCGAGGCTGCAACCGGAGTGATTCAGATCTTCACCAAGCGGGGCACAACCGGCAGTCCGGTGTGGAACACGACAATAGAGACTGGCGCGGACCACGTTCAGAAATTCGGCACGACCGACGAACCCTACATGCGGCTCGAGCCCTGGCTCAAAACTGCTCGGCGATCGGGATACTCACTCTCGACGAGTGGCGGTGGCGATATCGGCTATTACGTCTCCGGGAATTACGACCGCATTCAGGGAGTTTTGCCGAACGATTTCGAGAACCGCCTGGTTCTACGCGGCAATTTCAACTTTCACCCGGCTGAGAAGCTCTCGCTCGCCTGGAGCAGCTCGTTCTCGCGCGACGCTCTTCGCAATACTCCCGCGGGTCAGAATCTTCAGGGGCTTACATTCAACGCTTATCGCGGTGACACGAACCCGACGGGCGTCCCGGGAAAGGAATCGATCGATCGCATTCTGGTATGGGACATCAGGACCGGTCTCCACCATTTCATTGGCGGACTGACGGGGACCTGGACGATGAACGAGCGGATCTCACACGTGGTCACACTCGGATACGATCGCGCCGAAAGCGGCATGCGATCGCTCCGCCCGTACGGGTTCGTCTTCTCTCCGCAAGGAATTTTGTCGAGTGAGGAATGGTCGGCCTCCACACTTACCGCCGATTATCTCGGGCGCGCCACGTTCAGAATGCGAAGCAATCTGGGGGCGACACTGGCGTGGGGCGGGCAATCCATCTACACCAATGTCAGCAGCGTCGCCGGCTACGCCGAATCATTCGCGGGCCCAAGCGAACCGACTCTCAGCTCGGGGGCCTTGACTCTCTCGTTCGAGAATCGCACGCGCGGGAGAACGGGCGGCGCGTTCACTCAGCTCACAGTTGATGTCGCGAATCGCTTGTTCGTGACGGGAGGAGTGAGACTCGATGGGAACAGCGCGTTCGGTAAAGACTTCGGCCTGCAGGCGTACCCGCGTGTGAGCGCGTCGTACATTGTCTCGGACGAACGATTCTGGCCGGCATCCCTCGGAAACGTGAAGCTTCGCGCCGCGTACGGTCACGCCGGCCGAGCTCCGCGAAGCTTCGACGCTCAGCGAACATGGGCGGCCAGCGGGTTCGACGGACAGCCCGCCTACCTGCCACAGAGCATCGGCAACTCGAGCCTCGGCCCCGAGACAACCGCCGAAACAGAAGTGGGAATGGACGGGAGCTTCCTCAAGGACCGGCTGAGTACCGAGCTCACTTTTTATCGCCGCAATACACGACATGCGCTTTTTCCAGTGACTCTCCCGGCATCACTGGGGTTCCTCGGGTCGCAGCTCGAGAATGTCGGCTCGATCAGAAGCTCGGGGTTCGAAGCGTCGCTTTCCGCATCGTTGCTGAGAAGCGGGCCATTCTCGTGGGACGCGGGCTTCGATTGGTCAGGCAACAGGAGCAAGGTGTTGTCGCTCGGCGGAGCACCCGCGTTCGTGATCGGCGAGCAGGGGTATATCGCGGAAGGATTGCCGACGCCGGCAGTGCGCGGCACGTTCGTTCGCAATCATGATGCTCTCGAAGAGCCGGTGATCGAAGCGAATCACGTTTTCGGGCCGAATCTTCCAACTCGTACCTTTGGCCTGCGCTCATCGATCAGACTGGCAAACGGAATCGAGCTCGCTGGCCGCGCCGAATATTCCGGCGGGAACTTCCTTCTCGATAACGCGTCGAGGAATCTCGCGGCGTCGGGCGCGTGGCCCGTCTGCAATGCAGCCTATGCGCAGGTGAAGGCCGGACACCGCGAGCTCCTCACCGCCTGGGAGCGACTCTGGTGCAATCCGCTGACTGTGCCGATCGACGGGCCGATCTGGCCGGCGAACTTCATCAGGTTGCGCGCGCTCACGCTGACCGTACCGCTGCCGGGTGGATTCCTCGGACGTCACAACGCGACTGCCGCCATCTCGGCGCGAAACTTCATGCTGTGGAAAGACTCCGAGATGCTTGTGTTCGATCCTGAAATGGCCGGACGCGATGGAATGAATTCACCGGTGCGAACGATCGAGATGCAGGTGCCTCCTACTGCCGGAATCACACTCGCTTTCAAGGCGTCGTACTGGTGATCGCGCATTCAATGAAGCGCCGTCTCACGCTTGGGTTGATCGGTCTGGCATCGGCAGCGGGATTTGCCGGATGCGATGCTCGCATTACTGATCCAGGGCCAGTGGATGATCAATCACTCGATCAGCCATTGGCGAATGCGGCAATCCTCAACGGAATGGCCAAGGCTTTGTCGCGCGCACTTGGCTACATCTCTTACACAGGCGCTGCACTCAGCCGGGAGGTTGTCGCTTCCGGAAGCATGGCCCTGTTCGGCATCACCGTTAAGCAACGGGCGGGGCTACTCGACCCTGCAACTAACGAGACAAACGACCACTGGCAGTTCTCGCAGCAGGCGCGCTGGGTGGCAGAGGATGGAGTGAGACGAATGCGTCTTACACTCGGCGACAAGTTCGGCACCTCCGCGCTCGCCGCAGAGGCACTTGTCTACGTTGGTTATTCCAATCGGCAGCTCGGTGAGAACATGTGCGACGGCGTAATCGACGGCGGTCCAATCCAATCGCGAATGGTTTATTTCACGCGAGCAGAGGCGGCGTTCACCGAAGCAGTCACGATCGCTGCTGCATCAGGCTCGTCGAAGCTCGAGCTTGCCGCACGCGCCGGAAGAGCGAGTGCCCGAGTGTGGCTCGGTAACTGGACGGGTGCGGTGGCGGATGCCAAGCTCATACCGTCGACCTTCGTGTATCAGGCGAGATTTACGACTGCAGATCTCGATCAATACAACCGGATCTACTGGGCAAACGCGAACCAGCCGTACCGCGCGCATTCCGAAGTGGGAACGTTCTACGACTCGTACTACCTGGCCACGAATGATCCGCGAACGCCATGGAAGAAGAACCCGGCAATCCCCACCGGGACCATGCCCACCGTACCGTGGTACTTCCAGACGAAATTCGACAAGCGGGAATCGCCGGTGAACCTGGTCAGCGGTCATGAGATGCGTCTCATCCTTGCCGAATCACAGCTTCGCGGTGGCGACTGGGAAGGAGCACTGAGCGCGATCAATCAGCTCAGGTCCGAGGTCGGAGTGATTCCGTGGAATGCGTCGAATTCCACGGAAGCGTGGGTTGCGCTCAAGCGCGAGCGCGGCATCGAGCTCTGGCTGGAGGGGCGGAGACTCGGCGACCTCAACCGGTGGCTCGCGGAGAAAATTCCGGGAGACGTCGAAGACATGACAGGGCGCAATACCTGTTTCCCGATCGGCCAGACCGAGCGCGAGGCGAATCCCAATTTCTAGCTCACGTATATCGTTGCTCATCGTGATTGCCGTTGTCGCATGCAGCGATGGCGGCGGGAAGTCCGGGCAGCTTCAGGAAGTTCGCGTGGCAAAATCCGGATTCTTGAGCAACGCTCCGATGCTCATTGGAGATCAGGAGGGATACTTTGCGCGCGAAGGCATTCGTCTCAAGTTCGTCGACCTTCCGACGAACTCGGTTCAGGGTCTGCCCGCGCTGTCAAAGGGAGATGTGGACGTGGTTTCGGCTGCAGTCAGCGTTGGTTTTTTCAATGCGGTGTTGAGTGGATCAGACCTGCGAATCGTCGCGGACCGCGGACATTTCGATCCCTCGGTTGGATGCGAGTCGTTCGGAATCGTCGGCCGCAAGTCGCTCTTCGGAGACAAGCCGATTGACGCGAGCTTACTGCGTGGTCGTCGCTTCGCGATGAATGCAGTTGGTCAGACAGGATATCTCGCCGCGCTATTCCTGAAGCGATACGGGCTCAAGGTCACCGATGTCGAAGCGGTGAGACTTCCACCAACCGCCGAGCGGCATGCGCTCGAGGCGGGGACCGTGGACGTCGTCGCCCGCAGTGATCCTTTCTTCTATCAGCTCATGCAGGGCGACAACCGCCTGTTGTCGGGGGGAAGCTCGCTGGCGCCGGGTGCGCACCTCGCAGTTCTGGTTTTTGGACCATCGCTTCTCCGCCGTAATCGGGAGCTCGGACAGCGATTCATGGTCGCCTACCTGCGAGCGGTCAGGCAGTACAATAAGGGTCGTACAGACAGAAACCTTGCAATCGTCAGCCGCGGTCTGGGACTCGACACCGCCGACCTTCGAAAAATGTGCTGGCTTCCCACCGATTCAACGGGGGCGGTCAATCTTGCGTCACTCACCAGCTACCAACAGTGGGGACTGGAAACCGGGAGCATCGCAAAGATCCAGGATCCTTCGGCTGTCACGGACACAACCTTTGCCGCAACCGCATCACGACTGCTCGCCGATCAAGCCAAGCGAGAGTAGCTCACGCGTATCACAGTCAGGTTGCCACCTTCGAGCGCTGAATATGAAGAGGCATCATTTTGCCTCGCGCCGTCCATGCAGGCTCCGCTCGTTTGACTCGAATACTCTGCGCCTGTTTCCAGACCGTGCTTGCAACACCGGCGGCAGGTGACGATGCGTGAAGGGCATTATGCAGGGCCTCGATTACTTCACTCTCGTCCCTGATCGAGACCCGCGGACTTATCACCAGATAAAGTCGTGTCAGACCCTGCTCGTCCTCTTCTTCCGACAACTGATAGTCGAGTGCGCTTCCGCCAAAGCGCGTTGGGAGTACGTGCTCTAGGATGTGCACCATCTCGTTCCCGATCAGAGTGACGCCCTCGCCGAGGAGCTTGCTGTAGCTCCTTATCTCTCGTAGATGCGTCGTGTAGCCGGCGGTTTCCAGGCCACAGCCGCATGATCGCCGTTCGACAATTCCGTAATCGTCCACCTGCACGTTGAGCATGAGTTTAGGAACGCTTTCACTCAGCGTCGTTATCTGAAAAGCCGGAACCGTTGTGTCCGTTCCTTCTATTGCATGGGGATGGGTTATCAGCGCGACCGTGTCGCTTGCCAGATGCACATCACCGGCCTCGATCGGATTCGCACAACCAAGTCCGATCGCGCTGATCTCCACCATTCCATATCCGGTGATGATGCGGATTCCGCTGTCTTCCATGACACGAGCCTTAGCCGGCGTTACCGGCTCGCCTCCCATGCGAAACGTCGCGCCGCTCAAGTCGAGTCCGGCTTTGCGTGCTGCAACGCAGACGCGAAATGCGTGACTGACGTTGGTAGCCAGATAACATTTTCCGCGCTCCTTCAACGTCTTGTTGATCCATGTTGCTACGACAATTGCGTCGTCGAGGCGGACAATCTCCGGGAAGGGAAACGCGAGTCCGTTCATTCGCGCCCAGAATACCATGTATAAAGTGGCTGCGTCGTACTTGAGCCACGCGCGTGAATCCTTCCAGCCCAACGACGAATACCAGTGCTCGGAAAACTGGCGCAGGTAAGCGCGCTGCAGAATGAACCTGAAGCCAGTGCCCGGAAGAATGTGCGACCAGTGCGCCGTCGGTACATCCAGAAGATCGAACGCGTCGAGCATCAGGAGCTGCATCGGCGCACCGGCGGCGATGTGATCGAGATCCTGTCCGACAAGCGTAGCCAGTCCCGTTGAGCCGCCCGTCTGAACGGTGAAGTCGTGGCGTGCGGCAGGGTTGTCGAAGTCGCGCGCTGTCACTTCGCGAGTGAACCCGTTTCGCTCGATCGGTTTTCGCCCTTTCAGCTCCTCGAACGTGACATAGACGCCGCCGGCGCGGAGCGCAGTCAACGCGGAGTCCAGGCCGTTACTCATTACGAGTGCACGGAGATCGCCCAGCTCGCAGCCGGCGTGCTTCAACAGACCGAGATAAGGGCTTTGAGCGTGGGGGTAGACGCTTCGCTCCATCAGCCGCAGAAAGTTTGCCTCGCGTTGCTCCAGTCGCTCGCTTACAATTTCGCGCGCGCGCTCCATTGTCAGCGTGTCGCGCAGGAACCGCTTCAGTGCAAAGGGAAACCGTGCGAACATCCCTGCGTATGCGAGGCTATCAATCATTTACCTGGGTCCCGATATAATTCGTCCTCCTGTCGGTGCACCATTGGCAGAAGCATATTCGCCGGTCAAAGGGGAAAGCGGCAAGGGATGACCGACTTCGAGTTCCACTGCGACCGGATATCGCACACCTTCGTGAATCGCGGTGCTGCGGTACGGGCCATCGACGGAATAACCCTGTCCGCGAGAGTGGGAGAGTTCGTCTGCATCGTAGGCCCAAGCGGCTGCGGCAAGTCAACGCTCCTTCGGATCATCGCCGAGCTCCTGGTGCCAACCGAAGGAGCGATGATCTTTGGAAGCGCCGGGGATCACGGCAGACATCGCACCGGCCTGGTGTTCCAGGACCATGGCGTTTTCCCCTGGATGACGGTGCTCGACAACGTCGCGCTCGGCCTCGAGCTGCAAGGCGTCGATCGGCCCGAGCGAGAGGAACGTGCGAGACAGTTCATTGCTCAGGCCGGGCTCGACGAGTTCGAGTCGAGCTATCCCGCCGAGCTTTCGGTGGGCATGCGCCAGCGTGTCGGCGTTGCGCGCGCGTTTGCCTCGGACGTTCAGCTCCTGTTGATGGACGAGCCCTTCGGGTCGCTGGACGCGCAAACGAAACGAGCGATGCAGAGAGACCTGCTCGGGCTCTGGAAGGAAGCCAGGCGCACGGTGGTCTACGTGACGCACGATGTCGAGGAGGCGATTACGCTGGGCGACCGGGTGGTGGTGCTGAGCCCGCGCCCGGCCCGAATTATCGAAGAGGTGAACCTCGCTCCCGAACGATCGCGTGACCTTCGCTCGAGACAGCACGCGGATTCGCGCGAGCTCGCATCGCACATCTGGGACCTGCTCGAGCAGAACGCGCGCCCCGGGCTGGCGGTGCTGAAATGAAATCCTCGCGCATTCCCGTTGCATCAATTGCCGTCGCGGTTTTGCTTCTTCTCCTGTGGGAGCTGTTCGCGCGGAATGGATTCATCTCGCCCATCGTCGCTCCTGCACCGTCGCGAATCATTGCCGCGCTGATACGCGAGCTACAATCAGGCGAGCTCGAACTTCATATGATCGCGACGGTGACGAGGCTCGTCATTGGACTGTCCGTCGGCGCAACGATCGGAATTCTTTGCGGTCTCGCAATGGGGCTTTCGCCGCGTCTCCGGCGGTTTGCCGATCCGTTCGTGGCCGCGGCTCACCCGATTCCAAAGATCGCAATTCTGCCGATCGGAATCGGAGAGCTCTCGAAGGTCGCGATGGTTGCGCTAAGCGTGTTCTTCCCGCTGCTGATCAACACGATGATGGGAGTTCGCCAGATCAGTCCGGTTTACTTCGACGTCGTAAAGAGCTATGGCGCGACGCGGTGGAAGCTATTCACCAGAGTGGTCGTTCCAGCGAGCATGCCGATGATTCTCAGTGGACTGCGTATCGGGCTCAACATCGCGCTCGTCGTCACTATCTCGGTCGAGATCGTCACTGCCTCGCGTGGGCTTGGCGCGCTCATTTGGCTGTCGTGGGAGACGATGCGCATCGAAGTGCTTTACGCGACCCTCTTTGTCACCGCTGCCTTCGGAATCTGCTTCAATTTGCTGACTCAGTTCCTGGTCGCACGCCTCGTTCCCTGGGCGCCGAGGTCAGACCCGGCATAACGGTCGTACTACGTCAAGCGACGTATGTGCGTTTGCTAGAACCGGGCTAGGTTGACTCGCTCAACCTCCACCGAGCTGATAGATGCAGAAACTCACCCTTCTTCTGGCGTTAGCGATCGGACTCCCGCAATACGCTGTTGCCCAAGCGGTAAGTGCGCTTCATCAGGGCGCGCGCATCGAAGTCGTGTCTGTCAACGGAAAGCGTCACACAGGGAGGCTCATGTCGCTCAGAAATGATTCCCTCTTCTACGCACCCCAAGGGAGTGGAATACTGTCCACCCCGGCGTCGCTCGCGTTCGCGAAAGTAGAGTCTGTCAGGGTAAGCCGTGGACGGAACGTCTTTCTCAGTGCTGTAACCAAAGGGCTGGCTGGGACTGTGATAGGAGGGATAACAGGGGCCATGCTTGGCGCGGCGACGCACAGCAAGGATGACCATGGGTTTTTCACCTCCACGCGAAGTCAGGCCGCAGCATTCTATGGAATGCTGGGAGGCGCCGGCGGGCTCGTCGTGGGTACGATAAGCGGCGCCGCGTACGGGAATGAGCGATGGGAAAGGGTCGAGCTGCCAAGGAGATAACGACGAGCAGCGACTGCGATCGCGTGTGGCATGAATTGACGGGGGCGGGGAAGGCGAAAAGGCCTTCCCCTTTTTTCGCATTCGCGTTTCGTTTTCCATGCCCCCATGTCGACTCCCTTCGATCCCCTGCGGCGATGGATGAATCGCAGCGCCATTCGCTCGGTGCGAAAGCGCGGCTCGCATGTCGATCGATTCAAGCTCGCGGAGAAATCGCGAGTACGCGATGCGCTTCTCGCCAATCCGGAGATCGCCCGAGCAGTCCAGGCGTACGTAGCAGCTCACGGATTATCCAGCGATAAAGTCTGGAGGCTCGTCAGAGCCTACATCGACGAGATAGTTCCGTTCTTCAATATCCTCGCGTACTACCGATTCGGATATCTATCGAGTCGCGCCGTTCTCAACACGTTCTACAAGGTTTCCGCCGAGCATCATCCGGCGTGGAGCGGGCATCCGCTGCCGCGGGATGCCATCGTCGTCTACCTGATGAATCACCGATCCAATGCCGACTATGTGCTGGTTGGCTATGTGTTGAGCGGGCGGGTCGCGATTTCGTACGCCGTGGGCGAATGGGCGAGAGCGTTTCCCCTCGAGTACATCTTCAAGTCGTTCGGTTCGTATTTCATCCGGCGAAAATATCGGGAGCCTCTCTACCACTCCGTACTCGAGCAGTATGTCCAGCTCATTACTCGTGAAGGAGTGACTCAGGGAATTTTTCCTGAGGGCGGACTGACACGCGACGGAAAGCTTCGCCCGGGAAAAATCGGACTTCTCGACTACATTCTTGGCGTGGCGCGCGATCCTGCGTATGCGGGCAGGATTTATCTCGTGCCGGTGGCGATCAATTACGATCGCGTGCTCGAGGACCGGTCGCTGCTCCGGGAGCTCAACCGGTCGGAAGGCCAGCGTGCGACGCCTCGACGAACCCAGCTTTATGAGGTCGGTCGCTATATCTGGTGGAACGCGGCCAGAATTATTCTGAGGCGATGGAAGCGTTACGGGCGCGCGGCGGTAACCGTTGGCGAGCCGCTTCACCTCGCCCCATGGTTCGATGCGGAGAATGAATCAGAGCCGGGAATCTTTGCGCTCGCTCGACCCGAGCGGCTCGCGCGTGTTCAGTCGTTGTGCGATGAGATGATGCGTCGCATTGGCGCAATCATCCCCGTGACACCGGTGCCTCTTGCATGCGCGGCAATTCAGTCGCTGGACAGCGATTTCATCTCGAGAGACAAATTGCTGGCGCGGATGGGGGAGATGCGCGACGTGCTGCTCGAGCTGAATGCGCGTGTGATCCGCGCCGAAGGCGGAATAGAGGAAATCTTCGATCGCGCGTGGAAGATGTTGCGCATGCGGAAGATGCTGGTGAAATCGGGGGGAGGCTACGCGGTGCTGCCTGACAACCGCGGCCTGATCTCGTATTACGCCAATAGCATCGCGCATTTGCTCGGACCGTTCGAGGAAGGAGTTCGGTTAAGAGACTCACTGCCATCAAGCAGGATACTTCATTGAGAGGTCGTTGAGCTGTACAGCTCACAGATCCTTCAGCACGACGAGTGCTACTGGAATTGCACAGGCGTCCCAGCCTTCACCACCGAAGCCAGTCGCTCGGCATCCCAGTTCGTGAGCCGAACGCATCCATGTGAATTGGCGTAGCCGATCGTCTCCGGCGCCGGGGTTCCATGAATTCCGTAGTGCGGTTTGGAGAGTGCCATCCACACTGTGCCCACGGGAGAATTTGGTCCCGGCTTCAGCTTCGCCGTCGGACGCGAATCGGGAACCTCGGCCATGAGTGATGGCTGGTAGTTGAACGTCGGATCGGTCGCGATGCCCGTCACGTGAAAGTCGCCGGTGGGCGACGGATCGTAACCCGCGCCGAGCGTTGAGGGAAAATGCGCGATAACATTGCCCGATGCGTCGAGTGCGTGCGTCCAGAAGCCTTTTTTCGAGATCACCAGCTTTGCGACGCCCGATGGTGGCGAGGAACCTTCCGCAACGTTTGGAACCTGCAGTGACGTCCCGACGGCCATCGAATTCAGATTCACTTTGGGATTGAGCTGCTTCAGCATTTGCTGGTTCGTGTGGAATTTCTCAGCCATCTCTTCGGCCGGCGAGGTGAAGCAGAGACACTCGAGCTTCGCCTGGTCGTAAACGCTGTTCGGAATTTGAACAAACGGTCCCTGCATGTCGTCCGCCGTCAGTTGATAGTTGGTGAGCAGCGGCGCCGACTGAGCGGCTGCAACGAGCTTGTCGTATGTAGCCTGATCGATCGACGTCCGGGCACTCGAATCCATCCCGTTTGCAGCACGGAACCAGCTCAGCGCTTTCGCGGCATTCTTGCCCCACGATCCATCGATGATGCCTGGTGAAAAATTCGCCCGATCGAGCAGAATCTGCAGGCGAAGTGTGGTGGATCCGCGGGCGGGAATTGGCGCGGGAAACTTCGTGAGCGTTGCGTCGACCGACTTCTCATTGATCCGCTTGTACCCGGTGTCGGTTGCGATTGGTGGCATGCTATCCAGCTGATTGCCAAGTCCCGTCGTATCCAGAGAGGCTGAGTCATCCAGCGGGACAGATATGACCGAGTCTGCGACCATCGCGGTGGACGACGCCGGAGCGGTAGACGTGTCCGCCGTCTTTTTTGCGGAGTCGGAGTTTCCGCTGACGATGCAGCCGCCGGCGATGAGGGCGAGAAATACGCAGGCCGAGTGTATGTTTTTCATGTCTGGTGCTTATTCAAATTCGGGGCCGCGAGCAGATGGGAGCCATCGCGGCGCAGCGGCCATAAGCGCAGGTGCCACCGCAACTTCGGAGGTTTCGGCAACGCGGTCGCTCGCTTGACACCCCTCACTCGACGGTCTAACTTTACAGGCTGCCCCGTCCACATCGCGGGGACTTTTTACACCCCACGAGTATTAATGCCGACAATCAATCAGCTCGTCCGCCAGAGCCGCAGAGACGTACAGAAAAAGGAAAAGGCACCAGCCCTCAAGCGGAATCCTCAGAAGCGTGGAGTCTGCACCCGTGTCTACACCACAACTCCCAAGAAGCCGAACTCCGCTCTTCGCAAAGTTGCGCGTGTCCGCCTGACCAACGGTTTCGAGGTCACCGCCTACATTCCGGGCGAAGGCCACAACCTGCAGGAACACTCGATCGTGCTGATTCGTGGAGGTCGTGTGAAAGATCTTCCCGGCGTGCGCTATCACATTGTCCGCGGATCACTCGACGCATCGGGCGTGAATGGCCGCAACAAGAGCCGCTCGAAGTATGGAACGAAGAAGCCGAAAGAAGCCGGAGGAAAGAAGTAAATGAGCCGCCGCAAAAAGTCAGTCAAGCGCGGGATTCTTCCCGACGCTCGCTACGACAGCCAGACCGTATCGAAGTTCATCAACGCGATCATGTACGAGGGAAAGAAGTCCACTGCCGAGCGGATCTTCTACAGCGCGATGGACCTCGTCGAGAGTCGCACCAGCCAGTCGGGTGTCACCGTGTTCAAGCAAGCGCTGACCAACCTCAAGCCGGCTGTCGAAGTAAAGAGCCGTCGAGTCGGTGGCGCCACATATCAGGTTCCGGTCGAGGTTCGTCCCGATCGGCGCACGGCGCTCGCAATGCGCTGGCTCATCACGTTCTCGCGCGGACGCAACGAGAAGTCGATGGCCGAGAAGCTCGCGGCTGAAGTGATCGCTGCGTCGAAGGGCGAGGGCAACGCGATCAAGAAAAAGGAAGACACGCACCGCATGGCGGAAGCGAACAAGGCATTCGCCCATTATCGCTGGTAAAGTACCGAGTCCTTCCTTGTAGGCTCGCGCCCCGCCCTGCGTTAAGTCGCAGGGCGGGGCGTTTTGCTTTCGTCAAGGATTTGTATGGACAGACCAATCCAATCGTGGCTTATTGGTCCCACGCTTGAAGACATGCAACGCTCCAATACCACGAGGGTTGCCCTTATGAAGTATACCGTTTCCCGCGCAGTGTCCGTGCTCCTCGTAGTGTTGGCATTTGCGTTCAGCGCGCAAACCGCACAATCGCAGCAATGGCAGCTCCTCGATGGACGTGCGTCCGACGTCGGTGTGGGCGCCGACGGCTCGGTGTGGATCATCGGCACCAATGTAGTCCCCGGCGGTTTCGACATCTGGAAACGCAACGCCACTGGATGGACAAATATTCCCGGCGGCGCCCAACGGATCGCCGTCGATCCCAGTGGCAATCCCTGGATCGTCAACAACACCCAGACCATTTTCCACTACGACGGCTCGCAGTGGGTCGTGGTGAGCGGCCAGGCGCGCGACATAGGGGTCGGCGCGAACGGTACCGTCTGGGTAATTGGTAATGGGGCAGAGGCGGGTGGTTACGGTATCTGGCGCACGACGGACAAAGGTGCGAACTGGACGAAGGTTCCCGGCTCCGCGTCTCGCATCTCGGTGGATCCAGCGGGTAACGCCTGGATCGTCAACAACACCAACAACATTTTCCGGTACGACGGCACTCAGTGGGTGCAGACACCGGGCTCCGCGAAAGACATCGGCGTGGGTTCCGACGGGGCGGTGTGGGTCATCGGCGCAGACAACGCGATCTATCGCTGGAACGGGTCGAACTGGACCCAGAAAACCGGCGGCGCATCCCAGATTGCCGCTGGTCCCGGAGGTGTCGTCTGGGTTGTGAACGCCGGCGGTGAGATCTACAAGGCGCAGGAAGGTGCGGCGGCCGCCGCACCGGCAGCGGGCGCGTTGCGGCAGATTTTCCCGCGAGGCCAGGGCTACGAGGCGCAGATATTACAGGCTCTGCGCTATGGCATGTACGGAAACCAGATATTCCTGGGCGGCCAGGCTCCGATTGCGAGCGGCCTGCCGGCGCTCGATCAGGGTTTTGCGCGGCTGGCACTTGCCGCGGCGGAAGCGTACTACTCGAATCAGCCGCAAGTCACTCCCGATCAAGTACTGAATCAGCTCCGCAGCTCAGACCAGACGGCGCGGCGCGCGGTGATTGGCTACCTCGGCCTGATCCTGGCCACCAAGATGTTCGACACGTCCCGTGACCCCCAGACTGTTGCGCTGCGGCAGTGGGCCACCGAGCTCTACCGCAATCAGAGAATCACCGCGGCCAAGGCATCTCTCGACCAGTATCTCGCCTGGAAAGCGGACCCTTGTGGCTACGAGGGACGACCAGCCGGCGAATGTCAGACAATGGCCAACCTGTTCACGACGCGTACTCCGCCGCAGGACATGATCGCGATCAAGGCGCTCGGTCAGGTGATGTCGAGCCAGACGCAGGAAGTGGCGACGGCGACGACAATTGCCGCCGGCGCCCTCGCGACTACGGTCGCGGCGGCTGCACTTACGACCGCGGCTTTGGGAACAGTGGTGGTTCCTGGTGCTGTCACGACCAGCGGGGTCGTGATCGGCCAGGTTACCACCAGCCTGTTCGCCGCCTTCGGTGGGAGTGGCGGCTCGGCCGCGGGTGCTGCAGGTGCGCTCGGCGGAGCATGGGCCGGCGTCGCCGCCGCGCCGATAGCGGCGGCGGTGATGATCG
>Ga0193751_1001597_pt1 | contig 14369 bp, 14 predicted proteins | sample L1c2metaG_FD_143050 | JGI IMG/M metagenome (GOLD analysis project Ga0193751, IMG submission 143050) | Soil microbial communities from a riparian zone of the East river system, Colorado, United States - L1c2 | ecosystem: Environmental > Terrestrial > Soil > Riparian zone | place: USA: East River... | reverse complement strand
CCCTCGACGAGCGAATGGGTGTCGCGCGAAGAAATCTGGAGATTGCGTACGGCAAAGCGGGCTCCCTGAAGAGTCGCACGGTCGAGCTCGATCAGAGGCTGGCTGCATCACCGGATGACATCAGCGCGCTCGTCGAAAGCGGAATCGCGGAAAAGAGCGCCGGCAATCTCGACCAGGCGGAAAAGAGATTTCGCCGAGCGCTGCAGCATGACCCCGATAGCTCGGTGTTGCACTTCTTTTTGGCGGAGCTCTTTTACAATCGCGGCAGCGGCGAAGATGCGCTGCGCTTTCTGCGGCGGTCGATCGATCTCAATCCCGCAAATCCCGACGCGCACTATCTCGCCGGATTCATCCTCGGCGACCTCGGCAGAGTGGATGAGGCCCGAGAGGCGAACCGCAGGGCCGTGGCGCTCAATCCCCGGTTGTCGCGGGCAGAGGCGAACCTCGCGCTCGACCCGTCGGATGGCGACGAGTCAGTGATTCGCGAAGCACCGGTCAAGACAGGTGTGGACGTCAACGCCGGGCATCCGCACCTCACGCTTGCCTTGGCCCTACGTCTCAAGGGCTATCACGCCGAAGCAATGCGTGAGTGCCGCGCTGCGCTGAACGCAGGCGAGGATCCTCCGGCTACCCTCGAAGCAAAAGCGAGTCTGCACCTGCTGCTCGGACAGCCGGGTGACGCGCTCGAAGCATATGACAGGCGCGTGGCGCTCGGCGGCGCAACGCCTCGAGTTCTCAACCAGCGAGGTATTGCATTGTACCTGCTTGGCCGCAGCTCCGAAGCGGAACAGACGCTGCGTGACTGCATAGTGCGGACGCCCGATTACGCCGCGGCCGAGAACAATCTTGGCGCGTTGTTATGGGACGCCGGAAAGCTGCGCGAAGCGACCAACTTTTTTCGTCGCGCTGCGCGCGACGACAGCTCCCTCGACAGCGCGCGAATCAATCTTGCTCTCGCGCTTTATCGGCAAGGCCATTTTCAGCTTGCCCTCGACGCGTATCGCGCCGTCATCCACGATCAGGCGGATCACGCGGGAGCATGGTGCGGGGCGGCTCGAGTTCTGATAGAGTTTGGAAAATTCGCGGAGGCTCGCGATGCGTGCCTTCACGCGATCCGGACAGATCCATCGATCGCTCAGGCACATGCGATTCTCAGCATCGCGCGCAACGCGCTGGGAGACATCGACGGTGCAACGCGCTCGAGTGAGCGGGCGCACAAGCTCGATCCGCATGCGCTCAGACAGCCGATGACTCTCGAGATGGACGCCCCGGAGAGCGGCGCTCTCCTTCCGGGCGGAGGAACCGTTGCGACTGCGCTGCCGGACTACACGCTCGGACGCGACTATCTATCGAAAGGGCTTCCAGATCGCGCGATGGCGGAGATAAGGCGGGCGATGGCTCGCGGCGCAGACGAGAAGGAAGGCCAGATTCTCCTCGCAAAATGCTTTGCCGCTCGCGGAGAATTCGAGGTCGCAGAGAGAGAGCTCGCTACTCTCGGAGCATTGCCGGCGAGTGATCTCGTTGCATTGGAGCTGGCCTCTGTTCATCGAGCCATGGGGCGTCCGCGCGAGGCGCTGAGGCGAGTGGTCGAAGTGCTGAAATCGAACGTGTATCACCTCGCGGCGCTGGTGGTGCTTGGTGAATCTCTCCTCGATCTCAAGCGCACGCGCGACGCGGCCCGGGCATTTGCCCGCGTGCTCAAGTTCGATCCTGAACACGCAGTTGCCAGGAAATACAGTCAAATCGCACGTCTGGAGAATCACTGATGGCGATCGAAGGACCACTTCAGGACATCGGGATTCACGATGTGTTTCAACTTCTGGATCTCGCGCGAAAGAGCGGATGCCTTCGCGTCCATTCAGCCGCGCGGGGAAGTGAGGGCCATGTCTACTTCCAGTCTGGCGCGGTGGTTCACGCCACGATGCGTGACAATCCGCACAGTCTCGGCGTCCTGCTCCTGAAGGCCGGAAAGCTGAGCGAAGCGCAGCTCCGCGAAGCCATGTCGGCTCAGCGGCGCGGAGACAAGCGGAAGCTGGGCGAGATCCTCGTTGCGCAGGGTGCGGTCACCCGGCGCGATGTCGATCGCGCGATGCGGCTTCAGGTGGAGCGCGTCGTGTTCGAGCTGTTTTCGTGGAAGGAAGGGAATTTTTCCTTCGTCGATCGCGACACGGGCGGCCTCGACGCTGACGCGACGATTCGCGTGAGCACCGAGTCGTTGTTGATGGAGGGTGCACGAAGGATCGATGAATGGTCGAGAATGGCAGATCGTCTGCCCGATGCGCTGGTTGTGCCGCGACTCGCTCCGCTGGGAGAGGGCCCGGAGCCGACCATAGATCTGAGACCCGGAGAGTGGGAAGTGCTGACGATGATCGATGGAGAAAGAAGTGTCCGCGAGATCGCGTCGTCGCTGGGTGTCAGCGAGTTCGATGTCGCCAAGACCGTCTATGGAATGATGACGACCGGACTCATTGTCGCGCCTTCGCGGGCAGAGGCATTCGCCAATGGATGAGCGCGCCCGCTGGGTTTTTGAGGAAGTGATCGGTGACGGCGACCAGACGGCGTTGCTCCTCGACAGCGCGGGCGGAGTGTCCGCGGGAATCTACGTGGATAGCCTGGGCCGCGACGTGAGTGCGGAGATCGGCCGCGCACTTGGCCCAATCGGTGAGGAAGCCAACAGAACGATGCGACACCTTCCGCTGGGAAGCTGGCGCGCCCTGTCTGTCGAATGCGAGGACGCTAACCTCGCAATTGGCCCCGCAGCCGATGGCGGAGTGGTACTCGTAGCCGCTTCACCCGCTGTACCGATGGGATTCGTTCGCAGGCTGCTCGATCACGCGGCGCTTCGCGCTCTTACCTGGCGCGAGGAAGTGGCATGACGAACGAGTATGAAGTGGTCGTCGCCAGGATCGAGCGTCAGCCCGGAGTGGTTGGCGCAATGCTCGTTGGCATCGAGGATGGATTCGTGATTGCGGGCGCAGATACTCTTGGCGCGGGCTGGGAGCCGGCCGCAGCGCTTGCGTCGTCGGTTTTTCGTCGAACACGCCGAGCATCGGCAGATGCAGGGCTTGGTGATGCGACGTTCGTCCGTCTCGAGGCTGATCGCGGGCACGTGTGTGCCACTGCACGCGGCGAGATCGTCCTCGTAGCAGTGACCGACCGCAACATCAACCTTGGAAAACTGCGCCTGGAAATGCTGAGCGCGGCGGAGCAGATATGATATCCGGAGCGGTTAGCGCGGCGTGGCTGGATGTGCCGCTCAGGCGATTCGTGCAGGACTCGCGCGTGCAGCGTGCAGTCGTGCTGCGTTCGGACGGAAGAGTTCTGGGGCAGTTCGGATTCCCGAGCTCTGCGGAAGTGAGGACAGCGTGTGCGCTCGCGGCAGCGATCAATGCATCGGGAAAGGAGCTTGGAAAACAGCTCGACGGGCGTCCGTTCCTCGGCCTGCATCAGGGAGGGCGAAATCAGGGCGTCTTCATGGGCGCGTGTGCCGCAGGCGGAAAAGAGTGTCTTCTCCTCGCTGCGTTCGATCGTGAGAGCACGCTCGGTTTAGTGAGACTCTACTTTGGGGAATTCCGGGATGCGCTGGGAAGTGCTGATGGAATTCCTGTACGCAATGAGCAGCCGCTCGATCTCGAGGCGGATCTCAATTCCAGTCTCGATGCTTTGTTCGGGCCGCTTACCTGAGTTTTTGCAATATCTGTGAGCTGGACACCGAGACTCCGAGACTACAGAAAAACGGGAACTGCAATTTTACATTAGACGGATTGAACGGATTAGAGACGGAAAAGCGGAACGACGCGACGACGGCTTATTGTTCATTAAACGGCGGAACTACGGTAATCGTATGCTTGGAATCCCCAAGTCGGTGAAGTTCTGTTGTTCAAAAAATAAAAAAACCGTAGTCCCGTTGTTCCGTCCCTGATCCGTTCAATCCGTCAAATGTAAAATTGCAGTCCCGTTTTTCTGTAGTTCTCGGTGCCTCGGTGCCTCGGTGTCCAGCTCACAGATCTGTAAGTTTCCCATCGTATGATTGAAGCGAGAGGTGTTTCTGAAGAAGGGTGAGCTGAACGACGGAGAGTTCGAGGATTTTCTCGCGGAGATTGCGCCGGCGCTCGAGCAGAGCGTCGGCCGCCTTGGCGTTGCCGGTCATCTCGGCGCGCGCGCCAACGCTCTCGATCCGGCGAAGATCATCACCTCGTGGCCCGATGTCGCCGACCGGATGATCGAGGAGCTTCGCTAATGGCGATCAAGGGAAATCTCAGCGAAGCAAGTCTCCCCGACGTTCTGCAGCTTCTCGCCATGGGCAGCAAGTCCGGCTGCCTCACGCTTCACGTTGACGAAGCCTCGGGATCGATCTACTTCGAGAACGGACGCATCTCCTACGCTTGTCTCAGCGAACGTGAGCTCGACACCGACGACGCCGTTTACGCCATGTTCACGTGGACGCACGGAGCGTTCAGCTTCGAGCCGGGCGTCGTGCCTCCGCCCAACGTGGCGCAGGTGCCGGTCGATCCGCAGCAGCTGCTGCTCGAAGGCGCACGGCGTGTGGACGAGTGGTCGCAGATCGAAAAGAAGATTCCGAACTTCGACCTAGTCTTTGCGCTGGACCGCCAGCAGATGCTCGGAAATACGATCGCGTTTTCGCGCGAGCAGCAGACTTTGCTTCCGCTCATCGACGGAAACCGCAACGTCCGCGACCTGATGCGCGAGTCGGGACTAAGTGAATTCGCTGTCGGCAAGGCGTTGTATGGTTTGGTGAGCGGAGCATTCGTCGTCCTGGTGGCGCAACGCGATGAAACACCGGTTGTGGCCGACAGCGTCATCGCCGAGCACCGAAATCTTGGAATCGCATTTTACAAAGCGCGGATGTACAGCGACGCCGCGCGAGAGTTCAAGAGAATCATCGAGCTTCGCTCGACCGACGCGGCCGCGTCGTTCTATCTCGGCTTGATTGCGCTTCGCGACACCCGGTGGGCCGATGCAGCTCTCGCGTTTCAGACCGCTGCGGTATCGGCGCCGAGGATGGGCGCGGTATTCGTGAATCTTGCGTACGTGTACGAGCGGATGGGGCAATACGAGAAGGCGAAGCTGGCGCTCGAGCAGGTGGTGAGTCGTGGCTCCAAGCCGGAGCCGTTGGCGCATCTCGGCCTGGCGGCCCTCGCTCTACAACGCGAAGATCTGGATGGGGCGGCAGCAGCTCTGGCGTCGGCGCGAAACACGTGGGGCGGGTCGGCTCCTCCCGCCGCCTGGTACCATTACGCCGGAGTGCTCTCAACAATGCGGGGAGATCTTGAAGGAGCCGCGTCGGTTTTGAGTGAAGGCGTCGCCAGATATCCGTCGGCCGCTGTGCTTCTCAACAACCTCGCGGTTGCGCAGGAGGCTACTGGAGATTTCGAGCGCGCGAGGCAAAGCATCGAGCGCGCCGTGCAAACCGAAACTGCGCTGCCGCAGCTCTATCGCAACCTCGGTGACATTCTCAAGCGAGCCGGCCGCGCGGAGGAGGCGCAGGCCGCATATTCTCGCGCCGCGAATGCAGCCGGAACCTCTCGCTGACGATCCACAGCTCGCGGCTCTCTGTAAAAAGATAGAGCGCGATCGCGGCTTCTTCTGCTCCAGCTACAAGGATACCTGCCTCAAGCGCCGCATCTCGGTGCGGATGCGGATCAAGGGCGCGGCGACATTCGAGGAGTATGGCTTCGTGCTCGACGACGATGCACTCGAGTACGATCGCCTCATCGCCACGCTCACGATCAACGTGTCGAAGTTCTTTCGGAATCCGGAAACCTTCGCGTCAATTGCAACGAAAGTCATTCCCGAGCTGACGGCGGGTACGGCACCTCTAATTCGCGTCTGGAGTGCCGGCTGTGCGTCGGGCGAAGAACCCTACTCACTGGCGGTGCTATGCCATCAGTTTCTTGCAGGCCGTGGCCCGGACAATGGCAGGGTCCGCTTCGACATCGTCGGCACCGACGTCGACGCCGATGCAATCTCTGCCGCGAGGCGCGGTCGGTACGGCGAAGCGGCATTTACCGATACCACTCCGGCAGTGCGCGACACGTACTTTCCGCTCTCAGACGGACTGCACACCGCAACGAGTGAGCTGCGCCAGCTGGTTGCCTTTCAGACTGCCGACCTGCTCGATGGCTCGCGAACGCCCTCGCGCTTTCACCTCATTCTCTGCCGGAACGTCATCATCTACTTCAAGCGGCAAACGCAGGAATGGCTGTTCGAAAGGTTCCATGATCTGTTGCTGCCGGGCGGCTTCCTCGTCCTTGGGAAAGTAGAGTCGCTGCTCGGAAAATCGCGTGGTTTGTTCGCGCCGATAAACGCCAGGGAGCGGATCTACCGTCGTCTGTAGCCGCCCCGAGGACCGAGAGCTTGAGTGCCGCAAACTACAAAGCGTGTATTGGTAGTCGATGACAGCGCATTCATGCGCGGCCTCGTCACGGAGATTGTCGAGTTCCGCGACGATTTCCGCGTTGTCGGAACCGCTACCAACGGTGTCGAAGCGCTGGAGCGGGTTCGCGCGCTTGCACCCGATATAGTCACTCTCGACATCGCGATGCCCCAGATGGATGGCCTGGCGGCGCTCGAGCGAATCATGCATGAGATGCCGAGGCCGGTGATCATCGTCAGTGCGGCGGAGTCGGCCGACTTCAACGAGTCTGCCGTGCGCGCGCTCGAGCTTGGCGCGGTGGAATTCGTACGAAAGCCGTCGGGACCAGTGAGCGTCGACCTGCTCGTAGTTCGGAAGCAGCTCCTCAACGCACTCGACACGGCGTGCATGGTGAGATTCGGGCATCGCGGCCGTGACGCAAAGGTCGACCCGCCTGTGAGAGCGCAACAGCCGCGCCCGCCCGTGCGGGGAGCGGGGCGTGTCGTAGTCGTAGCCGCGTCAACCGGCGGCCCTCGCGCGCTCGCTGAAGTGATATCCGGACTCCCCGCCGATCTCGACGCCGCCGTGCTCGTCGTGCAGCACATGCCGCCCGAGTTCGTTCCGACATTAGCGGATCGCCTCGCTCAGATCAGCGCCTTGCCGGTGACGGTCGCCGTCGACGGTGAATCACTCCTTGCGAGTCACGTCTACCTGGCGTCAGGAGAAGGACAGATGCGTGTGCGGAAGATGCACGGAGGTGTGGAAATCGAAATCGACACCGGCGATCCACTGTGCGCTGTGCGGACGACGGCCGATTCGCTCTTCCGAAGCGCCGCGGCGGTTTTCGGACGTCGGGCAATCGGCGTTGTTCTCTCGGGAATGGGGCGCGATGGAGCCGAGGGACTGCGGGCTATTCGCGGTGCGGGCGGCGGCGCGATCGTCCAGAACCGCGCGACGTCGATCATCTACGGAATGCCCGCGGCGGCTCTCGCCACTGCAGGCGCCGACCGAATCGCGGCCTCGGATGAGATTGCGTCAGCGATCGGCTGGCTGCTCGCTCCTGGCCGCAGAGTCGCATGACGCCTGGCGCATCTGCCGCTGTGCGGCTTCTGCGCGAGGATCATCTCGGCGCTTCGACCTTCATCGAGAAAGGATGGAATCTGATCGCAATCGGCGAATTTGCCGAAGCCGAAAAGGCCTTGATGTGGGCCCTCCAGCTGGCGCCCAGCGACACGCGAGGCAGAGCGCTTCTCGGATGGGCGCTCATGCGACAGGGAAAACTTTACGAGGCCGAATGCGTTCTGGTTGCCCTCCTTTCCGAGAACACGCTCCATTCAATGGCTCGCGTGAATCTCGGTTACGTATGCATGCGAAAGGGCAATCGCACTCGCGCGGCGGAGTTGCTGCTCACTCCCTCGCGGCAGACGCGCGATCCGCAGGCCGCGCTGTACGCGACGTTCTATCGCGGACTTCTTCTTACCCTCGAGCGAGACTTCACTGAGGCTGAACAGTGTCTCAGAACGACCATTCGTGTGGCTCCGAATTTCATCGAAGGGTATTACGAGCTCGGCCGCACGCAGCTGAGCGCCGGGATGGAGCAGGAGGCGCGCACGACATGGAAAGCTGGCCACTCGGCAAACCGCTTCAATGTCTGGGGAAAGCGCTGTGCCGAGGCGATTCGCTGCGCCGATCGCGGAGAGTTGGCGCCAAGCTTCAGCTGACTCTCCGGGGTTAGCTCTTCATTAAGAATCAATGATACGGGGCGCGAGTGCGTCGCCTGTGCTTGACACGGTTTTGCTGCACCTCTACACTACCGCGCTAATGGTCACAAGAGACGCGGGCGAGGCAAACTCCCCGAACAGACGAATCGGCGGGAGTACCCGGTCTATCTCACTTTGGGCGGCGGCGCTCGTCGTCATAATCGTGGGGTTCGCCGATCTTGCACGCGGTGGTACGACAATCGCCCCTGTTCTCCTCGTGCTGGGCTACTGCGTGCTGGTGCCCATCGCCATTCTCAAGTAGGCAACGGCTCGGTTTCTGCACCGGGGCGAGTAGCTCAGTTGGTTAGAGCGCCTGCCTTACACGCAGGAAGTCGGGGGTTCGAGTCCCTCCTCGCCCATAGATGATTTTGAGAATTGAAGGACCGGAAGGAATTGTCGGGGGTACATTTGTGTTGACGGTTTTCAGAGGCAAACCACATTGAGTCAGAGGAGTGAGACTTTGCGTCACTACAGAATCTCCGGACAGCGAAAGCTGATCGCGCTGGCTGCGCTTGCGTCCGTCGCGCCAATCGCCGCCGCATCGGCGCAACGGCAGGCGGCTCCCGTACCTCACTTGATGGTCACCACGTTCGGCGCCCCGGAGCCGGGTCTCGGCGTGCAGGCTGCGGAAGCAGTTCGCTCCCGCATTTCCAGCGACGTAGACAAGGGGAAGCTTCTGGTGATCCCCAAGAAGGACATAGATGCCACTCTCACAGCGTCGGGATACTCGACGACAGAATCGCTGGCGTCCAACGACGCCCGCGCTCTCGCCGTTTTGCTCCGAGCCGACGAGTATATGGAAGGAACCGCGACCAAGACGCCTGCCGGCGTGAAGGTTGACGCTCGCCTTGTTCTGGCGAGAGACAACAGCATTCAACAGCCACTTCCGTCGGCCACTGCCGCGAATCTCGGCTCGGCCGCGCAGCAAATCTCAAAAAATTATCAGGCCGCGCGGGCCCAGCTCGAGTACGAGCGTGCGTGCGCCAATCTTTTCCGCGAAGGGAAGTACCGCGATGCCGAAACTGCAGCGCGCGCCGGACTCGTCAAGTATCCGAACGGCACGATCGTGGGAGTCTGCCTGGCCAACGCACTGAACGGGCAGAATCAGACAGACTCGGTGCTCGCGGTAACTGAACGGATTCTCGCAGTCGATCCTCACAACATCTCGGCGCTGAAGTTTGCCGCCGATATCTACGGCACAAAGAAGGACCCGCGCGCGATCGATGCGCTGACCGGTCTCCTTGCCGCCGATCCTACGAACGAGAAAGTACGCGACGAGGTGGTAAACCAGCTGGCGCTGAGCGGCCAAGCCGCGCGTGCCGTTCCGATCATGCAGGAAGCACTCAAGAACAACCCAGGCGACCCGAAGCTGTTGCGCACGGCTTGGTTGATTTTCCTCGCTGGCAAGCAGTATGACCTCGCGGCTCAGACGGGTACCGAGTTGATCAAGGCCGATACCGCCGCAGCGGACACGACGTACTACGTTCGGACGGCAGGAGCATACGCCGCGCAGAACAATTTTGCTAAGGCGGCCGAGGCCTTGAAGCAGGGCGAAGCGAAGTTTCCAAACAATGCATCGCTCCTGTTGAGCGAGGCGAGCGCCCAGAGCAAGGCTGGTAACAACCAGGCGGCGCTGATCGCGGCGCAGAATGCAATCCGCATCAACCCGAAAATCGAGAACGGCTGCGCGCAGGTGGCCCTGATCCAGAGCGCCATGGGCCAGCCAGACGCGGTTATGGCGACGGTTCGCCAATGCGCGTCAAACGGTGCGGACAAGCACACGCTCGGGCAGATCATGTTGTCCGAGGGTAACAAGCTGTATAAGACGGGCAATACGTCGAAAGACCGTCCCACTCTGCAGCGCGCGATTCAGTTCCTGCAGCTCTCCGATCAGCTTGAATCGTCGGCCGCCGCCAAGTTCCTTGTAGGCGTGTCCGCATTCTTGATCGGGCAGAGCGCGATCACCGAAGCACAAAGCAGCAAGAGTTGTACGTTAGCGCGGCAGGCAAAAGAGGCCTTCGGCCAGGCGCAGGAGAACGTTCCTGCGGGATTGCAAGAGTATCCCGATCAGGCGAAGGCGGTGCTCACCGCGATTCCGCAGTTCACACCCGCTACGGACGATATGGTCAAACGCTTCTGCAAATGAGTCCTGAGGCACCGGTTGTGGGCGCGTGGGACAGCGCCTATCACGCCCCGGTGCTGGTGGATGAAATCGTCGAGCTGTTCGGCGGCGCGAAGACGATACTCGATTGCACTCTGGGGGGCGGCGGACATAGCGCCGCCCTTCTTGCGTTGGGGGAAGACGTCACTGCGCTCGACCGCGACCCTGCCGCGGTGAATGAAGCGCGAAATCGACTCGCGGCGCACGAGGCGGCGGGTCGATTTCGCGTTATATTGGGCAACTTCGCAGAGGTAGACCGGTTGCTCCCCGACACGCGTCAGAAATTCGACGGCATCCTTGCCGACCTTGGTGTGTCGTCGCACCAGATCGATAGCGAATTGCGCGGATTCTCCTTTCGCGAAGGCGCGCTACTCGACATGCGAATGGAAGGCGACGCAGGGCAGAGCGCCGCCGAGCTTCTCAATTCGATTGACGAGCAGGAGATGATCCGCGTGCTCCGCGAATATGCCGATGAGCCCCGCGCGCGCCGCCTTGCGCGCGAGATTGTCAGGCGGCGCGAAACATCGCCATTCAAAACGAGCGACGATCTCGTGCGCGCCATCCGCGGCGCTCTGGGTGCGCGGAGCGGACCCGGCGATTTCGCCAGAATCTTTCAGGGGATTCGCATCGCGGTGAACGATGAGCTCGGCTCACTGGAGCGAGCACTCCCGGTTCTGCGTGACAAGCTCTCGCCCGGTGGCGTGCTGGCTGTGATCGCATACCACTCGGGCGAGGATCGTATCGTCAAGCACTCGATGCGCGACTGGAGCAAGGACTGCGTCTGTCCACCAAGGCAGCTTCAATGCACGTGCGGCGGCCAGGCGCTGGGTTCGCTGATCAATCGAAAGGCAATCAAGACTTCGACTGCTGAAGTCGAGCGCAATCCACGCGCTAGAAGCGCGCGATTACGAGCATGGCGAAGCGCCGCGTAGGAGTGCGCGGTCGCTGGATCGTGGCCGCAATTCTCGTAGGGTTCGTGCTCACAACCGCCGCGGTGATCGCCCGGCGAAGCTACGGCGATGAGCAGGCGCGACAGATGAGCGCCGTCGAAGCGAAGCTCCGACAGCTGCGAAACGAGCGCGTTCGCCTCGATGCAGAAATTCGCGATGCATCATCAAGAATCCAGCTGATACCAATTGCCGAGGCAAGGCTCGGAATGCACGTGCCTGCCGACACGCAGGTCGTGATTCTTCCGAGGCGCACGAGAGCGCAGTGATAAACCCAACGCGCCTCACCATCATCTCCGTCACGCTGCTGATCTTCGCCGTGGCGCTCCTGGCGCAGTCGGCGAAGCTGCAGCTCGTTGAGGGTGCGATGTGGACGCAGCGAGCGCGGGCGCTCCACTTCGACACGGATTCCGTTAGTGCACCGCGCGGCGCGATACTCGACGCTTCTGGCAACGTCCTCGTGAACAGTCACGAGCTGGTGCACATCGATATCGCGCCGAAAGAGGTTCGTGATCGTGACGGGCTCGCTGAGCAGCTGCGTGAAGCGCATGTCGCGCCCGATCTCGTTCGCAAGGCGACGGACGACGCGAGCGTAAAGTGGCTCTCACTCCCCGATCTTTACGTTGCCGCCGACGTTGCGCCGCTCGCGAGAATTCAGGGTGTTCACGCGCGAACAGTGATGCAGCGCGACTTCGCGACCGCAGGCGGAATCCGGCGCATTGTCGGGCGCGTGGGCCTCGACGGACGCGCGCTGGACGGAATCGAGCTCTCGATGGACAGCGTGCTGCGAGGCGACACGAAGGGCGGACGGAGGGCAGTGGACGTGCGTGGACGATCCATTGATTCGCCGGAGGGATGGGGCTCGGCACCACGAGCAGGCGCGAGCGTCACCCTGACGATCAACGAATCGCTCCAGGAGATCTGCGAGCGCGCGTTGGCACACGCGACCGACAGTCTGCAGGCCGAGGGCGGCGATATCGTCGTGATGAATCCGTTGACGGGCGACGTCCTGGCGATGGCAAGTCGCCGAGCGAATCCTCGTGCGGTTGCCAACACAGCGGTGAGCGAGCCATTCGAGCCCGGGTCGACAATAAAACCATTCATTGCCGCGGCGCTTCTCGAGCACCACCGTGCGCGTCCTGAAGACAGTGTCGACACCTCGAACGGCCGGGCGATAATCGAAGGACGCCTGATAACCGACGGTCATCCGGCAAAAGCGCTTACCCTGAGCGATGTCATCCGCTATTCGAGCAACATCGGAATTGCGCGACTCTCGCAACGGCTCACGCCGCGAGAGAAGTACGAGATGCTGCGCGATTTCGGAATTGGAACGCCGACTGGCGTTCCGCTCCCTGCGGAAGCAGACGGTACGCTTCGTGAGCCGCAGCGATGGAACCGAACGTCGGGATCGTCCATCGCCATGGGCTACGAGCTCGCCGTCACTCCCCTGCAGCTCGTTGCCGCGTACTCAGCGCTCGCTAACGGCGGCCAGCTGATGGAGCCGCATATCATCAAGGAGATTCGCTCCGCCGACGGAGAGCTTCTCTATAGCGCGAAACCAAAAATCATCCGCCGGGTTGTGTCACCATCTGTCGCACGGGACGTCCAGCAGATGCTTCTTGGCGTAGTCGAGAGCGGCACCGCGACGCGAGCCGATCTGGCGACATATCTCCTCGGCGGGAAGAGTGGAACCGCTCGGCGCACAGTAGAAGGGAAGGGTTATGTCCCCGGAAACTATACGGCTTCATTCGTTGGCTTGTTTCCGGCCGACAGGCCGCAGTACGTCGTACTCGTGAAGATCGACAGCCCGCCTCACGCGTACTATGGCGGTGAGATTGCAGCGCCGGTAACGAAGGTCGTGCTGCGTGCCGCGTTGGCGGCGCGGGATGCAGCGCTCAACCGCGCCGAGCTCGCCACGGTGGAGCGGGTACGGCGGCCGGCAGACACCGCTCTGCCGGCGATCGACGAAGCCGTCAGCGACGGCGCCGAACCGGCAGCACCCGTGGAGGAGGTCGCTGGCGCGCGAGAGCCGGTCACCATTGCGCTTCCATTCGCCCCGCGCCCGAGAGCGATTGACCAGACGGAGAGGGCGGTTCCCGATGTTTCGGGACTGACGCTTCGCGAAGCGGTTCGAGCCTTGCATCGGTCGGGCTTTCGCGTCCGCCTGATTCCTCAGCGCGGAAGCGCAACCTTCCCTGCGGCAGGCAGTCCGCTCGCTGCAGGCAGCGTAGTAAAACTTCAGCACATTCAGTGATGCGCTTCGCGCTGGCCAACATGACCTCGGCCCTCGACGCCGCGGGACTCCTGGTTGGGGTGCGGGGAGCCTTGCCCGAGTTCGTGGACAGTATTGCCGACGACAGCCGCGAGGTTGTTCCGAACTCGCTTTTCATGGCGGTGAAAGGTGCCGTGCTCGACGGCCACGATTATCTCGAGCGCGCACAAGCGCAGGGCGCATCGGCCGCAATCGTCGAGGACCCGAGTCGAACGACGTTGCCGGTCATCGTTGTGCGTGAAGGTCGGAAGTCCGCGGCAGTGGCGGCGTCAACCGCGTTCGGAAATCCGTCGCGCGAGCTGCGCATGATCGGCATCACGGGCACAAACGGAAAGAGCACTACCGCCGGTATCCTGCGGCATTTGCTGGACGACAAGGACGGTGCACGAAGCGCTTCGATCGGAACCCTCGGCGTATTGCTCGGAACCGACGGAGAGGTTGTTCCGGGTGGCGACGAGCTCACCACCCCCGGACCTTTCGAGCTGCAGCGCGTTCTGCGATCGCTCGTGGATCGGGGAGTACGATCGGTCGCCATGGAAGTTTCTTCTCACAGCCTCGACCAGAAAAGAATCGACGGACTCGAGTTCGACGCCGCCGTCTTCACCAACTTCACTCGCGACCATCTCGATTATCACAAGACGATGGAAGCGTACTTCACGGCGAAATCGGCGTTGATGCTCTACCTCACACCCGAGGGCTACGCTGCAGTCAACGCCGACGATCCGGCGTGGGACGCCCTTCCAGGCAGCCGGCAAAAAATTCTGTTCGGCGTGAGCCCTCGTTCGGACGTAAGGGCTACCGATGTTCAGTTCTCGCCGGCCGGAAGCGAGTGGACCGTCCAGTATGGCGGTGA
>Ga0193751_1001596_pt1 | contig 14378 bp, 17 predicted proteins | sample L1c2metaG_FD_143050 | JGI IMG/M metagenome (GOLD analysis project Ga0193751, IMG submission 143050) | Soil microbial communities from a riparian zone of the East river system, Colorado, United States - L1c2 | ecosystem: Environmental > Terrestrial > Soil > Riparian zone | place: USA: East River... | reverse complement strand
ACTGACCAGGCGGATGGTCCGCGCATGGCTTCGTGGGTGATCTTCTTCATCGGGTCGCCGTAGAAATCGGCGCGATAGAAAACGAGCTTGGCAGCGTCAGGAACCGGTCGCCGCGAAGCCAGTTGTATGAAGGCAAACAGTACCTTCGTGCCAAACGTGTAGCCGCTGTTCAGGATTTCTAGACGCATGCTCAGGACCCCTCATCATCAATGGCCAGCGCCAGGGCTGCGAGGGCGTTCTGATACTGCCGCGTGGCCTGACCCACTGCGGCACATACAACGAGCTCAAAGATCTGATCTTCACTGAGGCCGGATGCCTTCACCGCGGCGACGTCGTCGTCTGTGATCTGCGTGGGGTGCTTGGCGACTTTGCTGATGAGCCCACCGAGCGGCTCGGTGAGCGTTGTGTTGTCGAACGCAGCATGTCGCTCAGCGCGTGACGCCGTACCGTCTCCCTCGAGGACCCGTGTGACAACGGCTTGATTTGCCATTGGCGTTGCTTCCATTTAGTCCTGGCTCGCCACGGCCTTGGCGAAGTGCTCCAGGTTGCTGCTCCAGCCACCGCCCTCTCCGATCCCGTCGCGTAGCGCCTGGCCGTCGACTAGTCGCTCGAGGTGTCGGTGTTCGAGCTCAACTCTGGTCCGTTCCGGCCCCTCGGCAGTGAAACGCACCTCGATCTCGCTGGCGTGCAGCGGGTCGGGGTCGTACTGCCAGGAGCCGTTGATCTGCCAGGTGATGAGGAGCCGACGCGGTGGCTCCCATGCCAGCACTCGGCCCCAATCGCATTCGCTCCCGTCCACTCCCCGTTCGTACCAGCGTCCACCCTCGCGCGGCTCCAGGATGGCCTCAGCCATTTCCGCCTGACCGATGTGAAACTCGCGCGGCCACCACGTATTGAACGAAGTCGTGAAAACACGGAATGCCTTTTCGATGGGCGCGCGGACGGTGGTCGCTCCGTTGATCGCTGGGATCGTCGATGTGTCGCCCACGATATTTCCCTCCTACTTACAAGTCATCAGGGGGCCGCCTCGGCGGCCTGTTGATACGCTCCGAGCGCCTGATCCCAAATGCGGTCCAGGTAGGCCCTCAGGGCACCCAATCCAGCCGGGTCGATCTGATAGACACGGCGCGTTCCCTCGGACCGGCTGAAGACTAGCCCGCCATCTTTGAGCACGCGAAGGTGCTGGGATACCGCCGGTCTGGTGATTGGGAGCTGCTTGGCCAGTTCGCCAACAGACCACGGGTGCCGAGCCAGCAGTTCGAAGATGGCGCGGCGGCTAGGGTCACCGAACAAACTCAGGCGCGGATCTCCGTAAGCGGCCACGAACGGTTAGTGTACGCCTACCGATCAAGCCAGCTCATTCGCCTGGATGAGCTTCTGCAGGTAGCTGACGACAGCCGCCGTTTCACCAGCCAGGGGCGAAAAGAATGCGGCGTGTGTCGCCGCAAGCCGTTTGATTGCTTCTAGCGCGACGCGCCGGCCCTCGGTTGTCAGCAAAACGCGGTTGGCTCGCTTGTCGCCGGGCGACGTCTTACGGGCTACGTAGCCCTTTAGTTCAAGAGATTGGAGCGACTGTGAAGCAGTCATCCGGTCAACTTTCGCGACCTCGGCCAACACTGCTTGCGTCACGGGACGCCCTTGCTCGGTGAAGCGAAGAACGTTTACCAAGATCACGGCCTGAGTGCTGGGGAGCTTCAGATCCTGAAGGGCCAGCGTCAGGTGGCGTTGCCAGAGCTTGGAGACCTGCCACAGCAGGAATCCCGGAATGCTCTCGGCATCGGCGCCGAGTTTGAGCTCGAAGTCCCGCATTAATAGTAAGTATACTGACGGTATGGGTGGCGACTGCGGAACCGGGTGAGCCTCGCCTTCTGGTTATTGGCGGTCACTGTCGCGATCAACGGCCTTCTCGCTGGGGCGAGCTTCGACGTCGGCGTCGTCAAACTTCCGACGCGCCATCGGATCGGACCAGTTGCCTACGCCAACTTTGCTCGCGGCAACGACCTCGGAAATGGGCTGGTCGTTTACCCGGCGTCGGGCATCTCGGCGGCACTGCTCGTCTTCGCCACGACTATCACCACTTACTTTGTCGGCGGCACGTCCACGGTGACGGTGCCGCTGCTTCTGGCCTGCGCTGGCACGGTTGCGCACTCAGCCTGCACCGCGAAGGCTGCGCCGATCATGCTCAGCCTCCGACGCACGATGGAAGAAGAGGCTGTCCTGGCAGCCAAGTTGGACCGGTTCGCGTTTTGGCACGGACTTCGCGCCGTACTACAGATCGCGACCTTTGTAGTCTTGCTGTGGGCACTGGTCGCCGCCTCTCGTTAGGTCCAGTGGGCGAGCCGCGGGCCAGGCTCTGAATGTCGCGATATTCGGTGGACGTGTTCATCCACGTGCTGGGGGCGATCGCCGTCTTCGTCGCCTACGGCACCCTGCTGTTCGCGGTTGCGGCTATGCGGCGGGCCACAAGATCCGAGCAGGTAAAGGCGATCACGTCGACACTGCTCGCCACGCGAAGTGTTGGGCTTGAACGGGTTTCGGCCATCGACGTGATCGTGATCGCCGGCGTTCTAATGATCGCCCTGACAGGGCTAGACATGGCTCTCTTACGTTCCAACTGCTCCGGGCGCCATGGATAGATGTCGCCATTGGTAGCTTCTTGGTCCTTGCACCGCTCGGCCCGCTTTTGATCAACCCCCGATTACACCGAATCGCGGATACGGCCAACAGCGAGGCAAGCGGGCCAATCTCGAATGCCCTTCACGCGAGCACGCGCGACACCTTATTGATTGCGGCGATGGGCGGCTCGATGGGGATCCTGATCGGGCTGGTCTTCCTGATGACGAACAAGCCCGCGCTGATCATATCGCTCGCGGCATTCGTGGTCTGTGCTTGAGCTGGCGCGGCACTTTCGTCGCTACTTGCTCGAAGGTCTGATAAGCGTTGAACCAGTAATCAATCAGCATCCCCAACGTAGTTGTCCCGGCCAAGCAGAATCCTCGGCTACATCGGTGAACAAGTACCCGCGATGTAGGCGCGCCCGTATCACAGCCGTATCACGCATTCCCGGCACCGGACGGCTCTAGGGGGTCACCAAAGGACACCAGCCTGGTCGATTTCGTATTCGCGAGGATGACGCGGGAGTCTGTCGGACACCGGAGGACACGACACCGACACGGTTCGGGACCGTGAGGCCCCGGGTTCAAATCCCGGGCCCCCGACCAAATCTGAGTTCAAAATCGCCGATTTCGGCATTAGTCGCCCGCAGGTCACGGCCGTGTCACAGATCTTCCAGGAACCTTCAAAACATGGCCCTAATTGACCGCTGTTGTCGTCAGATATGAACTCGCGCGGCGATCGCGCAGAGTCGGCGCGCCCGGGGATGCAAAGGTCAGGACCGTGAGGCACCCAGTTGAAAATCGCAAGGTCCATCTGCTTGGCGAGGTCGACTAGACGAACGTTCGCCGGCTCTTTACACGTTCCTCAAGGCGACTGCCGCGTTGAGGCGTGCTGCGCGCCATGCAGGTACCACGCCGGCAACTGCACCCAGCGCGGTGGCAAAACTGATCGCGAGGATGGTGAGGCTGGGAGTGATGAGAAACAGTGTCGACTGGCCCGGCGGCGTCGAAGCGTTGACAAGGATGGTGATCAATGCGCCGAGGCCGTAGCCGATCACGCCGCCGAGGACGCCAATCAGGGTCGCCTCGCCAAGGAACTCTCTCATGATGTTGAACGTGGTCGCCCCGCGTGCCTTCTTGAGGCCAATCTCGCGCACGCGCTCCGCCACCGCCATGTGCATTGTGTTGACGACCGACAAGCCGCCGATGATCAAGGCCAGGAGCACGGCAGCCGCGGCCATCGCGGTGAAGATCGCGCCGCCCTCCCTGAAGCTGTTGACCAGATCGCTGGGTTTCGATGCCTTGACCCCGCTGACCTGGACGTTGATCCGGTCTGCGAGCTTGTCGAGCTCGCTTATGGACGTCCCGGACTTGGCGTAAACGTCGATGCCTTTCGAGATCTTCGTTACGTCGGTCACCTCACGCACCGCGACGGGCAGGCTGTCCTTCAGAAGCATTTGGCCGTCGGTGATGTTGATGTACGCAAATGCATCTGGCGCGGTGCGCGTCACGTTGAGGATCCCGACCACCTTGAATGTGTGATTGACGAAGTCCGGCGTGGCATCGGGCGGCCTCACCGGTAGCTCGATGGTGTCGCCGATCTTCTTGTTGAACTCCTTGTCGATCATTGATCCGAGCACGACCTCACCGCTGGAGTCGGCGTCGATCGCGTGGCCCTGCGCGTAGGTCGTCTTCAGGCTGCTCCATGCCGCTTCGGTGGGATCGCTGGCGACGATCGTGTCATGAATGCCGAAGCTGACCACGCTGACCGCACCGGGCTTGGCCGGGAAGTCATAAGTCGGAAAGGCGGCGGCGACACCCGGCACCTTGCGAATCTCATCGATCTTGGTCAGCGGCAGGAGCGAGGCGGCCTGTCCCACCGAGGGACCGACTTGCACGTCAGCCCCGTAGTACTGGACGCGTCCGTCCAGCAGCGCGTTGAAGTTTTCGACCAGGGCGCCCGTGGTGGTGAGCGCCAGGACGCCTATGACGATGCCGGAGATGGCCAGGAAGCTCCGAAGCTTGTGGCGATAGAAGTTGCGGAGGATCTCCATTTGCGTTTCTTTGCCCTAGGCCCACGCTTCTCTGAGGGACCAGGCGCGACCTGGTCCCTCAGATCGACGTGCTTCTATCTAGCTCGCCTTGTCGGCGAATTCGTTGGTGTAGGTCTCGCTCAGGTTGGCTGACTTGCCCTTGTAGCTCGCGACGAACTGCTGCTGGATCTTCTGGACGGTCTCAGGGCCGCCCGCCGGCATCTTGCAGTCGGTGCCGAAGATTCCCAGCTGGCTCTGCAGGTCCGCGACGTAAGACGCCTTGTCGCCGGCGTAGTAATCCGCCGGCATCTTGTCCGCGATCTCGGCCGCAGTGTGCGAGTGGATGAACTTGAGTGTCTTGACGTAGGCGTTGACCAGCCGCTGCGCGACGTCCTTGTTGCTGTTGACCCAGTCGTTCTTGGCGAAGATGCCGATGAACGGGTAGTCGCCGCCAAGAGCCGCGCGGGTGTCGGCTGGCGTGAGGAGGCTGACAAGGATCTTGCCCTTGCCGGAGTTGACCAGCCTCGAGATGGTCGGGAAGGTGGTCATGCCGGCGGCGATCTTGTGCTGCTGGATCGCGGCGATGAACGTGTCGCCTGCGCCGACGGCGACGTACTGGGACTTGGTCGGGTCGAGCCCGGCGGTGCCGAGGATGGCCTGGGTCAGAACCTGCGTACCGGAACCGAGGTCGGTGACGCCCAGGTTCTTGCCTCCGAGGTCCTTCGGCGACGAGATGTTGGTCAGCGAGGAATCGACAACCTCGGCCTCACCCGGCGCAATACCGAACTGGCAGATGGTCTCGATCTTCTTGCCCAGGGTGTTGAGCACCATCGGGTGAACGTATGCGCCTGATCCAGCGTCGACGTTGCCCGCCACGACCTCTTCCTCGGAAGCCTGGCCCGAGCCCTCGTCGATGAGCGTCACGTCGAGGTTCTCCGCTTTGAAGTAGCCGAGCTGCTGGGCCAGCATGTTCGGCAGGTAGATCTGCTTGTTAAGGCCTCCGACCATGATCTTTAGGGAGACCGAGGCGGTCCCTCCGCCCGACGACGTGGTGCCGCCGCATGCGGCCACCATCGCGAGCACCGCAATCGCCATGAACAGCCGTTGACTACGCCTACCCATACACCGGTCCTCCTTCAAATCCTTGCCTCGGTGACGGCCTGCGGCCGCCACTTGATCAAGCGGTTCTCGAGCGCTGTGATCAACGCTTCTGCCACCAGCGCCATGGCAGCTAGCAACGCCATACCGGCGAACACGCCGGCCGTGTCGAAGTTGTTCTTTGCCGAATAGATCAGCTCGCCGAGACCCTGGGTCGCGCCGAACAGCTCCCCCACGACCGCGCCGACCAGCGCGAGCCCGAAGCTCGTGTGGAGGCTGGCGACGATCCACGACAGAGCCGACGGGATGAGAATCTCGGTCGTCAGCCGTCTGTCGTTCGCACCGAGGATGCGAGCGTTGGCGATGAGGTTGCGGTCTACCTCGCGTACGCCCTGGAACGCGTTGAAGAACACGACGAAGAACACCAGCACCGCGGCCGTCGCGATCTTTGCCCTGATGTCCAGGCCGAGGGCGACCGCGAACAGGGCCCCCACGACTACGCGCGGGATGGCGTTAAAGCCTTTGATGTACGGACCGAGCACGTCGGCGAGCAGCGCGCTGCGGCCGAGCGCGACGCCGAAGATGATGCCCAGGATCGAGCCGACAACGAAACCACCGACCGTCTCCTGCATCGTCACCAGCACCTGGTCCCACAACGGACCCAGGTCGGTGCCCTGGGTGATCCAGATCCACAGCTTGGCGGCGATCGCGGATGGCTGAGACCAGAAGAAGACGTCGATCCAGCCGAGCCGCGTGGAGATTTCCCAGGCGCCGAGGATCACGACGCCGAGCAGCAGGCGGAGGCCCGCCACGGAAAGGCGCCGGCGCTGTATATCGCGCTTGCGCCTGGCGGCGAGATCCGACAGCGGCCGCTCGGCCTGCTCGGCGGGCGTCTTCATGTGGAAGCTAAGCCGCGCCGCTGCGCTTCTGACGTTCATAGCTCACCAGGACCTCGTCCTTGAGGTCCTTCCAGATCTCCTCGTAGATCTCGGCGAAATGTGGTTGGAAACGAATCTCGGCGACGTTGCGCGGCCGCGGCAGGTCGACCTTGTAGTTGCTCTTGACCGTGCCGGGTCCGGCGGTGATCACGAAGACCCGGTCGCTCAGAGAGATCGCCTCTTCCAGGTCATGCGTCACGAACACGACCGATGCGGAGCTCGCCGCCCACAGGGCAAGCAACTCGTTCTCCATCAGAGAGCGCGTCTGGACGTCGAGGGCGCTGAACGGCTCGTCCATCAGCAGGATGCGCGGGCCGTTGATCAGGCTCTGCGCCAGCGCGACGCGCTTCCGCATGCCGCCCGACAGCTGGTAGGGGTAGCGATCTTCGAAGCCGCTGAGGCCCACTCGGGAGATCCAGTCTCTCGCCCGGTCTCGCGCGTCGCGACTTGACGCGCCCCTATAACGCGGTCCGGCGGCGACGTTCTCGAGCACCGTCTTCCAAGGAAAGACCGCGTCGGCCTGGAACACATAGCCGATGCCTTCGGCGATCCCCCTCACCGGCTTGCCGAACACCTCGACCTCGCCTTCGCTGGCGGGCTCGAGGCCGGAGATCAACGCCAGCGTGGTCGACTTTCCGCAGCCGGTGGGCCCGACCACGGCACAGAACTCACCCGGCTCGACCGACATATCGAGGTCGCGCAGAGCGGTGTAGATTCCGCCCGAAGGCGTGAGGAAGCGTTTGGTAACGCCGCGAAGCTGGATGTCGGGAGCCATCGCCGGTCAGGTTGGATCCGTTGTTGGCTCCACACAATCCATGCGGTCGTTGTGGCCGTTTTGGTCGTTTTGGTCGCCGCGCGAGTTACGGCGACGTAATAGGATCACCAGGGAACGATTCCGTGAAAAGACGGCTCCCGCTCGCCTACCAGATCCTGGTTTTCCAGGTTGCCATCATCTTGTTGTCGGCGCTGATGGGAACCGCGGCTGCCGTCTGGCAGGCGGGCCAGGAGCTCGACTACCAGTACGAGCAGCGTTCGCTCGCGATCGCTGAATCGGTCGCGTCCGACAGCACGATCCAGGACGCGCTGCTCAGCGGCGACCCGAGCGGGGTCATTCAGAAGGCGGCGGAGCAGGTCCGGCGGGCGACCGGCGCGACCTACGTGGTCGTCACCGATCGCGCTGGCATCCGGTACTCACACCCGAATCCGGCCCTGATCGGCCAGCCGGTTGACGAAGGCCCGGGCGCCGTGCTCGCGGGCAACACCTGGGTCGGCGTGCAGCGAGGCACGCTTGGGGTTTCGGCGCGCGGCAAGGCGCCGATCTTCTACATGGGAGGCGTGATCGGCATGGTGTCGGTGGGCTTCCTGGAAACCACCGTCTTTAACCAGCTCCTGGCTGAGCTGCCCGGGTTCGCTGTGACGGTGCTGCTCGCCCTTGGCCTTGGCGTCGCGGGCTCGTGGCTGCTTGCCTCGCGCCTCAAGCGCCAGACGTTCGGGCTCGAGCCGTTTGAGATCGCGGGGCTGCTGGAGGAACGCGAAGCCAGCTTGCAGGGGATACATGAGGGAGCCATCGCCACGGATCGGGACGGCACGATCACACTCGCGAACGACGAGGCGCGCCGTCTGCTCGCGCTGCCCCCGGACTGCGTCGGTCGCAGGGTGTCGCAGGTTCTTCCGCCGGGCCGCCTGCTCAAGTTTCTCTCCGGCGGCCTGAACGACGAAGACGAGGTCCTCCTCGCGGGGGACCGCGTGCTGGTGGCGAGCCGTAGAGCGATTCGCGTCCGAGGCCGCGAGATCGGCCACGTGGCCACATTGCGCGACTCGACCGAGCTGACCGGCCTGGCGCGCGGACTCGGAGTGGACAGCCTCACGGATGCGCTGCGCGCGCAGGCGCACGAGTATTCGAACCGCCTGCATACGATCGCGGGCCTGGTCCAGATGGGTCGTGGTGACGAAGCGATGAAGCTCATCGCGCAGACCTCTGGCGTTCACCAGGAGCTCACCGAAGCGCTGCTGGATAGGGTTGGAGATCCGGTGCTCGGCGCGCTCCTGCTCGCAAAAGCCGCGGTTGCTTCAGAGAGAGGAATCGAGCTGAGAGTGAGTGACGACACGGTTATGACTCGAAGTGCGCTTAACAGTGAGGACGTGATCACGCTTCTCGGCAACCTCATCGACAACGCGCTGGACGCGGCTGCAACCTCGAGCACCGAGCGGTGGGTCAACGTATCCGTCACCGAGCAGCAGGACGAGGTCGTGATCAGCGTCCACGACTCGGGTCCGGGCGTGCCGGAAAACCTCAACGGCCAGATCTTCCAGGAAGGGTTCAGCACGAAATCCGGACCCGGCCGCAAGCGCCGCGGGTTCGGCCTCGCGCTGGTGCGCCAAGTGGCCAACCGGCATGGGGGCAGGGTAAGCGTGGTCAATGATGGCGGTGCTCTCTTCACGGTCCGGCTTCCACTGAGGGTGACTGTGGCCACATGATCCGCACGCTTGTCGTAGACGACGACTACCGGGTCGCCGACCTCCACTGCGCCTACGTCGAACGCGTGTCTGGTTTTGCCGTCGCCGGCCGAGCACACACCGGCGCCGAGGCTCTCTCGAGCGTGGACCAGCTGAGGCCAGACCTGGTGCTGCTGGACATCTACCTGCCCGACATCTCGGGCCTGGAGGTGCTGCAGCAGCTGCGCGAAGACGACCATCCTCCGGTCGACGTGATCTCGATCACAGCGGCGCGCGAGGTCGAGAGCCTGCGGGCGGCGATGCGCGGCGGCGTCGTCCATTACCTGATCAAGCCGTTTCTCTTCGCGACCTTCGAGGAGAAGCTCCTTTCCTACGCCGCGGCCCGCGATCGCATGAAGCGAATCGGCCATGCGGAGCAAACCGATGTGGACCGCATCTTCAGCACGCTGAGGACCGCCCGCAACGAGCACCTGCCGAAGGGCCTGTCCGACGCCACGCTGGAATTGATCGTCCAGGCGTTGAACCGGTCGCTATCAGGCCTGGCGGCGACCGCGGTGGCGGATCAGGCCGGTGTCAGTCGCGTCACGGCGCGTCGCTATCTCGATCACCTCTGCCAGTTGGGGAAGGTGGAGCTCACCATGCGCTACGGCGGGCCGGGCCGCCCCGAGCACCGCTACCGCCTGGTGACCAGCATCCAAGCCACGAGATAGCGAATTAGCGCGCGGGCGCCTCCCGACCTGTCCAGGGTCCGATCCTGCGCATTCAGGCGGAAGCTGAGTCGATCGGCTGCGCAAAGGGTAGTGCGGGGTCCGGCAAGGGTGAATTGATGGCCAGATGCACGGTCGCTTCGCTGCCGCCGTTCCAATTGCGATGCGGAACGCCAGCCGGGAAGACCACAAGAGTTCCAGGACCGGCCTCATATCGCGTACCCTCGATCTCCAGGCTCATGGCGCCGCTGAGGATGTAGAACAGCTGGTCGACCATGTGCTTGTGGAGGCCCGCCGGCGAGCCTTCGCCTGGCGGGGTCTTGATGCAGTTGACGCTGCAGCTGGACGCCCCCGAATCGCGACCGATCAGCGTCTGCGAGACCCGCTCGCTGGTTGCAGCGAGACGGTCGAAGTCTACTTTTCGCAGGAATTCCATCGCATGCTCCCATCTCTCAAACTGACAGTAGAAGGCGAGGTGATCAGATGTGTGCTACACGTGCGGTTGCAAGATGCAATACGCGGACCACGGCCTTGCGCGAAACCTAACTGAAAAGAACTTGAATGAGGCGATGAAGACCATTGGCCGCGGCCGGTGCCGACATCAAGAAGGTGAAGGAGAACATCGCCGAGTTGATCAGGCTCGAAGAACTAGCCGGCGAGGAAATCAAGCCAAAAGAGCAGTATTGAACTCGTGGTGGTTCCCGGCGGTGCACGCGCAGGGTGTCGGCGAGGAGACGACGGTCCGACTGCGTCACGCTACTGGCTATTCAGCCGCTGACAGCGCCAACCATGTCCCGAGCCCCGGGAGGTCACAGGAGGACACGAAGAAGACTCAGTTCAGGTACAGGAGGAACCACGCGGACACCACAGGACACGAGAGGACACGGCATTAGCGCGCTTGAGGGTTTGGTGGAAGCGCTCGACCTTGCCGCAGGTCTGGGGACTCGAGTGCTTGGATTCGATGCCTAATCGGTCGAGCTCTGACTCGAGTACGACGCGAACTCGTCTTGGCGCGCCACTGAATACGGCGGCGTTGTCACTGAGGAACTTGGCCGGGTAGCCATAGCTCTCAGCCGCGGCATGAAAGGTATGGAGCACATCAGGGGCTTTCACGGAGGCAACTGAGGCGAGAGAAAAGTGCGAATGGTCATCGAGCAGGTTCACCGACTCTGGCCTGGACGCCGGCGCCCAAACCATCGCCCACCACCTCCGGCTCCGCTTCGGAACTGCGCCATCGCGGCCAACCATATGGCGGATCCTCAAGTCCCATGGGCTGATTGAGCCTCAGCCACACAAGCGCCCCAAGTCCTCCTGGATTCGCTTCCAGGCCGAGCTGCCCAATGAGATGTGGCAGGCCGACGCGACCCACTGGCTGGTGGCAGACCGAACCGAAGTCGAGATCTTGGCCCCACCTCCAGTAGGAGTCCACTATGTCCTGAGACATGCCCTGAGGGTCGGGTCGCTTATGTTGTGAACTCAGACACCGGGCCCCCGACCAAAGTTTGAATTCAAGAGTCGCCGCCGACGACCCACGCAATGGCGTTTTTGGGCTCACGGGGCACAGACCGGGCACAGATTCGCTTGAATCTCGCTGAGACCACGCAAATTTAGTGCCTGTGGGCGTGCCCTGCGCGCTCTCAGCAGCCGTTCTCCGCTCTATTTCTCGGCGGTTACTGCAGCTACCGGAGTACGAGCGGTATTAAGCAGCGATCCGAATCGTGACGCCGCATTGGACCGCATCGTCTGCATGACGTGGCCGTAGAGCTCAAGGGTGGTATGAACGGTATCGTGCCCCAGGCGCTCGCTCACCGTCTTTACGGCGACGCCGGCTTCGAGGAGCAGCGTGGCGTGGGCGTGCCGCAGGCCATGCAGCCCGATTGCCGGCACCGTAGCCAGCTTCCGCACCCGGCAACACGTCTTTAGAGATCCTTCAGGTGCTTGTGGCCGGCCGCTTGCACGAGCATTTCATCCGGGCCCTCCCGGGACCGAGCGGTCCGAGAAGATCCAGGACAGCCAGAGCGTCACGGCCGGGGCTCAATTCGATGAGGTTTCGACTCATTCTTGTTTTGGGCGGTACGTACCGTACGCCGACCAAGCCGATCAGGCTGGTAGGCACCCCGATCGACTTCCATTGAGCACTGTTGACTCTCGCGAACAGCAGTTTCCCTCTCCCAGAGCCCGCCGATGGCATGGTGAGCGTCGCCTGCCATCCTCCGGCGTGAATCCGAGCGCCCGGCACCGTTCGGCAATGTACGCCGCGGCCACTGCCGTGTAGGGGATAAAGAGCCCGGACCAAAAAGACCAAAACGGCCACAACGACCGCATGACTCTGACGGCCGAATGCCGAGCGCACAATCCCTCGCATACGTACGGCAGCAAGTACCGACTAGGGGGTCGGTCCACAGGCGTCAGAAGGAGAGAGAAATGTTCATTGGCCACTTTGTCCCGGCAGAACTGCTGCAGCTACTCGCACCGAACACTCCGCGTTGGGTCGCACTCGCTGGTGTCAGCTTTCCAGATCTACTCTGGGGCGGGACTGTGCTCGCGGGGGTCGAGACGGTTGAGTGGAACCGGGATTCGCCCCTCCAGAAAGACATCAAGTTCGTGAAGTATCCCTACTCGCACTCACTGGTCCTGGCGACTCTGATCGCGTGTATTCCCGGGCTCGGGATTGGGCTGTGGTTTGGGCCTGCAGCGGGTCTTGTCTTTGTCGCTGCGTCTGCGTCCCACTGGCTACTTGACACGATCGTTCACCTCCACGATTTGCCCATTCTCGGCTTTAACAGAGACAAGAAGGTTGGCTTTGGCCTGTGGCGGTATGGATGGGTGGCGTTGCTGGTCGAATATGCGTTCTTCGCCATTGGAACCTTGCTATTCGTTCCACGCCAAAGTTGGGAATACGTGCTGATCGCTGGTCTGATCCTGCACATGATCAACCTCAATTCGTTCATCGGGCTGACCAAAAAGAACCCGATACCATCTGGCAAGGTGTACGCAGCTCTCACATTCGTCGGTTTCGGAGCGGCCATCTGGTTGTTCAACGCGGCGTTTTGAACATAGGATCCACCGCAATTTAGAGTGGCGACAAGCTGGCGAGACAGGAGTCCGCGACCAGCTTCGACAGAGTAGGGCCTTATCGAGCGCTATACGCCGCTGACGTACCGTTCGACGCGCCCGTCCTGCAATTGGGTCCGGCCGGTCTCGAGGAGCTCCTTTAGCTTCCCAAGGTTCTCGCCAACGGCCCGCCTGATGGGGGCTGTCGCGAAACCGGCGACGACGCCCGCAATACCCCTCAATTCCCACTCGTCTGTTAGTCGAGTGCCGCTCCCGGTGGATTCGAGTGTGAAACGGATCTCGAGAGGCGGAGTCGGTGCCCGAAACCGGATGACCAGCCTGCGGTCCTGCTTGAACTCGGTGACGCTGAAGACCCGAGTGTCCGACTTGCGGACGAGTCTATAAGTCGATCCGACCCGAGCCGGACTTGCGTCCAGCTTCAAACAGCCGATCACGTAGTAGTTCCAACGAGGCAGGTTCTCCGGCTCCGAGATAAAAGCGAACACCTCAGAGACGCGGCGCTCGATAACCTGCACTTGGACAAAGTGCATGGGGAGGCTCTATTGAACCTCAAGCCAATGGGCGCCGGGCGACTGGCTCAAATCGGATCCGCCGGGCATACCCTGCCCGTCGAGGTGGAGGGCGAGACCCTTATGTCGCGCGATGCCGTTCGTACAGCAACGCCTGTAACTAACCACCACGCCGCCGGGGCACGGCCGGGGCACAGATTCCCGGCACCAGGAGGGTCCGGTAGGACCCGGACGGACACGAAGGCGCGGCTATTTGAGTTCAGGCGGGTATCTGGGGAGCCGCCGGGACACCAGAGGACATGCAAACAAGACGGTTCGGGACCGTGAGTCCTCTTCCACGAGACGGCTCGACGCGACGCCGGCCGGGTGCGACACGTAAGTCAGCGTTGCTCAGGGAACAATTAGGGAACAGTCGCTGTCGATCGGGCCGTGTCGTTAGATGTCGTTTCGTATTCGCAGGCGAGAAGTGAACTCACTCAGATAGAACCCGGCTTACAGTCCGCCCTCGACCCACCTTCTGTATCCCTAAAACCGCAAGTTGCGGGCGGCAGATTGCGGTCTCCGCTTCAGATCTAGCAGCGGCGCGACGCTTGGCGGACTCGATACGACTTGCCGCGGCAACAGTAAGTCGCTGGCCAACCTTCTGTGCGCCTACGCGGTGCCTGACGACGCACGTGCCATGAGGCAGTTGCTCAAAATCCCGATCTGGTTGTAATGCCTCTCGCTTTCTGCGACGGCACCTGTGCGAACTTCCGCACGGAGGCCGGATCAAAATGGCGGGCCTCCAGTCGATCTGAGTGACTTATTGGAGGGCGCGATATCGCCCGTGGTGAGCGGCCCCACGTTCACGCAGCGGCCATTGGAACCGGGGTTCGGGCGCGCACTGAAGCCGGGAATCGGAAACGGATGATGTACTCGACGACCGCCAGGTTGATGCCCCAACCCG
>Ga0193751_1001595_pt1 | contig 14380 bp, 10 predicted proteins | sample L1c2metaG_FD_143050 | JGI IMG/M metagenome (GOLD analysis project Ga0193751, IMG submission 143050) | Soil microbial communities from a riparian zone of the East river system, Colorado, United States - L1c2 | ecosystem: Environmental > Terrestrial > Soil > Riparian zone | place: USA: East River... | reverse complement strand
TGACGGCTGGTGCGCAGGTCGGCGAAGTGCTGCGCGCGCACTTGCCGCTCACAGCACAGCAACGCCGGGACCGAGTCACGGAGTTGCTTCGTGAGGTCGGCTTCGATCACCCTCAGGAAATCTACTCCGCGTATCCTCATCAACTTAGTGGTGGACAGCGTCAGCGGATCGCAATTGCGCAGGCGGTGGCGTGCCGGCCGGCGCTCTTGATCGCCGATGAACCTACCAGCAAACTCGACGCGACCCTGCAGGCAGAGATTGTCGCGCTCCTGTCGCAGATTCGGCGGCAACACGGGACGGCGATTCTGGTAATCAGCCATGATCCAACGCTGTTTGCAGGATTTGCCGATCGCATCGCTGTGATGTATGCCGGCCGCATTGTGGAAGTCGGAAGCAGCGCCGAGATCTTCAAGCGGCCACTACATCCTTATACACAGGCGCTGATGCGGATTGCGACATCCGCGGTGGTCACAGGATCAAGTGCGCGGGTCCGGCTTCCCGCGATCGAAGGTGACTCTCCTGACCCGGCCTGCATCCTAGTCGGTTGCCGGTTTGAGCCGCGTTGCTCCGAGCGGATGGACGTCTGTTCACGTCGCTATCCGCGCGAGTTCATGCCGGAGCCCTCGCGACCCGTGAACTGCTTCAAGTATGGGGAGTAACTTGCCAACTTACTTGCCAACTAACTCATCGACTAACGATGCACCAGTCCAGAGCTTGCTGCGCGTCAAGGGGCTCTCGAAACAATATGTCCGGGGCGGTCTGTGGCGGAAGCGCGTGCCTATGGCCGCTGTGAGGTGCGTCGATTTTGATATCCCGCGCGGGCAAACGCTGGCGCTGGTCGGAGAATCTGGATCGGGGAAGTCCACCGTGGCGCGATGCGTGACGCGCCTGGAAAGGCCGGACTCGGGGCAAATTCTGATCCAGGGGACCGATATCTCGCAGCTGGATTCTCGCGACCTGGTTCCCTTTCGATCCGGCATCCAGATGGTGTTCCAGGATGCAGTCACTTCGATGAACCCGCGTTTCTCGGCGCTGGAAGTCATCGAAGAACCTCTGCTGATCCATAGCCGAGGGGCCCAAGCAGGCCAAAGGGGGCAAGGTGGCCGCAATCGACAGAGTCGTCGCGATCTCGCTCGCGACTTGATGGTGGAAGTTGGACTCGCTCCCGATTGGATCAACCGATCGATCCTTCACTTCAGCGGCGGACAGCGCCAGCGGCTCGCCCTGGCGCGCGCACTCACTTTGCGCCCGCAGCTTCTGGTTCTGGATGAAGCGCTTTCCGGACTCGACTTATCCACCCAGGCACAAATCGCCAACCTACTGCTTGACCTGCAAGCGGCGCACTCACTGACGTATCTTCTTATATCTCACGATCTGGCGTTAGTGGCACGGTTGGCGGACGTGATCGGAGTTATGTCCGAAGGGCAGACCGTGGAAGTGGGCCCAACCCAGCAGATAATTTCCAGTCCCAACCATGCCGCAACGAAAAAACTGCTGGCCTCGGCGAAAGCAGCGGCGTCCAATCTCGCGGCGATCACGGGGGCATCGGCGTGAACTACCTTGGCCGCAGGCTGGTGCGCGCGGTTCTGTTACTAATCGGAGTGTCGGCACTCTGCTTCCTGTTCACGGAAATGGCGCCAGGGAGTTTTTTTGACGAAATGCGCCTCAATCCGCAGATTTCGCCGGAAACGATTGCGGCCCTGCGCTCCCATTACGGATTGGACCAGCCGCTTGTGGTGCGATACGGGCGCTGGATGAAATCCGCTCTGCACGCCGATCTTGGATATTCCATCGCGTACAACACACCCGTGGCGCCGCTGTTGTGGAGCCGCGCGAAAAATACGCTGCTGCTCACAACTACGGCCCTGCTTCTTACCTGGATGATCTCCGTTCCATTGGGCGTGTGGGCGGCCAACCGGCGTGGTGGGTTACTGGATAAGACGATCACCCTCGCGAGCTCATTTCTCGTTTCCGTTCCGGAGCTTGTGATTGCTGTGGCGCTGCTCGCGATCGCAGTTCGTTGGCGAATCCTGCGCGTCGGCGGAATGATGTCGGCTGATTTCGAAAGTCTCTCCGCCTGGGCGAAATTGCAAGACGTTATCCTCCACCTCGCGTTGCCGGCATTGATCCTGGTGCTTGCCGAAACCGCGGTAATTGTCAGACACGTTCGCGCCAGCGTACTCGAAGTGCTGGGCGCTCCTTACGTGCAAGCCGCGCGCGGATTTGGGATCAGCCGGGCCAGACTTCTGTTTCGGCACGTGCTCCCGGTTGCCGCGAATCCAGCCATCTCGCTTCTGGGTTTTTCACTAGCCGGCCTGCTCAGTGGATCGCTCTTGGTTGAGGTCGTCTGCGGATGGCCCGGACTGGGGCCGCTGATTCTGGAGGCGACGCTATCCCGTGACTTATATCTCGTCATCGGCGGAATTATGTTCTCGGCACTATTCATGGTGGGTGGAAATCTGGTTGCGGACATAATGCTGCTCGCATTCGACCCGCGCATTCGAACTGAGGCAATGGATGCGCACTAGGACCGCCATCTTGGTGGCGCTGCTCGCGGGATCGCATCTGGTCTTGCTGTTTGCCGGTTTCTTTGCGCCTTATGATCCGACCACCCAGAACCGCGACCTGCCGTATGCTCCGCCAACGCGGGTGCATTTCAAGGACAGTTCGGGATTCCACTTACGCCCGTTTGTGTATGCATGGACGAATGTACTGGATGGCGATCAGCCCGATAGTGCGCAAGACAGTTACAAAGAAGACCGCAGCCACGAGTATCCCATCCGCTTCTTTGTAAGTGGACCGAGTTACACGCTTCTGGGTGTACACGAAACTAGCGTGCATTTGTTCGGAGTTGCCGAGCCCGGTAAAGCCCTGCTCTTTGGAACCGACGCTTACGGGCGGGATGAATTGTCCCGCCTCCTATTCGGCGGCCAGATTTCGGTCGCCGCTGGAATCACGGCAACTTTCATTGCGCTTCTCGCCGGAAGCATTCTCGGAATCATTGCAGGCTACTACGGCCGCTGGGTTGACGAGTCGCTGATGGGCATAACGGAGCTGTTTCTTTCGTTACCGTGGCTCTATTCCCTGCTTGGGGTGCGGGCATTCCTGCCGTTGCATCTGAGTACGATCCGCACCTTTTTCCTTCTGACCGGCGTCATCGGCCTAATTGGTTGGGCCCGGCCGGCCAGGCTGGTGCGAGGAGTGGTGCTCAGCTCCCGAAATCGGAACTACGTTCTGGCGGCACGCGGCTTTGGCGGATCTGATTTCTACCTCCTCCGGCGCCACATTCTGCCCGAAACGTTTGGCGTGTTGCTTACCCAGGCGGCGCTGCTGGTTCCGCGGTATATTGCCGCCGAAGTGACTCTCTCCTTCTTCGGCCTTGGAGTGAATGAGCCAGTGCCGAGTTGGGGCAACATGCTGAGTACGTTGCAACAGTACAGCGTCCTGGTTTCTTATGGATGGCTACTTGCTCCGGCGTGCGCTTTGGTGGTTACTTCCGTAATCTATAGCTCCCTCGCTGATGTATTCCATTCCCGGTTAAAATCTTACTCAACCTAGAAAAGTGAGTTCTGTGGGGTAAGGGGTGTTTATGAAAGTGATCGCTCGCCTAACCCTACACGTGTGTCTGCTCGCCGGTGCATGCTTTGCCGCAGCACCCATTCCAGAAGCGGCCAATCCCGGTGAAGAAATCGCGCGTATGGCTGATGTCTCTGGCCACTACGGCGGGCACCTAACCATTGGGCAACGATCCGAACCCAAGACGCTCAACCCGGTTACCGCCACGGACGCGGTTTCACGCGAGGTGATCGGGCGTCTTATGGGGGATCTAATCGAGATCAACCGGTCTTCGCAGCAAACCGAGCCCGCACTGGCGAAATCATGGAAGATCTCGCCCGACGGCCGCACGTTTACGCTGCAACTCCGCAAGGGAATTCGATTCTCCGACGGCCACCCGTTCGATGCCGACGACGTGCTCTTCTCGTTCAACGTTTACATGGATGAAGCAGTCGATTCCCCGCAGCGCGACCTGCTGATCATCGACGGCAAGCCCATCCAAGTTACCAAGCTCGATCAATACACGGTGCGATTCGCCTTGCCACGTCCCTATGCGGCGGCCGAAAGATTGTTCGATGGTCTAGCGATGCTGCCGAAACATCTGCTGGAGAAGCAATATCGCGAGGGCCACTTTGCGCAGGCGTGGTCCCTGAATGTGCAGGCTTCCGAGATCGCTGGACTGGGCCCGTTTCGGCTCAAGCAGTACGTGCCTGGGCAGCAAGTTGTTGTGGAGCGCAATCCTTATTACTGGAAGGTCGACCAGAAGAATCAGCGGCTTCCATACCTCGACGAACTCGTATTCCTATTCGTTGGTACCGAAGACGCGCAAGTGATGCGCTTCGAGGCTGGTGAAACCGATATCATCAGCCGGCTCAGCTCGGAGAATTACAACCTGCTTGCGCGTGAGAAATCCCGCGCCGGTTCGCAGCTCGCGGATATTGGCCCCAGCTTGGAATATAACTTCCTGTTGTTCAACCTGAACGACCTCAGTGGAAAGAAGCTCAATGAAGTTGCCGGCAAGCAGGCCTGGTTTAGCGATTTGAAGTTCCGTCAGGCGATCTCGGCAGCGGTCGACCGCGAGTCCATCGTGCGCCTGGTCTATGGGGCGCGGGGCGCGGCTTTGTGGGGCAATGTGGGGCCCGGCAATAAGCTCTGGATCAATCAGACCATCCCGCATCCACGGCAGTCCGTCGAAACGGCGCGTCAGCTTCTAAAGGCAGCGGGATATTCGTGGAACGCCGCGGGCCAGTTGCTGGATGCTGCGCGGCAGCCAGTCGAATTTTCGATCATCACCAGCTCATCGAACAGCCAGCGCATGAAGATGGCAACCCTGCTGCAGGACGATCTCTCGCATCTCGGGATGCAGGTCCATGTGGTGCCACTCGAATTTCGCGCCATGATCGACCGCGTGTTCCAAAGCTTTGATTACGACGCAGCGATCATGGGGCTTGGCGGCGGCGATGCCGACCCAAATCCAGAGATGAATGTCTGGGCCTTCAGCGGCACCTCGCACCTATGGCACTTGGGCGAAACCAAGCCCGCAACCGACTGGGAGCGCGAACTTGATCAACTGATGCAACAACAGATGGTCACGCTCGACTATGCCAGGCGCAAGCAGCTATACGATCGCGCGCAACAACTGATCGCCGAAAATCTGCCCTTCATTTTTCTGGGGACGCCCAACATTCTTGCCGGCGCGAATGCACGGGTCGGAAATTTCCATCCTGCCGTGCTCGATCCTTACACGTTGTGGAACGCAGACGAACTTTATGTTCGCGGTCCGGCTCAGGAGAACGCGGGAGTTCGATGACGGGAACTGCGACAGGAAGGCAGAAGGAACGTCCCGATTCTTCGCGGGATAGTTCTTCAGATGAGCAGCTGATCGGTCGCTGTCTGAAGGGCGATCAGGAAGCCTGGTCGGCACTGATCGACAAGTACAAGAACCTCATCTACTCGATTCCGATCAAGCTCGGAATGTATCAGGACGCGGGCGACATCTTTCAGTCCGTCTGCGTAGACCTGCTTTCGGAGTTGCCGCGACTCCGCGAACATCGCGCTTTGCCGAAATGGCTGATGCAAACTTGCTATCACAAGTGCCTTCACTACCAGCGCGCCGCCGACAGGCTGGTCGAACTCGCCCCCGAGGGCACAGACAGTAATGCTGCGCCTCCTGCCAGCAGCGCCGACGACTTTCCCGAGCACATGCTGGTGCAGCTCGAGCAAGAACAAATATTGCGCGACGCCATCTCAGAGTTACCCGAAAAATGTGAGCGGATGGTCCGATTGCTCTTCTTCGAATTTCCTCCGCGACCCTACGAGACTATCGCCGAGGAGTTGGGGATGGCGACCGGCTCGATCGGAGCGATCCGTGGGCGCTGCCTGGCTTATCTCAGGAAACACCTTGAAAAGAGGGGCTTCTAATGAGCGTCAGGGCGGTTCAGAAAACCGAATCGGACTCCATCATCGAGCGCTTGCTCGCGCTTGACGACGCCCCGAGCCGGGCTCAGTTGGTCGCGCAACATCCGGCAATTGCATGGGATGAAATTGTAAACACCCTCACCGAAAAAGTTTGGCAAGAGGTTCGCATCGACACGCATCGGGCCAAGCGCTTGGCGGAAGCAGCCCTGGATGTTGCGCAAACACTCGGCAGTCCGAGCTTGCTTGCCCGAAGTTTACGCGCGAAGGCGAACGCCATGTACGCACTCGACGAGCACGTTGAGGCGGTTCAGTTACACGAGCAGGCGGTCGCTCTATTCGAGCAAACCGGGGAAGAAGCTGAACTCGCTCGGACGCTGAGCGGATCCATTCAGTCGCTGTTATTGCTGGGCCGGTACGATCAGGCACTCGCCGCCGGGGAGCGCGCGGGTGCAATTTTCCGGAGCCAGGGAAATACTCGCCGGTTGGCTCGCCTGGAAATCAACATCGGAAACATCTATCACCGGCAGGATCGGTTCACCGAAGCGCTCGCATTTTACGAGCGCGCGTACGAGCAGATACTGGTGCACGATGATGCCGAAGGGTTGGCGGCCGTTCTGAGCAACTTGTCGCTTTGCCACATCAGCCTGAACGATTTCCCCAAGGCATTGGAACTGCACCAGGCCGCGCGCCGGCACTGCGAGCAGAAGAACATGCCGATCCTGGTTGCCTATGCCGACTACAACATCGCCTACCTTTATTTCTTACGCGGAGAGTATGGGCGCTCGATTCAACTGCTTCGGGAAGCATCCGTTAGCGCAAAGAAGGCGAAGGATGCCTATCAGCTTGCGCTCTGCAATCTTGACCTTTCCGAAATCTATCTTGAACTGAATCTGAGCGCCGAGGCCGGCGAACTGGGACGGGCGGCGAATGAAGGCTTTCACGAACTCGGCTTTGGTTACGAAGCCGCGAAAGCACTGGGCTTTGCCGCCATTGCGGCCAGCCGCCAGGGGCAGGCCTTTGAGGCCGTTAAGCTGTTTGCGCGGGCAAAAGAGATGTTCGTCCGCGACCAGAACCAGGTCTGGCCTGCGCTCATTGACCTGTATGAGGCCCTCGTACTCTTCACTGAGGGACGCCTGTTCGAGGCGCGCCGTCTTTGTGCGGCGGCGCACGAGTTCTTCCGAACCTCAACCTCAACGATGCGGGGAAAGGCGGTGCTGGCCGAGCTGTTGTTGGCGCGAATTGCGCTGCGCCTGGCCGACACCGCCCTCGCGAAACAACACTGCGGCGCGGCGCTGAAGGATCTCGCGAAGCTGGATTCGCCGACGCTTCTCTACCAGGCTGAGTTCCTCATGGGCGAGGTGGAACGCGTAACCGGAAATGAAGATGCGGCCTACCAATCGTATTGCCGGGCACGTGCGGCAGTCGAGAGATTGCGCAGCAGCCTGCGCGGAGAAGAGTTGAAGATCGCTTTCTTCGAGAACAAACTTGAAGTTTACGAGAGCCTGGTCGACATTTGCCTGCGCCGCCAGAATAGCTTTGAAGAGGCGTTCGCCTATATCGAACAGGCCAAATCGCGAACCCTCATGGATCTTCTGAATCAGCCTGTCCACGTGCCGTCGGCGGTCGATCCTGGGCAAAGCGAGCTGGTGCGTTCGATCCGGAACCTTCGCGAAGAGCTGAACTGGTACTACAACCTGATCGAGCGCGAACAACTCCGGCCGGAAGAACGTTCGCAAGAGCGGGTCCAGCACCTCGAACAACAGGCTCGGTCGCGAGAGTCGGACTTGATGCGGGCCGTGAAAGAAGCCACGGTTGCGGAAGCGAATGAAGCGGGCCTGCAAGTTCCGTCCAACATGTCGCTCGAGGAAATCCGGTCTGTGCTTCCCGCCGACACCGCGTTGGTTGAGTTTTTCTGCACCCACGAACGCAATGTCGTGTGTGTGCTGACCCGCGACAAACTTCATATCTGTCCAGTCACAGTGCAGTCGCGAATTCAAAAGCTGCTGCAGTTTCTGCAATTCCAGATGTCAAAATTCCGCCTTGATCCCCAATATGTGGCTACGTTCAGCCAGCCTTTGCTGGAGTCGACCCAGGCGCACTTGAAAAGCTTGTATCAAGAATTAATTGCACCCATCCGCCATCTCCTCGATTGTCGCCACATTGTCTTTGTGCAGCATGGCTTGCTTCACTACGTTCCATTTCATGCTCTGCACGACGGCGAATCGTATCTGATCGATCGCTTCTCCATTTCGTATGCACCCAGTGCCAGTGTCTACGCACACTGCCAGACGAAACCAGTCAATGCCGCCGGTGATTCGCTGATCCTCGGTGTGCCCGACGCCCGGACCCCCGCTATTCGGGCGGAAGTGGAAGCACTCGCCCGGATCTTGCCGCAAGCCAAACTATTCCTGGGCGACGATGCAACCGAGAACGTACTGCAAACCTACGGTCCGCGGAGCAAGACCGTACACATTGCGACGCACGGATACTTCCGCCAAGACAATCCGATGTTTTCGTCGATTCGCCTGGGAACGTCGCATCTTAGTCTCTACGACATGGCCCACCTGCAACTGCCGGTCGAGTTGGTCGTGTTGAGCGGATGCGCCACCGGCTTGAATGTGGTCACGCCCGGTGATGAGTTGATGGGCTTGGTCCGCGGCCTATTGCAGGCCGGAGCGCAGTCACTCGTCTTGAGCCTGTGGGACGTTCACGACGACAGCACCAAGGAATTCATGGTCGAGTTCTATACCCAGCTTCAGCAAGGCCGTTCGAAGGCCGAAGCCATGCAAACTGCATTCATCAGTCTGCGGGACCGCCGTCCTCATCCCTATCATTGGGCTCCTTTCTTATTGATAGGAAATGGTTAAATGACTCCTCAAGTTTTTTGATAGCAACCTGTATTTTCTGCGTCCCTGCCATCCCTTTTGTATTAGAGACAAGGCCCAGTTCAACTAACTGGATCTGGTCTCGATACCCCCGAAGCGCGTGAGGATACGAATGGAGCATTTTTCGGAACGACCGTGGGCTGATTTTGTTCGTGGAATTAGCGAACCCGAAATCAGCAAAGACATCAAAGCACACCTCGCCGCGGATTGCTCGAAATGCAAGACCGCTCTTGATGCCTGGAGCCGCGTCCAAAGGCTCGCAAGCGCTGAAGACGCTTATGCGCCGCCCGAGAATCTGGTGCGACTGGTGAAGCTGGGTTTTGCAAGCAAGCTTGGACACCAATCCCGCGCGTGGATTCCGGCCAACTGGACTGTGGCGAACATGGTTTTTGACAGCTTTGCACAACCGCTACCGGTGGGGGTGCGCAGCAGCGCTGCACTCAGCGCATGGCAGGTCGTCTACGAAGCCGAAGGTCTGACCGTGGATTTACGGTTCGGTCATCGCGCGCAGTCCAAGACGGTTCACTTGGTCGGCCAGGTGTTCGACAAACGAGCCGTGCGCCTCTCGCAGAGTGACGCAACCATTGAGGTGTCGACCGAACACAATCATGTGATCGCGGCCGCCGCTGTCAACGCCATGGGAGAGTTCCATATTGAGTTTAAACCGCAAGATCATCTGTGGTTATCGGTTAAGGCCGCGGAACGCAATACCGTGCGGATTCCGCTGACAAACCCGAGATAAAGGTAACAACGATGGCTTACCAAAGGAACCAGAACGGGTTACTGCAGAGAGATTACGGGTGTAAGTGGCAAGCACTGAAGTTCCACTTTAAACTCGCACTTGGTACATGGTCGAAAAGGGGATTAACGATGGGTGCAATGAAATCAAACATGAGACTTCGGCGAGCGGGCCTGGTGCCTTGCCTCCTGCTGCTGCTGGCAGCCTTTTGCGCGCCGCCCGCGCAAGCACAGACTCGCCTGATTGTGCGCGATTCGCTGGGACTAGGGAGTCTCAACCTGACCTGCCTGTTGACCGGCTGTAAGGTCATAGGCGGCCTTGGGGACCCCAACGGGCAGTTGTTCCTGATCACCTTCCCCTCCATTCTGGATCCGGTGACAGCCTTGCTGAAGATCAACCTGCAACTCGGCATTGTTGATGCGGAGATAGACCAGGTCGTCAATACCCAGGCCGCCTACGCAGGCCCAGCCCCCTCGTACCTGACGGATGAGAAGCCGACTTCGTACTATGGCGCGACGGTGTGGCACGGCTACGTGGCACAACCGGCTACTCAGTTGACTCGCACCAGCTCAACCCAATCCACATTTCAAGTCGCCGGCTCCGGAGTAACGGTTGCCGTGATCGATACCGGCGTGGACCCGTCCAATCCTGTGCTGCAGAACTTGCTCGTGTCTGGATATGACTTCACGCGAAATGTTAACGGCGGCTCGGAAAAATCCGACGTTAGCACCTCGCCCGATCTGAGCCAGGCGCAGACCGCCCAAGTCAACCAACGCACGGTTGCAGTGCTCGACCAACGCACGGTTGCCGTGCTCGACGGTTCGCAATATTCCGCGTTCGGCCACGGCACCATGACAGCCGGCATCGTGCATCTGGTCGCGCCCCAGGCGAAGATCATGCCTCTCAAGTCATTCAATGCCAACGGGACAGGCTACGATTCCGATATTCTGCGGGCGATTTACTACGCCGTGAAAAATGGCGCCAAGGTGCTCAACATGAGCTTCGACTATCCGAGCTACTCGCCAGAGCTTGCGAACGCCATCAAATACGCGAATAGCAAGGGAGTCATCTCAGTAGCGTCGGCCGGAAACGACGGTCAGCAAGTAGCCGTCTATCCCGGCGCGTTGCCGTCGGTGATCGACGTTGCTTCTACCTCCAATTCAGATATCCAATCGACATTCACCAACTACGGCGCGCCCCCGGTCTGGATAGCTGCTCCTGGAGAAGGTGTGGTGACGACTTATCCGTGGGGTACTTATGCCGCGGGATGGGGAACCTCGTTCAGTGCACCGTTAGTTAGCGGAACCGCTGCCCTGATGCTCGGCACGAATGGGAACTGCACTTACTCCACGGTCGCATCCGGATTGGCGCATGCCGCGTCTATTTCCGATCCCCAACTGGGACACGGACGTCTGGACACGTACCAGGCCGTGCAGTCATGCCACTGATGACGACGGCGAACCAAGATGCGCATGCGATGTCAATGATCGCAGGAATTGGCGATCTGATGTCGGGACAATCCGCCTCCTTGGTGCTCCGCATCAAGGAACTGGAAGAGCAGCATCTCGCTTTCCGTAACTCTCTGGTTTGCGCCTTTAACCAGATGCTCGACCTGAAAGACATCAACACCGGAGTCCACAGCACCCGCCTGGCAGAATGGGCGCTGCGTGTAGCCCGCAAGATGGATATGCCAGAAGAACGCCTCTACCAGGTAGAGGTCGCCGCGTTACTGCACGACATCGGCAAGATGGGTGTGCCGGACGCTATTCTGAAAAAGCCGGGTCCGCTCACCCCCGAGGAGCGCGCTCTCATCAATCGTCATCCGGAATACAGTTGGTCGATCCTGCGCCTGTTCCCCGGGCTCGAAGAGGCCAGTCTCTACGCTCTACACCATCACGAGAGCGTGGATGGGACTGGCTATCCCGCCGGACTGAAGGGGAATGACATTCCCATGGTTTCGCGCATCATCTCCGTCATCGACGCCTTCGATGCGATGGTCTCGAATCGCTGCTACCGGCAGGGCCTTCCCCACTCGGAAGCGATTGCGCGCTTGCTCCGCAGCAGTGGAACCCAGTTTGATCCCGACATCTTGCAAGCATTTATTCCCATCGCCGAGCAGGAAGCCGCCGACGTCTTTGCCGCCGCCGGAACCAGTATGTCGGCAGCGCTGTAGACGAAGGTTCATTCTTACTCTGCTTCTAGCCCGAATCGTTTCTTCTTGACATTGGCTCGGGACACGCCTAGCGTTCACTGCAATCCTGTTCAGAAGGATTGTGATCTCAAGCTGTCTCTGATCTTTGTTATTGGGATTTCTTCCCTTTCGTGACCGGTGTCGTCTGTGCTGTGTGCGGAACGACGGCGTAGCGGTTGCGCGCCTAGAGGGGAACCTTCAGGGAGGCATCCCATGGCTAGTCTCGTAACTTGTCCCATAAAGTCCACCCAGCAGTTTTTCTTCGCAATAGTCTTGCTTGCAATTCCTATATCTGCGGTGGCGCAGAAGTCTCCTCCTCAGCGTGACGCTTCCGCGATCACGACACTCCAGAGCGCTATTGCCGTTCTTGGCGGAACCCCAGCGATGGCTTCGATCCAAGATTGTGTACTTACGGGAACAACCACTCCGACTAGCGGCTCGGCCAGGAATTTCACGTGGACTGTCGCGGGGAGCGAATTCCGTATCGAGGCGACTACCAATAATGACAGCGCTGTGTTCGTGAGCGGCCACGGCTCGCCTGCCCGTATCACAAACGGTACAGCGTCGCCCCTGAATTACCACATGGCGAGAGCGCAATTGCCCTTGTATTTGCCCGGATACATTCTCTTCGAAGAATTGTCGAATTCCCAGTTAACCTTGAAGTATGTCGGGCCAGTAACGCTAAATGGCCTTAAGGCTGTGCAAGTCCACATCAGCGATGACTCGGATCCGGTCGGATCGCTCGTGACTGCGCAAGAGTGGTACTTCGATCCTGGGTCATTCCAACCGCTGAGTGTGGAGTTTCGAGAGCCGTCAAACGATAACGCAGCGGACTACGTCAACGCGGCGTATCAGTTTTCCCAATTCCAGGTGGTCAATGGCATCAGTGGTCCCACTCAATTAGCGTACTACGAGGAAAATGTTCAGGTAGCCGTCATGACTGCGGCATCGGTCACTTTCAATTCCGGTGTGTCGCCAAGTGTGTTTGACGCTCCCCAGGGAGGCCAACAGTGAAATGCCATCTCCTGGTGCCCCTGCTTGCTTCGGTTGTTTTTGTGCTTTGCTGCAACAGCACAGCCTTCGGACAGTCGGATCCAAACCTTGAACAAGGTCTGAAGCCCTACGGGTCATATCACGGTGGGGATATAGACGTAGTGAGCATGGCTACCGGCAACCTGACAGTCAAGATTCCCCTCTTGTCCTATCCACAACGGGGGAAGCTGCACTTGGGATCTGAATTGGTATACAACGCGAAGAATTACCAGTTTAAGCAGATTTGCACTCCGAACGGATGCACTGACCGATGGAGTCGCCTAGGCGGTGTTTTCGACAGTGGCGTCGTGGCCCAATGGGACATCAAGAATTCCATCACTTCAGTGGCGATCCAGCCCGACCCGCAGCACATCTTCTACATCGATGCGGTGAAGACGGCAGACGGTTCCAGTCATACTTTGGGTCATGCGGCCACGGGAACCTCGGAGGAATCGGTCGATGCGACGGGACTAGATGGTAGTTTGATTGATTCGCAAGGGATTATATATACGAATGGAATCTGCGAAGAAGATCCAAATGGGAACAAGCTTTGTACTAATGCAGGTCAAGATAGTCTGGGCCGGACCATCCCCGCCTTGCCGACAGCAGTTACATCCAACACAACGGATTACAGCAAATGTACCGGGACGTTACCCATTGTCAGCGCTAGCACGTGGAATCCGCCAGGACCGAGCGGCGGGACCTCCGCTTTCGAGTTCTGTTACGCCAGTGTTTACGTGATCCTGAGCATCAATCTGGACGACAACTCGCAGGTCACAGGCTACACAAGGATGCTCCAGAGCGTTGTGTTGCCCGACAACACGACTTGGACGTTCCAGTACACCAATGACGGCTGGGCGGACCTAAGCCAGATAGCATTTCCGACCGGCGGAACGCTTTCTTACACTTGGAACGGCAACGTTCTGCAGTGTGTAGGCCCGGGGCTGCCAAGCAACCGGGTAGCCTCGCGCACGCTCAACTCAAATGACGGAACGGGGAATCACACCTGGAACTACACCTGGACTTCGGTAGGGAGCGGCGTCTTTAGCGCGGTGGTTACCGACCCTGCGACTCCCACCGCTAACGACGCGGTCTATACCATCACACCGTTGGGAGGTTCGACTTCGTGTTCTCTCTATGCGACGGCTGTCCAGTACTACCAGGGCTCCCACACGTCTGGCACGCTCTTGAAGACCGTAGCGACGACCTATTCCTGGACGGCAAGTCCTTTCTCGACGTACATGGATCATGCGGGGCAGATCAGCGTAATTAATGTTGTTCCTACTACCATCACGACTACCTGGGCAAACGGAAAGACCAGTAAAGTTACCAAGACTTACGACACCGGTTTTACCTACAAGGATCCCAACCCGCAATCCACGAATACGTACACGGCTCTTTATGGACTGGTAACGTCTGAGAGCGACTACGACTACGGGAACAACCAGGCGGGGCCGTTACTGCGGTCGACGAGCAATACTTATCTCGCGCTCAGCAATTCGTCATATCTCAACAACAATATGCTGAGCCTGAAGTCTCAGGTCGCCACATTCGCGGGAT
>Ga0193751_1001594_pt1 | contig 14383 bp, 19 predicted proteins | sample L1c2metaG_FD_143050 | JGI IMG/M metagenome (GOLD analysis project Ga0193751, IMG submission 143050) | Soil microbial communities from a riparian zone of the East river system, Colorado, United States - L1c2 | ecosystem: Environmental > Terrestrial > Soil > Riparian zone | place: USA: East River... | reverse complement strand
GCGCGAGATTAGCAGCGGGACACCTATGGTTTGGCGATTTTCGGAACGTTGAGGGACGCGCCCAGCGGTCAGTATTCGTCGTGGAGGTAAAGACCATAGGTGACCCGCGCCAGCGTACCGCTATGGTTGTGGGACACCTATGGACTCGTGGCGCCTCTGGAGACGCTCATGGACTTTCCTGATCTTAGGGACTTGCGGCCACCTAATCGTTTAGCGGCCTTAGTCGCGGTCTGACGTCGATCACCTATAAGCGCGTCCCAAAGAAACAAGCTCAACGCCTGCCTGATCGCTCGTTCGTTATCAAGTTCATTTGGGCCAAGATAGCCTCGTTTCGCTAGGCCATTGATCCTCTTGTCGCTTAGTCTGACCTTGAGCCGCCGCCCGGGGCCAGGAAATCGCCGACGATAGTGCCGCAAGCGCTCGGCTCGCGAAAGCGGCAAGCTAACGTCCGAATGACCCAATGCGGAATTTGGCATGTGACCTCCTCACCTTGATGGTGATCTATCGGCAAAAGGGTACGACTTGCTTAATGCGCGAGCGCGGCGACGGCGGGCGCAGCAAGTTCGGAAGGAAATTGGGGCGAGGGATATAGGTGGGCCGAGGTTCAGGATACGCGGTCACCTATGCAGCTCTTGTTTAAATCTCAGCGCGGCGACAAAGCCCAAGGGAATGTGACCATCGCCTCATCTTGACGTCGTCGGTGGAAAATTTGCCGCGATTTGTCATTCCCGCGCTCGATAACGGCCCACTCACGATGTAACTCGGCGAGCTTGCCGCCATTGATGGCCCATAGGAGGCCGGCACTTCCGAGGTGCTCAAGTGGGCGGGTGCGATGACAGCCGAATAAGGCCAGAGTGTTCCAACCGAGCGCAGCGGCACGCTCAGCCCATTTTTCAGATGAGCTCAGGAAGCTATGGCAATCTCCCAAAAATAGCTGCCAACGGATTGGCGGGACCGCAGGGGGTCGCACATAATCGAGCCGCTGAACGCCCTCTAGCCACTGCTGAACAACGGAAGGACTCTCCAATGCAGCGAACGATTTGTCCGGCAGCTCCGAGTCGCGAACAGGACGTTGTACGTTGGTGGCCCATGCCGAATTGGCTACTGAGCCGATTTCAGGCGCGGCTTGCGGCGGCATAAGCCACTTCCACTTGCCGCCGCTTCCAAACCCATTTCGAATCGATTGTATCCCCAGCGCCTTCTTTGCTTTCTTAAACGCTTTTGCATGCCGAATTTGCTGACGTTCACCAAGCAGTCCAGCTGAACGTGCTCTTACCTCAAGTTCGGGTACACCTACGGCGCCAGTGGCAAGCGAGCGCTGAAGAAAATCCAATATCGATAAAGATGATTGATCAATCATGTTTCGGCGATGAACACCACATTTGGTTCGTTAGTTAAGCGTCTCGGCAGAAGCGTAGAGATTATCCCGGAATCCATCGATCGCACGTATGCGGTCTTGCCAAGCTCTGGCCTCTGCGAATGAGATTGCAGTCACTAGGTGTTCTGGATGCAGCATAAATTCCGCGTCTTCGGTCTGGACAAAATCGAAAATAGCCCGTTTGACTTGCATCTCCGTCAGATGAGACGGAACCGTCATCTGGTAACGCGGATTGGAAAAAGTAAAAAACCCCATCGCGACCATCATTGCGAAGCTCTCACCCTCCTCCGTGTTCAGATCGATTGTTAGGGTAGTTTTGTATTGCTTAAGCTCTGCAATTATTAACGTGGCACTTATGCCGAAGTGCGGGATATAGACTAGACAGACACGGTCAACCTGCTTTTGAAATTCGGAATCTTTATAGGCGTTATTCCAGAATGTCTCGGCCTCAGCGGCGGCCAACAGCCACCTGCCATAAAATTCAGCATCGCCCCAGGATGGCCCTTCGATCATAACGCACAGTCCGTTTCTCGAGAGAGAGAAATTTGGGATGTTCATCATTTCACGGCGCCTCCTCGACCGGATCGGTCCCCACGTCCAGGCGAGCGTCATTGCGGGCTTTCCGCGCGACGAGATCGGCCATCAGCGCTTCGCGGCGGGATTTTGTCATCGGCTCGGCCTGAGGCCGCCGTTGCGCCTTTTCGGGCCAGGGACGAATAGGTGCTAGGCGTCCCGATGGCCCGCGAAGCGGAGGCTCATCAACCGGTGCATCCAGCAGTTCCCTGGCTTGTCTAAGGTTTTCGCGGTAAAGCCGCACGGCGCCTGCGACGATGTCAAAAATCTCCGTGTCGTTCGGTGCAAAACGCCGGTCGAGTTTAGTTTCCCCGCAGACGATCATTCGGCACGCTTGTGCGATGGCCCAGGCGGGAAATTCACGCACCACGGCTATGGTGACGTCGACGACCGCGCGCGCATCATCGCCCAGCTGCCGCATCGCACGGTAGCCGCTGAACAGTCCGTTGATGCTGGCGCGGACGGCGTGTTCGTCATTCCTTGTGAAAGGCTTGAGCGCGTCTTCGAGAGCGGTGGCGCGCGCTTCGACCTTCGCGCGTTCGTCCGCGGAAAGGGCGCGCACTATGGCGCGCGGTCCGGTGTCGGGAATCCATGCTGCAAAAAGCTGCCGGGGCAGCGCAATGTCACACTCCTGATCGAGCCGAACCGGAAGGCCGTTGGCGTCACGTTTCGCTGGCAGCGCGGGCATGGAAGACCGCGGCGCTGGCGAAGCCAGTCCCGTTTCCCCCGCCACCAAGGTGACTACCGCGCCGATTTTGCGCATTGCTTGCTCCTGTTTTTTTCGCCGAACTCATTTCGTTCTCGATCGCTTTTGCGTGGTAGCTCATCGGCTTAGGGCCGTACCGAGCCGCAAGCGCAGAGCCGAACGCTAGAACGGCCGCGGCGTCGTAACCGCGCGTGACCCAAACCTGCGCCGTATAGGGCAGGCCCACCCATTGCGGATCGTCGGGGTCAACGCCAACGGCCTTCCCGTAGGCCGCCGCGAGTTCGAACGCCTCGGGGGAAGGCATCGGATCTCGCGCGTGCGCGGGCGCGGGCGCGCTATCCCCCTCCCTAACCTCTTGGTGATCGGGTCTCGGTTGTTCGAACGATCGTGGCCTTTCTTTCCAAACGTCCTTCCCAGCTTCGTTCCCAACATCGTTGCCAACGTCGTTCCCAACAGCACCGCCAGCGTCTTTCGAACGATGTTCGTTTTTCTTGGATGCCCGAGCTTGGGCGCTGGCGCGCCCGGCACGCGCAAATTTTTCATAATGCTCATTAGCCGCGGCGATCTCCTTCTCCATCCGCTCGTGTCGCCATCCGCCGTAGAAGAACCTTTGAAGAATTGGACGAGCCTTGCGCCATTGGGTCGAGCTCATGCGCGCAATCCTCGCGAGCTGCACGTCATCATCGGGTAAGGAGCCCTTCACCCAATAATCGATTATGAGAAGCACGTAGGCGCCATGAAGCGTCGCATCGAGGTGCGTGGTCTCCTTGAGATAGTCGCCGACGTGCAGTGGCATTCTGGGTAAGCTCATAGTCTGGCGCTCCGCGTGTATTTGCGTCCGCACGGCCCGCTAGGCATGGCCGTACCATCACTGGTCGCGGGTTGCGTGAAGGCGGTTGCCCATGGACGGCCGACTAGGCCTTGGCTACAGGCACACACATCGCGCAGGCAGCCGGGGCGCGCGCGTATAAGCGGACGATTGATCGCTTCTCGAAAGGGGGTTGTAAGAGCGCCAGAAAGCCCTTTGGGCTCAATAAGCCGCAATATTCTGGTTTGTAGCCGTAACTCATTGACGGCACTTGACCTCGGCACTCCTGCCGGGGTCACCATTATAGTATTGATATCATTCAATAATTATGATACACACCTTTTATTGTCGCTCCCTTTCTTCTTAGAATCGCCACTAGATCGCCCCTGGTACAAGTAAGTTAAGTACTGCCCGCGACGCCCAAGTTTTATTCTCGATCTTGCGGAGAGGTGGCTGAGCGGTTGGCCGGCCGGCCCCGCGCCAGAGCAAAGTATACGGAACTCGTGCCTGACGGCTAAAGCCGAAAAAGCAAGGCATCGGTCATCCAGCGTGATGTGACAGTTGGGAGGGCGAAGGGAAACCACGTGGCTAGTTGCACGTGTAGCTAATTTCAGGTGAGGATACCCTGCGGGAGAAGACGCATGGCCAAACGCCCGACGCAGTCAAAGCAAGCGGCAAAGCTGGTCATCGCCGCCCTCCGGCGCATCTGCACCCGCAAGAAGATCGACCTCTCCACGGTGCTTGACGATCTCGGTCTGTCGGGCGCCGAGAAGCGCTCGTTCTATGCGGCGATACGTGCGGCAGTCTCCGAGCTGCACCCCAGAGTGTTGCTGCACAGCGGCAGGACCTTTGAGCTGGATGCCAGAGCGTCGCTGCATGCCAAGGCCTTTGCGCGCGCACGGACCGTTGGAGATGTCGTCGATGTGGTCGAGCGCGCGCTGCGCGGCGCGCCCAAGCCAATCAGAACTGGCGGATTTGGAATCAGAATTGGCGGATTTACATGGATGGAAGTCGGCCGCGCTCCTTCCGACCACAGCGGACACCCAAAGTCCAAAGCACGAAGGGGCGGCCGGACGGGCGTCAAGGTCACGAAATCCGCGGCACCACCTAAGAAGAAGAAGTTGCGTGCATCGGCACGTCGTACGAGGTACCGAGGGTCGCCAAGACCGAGCCCGCCCCGGCACCGGGTTGGTCACCACCCGCAGACGAGCCCGCCCCCAGCCGCGCCGTTGATCGCACCGGCACCAGTACCGGAGACCGAGCGGCAGATCAGCATCTGGATTAGCGACGGAAAAAAGCGCATCAAGCGCGTGCTGAAGATTGGCGAAACCTATGTGCTTAATTTCAAAGTCGGCGAGCCGGTGGCGGAAAGTTTCATTGCCGGGCCCAACGCTGTCGTGCCGGCGAGTGACATTCCAGCCGGCGGGCAACAGCGACGGCAGGCTTCGCGATGTTTGCTGCAATCCGCCGCGCATTGTCCTTCACGTCCTACCAGACAAACGTGAAAGCAAAAGCTCCAGCAGCGGTAAGCGCGAAATAAGTCAGCAATAGAAGAACGATTAGTCTCGCCAGTTGATCGGCTTGTGCCATTTTCTCCTCCATTGGCCGAGCTTGGCCTATTAGAGGATCGTTTTCCGATAGCAGCGCGCCTGACCGATTCGGTCGCGAACTATGATTTGTGGCGTGGTCGGTTGAATAAGAAAGGCCGGGAGGCGAAGAAGATAATTGCAATCGCCACGCCGTATCCGATTAGGAGCGCTGCCATTGTATCTCCCAATGACCTCTCCGCCACTTGGAAGGATACTGGTGGATTAGGAGAAAGCTGTGACTTGGGGCACAGTGAATTGTCGGACGGGCCGAAGCTCCCGTCACTGAGTGTTGGCTCAGAGCGCGCTGTCCGAAAGACTAATCGCGCTTTCGCAATAGCTCGGGCAGCTTTGCCACGTTGACCGCGATGCGTCGCGTCTCGTCGCATGCGAACAAGCGACTTAATGTGATTGCTGCCACAGCAGCGTTGCCGGTGAACATGCCATTTGAACGTGTGGCCCCGGGACCATGCGGCGGACTTGTGCAGGTCCAGGGCCACCGGGCATGGGGCTGGGAACGCAAAACAACAGAACAGGGGAACAATCCCAGCCTAGCCGCTACTCAAACTCAGCTATTGCCGTGAAGTTCCTCGCCCCCGCAGCAGCTCCGGCAGCTTGGCGATATTCGCCGCGATCCGCCGCGCCTTGTCAGTTTTGGATTATCGCACTCCCCACGTCTGACGGCGGCTCAACAGCTCTGGCAGCTTCGCCACGTTCACCGCGATCCTTCGCGCCTCGTCGCGCGTAAGCAGCTTGGCGGCCGATCGCCGGCCCGGCTCATCCTCAAAATAGACATAGGCGAGCGCTTGCCCGCCACGGTCGCGCACAACAAAATAAGCGGTTTGTTCTTCGGCAGACCAGGGCGGCGGGAAGCGGCGGTCGGGCATTAGGGAAGTCACCGGGGTGCCGACTCTGCTATGACACTGAATCATGCGGCAGCTTATGAACTTTATTGTCTCGGTCGGACTGATCTGCGCCGGTCTCTACGTTGTGTATGCTGAGCTGTTTGTCAGATATTCAGGTATTCACGGCCGTTACGGGCCTTTCGGGGTAGGTCTGGTTTTAATCGGTAGCGGCATTGTTTGGCTGTGGTTTTATTTTCTCGGCCCGATAGTCCTAAAGCGACTCTCACGCGAGGAGTAGGGGCATTGTTCTCGGACGCTCCGCGTTAAGTCGGCGGGAAGCGGCGAGAGGGCATTCCGATTTTAACCAATGATTAGTCTTTTAGATGCGCTGGCAAATGAATGTGGTAAAATTGTTTTGTTAGCGGCACTTGTTGAGAATGATTGAGGCCCATTCTCAAATCGCACTCGCAATCTAACTCCCTAAGACTCCCCACGAGCGCTCGCCGCCCCCACGCGGGCGCTCGACCATGCGACGAAGTGGATAAGGCTGTGTCTCGAATTATCAGAGTCGGTCCTGAAATTCTGTTTCTGACGGTCAGCAGCGTTTTACTCGTCGGGATCGCATATTGGTTCTGATAGGCATTCGCTTTGTAGCGCGTCGAAAGGCGGCGTGAAGTTACTGCGGCAGACGCGGCACCCGCTCTAGCAAGCAGCGCTCGCCCAAGCGGCGTCTTCATCTCGCCATTGTCTCTAGGTTTGCTACGTGTTGCGCCCGTCTCTCAAGAAAACGGGCGCGATGGAGGAAAGCGTACCCGTGAATAGAGTATCAGTGAATGAGTGTGCGCAGTGCGGCGCAGATATGATCGCGCCGGAATGGTCGGAGCATCTCTCCGATCATTGCACCCGAAACGTGTGGACCTGCGAGGCCTGCGGATATCGGTATGAAGACACGGTCTATCTGTCTGCACGAGAGTTGGCGAACGCCGACTAGTCCTTCCGAAGCAGTCCCGGGCAACTTAGCGATATTTGCCGCAATGCGCCGCGCCTCGTCGCGCGTCAGTAGCTGGCGGTGATCGGAATCGCAGCGTGTTCTAACGCAATTTGCTGGGCCATATCTTGAACTTCATCAGAAGGGTAATCCCCAGTATTGCGTCCCGCGTGTTGGACGCCCGCGAACGAGACAGGGCCAAGGCGTGCAATGACGTTGCTGTCGGCGAGCTTATGAAAGCTGTAAGTGCTGTTCGTCGGCTTGAATGTGACGCTCACGCCCGCTTTGGTCACTACGGTGTGAAAGTCGCTTCTAACTGGATGCTTTATCGCAATTGCGCATGGCTTTGCACGTCTTCTGCGCCGGAAGAGGACCTGCCAAATTCTGTGCCACAAAGGGTGACCTGCCAAGTTGTACCTGCAACGTACCTTCGTACAAAATCGTCAAAGTTTGAAATATTAATAAAGTCACCGCGCCCGCCTACGCAGCCGTCGGGTAGCGCGTTCGTTGTCTCATTTCCAGATGGCAGACAGATAGAAAATGTTGAAGGCGGCCGGCTTACTGCGCCTCAGGTTGCACGGGCTTGGGTGGCGGAACATGGACCGCCCTCTGTGCAGACAGAGTTGAAGTCTTCTGACTGATGTTCTGCTCGGCTGCCTGCAGTGTCGTGATGGCATCGCGTCTTGCGGGATGGCTGAAATCGCGTAATCATCGAGGTAGTTGGGGTGCCGCCAACGCGTATAGCGCGTATAGAGTGTGTCGACTGCGTTGCTTTCAGCACTGAGAGCCGCGGAAGGGGCTACTGCTGATCAGCAGCTCGTCGGATATACCACGTGTACTCGACCTCGCGGCAGAGGCCAAATCGATCAAAATGCTCGGTCGCTTTGGCCGCAGTGCCACCGCCATTGGAATTGCATCAACGGGCATAAAGAGTAGGAGGGTAACATGCTAGGAAGGTCCAAACGTAATGAGGCAAATTATGATAGAGATGCTTCATCGGTGCAGCAGATGCCACGCTCTGCTGTTGCATCGCCGGCGGCGCCGGAAGTCTCTTCGATCAGTGCTGGCCTTTCGATTATTGGCAAGATCGTCGGCCATGGGGCCGTGACCATTTTTGGCCACGTCGAAGGTGAGCTACGCGCCTCGACCGTCGTGATCGCCGAAGGCGCACAGATGGAGGGCGACGTCGTCGCAGAGGAATTGACGATCGGCGGCCACGTCAAAGGCACACTCCATGCAAACCGCGTCAAGCTAAATAGCACCGCTGTCGTTGAGGGCGATATTTTCCATCGAACACTCGCAATTGAGGAGAATGCTCGCTTCGAGGGAACGTCGCGACGAAACGAAAATAAGATCGATACGACATCGCGCGTTCAAACGAACCACCCTCGTCCCCAGGACGTGTCGATCGAAGGCAATCCGAAGAGCAACGGCCTATCCGACCGTCTCAATCCGTAGCTAATGCTCACGGATCTGCTCACACGTCCGCTTTCGGTTATGGACGACAAAACTCGGCCGTGAGTGCGCAGCCCATTCCAGAACTCCTTTCCGCTCAAAAACCGCTTGAAGGCAACCGCGCAGGCGCTATGCTTTCCTGGTCGGACCGGGCGTAGCACCTAGAAACAGACGAATAATTTCGCTGGGTCAGTATCACGACAGCCCAAACGGGCCGACATTGCTGAAAGTTAGTGTGGTCGATGACTGATGGGCGGGTTTCCATGAGTAGCCCAGACAAGACTGAGCGTTCAGACGACGCCCCAACATCAGATTACGCCCCAAAATGGGCACGCGATTTCCACCGTAAAGGTCCCCACAGCTCTGAGGGCGAGCGACCTTCTTCTGACAGGGACCGAAGAATCGTGCGCCGGTCACTCGATCCTGAAATCGTACATTTCCGTCAACCTACTCGCCGGAGGCTCGGGTGGTTCGCCTCCAGCGTAGGCTTCATCATTGCCGCAGCGTTAGGAGTCGTAATCGGGTTGGTAGTCACTGGCGAGTTTACATCCATATTTCGCAAGGCGCCTGGGTATAGCACAAAGACGACCGAGCTCACGTCGAGGTCTGATAATTCAAGAACGCCGGAACAAGTGAGCTCGCCTACCACGGGTCTTGCGATTGCGCCGACGGGTCCGCAACCCGCTAACGGGGCGCCGGCACGCGTCGCGACTGCTGGCGGGGCAAGCGAGCCCGCCCCAACCATCCGCGGGGTGACCGACAGTGAAATTCGCTTTGGAATTTCTGCACCATTCACTGGTCCCGCCAAGGAACTCGGCCAGAATATGAAGCGCGGCATCGAGGCGGCGTTCAACGTGGCCAATGCTAAAGGCGGCGTGTACGGCCGGCAGCTCCAGCTCATCGCAGCGGACGACGGCTACGAGCCGACGCGGACTGCCGTGACAATGCCGCAGCTCTACGAAAGAGACCAAGTTTTTGGCTTAGTCGGCAATGTGGGGACGCCCACGGCGGTGGTCGCAGTACCCTACGCGCTTGATCGCAAGATGCTGTTTTTCGGGGCATTCACCGGCGCCGGCTTACTGCGGAATGATCCACCCGATCGCTATGTCTTCAACTACCGAGCCAGCTACGCCGAAGAGACCGTCGCTGTAGTGAACTATCTGGTGAAGGTGAGGCGGCTCTTGCCGGAGCAGATCGCGGTCTTTGCTCAGCAGGACGCCTACGGAGACGCTGGCTTCGCTGGCGTGGAGAAGGCCATCCATTCATTGCGGGGAGGCAACGCGACCCCAATTTTGCGGCTCAATTACCAGCGCAACACGGTAGATGTAGACGATGCCATCGCGCAACTTCAACAAAGCAGCGTGCAACTGCAACAAAAGAGGCACGTCCCAATCAAAGCGGTGATCATGGTCCCCGCCTATCGGGCCGCGGCGAAATTCATTGAGAAGACGCGCGATCTCTACCCAGACATGATATACACCAGCGTTTCATTCGTCGGCAGCACTGCGTTGGCCGATGAGTTGATGCTGCTGGGCAAAAGGTATGCAACTGGAGTTATCGTCACGCAGGTCGTGCCGGCGGTCGATGGTCACTCGTCGTTGGTCCTCGATTACAAATCTGCGCTTGCCAAATACTTCCCCGGGGACGCGCCGGACTACGTGTCGCTCGAAGGCTATGTGGACGCCAATGTGTTGATCGCAGCATTGCAACGCAATGGCCCTCGGCTCGACACCGAAAGCCTGGTAGGAACTCTCGAAAATCTTCGCGATGTCGACATTGGGCTGGGCACGCCCGTGACCTTCAGCCGCTCGGATCACCAGGGCGTGCATAAGGTGTGGGGCACACAGCTCGACGAGACCGGGCGTTACCAACCCATCGACCTGCAGTAGCAGCGATTCGCGGCTGTGCCACGCTGTCTGATCGGCATTAGCAGCCTGAGATGCTGCAGCCATCATCTGCGCCGTCTGCGGGTTGATGGCGATCGCAGTCACAGTGACGGCCGCGAGCGCAAAAACCTCGACGAGGACGATTATCTTTCTCATGGAGGGCCCCCTCTGCAGGCGGTCAGCCGTTTGATAGTCGGTGAGGTTTTGCGAAGCTCCAGGCGAGCGCGGCCACCCATCCGAGACCGGTCCAACCAAGAAGAAAGTTTAGTATCGCGACGGCCGCTGTATTCGGATGGACGCGGTAACCAGCGATGATTGTCGGCAACATGTAAAGTGGAATGTTAATGAATAGGAGGCCTGTTAGGCCATCTGGCCATGAGCGTGAGATATCGACGTACAAAGCCCAAAGACATAATAAGGCGGCGATTCCAAATCCAAAATGCTTTGCAAGCTGAACCATGCGACAACCTACGGCCGACGTGATCCGTCGAAGATCACGATCTCAATATGCGGATGAGATCGCCGACGACTTCGATCTGATCCGCATCGTTATCTGAAAATCTCAATGTCGGGACATGGGGCGACAGGACAAAACAGGGGCCTCGTCACCTCCGCCGCTCGATCTCGGCGCGGACCAGGCGCTCAACCACGTTAGTCAGATTGTCGTCAAGCCATGATTTCAGCATCGGTCGGAGCATTTCGCGCAGCAAATCTTCGAGCGTTCGGACGTCGTTTACCAGAACGGTCTGCGCGAGCGCATTCGAAGTGGGATCGATGGCAGCGCTGACTTCACTCGAAATGAACTGGCCGCGCTCCTTACCGCCGAGTGCGGATCCCTGTGCGAAGGTTGGCATCGACACCTGCTCGTTCTCACGCTCGGACCGTGCCTCGGAATTACTGTCCAACGCATGGTCTCGCGGAGCGAGATCGGGCTTCCGACTTAAAGCAACGGCGGGATATCCGCTGATTGCGGTGTCGGTGACGTCATCGACTCGGTGAGATCGAGAATGGCGAAGCGGGAATTCGCCGACGCCGGCGTCGCTGTCCGAGTCCTTCGATACCGATGGCGATTCGTGTTGCGCGGTCCGTAATAACGATGATGACGGGGGTACTGATTCGACTCTCGTCGGCTCCATAGGAGCAGGCGCGGATTCGTTGGCGTTTTCGGCCATGGTGCGGCGAATGGAGGCGAGAATTTCCTCCATCAACAGCTCCTGGGTTTTCCCCTCTTGCGCCATGCGCAAACCTCGCTCAGTTTGCCTCCGTTCTCGTACCCTGGGACGCTAGATCGAATCACGCAATGCAAGGTCGGCGAATGACTCTGTCATTGTACAATCCGGGGCCAAGCCGGGCTGGGACATGCGGCGGCACGCGCAAGCGCTGTTTGTGCCTATCGACTGATGCCAGCAGCGCCCGGGAGCTTTTTCACACTTTCGGATATAATCCCAGTCAACTGCATCACCTGCTGGCTCAGTTCCGCGTATTCCGCAATGTTGCGTTGAATGCGATTGCTATCGGCCTGTAACTTCTTGCGTAACGTCTGGAGTTCACCGATGAGATTCTCAATTTCGCGCGTCGACGTTTCAGACACCCGGCGCAATAATGTGCCGAGACTGTCGGCCGACATTTCGTCATCGGCGCTCTCGGATTGGCGAAAGGCAGCGCCACCACGCGCGAATTCGTGGATATTTTCCCCGACTTCCACTTCTGACGATTTTTCAATCTCAGCGGACCCGAGCGGCCTGGCAATGTTCATGGTTGCGTCCCCCCATATCGTCCCGTTTGAGGATATCTCCACGACATTGCATTGGCGGCATGGAATGTGACGGCTTCGCGGCCGCGATTGAGTTGCTGTCACTCTGGCCACGATTTCCACAACTCTTCCCGATTAGACATTGGGTCGGAGGGTCTTCCGCGGCCGCCCAATCGAAAACAGGCGAAGACATAACTCGCATCCTGATTGCGTGCACCGTCTCTAATGCCCACGTTGTTGGCGTGGTGTGCATAACTTTGTGGATATTCCCAAGAATTCATTTTGAATCAGACTCAGAGGGCGCAAGCGAAACGGCCCAAAATTGTGGAGTCTTGGTTGGTCCGAATCGACGCCCTAATTCCCTCGGTTTCTGCCGGACATTGAAGGTCGCGAGTTCTATTTCCTTTACCGGGTTGGCTCTTACACAAGGACCTTATCGTGTCAGTCACCCAAACCGGAGAACCGGTTACACTGGCGACACTCATTTCCGAACGATGTCGCGACCTTGGATTGAGTCAGGCGGAATTTGTCAGCCGCATAGGATGCCGAGATATTCAGAGAGGAATCCGGCAACTGCATGAACTCTTTGGCGGGGATCCCACAAAAACAAAAGCACTGATCGAAATCATTTCCGCCGCCCTTGATCTTCCCAATAGTGTCGTTTGTCGCGCCGCTCAAATCACCCAACAGCTATTAGATGACCGCAAGCGCCGACACTTCGAAGTAAAAGAAATGACCTTTCCGGTCCTTATGCGAGGTCCGACGACAAACGACCGGAGAAAAAGCGCAGATTCATTGGTCTCATATTTGCGCCTCATATCCGGCTGACAAATTAGGTGGGCGATTCGCTGGTGATCTAAGTCGAACCGGAGATCGATTTATGGGGCGCCTCCAACGAGCTGACCGCCATCGCGCTCAAGCGCTGCCGAAACGCAAGGTTAAAACTCGGACCGAAATTGAGGAATTACGCGAAGAAAACAGGCGGCTACGTGAACTCGTAGCCCATCTGTCCAAGCTCGCCCTGACTCGAATTGCTGAGGCAGCCGAACCCGAAGAGCAGTCGGCCAACACTAAAAGTTAATCGCGCTGGTTGCGCGCATCAATTCGTTCCCGGAAACAACACTATCCAAACTAGGCGAGCCATTTTGACTATCCGTTTTTTTAGCTACGAGGAAGGCTGGGCTCATCTTCGACATCGCAACGTGTTGGCTGATCACACCTGAACGGCCATTTTTTTACCTACCTCAGTCGGTAGCGTGATCTCACGTAGCGTTTACGACGGATCCGGTTAATTGTACGCATTGCGTCGCTATCTGTTTTAGTTAAATAGATTGTACCCGGCATAAGGGAGATGGACACCGCTGGCACCTAGCAGTCCCTTCATCTTCTTGGCCGTTTTTTCAATCATCTTGCGCGGATAGTCGACCTGAATCATCAACTCAACGATAGTTTGATTAGCACCGTCGAGACGCCGTGCCAGGATTGCTGCAACGTACAGTAGCACAGCTGGGTCTTGAAGCAGAGCGGCCGCGTCGGCCACGTGAAACTGCGAGGATGTCAAGGCGCGCACATCTGCCGAGTGCGGCTGATCTAGCAGCGCGGAGATTTCGCCGAACACCGCACCGGGGTCAGTCACCCTGGCGATCTCGACGCCCTCCTTGGCGACTGCGACAAGGCCCTTTCTGAGAATTAGCAGCTGGCCGGTCGTGTAACCGGCAGCGAGCACCGTCTCACCAGCTTGGTAGATCTTAAGCGGAAGCGCGGCAATGCTTTTTCGGAAAACAGCGGTGTCGGTCAGCATAATGCGGCCCCAATTCGATCAGCTGATCCCTGGACCGTGTCAAATAAACGGCTGGCTCCTGGGCCGACATACAAAATGCCGCCCTGTTGCGCGAATGCCACGCACACTTGATTCCTAAGGACGCGGTTGGCTCCCCAACCTCCTACGGCGGGCAGGTAGTTACTCCGCTATTCTGCGGAAAAACTCTCATTACCCAATCTGGGTTTGAACAGCGGCACAAAGAGACGGCCCCTATGGGCAGGGCCCGTAAAGTCAGGAACTATTTTCCATTACACGTCCATTAATGTGTGGATTTGCTCTGCAGTTAAATGCGCTGGATATCATTCAAGGAAAGTTGAAAGCGCTAACGCAACAATGGTCAAAGGCTGGGGGGCAAGATTCCAATTTAGGGCACAGAAGGATTCAATATGAGGCCTCGCATCTCTGTGCCTAGGAGCCACATTTATGAATTGTATTTCGGGCGGTGCTCCTGCCCAAAATGTGGCGAATTACTGAGCGCGCCCGCATATTCGGAATTTCTCAAGCGCCATAACGTTCGTCACACGTGGATCTGTAACAAATGCGAGTATGATTTTGAAACATTGATTTGGCTCAACGTCCCTCC
>Ga0193751_1001593_pt1 | contig 14386 bp, 15 predicted proteins | sample L1c2metaG_FD_143050 | JGI IMG/M metagenome (GOLD analysis project Ga0193751, IMG submission 143050) | Soil microbial communities from a riparian zone of the East river system, Colorado, United States - L1c2 | ecosystem: Environmental > Terrestrial > Soil > Riparian zone | place: USA: East River... | reverse complement strand
TTGGTGCCACGCCTGGTGACCCAGGCGACCTTGCCCAATGGCAGGCTGATGGAGCAGACCCCGCCTCGCGTCATGCGTCACATCGACCTGCCGGCCGCGGACTACGCCTATCTGCTCGAGACGCTGCGGGCGGTCACCGAACTCCCCATCGGGACCGCCTATTACGCCTTTACCGGCTTCGGCATTCCAGTGGCGGGCAAGAGCGGGACGGCCGAGACGGGCACTCCCCAGCCCGATGCCTGGTTCCCGGCCTTCGCCCCGGTCACTGACCCCAAGATCACCGTCGCCACCGTGCTCGTACGCGTTCCGCTGGCCACCGGTGGCTCGGACTCCGCGCCGCTGGTTCGCCAGCTCATGGCCTACTACTTCGCGCATCAGTAGCGTGAGCGGCCGGACGTCGACTCCGCGTTCGGCTGCTTTGACACCGTGTTCGCGCGACAGGTAGCATCGAGGCGCCGCTCGCGCCCCCCGGCAACCGTGGTGGAACCCGCTCTGCGACGATGCCAGTGATCTCCGCCAATGCGATACCGCTGAGGTTCCAGACCGCCGAGGTCGGCGTCGACTGGCTTCAGTGCAACATCGAATGCCAGGAAGGCTGCCCGGTCAACACCAATTGCCGCGGGTACCTGATGCTGGCGGCCGAGGGCCGCTTCGAAGAGGGCTACATCCTGGCCCGCGACCCGAACCCGGTCGCGGCCATTTGCGGCTACGTATGCAGCGCGCCATGCGAGAAGGCTTGCCGGCGAGCCGACATCGATCGGCCGCTCTCGATCCGCGCCATGAAGCGCTTCCTGGTCGACTGGCACTACGCCAACAACATGCCCGACGAGATCGTGGTCGCTTCACCATCCGGCAAGAGCGTCGGGGTCGTTGGTGCGGGCCCGGCGGGCCTGACGGTTGCCAAGGAGCTGGCCAGCTATGGCCACCAGGTGGACATCTACGACGCGCTTCCCTCGGGCGGTGGCACCTGCCTCATCGGTGTGCCGGCCTTTCGCCTGCCACGCGACGTGATCGAGCTGGACGTCAACTGGGTTGCGAAGCACGGCGTCGAGTTCCACTACAACGTGGAGGTCGGCCGGGACGTCACCCTCGATCAGCTGAGCGAACGCCACGACGCGGTGGTGGTGGCCACCGGCTGCATGTATCCGGTCGCGATGAACATTCCCGGCGAGGAGCTCGAGGGGGTCATCTACGGGGTTGACTTCCTGCAGCGTGCAAACCTGGGCAAGGAGCAGTGGGTCGGCGACCACGTGGTGGTGGTGGGTGGCGGCTACACGGCCATGGACTCGTCGCGGACTGCCCTGCGCATCGGTGCCAAGACCTCGACGGTGGCCTACCGCCGCGGTCCCGAGGAGATGGTGGTCGACGAGGAAGAGCAGCATGAGACCCGCTTCGAGGGGGTCGAGTTCGAGTTCTTCGCCTCCCCGGTCGAGGTGCTCGGCGACGAGCAGGGCAAGGTGCGCGGCATGGTCTTCCAGCGCGTGCGCCTCGGCCCGCCGGATGCCAGCGGGCGCCGGTCGCCCGAGCCGATCCCGGGCAGCGAGTTCACCATCCCGTGCGACATGGTCATCCCCTGCACCAGCCAGGCCTCGGACAACAACGTCCTGGGCGAGTACGGCGCCAAGCTCAACCGGCACGTTGGGGTGACCGATACGCGGAGCCCGGTCGCAGGTGGATCGCTGTCGGCCTGGCGCACTGCGCCGCTGAATGGCTCCACCCCGATCGGTCCCGACGGCAAGCGCTACAACGCACTGAAGTTCGAGCTGCAGCGCGGGTACGTCAGCACCAACGCCGATACGTTCGAGACCTCTGTCGGCGGCATCTTCGCCTGTGGCGATTTCGTTACCGGCCCGGCGACGATCCCGATGGCGCCGCCGGAGCTGCGACGCGACTTCACCTCGCTCGTGGAGGTGGGCTACGACACGCGCAGCGCCATCTCCGAGGGGCAGCGCTGCCTCCAGTGCAACCACAACATCAACATCGACGGGCCCCGCTGTATCCTGTGCGGGCTCTGCGCCGACGTCTGCCCCGAGGGCGTCATCTACATGATCGACAAGGCGCAGGTGGGCGGCGACGACCCGGAGATCGAGTTCTTCCAGTCGTGGCCGCGCGGTATCGCCATGATCATCGACGAGGAGCGCTGCATCCGTTGCAACCTCTGCGTCGAGCGCTGCCCGACCAACTGCATCACCATGGACCGGCTCGAGCTGGAGCGGCTCACGCCTGACGGAAAGGTGCTCTTGGAGAGCTACAAGGACAACATCCTGGGGCAGGTCGGCCAGCAGGCCGGGATGGCGGTCGAGCGATGACCCTGCCGGGCCCGGGCGACCTGGTTCGCTACGTCAAGGAATCCGGGCTGTGGCGCAGCCTCTTCCGGCAGCCGTATCCCACCACCAGCCGCACCCGTGCCCTGGCGGTCATGAACAACGTGTTCCTGCACCTGCATCCGGTGCGGGTCAAGAAGCACGCCGTGCGCTACACCTACACGTTCTGCCTGGGCGGCATCAGCTTCTTCCTGTTCCTGATGCTGACCGTGACCGGCGTCTACCTGATGTTCTTCTACGTGCCCTCGGTGGCGCGTGCCTACCAGGACATCGTCTCCATCGAAAACGCGGTTGCCTTCGGGCAGCTGACGCGCAACATGCACCGCTGGGCGGCGCACCTGATGGTGCTCACCGTCTTCCTGCACATGATCCGCGTCTTCTATCACGGTGCCTACAAGCCGCCCCGCGAGTTCAACTGGACGATCGGTGTGCTGCTCCTCTTCTCAACCCTGTGGCTCAGCTTCACCGGGTACCTGCTGCCCTGGGACCAGATCGCCTTCTGGGCCATCACGGTCGGTAGCAACATGGCGACCTACGCGCCGTTCATCTCCCGCGAGTCGAGCTTCTGGCTCCTCGGCGGGATCACCGTCGACCAGGGAACCCTGATCCGCTTCTACGTGATGCATGTCATCGCCTTCCCCCTGATTGCCGCGATCCTGATGGTCGTCCACTTCTGGAGGATCCGGAAGGACGGCGGGATCTCGGGACCGGTATGAGGCGTCAGCTGAGCCGATGACGATCGAGAAGCGACCCAACGCCACCGCCGACAAGACCGCCCCGAGCCAGGCGCCGAACGTGCCGGTCATCGAGCGCAGCCCCGGGCCGAAGCTGCCCGGTCCGCCGGGGGTCCCGGGCACCGAGCGCTTCCGCCTGCTCGCCTACGTCAAGCAGGAGTCGATGGTGCGCGTCGACAAGCGCCCCGACGAGACGGTGCTCACCTGGCCGCACCTGCTGCGCGCCGAGTTCCTGATGGCGTTGCTCATCGCCGCGCTCCTGATCGTCGCATCGGTCTTCATCAACGCACCCCTGGAGGACATGGCCCATCCGTACGTGACCCCGCACGTCGCAAAGGCGCCCTGGTACTTCCTTGGGCTCCAGGAGCTGATCTCCTACTTCAACGCGACGGTCATCGGCGCCTTCTTCCCGTTCGCGTACCTGATCGGCCTTGCCCTGATCGCCTACGTGGATCGCAGCCCGTACAAGTCGATCCGTGACCGCAAGACGGCATGGGTCTTCTTCATGTGCATCATGGTCGGCGGCGTGATCGTCACCCTCATCGGCTCCTTCTTCCGCGGGCCCGGCTGGAACTGGGTCTGGCCCTGGAACGGCATCTACTTCACGCTATGACCCAGCTCCCCTCCTACGGCGTGGTCCCCGGTCCGCCGGTCGGCGAGATGACGCGCCGCGTCTTCATGCGCCGCGTCCTCGGCTGGGGCGTGGGCCTCCTGTCCCTCGAGTTCCTGGTCGGCACCCTGGCGTTCACGTGGCCCAACGTGCGCGGCGGCCTGGGGGGCAAGGTGGTCCTGGGCACTGCCAAGGACATCGCGACGGCCGTGCCCGACTGGGTCAAGGGCCAGCCGTTCTCCTACCAGAAGGCGCGCATCTTCCTGGTCAACGTCCCCGCCGCCAAGGCATTGGTCGATGGCACCGCCAAGACCTTCCCCGATCCGAAGGACCAGGTGCTCGCCCTGTACCGCAAGTGCCCGCACCTTGGCTGCCAGATCCCGCAGCTGTGCGAGATCAGCCACTGGTTCGAGTGCCTCTGCCACGGGAGCAAGTACAACATCATCGGCGAGAAGCGGGCCGGCCCCGCCCCGCGCGGGATGGACCGCTTCCCGATCACCATCGAGGGCGGCGCCTACGTGGCCGACACCGGCAAGCTGCAGGACGGCCCACCGATCGGGACCGCCACCTTTGACACCCGCAACACCAACGACATCAAGCACTGCGCCGCCTGACCGATGCGGATCAAGACGCTGGCGGTGGTCCTGATCGGGGCAATGGCTCTCTTCACCGCCTTCTACTGGGTGACCGATGCAGCGCGACGGGATGCCACCTACCAGGCCCAGATCGCGAGCCTCATCGCGTATGGCCAGCAGCTCTTCGGCCCGCCCACTGCGGCCAACCTGAACACAGCCAACTGCGCCAAGTGCCATGGTCCCGACGGGCACGGTGGGGTGATTCCCAACCTCGGCGGCCGGCGAGCTCCCAACCTGCACTCCAAGAGCATCTTCGAGAAGCTCAAGGCGCAGGCCGGCGGCGCGTGGACGGAGATCCGCAAGCCGGGCGATCCACCTGACTACGTGAACCTGGTGATCCGCTACGGCGGGGTGGTGGTGTCGGGCGACGTTCACTCCCCGATGCCTCCCTGGAGTATCGAGGCCGGAGGCCCGCTCACTATCAACCAGGTGGATGCCCTGACCGCGCTGGTCGAGACCTGGGTGCTGGAGGCCTCCAAGCAGCCCGACGTCACGGTGCCCAACACGGTCGCGGCCGGCCAGACGGTCTTCACCAGCACCTCGGACTGCGCCGGATGCCACGGCGCCGACCTGGCGGGTGTGGGCCAATTCCCGAACCTGCAGAACATCGGCAACCAGCCGGTAACCAACCTTCCCTTCCCGATCAGCGGGCTCGACAAGCTCAAGGCCGACTACGCCAAGGACCCGCGTGCCTTCCTGGAGGCCTGGATCCGCGACTCGTCGACGAACTACAACGGTGGAACGGCGACGCAGATGCCACCCCATCCGCAGGCGAGCCTGAGCGACTCCGCGCTGCAGGCCCTGATCACCTTCCTGCTGGCACAGAAGAAGTAGCCGATCGATGGCAAGCGCCTACACCGTTCCGCCCCGTCGCGATCTGATCTCGCGGGTCTCCCGCCAGCTCGACGATTTCGCCAGCTGGCTGCTCTACGGCAGCGAGACCTGGCTGGTTGCCCTGCTCAAGGGGGTGCCGCTCTTCCTGTTCATCTATTTCGTGCTGGACTACATCCCCAACTACGCCTACTACGCCACCACGGTCTACGTGTTCCATTTCAGCAAGGACGTTGGCTATCTGGTCGCGGTGGTGCTGGTTGGTGGCCCGACCTTCACGCTGCTGATCATCCTGGCAGTGTGGACCCAGGCCGCGCGCGGGCGTCGCGGCTTCGCCTGGTACCTGATCCGCTTCCTGGATCTGGCCCAGTTCGGCCTCGTGGCGCTGGTGATCATCCCGTTCATGCTCTTCAACCTGGCCGGCGGAAGCCTGATCCCGCCGATCTTCCCGCTCCAGTCGTTCGCGCTCGGTGCGCTGGGGTTCGGCGCCGGAGTGATGGGGCTCGGCTACCTGTGGTTCGAGTACCAGCGCACGATCCGCCGCGAGGCGCAGGCTGCCGCAGCCGCCGGCGCCGCCTGGTCCCCGGGGAGCTAGAGAAGCTCAGACGCGAATCGCCTGGCCGCTCCTGGCGCACCTCTCCTGGTCAGTGCTTGTCTTGGTGGGCGTTGGGCTGCTTATCGGCTCGGGCAGACTGCTGCCCTTCGTCGAGCTGGTACTCGGGCTTGCCGCCCTGCTCTACGTTGCGGGCCTCTCGGCGGTCCTGGCCTGGGTTCGCTCGCTCCGCCGCCGGGGCCTCGCCGACCTTCGCGCGCAACGCGACTGGTATCTGCTGGCGGCGCTGATCGGCGTGCCGATCTCGCCACTCCTGGCCTTCACCATCGCCTCAGCCCTCCGCTAGGATGGCCATATGACCTTCACCTCGCCCGAGACGCTGTGGGGCAGCCTCGAGGGGATCGCGCGCCTGAACGGCGAGCGCTTCGAGGTGCTCGAGCCGGGCCGATTGCGGGGCGCCACGATCGATCGGCTCGCGTTCGAGGCCGTCTTCAATCCAGACGAAGGGCTGCGCGACGGCGCGCGCTGGCTGATCTGGAGCGCGTCGCAGGCGCTCGGCTGTGGGGCGGCGAGCATCCACGAGCTGTACATGGCGCGCGGGCGGGGCGAGTTCTCGCCGACGAAGTTCACGGTGCCGGCCATCAACGCGCGGGCATCGGCCTACCTGACGTCTCGCCAGGCGTTCGCGGCCGCCATGGAGCGCGACGCGGGGGCGGTCATCTTCGAGATCGCCAAGAGCGAGATGAGCTACACCGACCAGCGTCCCGCCGAGTACACCGCCGTGGTCCTGGCGGCGGCGATCCGCAGCGGATGGGAAGGGCCCGTCTTCCTGCAGGGCGACCATTTCCAGTTCAACGCCACCAAGTGGAAGGCCGATCCCGATGCCGAGATGGAGGGGCTGGCGCAGCTGACGCGCGAGGCGGTGGCTGCCGGCTTCCTGAACATCGACATCGACAGCAGCACGCTCGTCGACCTTGCGCAGCCGACGGCCGCCGACGAGCAGCGGATCAACGTGGCGAACACCGCTGCCCTCACCAGGCTCATTCGCGAGCTGCAGCCCGATGGCGTCACGATCAGCGTGGGGGGCGAGATCGGGGAGGTGGGGAAGGCCAACAGCACCGAGCAGGAGCTGCGCGCTTACCTGGATGGCTACTTCGGCGCTCTGCATGGGAGCGGCCTGCCCGGGATCAGCAAGGTGAGCATCCAGACCGGCACCAGCCATGGAGGCGTGCCGCTTCCCGACGGGACGGTCGCCCAGGTCAAGATCGACTTCGAGACGATGCGGCGCCTCAGCACTGTGGCGCTCGAGGACTATGGACTGGCCGGAGCGGTGCAGCATGGCGCCAGCACGCTGCCCGAGGAGGCATTCAGCCACTTCCCCGCCAACCGTACGGCGGAGATCCACCTGGCGACCGGCTTCCAGAACATCGTGTACGACGAGGGCGGCCTGCCCGATGAGCTGCGCGCCGAGATGATGGCCTGGTGCCTCGCCAACTGCGCCGACGAGCGCAAGCCAGACGAGACCGAGGAGCAGTTCCTGTACAAGGTGCGCAAGAAGGCGATCGGGCCGTTCAAACGGGCGCTCTGGACGCTGCCGGCCGATGCCGAGGAGCAGATCGGCGCGAACCTTCGCGCCAAGTTCGGTGAGCTCTTCGATGAATTGCGCATTGCCGATACGCGGGTCCTGGTCGATCGCTTCGTCCCGATCCCCGAGCTGGCACGACCGTTGCCGGCCGCGCTCGGCGGCGCCGTGCACCAGGCAGTGGCAGCGGGCGCATCGGTCTTCGAGGACGACGGGTCAGGCGAGTAGCCATGGGCCATATGCAGCGCAAGTCGCTCGACATGCCCGATGAGGAGCGCGCCATTCCGAACGGCAAAGTGCAGATCTGGGAGATCGGTGACTTCGTCATCGGGAAGACGACCTTTGAGCCGGGATGGCGCTGGTCAACGGACGTCAAGCCGATCGCCGGCACCGAGTGGTGCGAGTACCACCACCTGGGGATCATGCTCAAGGGCGTCATGCACTTCGTCACCCCGGATGGCCTGGAGATGGAGATCGGCGAGGGCCAGCTCTACGAGGTCCTGCCGGGGCACGATGCCTGGACGATTGGAGACGACCCCGTCGTTCAGTACGACTTCGCCGGGATGCGAACCTTCGCCCTGCCTGCCGCTAACCGCAGCGAGCGAATCCTGGCCACCCTGGTCTGCACCGACATCGTCGACTCCACCGCGACCGCCGAACGGGTCGGCCCTGCCGCATGGCGCAGCATGCTGGCCGAGCTGAATGCCGAGTCGCGCCAGCAGATCGACAAGTTCCGGGGCAAGCTGGCTGCCAATACAGGCGACGGCCTGATCGCGCACTTCGACGGGGCGGAGCGTGCCATCCGCTGTGCGGCGGCCATCAGCGAGGCTGCGGCCAAGCTCGGCCTGGGGCTGCGCTGCGGGGTGCACAGCGGCGAGGTGGAGCTGATTCCCGACAACATCCGTGGGGTGACGGTGCACGTCGTGAGCCGCGTCACCGCGCTGGCCAAGGCAGGAGAGGTGCTCGTCTCCGGCACGACCCACGAGCTGGTCGCGGACTCGTCGCTGAGCTTCGAGGATCGTGGCAGCCACGAGCTGAAGGGGGTCAGCGGGGCCCGTCAGGTCTGGGCGCTGATCGGCTGACCCGCAGTGGGAGGCGCGGTACAACCAGTACTTGTGCTCCTGAACGTGAAGGCATTCCGAGGCGTCGTCCCACAACCGCTGCTTGTGTATCGGCGCAGGAAGGCCCGCGGGCGCGTCAGTTCACAACCATCGGTTGTGCGCCGACTCGCGAACGCACGTCCACGTGATATTGCACAACTGCCACTTGTGCGGTGAATGGGCGCCCAGACACGAAGAAGCCCCGGCGGCGGACCGGGGCTTCGGAGTTCGACCGAGGAAAGACTAGTGGCAGCCGCCCGCCTTGGCGGGGGATCCGTCGGTGTTGAATGACTGGCCGCAGGAGCAGCTGCTCACCGCGTTGGGGTTGTTGATCGCGAAGCCCGAGCCCATCAGCGAGTCGACGTAGTCGATCTCGGCGCCGTCGACGTACTGGGCGCTGTAGGCGTCGATCACGATCGGCACGCCGGCGTGGTCCTCGACGCGGTCGTCATCGGCGATCTTGTCGTCGAATGCGAGCCCGTAACTGAACCCGGAGCAGCCGCCGCTCTTGACGAAGAGGCGCAGGGCCGCCTCGGCCTTGCCTTCGCGTGAGCGAAGCTCCTGCACCTTGGCTGATGCCGCCTCGGTCATCGAGACGAGCAGCTCTGTCGAAGGTGCCGGGGCGGCGGGCGGAGCCGTCTGAGGGGCCGTCTGCGGCGTCGATTCGGTCATCGTCATGAGATCGGTTTTCTCCTCTGGCGCGGTGTGCGCCGCGTCGCTCGGAAAGTCGCTTCGGAAAGTATAGCAGCGGAGCGTGTCAACTCGGCAATGGCCCGATCGGTACACTCATCTCCCACCTGACGCAGAGAGGCATCTAGGCGTGAAGCTTGCTGACCGCATGGAGCGGATCGGGACCGAGACCGCCTTCGAGGCGGCGGCGCGCGCCCGGGCGCTGGAGGCGACCGGCCGCGATGTGATCCACCTGGAGATCGGTGAGCCGGACTTCGACACCCCGCGCCACATCAAGGAAGCAGCGGTGCGCGGCCTGCTCGACGAGAACATGACGCACTACACCGCCGCCACCGGGATCGCGCCATTGAAGGCTGCGATCGCGGACGATGTCCTGCGTTGGAAGGGGATCCGGGCCAGCCCTGAGCAGGTGGTGGTCACCCCCGGAGCCAAGCCGATCATGTTCTACGCCATGCTCGCCCTCATCAACGAGGGTGACGAGGTGATCTACCCCAACCCGGGCTTCCCGATCTACGAGAGCATGGCCGCCTACGTCGGCGGGGTGCCGGTGGCTGCGCCGCTGCGCGAGGCCAACGACTTCCGGATGGATGTCGCCGAGGTGGCCTCCCTGGTGACCGATCGGACCCGGCTGATTGTCTTCAACTCCCCGCACAACCCGACCGGCTCGGTGCTGACCGCGGAGGATGTGCAAGAGATCGCGCGGATCGCGATCGAGCACGACCTGGTCGTTCTGGCCGATGAGATCTACGGACGCCTCCAGTACGAGGGCGAGCCGCTGAGCATCGCCACGCTGCCCGGCATGGCCGATCGCACGATCACCCTCGACGGCTTTTCGAAGACCTTCGCCATGACCGGCTGGCGGCTGGGCTACGGGATCGTGCCGGAGTGGCTCCTCCCGTCGTACAGCCGGCTGGTGATCAACAGCGTCAGCTGCACGAATGCCTTCGCCCAGGCCGGGGCGATCGCCGCCCTGACAGGCCCGCAGGACGAGGCGCAGGCGATGCGCGAGGAGTTCATCGCGCGGCGCTCGTTGATCGTTGAAGGGCTGAATGGTATTCCCGGGGTTGGCTGCGTCCAGCCGCACGGCGCCTTCTACGTCTTCCCGAACATGAGCTCCTTCGGCCGGACCAGCAGCCAGATTGCGGACCATCTGCTCTACGACGCGGGCGTGTGCGGCCTATCGGGCACCTCGTTCGGCCGCTACGGCGAGGGCTACCTGCGCTTCAGCTACGCCAACTCGCGAGAGAAGATCACCGCCGCGGTGGAGCGCATCGGTGAGTCGTTGGCCCAGCTGGAGCGGACCGGCGAGCTGGTCGGGGCGGGATCGGCCTGACCCGATGACCACCATGCAGCAGCGGACCGTCGACCGCCTCTACGACGAGGCGGTCGGTTCGTTCGAGCGCTGGGACCTGGTGCGCGAGATCATCGATGAGTCGATCGACCTGGCGCTCAACTACCGCCAGAGCGGGCACCCCGGCGGCTCTCGCTCGAAGGTGCACATGTTCCTGGCACTGCTCCTGTCCGGGGCCATGCGCTGGGACGTCCGCAAGCCGTGGCGACCGTTCGCGGATCGGTTCGTGCTGTCGGCCGGCCACACTGTCCCCCTGGTCTACGCCACGCTGGCGGTGCTCAACGAGACGCTGCGAGCCCGTGCGGAGCGAGACTCCGACCCCGCCTTCGCCTTCCCCGATGACGGCCGCTGGGCGCTCACCTGGGAGGACCTGCTCAAGCTGCGCCGCCGCGGCGGGCTGCCAGGGCACGCGGAGATGGAGGGCAAGACGCTCTTCCTCAAGTTCAACACTGGGCCGTCCGGGCACGGCCAGCCGCCGTCCGCCGGGGAGGCAGTGGCGCTCAAGCTGGCCGGTGCCGAGGAGGTCAAGGTCTTTGTAGTCGAGGGCGAGGGGGGATTGACCCCCGGCGCCAGCCACGAGACCCGCAACTCGGCCTGGGGGCTGGGGCTCAACAACCTGGTCTTCCTGCTCGACTGGAACGACTACGGGATCGACGACCCGGCCATCTCGAGCGTGGTGCCGGGCACTCCCGAGTCGTGGTTCAAGGCGTACTCCTGGCGGGTGAACGGGACCATGGAAGGCTCCGAGTGGGGACCGGTGACGCGAGCCGTCCTCGAGGCCGCGCGGGGGGAGAACCCGGACCGCGTGCCATCGGTCGCCTGGTTCAAGACGCGCAAAGGGCGCGGGTACGGCAAGTACGACAACAAGAGCCACGGCACGCCGCACCCGATGAACTCGCCGGAGTTCTGGGCCGTTCGCAAGGAGTTCATGGCCCGCCACGGCGTCGAGTACCAGGGCGTCGACGAGCCGGCGCCGAAGGATCAGGTCGCGCAGCAGGCCCAGGCGCGGGCCAACTTCGCCGTGGCGATGGGAGTCCTGCGCGGCGACACGGCGCTGGTCGACGCCATCAGCGACCGCCTGGTGGAAGTCGCGGGGTTGGTTCCGGACCACGTCGAGGGGTTCAACCTGGGCGGCCACGCCGCCGAGATCTTCTCCGACCCGCGCCTGACGGACGTCCACTCCTATCCGCCGGAGATGTGGAAGCAGCCCGGCGAAAAGGTAGCCAACCGGTCGGCGCTGGCCACGTGGGGCTCATGGGTCAATGCGTATGCCAAGGCTGAGTACGGGCGGCCGCTCTTCATCGTCTGCTCGGCGGACCTGGCCGAGTCGACCAACATCGCCGGCTTTGCCAAGGACTTTGGCGAAATGCCCGGCTGGGGCTGGTACCAGCGCGACACCAATCTCCGCGGTGCGCTGCTGCCACAGCAGATCACCGAGTTCACGAACTCGGGCGTCACCGTGGGGATCGCCACCGTCAACCTGGCGGATGACCCGATGACCTCCTTCAACGGGTTCTGGGCCGCCTGCTCGACCTATGGCTCATTCTCGTACCTCAAGTACGGCCCGATGCGCCTCTTTTCCCAGCTGGCACAGGACTGCGAGCTGAAGGTGGGCAAGGTGATCTGGGTGGCGGGGCACTCCGGGCCCGAGACGGCGGAGGACTCGCGCACTCATTTCGGCATCTACGAGCCAGGCGTCACCCAGCTCTTCCCGGAAGGCCACGTCGTTGACCTGCACCCGTGGGAGTACAACGAGGTGCCGGTGGTGCTGGCCGCCGCGCTGGCGACCGATGTTCCGATCGTGGCGCTGCACCTGACCCGGCCGACCGTCGAGATCCCCGACCGGGCGGCGATGGGCATGGCCTCGCACTTCGACGCGGCGCGCGGGGCATACCTTCTGCGCGATGCAGCCCCGGTTAAGCCGCTTGCCGGCACCGTCTACGTGCAGGGCACCGTGACCACCGCCAACCTGGTCAAGGTGCTGCCGGAGATCGAGACCCGTGGCCTCAACGTGCGCGTGGTGGCCTGCATCAGCCCGCAGCTCTTCCGACGCCAGGACCAGGCCTATCGGGACTCGATCTGCTCCGAGGCGGACCGATGGGACGGCATGGCCATCACCAACCGCGCCTTCAAGCTGATGGCCGACTGGGTCGAGGGGCCGGTCGCGAGGGAGTACTCGCTCTCCGCGGATTGGGACGACCGCTGGCGGACCGGCGGCACCGTCGACGAGGTGATGGACGAGGCGCACCTGGGACCGGGCCACATCCTCGATGCCATCCAGCGTTACGCTACCGATCGCGAGCTGCGGCACGCGCGGTTGCGCGAGATCGCGGCCGCCACGGAACGGCGCTGATGCAGTCGCATCCCTACGAGCACCGCAAGCCGCGTCGCCCGCTTCGGCTGCCACGGCGCACGACGCCCCCGCCCGACCGTCCGGCCCCGCCCAACCTGCGCGTTCTGCTCATCGCCGGCCTGGTGCTCGCCGCGGTGTTCGCCGCGCTGGCGGTGCCGTACGTGATCGGCTACCTGCTGCAGCTGGTCAGCCTCTAGGGCAACGGTTCAGGCTCTGGGCGTCAGCACCAGGATCGCGCCGCCCTCGACCTTGACCTGCGGTCGCACCAGGGGCGGCAGCTGGATCGGGTAGGCCTGCACGTCACCCTTGTACCCGCTCCGCGTCGTCCATCGGTCGCCCCCGTTGGCCAGGCGCCCGTACAGGTCGAAGCTGGCCCCGTGGCACGGGCACCGCAGGTCGCGCCAGGCGGGGCGGTAGGCGAGCGTGCAGCCCATGTGGGTGCAGACCGAGCTCAGGGCGCGGATCTGCCCCTCGTCATTCACCAGGAACCCGTCGAATGCAGCGGTGCTGAAGCGAGCGACGGATCCAACCGGCAGGTCGGCGAGGCGGGCCACCGCCGTCCACTCGCCGCCCGGCGCCAGTGAGCGGCCCGGGTCGACGAACGCGTCGCGGGTGTTGCGGCCACCCAGGACCGCGACGGCGGCGCCTCCCGCGGCCAGCCCGATGGCGGCCCCGATACCGGTGCGCAGCAGATCGCGCCGGCTGAGCCGCACTCGACCCACACCAAGGATCGGCAGGCTGCTCACCGTGGCGATCCCGTGGTCGGCCTCGCGCATGCGAAGCCGCAGCTGCTCGACGAAGGCAGGATCGGGTGCCGGCTCCTCCGGCAGCCCCGCCGCGGTCAGCTCTGCCGCCAGGCGAGCCATCAGCGCCTCGTCGTCGGCGACGTCGTCAGGAGACGGCCGCTCACCGTCGACGAGGCTGTCGAGGTAGCGCGAGAAGAGCTCCGCGCGCTTGTCAGTCATCGGGCTGCACCAGGATGGCGGCCTTGCGCAGGGCGCGGTACTGCAGGACCTTGGCGTTGCCGCGGGTGATCCCCAGCTGATCCGCAGTCTCCGCCACGGACAGGCGCTGCAGGAAGCGAAGCTCCAGGACGCGAGCGTAGTGGCGCGGCAGCTGCTTCAGGAGGCGTGTCACGGCGGCGGTGGCACCATCCGCATCGGCCTGCGCGTGGGGATCGGGCTGAGGTGTGGCTGGCTCCCAGCCGGGTGCGACCAGCTCGAGCTCGACCTGTGGCAGGCGATAGAAGGCGCGCCAGTAGTCGGCCACCGCGTTCTGCGCAACCCGATACAGCCATGCGGCAATCTGGCCCTCTGGCCGCGTCACGTCGAGCTGCTCGACCGCACGCATGAAGACCTGGCTGGTCAGATCCTCCGCGTCGGGACGGTTGCCCACGCGCGCGTACACAAAACGGAAGATGGGGACCACATGGGCGTCGTAGATCTGCTCGAAACGCGGGTCAGGTTCGGCCATCGTATGCACTACGCGCGCGGTTACGGCGCGCGCCGCTGGTTACGCCTCGCGTGGTCGCAGCGGGGCGAGCAGCGCGGCGATCTCCTCGAGGAAGCGCGCATCGGTCTCGTCAAACGCGCCGAGGTCAGACCCGTCGACGTCGATCTCGCC
>Ga0193751_1001592_pt1 | contig 14387 bp, 14 predicted proteins | sample L1c2metaG_FD_143050 | JGI IMG/M metagenome (GOLD analysis project Ga0193751, IMG submission 143050) | Soil microbial communities from a riparian zone of the East river system, Colorado, United States - L1c2 | ecosystem: Environmental > Terrestrial > Soil > Riparian zone | place: USA: East River... | reverse complement strand
GATCAAAGCGCGCAGGGTATCGAGGGCGTTCGTCTTTGACTTGCTCATCTACGCTTCCACCTCAAGGTCGTGCTGGCTGACCGCCCGTCGCGGCCGCTCCCGCCCGGTTCTCCAACTTATAGACGATCCGGCCGCCGACAATGGTGCATGTCGCGCGACCGGTCAATGTCATTCCCGCATACGGAGTGTTCCGCCCCTTCGTTACCATCTCCGCCGGTTCCACGATCCATTGCATCTTCGGATCAAAAACGGTGATATCGGCTTCGGCACCGCGGCGCAACGTCCCGCCCGGCAGGTGAAAGAGTCGCGCGGGCGAGCACGACATCCGCTCGACGAGCGTCGCGAAGCCGAGCGAGCCGGTCTCCACGAGATGAGTCACTGAAACAGCCAGGGCAGTTTCGAGTCCGATGATACCGTTGGGAGCGTCAGCGAACTCGCGCTCCTTCTCGTCGTAGTGGTGCGGCGCATGATCGGTCGCGATCATGTCGATCGTCCCATCGCTCACTGCTTCACGCAGCGCCTCGACATCCGACGCCGTTCGAAGCGGCGGATTCATCTTCGCGTTCGTATCGTACGCGCCGACTCGCTCATCGGTGAGCGAGATGTGGTGCGGACAAACCTCGGCAGTGACGTTGATGCCGCGCTCTTTTCCCCAGCGGATGAGCTCCACAGATCCTCTTGTGCTCATGTGCGCGAGGTGAACGTGCCCGCCTGTTCGCCGTGCGAGAAGGATGTCGCGAATCACCATTATCTCTTCGGCTTCCGACGGAATTCCCTTCAGTCCGAGACGAGCGCTGACGATTCCTTCATTCATCGCGCCGCCGTGCGAAAGCGTGGGCTCCTCGCAGTGATCGATGACGGGAATTCCGAACGTCCGAGCATACTCCAGCGCGCTGCGCATCAGCTGCGCGCTCACCACAGGTTTCCCATCGTCGCTCACTGCAACCGCGCCCGCGCCAACCATCTCACCGAACTCGGCGAGCATCTCGCCGCGCTGTCCCACGGATATTGCACCAATCGGATGCACTCGTGCCGCTGCGGCGCGACTTGCCTGGCGTATGATAAAACCGACCGCCGCCTGATTGTCGGTGACGGGATCGGTATTCGGCATCGCACAAACGGCGGTGAATCCACCCGCCGCCGCTGCGCGTGCACCGCTTGCGACGGTCTCGACGTCTTCCCTGCCCGGCTCTCGCAAATGTGCATGCACGTCGATGAATCCAGGAGAGACGATGCGGTCGGAGCAGTCGATTACCTCTGCGTGTTCAGCCGCTTCTATGCGGCCACCAATCGCCTCGATGACTCCACCCGAAACGAGCAGGTCACCTACTTCGTCCAGCCCTTGCGACGGATCGATCAGTCGGCCACCAGCGAGGAGAACGGGTCGGAGATCGAGCATGAGTGTACTCAAGCGGCCTCAGTCATTCTGGATGACCCAGGGCGCCTGTCGCTCCCACCCTTTGCTGCCTCTGCCAGCTCCGGCTTGCCTCCCGCGAGCAGATACAAGACGGCCATTCGAACCGCGATTCCGTTGGTGACCTGATCGAGGATGATGCTGTGCGGACCATCGGCGACGTCGGAGTCTATCTCGACTCCGCGATTCATCGGGCCCGGATGCATGATCAGAATGTCGCGTGGCGCGCGCTCGAGCCGCTCGCGCGTCACACCGAACACTCGATTGTATTCGCGGCTCGAAGGGATGTACCCGGCAGTCATCCGCTCGTACTGCAAGCGAAGAACATTCAAGGCATCTGCCCACTCGATGGCTTCTTCGATGCGATTGAAAACCTTCACGCCGAATTCGTCAATCGAGTTTGGCAGCAGCGAGCGCGGCCCACAGACCGCCACGTCGACGCCAAGCTTTTGAAGACCCCAGATGTTCGATCTCGCGACGCGTGAATGAAGCACGTCTCCGCAGATGCAAACACGCCGGCCGGCGAGAGTGCCGAAGTGATCCCGCAGCGTGAGAAGATCGAGCAGCCCCTGGGTTGGATGCTCGTGCGTTCCATCGCCGGCGTTGATGACGTTCGACTCGATACGCTCGGCAAGAAATTGCGCTGCCCCCGAAGCTCCATGCCGCATCACAACCATGTCGATCCGCATCGCTTCGAGATTCCGTGCAGTATCGACCAGCGTCTCGCCCTTGAGAACGCTGGATCCCGACGCTGCCACATTTACGGTGTCGGCCGACAGGCGTTTCTCTGCAAACTCGAAGGAGATGCGGGTGCGCGTGGAGCTCTCGAAGAAAAGATTGACGATTGTCGAACCGCGAAGCGCAGGCACTTTTTTGATCGCGCGCTCGCTGATCTCCTTGAACGGTTCGGCAGTATCGAGAATGAGAAGTATCTGTTCGCTCGACAACGGCTCGAGGCCGAGTAGATCCTTGCCGAGCGTGTTGGTCACGGCTCGTCTTCGCCGGGTGCCGGGACAATGACTACTGCCGTTCGACCGTCTACTTCATCCATCATCACGTCGACTCTGTCGCCGGGCTCGACGCTCACGCGTTTGCCGATGATGTCCGCATGAATTGGAAGCTCGCGGCCTCCGCGATCCACCAGAACGGCGAGCGCGATGCGGGCCGGGCGTCCGAAATCGGCGAGCTCATCGAGGGCGGCTCGCACGGTACGGCCAGTATATAGAACGTCGTCAACGATCACGACGTTCGTTCCTTCGATGTCACCGGGAAGACTCGTCGCGCCAACGAGCGGCCTCGGCCCGATCGATTGCAGATCGTCTCGGTAGAGGGTGATATCGAGGGAGCCCGTCGGAATCTCGACCCCCTCGCTTTCTTCGATCAGAGCGACGATACGGCTGGCGAGCTGCACGCCACGGCGCTGAATTCCGACGATGATCAGGTCGGCCGTGCCGTCGTTGAGCTCGACGATCTCGTTGGCCATTCGCTTCAACGTCCGTTCTACTGCGCGAGCCGAGAGGACGGTCTTCTGTTCAGTTGTTCGGGCTGGCATCGGTTCACAATATATAAGGAAGCGACCACTTTGAGGGAATCGACCACGAAGCACACGAAGAACACGAAGAACGAGTGCTTCGTGGTCGCTTCCTATTCAATGATCACTCCGGCGCGCGACTCGACAACCTTCGCGGCCTCGACGTGATCGGCTTCCTCTCCCAGCTCGACATGCGCTTCATGAATCAGCTTCGCAGCGAGGTCGATCAGCGGAATCGGCGTGCCGGCGTCGGCCGCGAGCCTGGTTGCAATGCCGATGTCCTTGTCGAGCAGAGCCAGCCGAAAAGTCCGGGGGAATGCGCGCGTGAGAACCCGCTCGGGAAAAAGGTTCTGCGACGCATTGGAGCGTCCGGCCGACCCATTGATTACGTCGAGCGCTACGTCTGCGCCGATACCGATTCGTTTCAACGCTGCCAGCGCCTCAGCCAGTGACCACACATGCACTGCGAGGAGTGCGTTGCTCACCGCTTTCACTGCGTGACCAGAGCCAACTGGACCGCACAAGACGATCTTCTTTCCAAATGCCTCGAGCAAGGGTCGAGCGCGGTCGAGCACTGCCGCGTCGCCGCCACACATCACGGTAAGTGTTCCTGCCTTCGCGCCGGCTACCCCACCGCTCACCGGAGCGTCAATGAACGACGCATCTCGAGTCGCAAGCATTGTCGCAAATTCGCGTGATGCGCCGGGATCACCTGACGTGCAATCGACGAGGATCCCGCTCGATTTTAGCCCGGCAAGAATTCCGTCGGCACCCGCGAGCACTTCCCCCACCTCTCGCGACGACGGAAGGCAGGTGATAACCACGTCGGCATCACGAGCTGCATCTGCCGGAGTCTCGGCTACGCGTACATCGTGCTCGTTCGCAAAATTGTCCGCCTTCGTGCGCGTCCGATTCCAAACCGCGAGCTCAAATGGCGGCCGCGCGAGATGCGCTGCCATCGGCGCGCCTATCGCGCCCAATCCAAGAAACGCGACCTTCGTCACCTAGCGCGCCGTTGCATGTTGGTAGACGATTCGCGACACATCCGCGATCAATGTCGCAGCCGCCTTTCCATCGCGAATGCCTCGCGTGAGCACAACAAGGACATAAGGCTTGCGCCCCGCCGGATAGACAATCGCAGCATCATGGGAGACAGCAGTAATCTCTCCGGTCTTGTGTGCGACCTTAGTTCCCGGTGGAAGTCCCGCGGGAATTTTCTCATTGAACTCCTGCGCCAGAAGAATGTCGCGCATGAGGGCCGAGCTCTCCGCGGAAAGAATGCTTCCCTTCTCTATCGCTACCAACAGCGTTGAAAGGTCGCCTGCAGTGATGGTGTTGATGAGGCCGGCGTCGAACGCCTTCTGGTCTTCCACGCCTCTAAGAACCTGAGTTCGCGTTGCTCCGAGTAGATGCGCGCCGGCGGTGACGTGCGCCGCGCCCACAAGCTCGATTAGCTGATTCGTGGCCAGGTTGCTGGAGCGAACGATCATCAGCCGGAGCATCTCGCGAATCGGCACGCGCTGCCCGACCCGCAGATAAAGTGAGCTGTCTCCGTCATCTTTGGCGTCGAGCGAAAACGGGGATCCATCTGCGAGCGATCGAAACTGATTGATCAGGAGAACTCCCTGATCGAGAGAGAACGCGCCCTCTTGAGCGCGACGGAGCACCTCGATCATGACCGGGATTTTCATCGTGCTCGCGGCATGAAATACGGTATCTGCCGCGAGCGAGAATTTTTCTCCGGTCTCCAGGTCGACGTATGAGACTCCTACGATTGCCTCTGGAGTCGCGGCAATGCGCTCTACTATCCTGTCGCGAAGGCTATCCGCCGAATTCCCGCGCGCCTGCGACCATGCGACCACGGGTATGCCCATCGAACAGGCGGCGGTCAACACCAATCCGCGCCATGAGCTCACGCGGCGCGCGGGTCGAGCGCGTCGATCTCGTCCCAGATCCGGCGCGTGTGGCTCTCCTTGAGAAACATCGAGCCGACGAAGAACGTCACGAGCGCGACGATGATGGGATAAGCGAGCCCCGCGTAAATATTCCCTGTACGACCGACAATCCAGGTAGAGATGAGCGGAAGAAAGCCTCCGAACCAGCCATTACCAAAATGGTAAGGAAGCGACAGCGACGTGTAGCGGATCTTCGCCGGAAATGCTTCTACCAGGAAAGCGGCGATCGGACCGTATACCATCGTAACGAAGACGACCTGAATGAACACGAGTGCCGTGAGTGCAACCGCGTTCACGGGCGACGAGTACGTCTTCATCGCGTGATAGATCGGCAGATACGAGAGAGCGGCGAGAAGATTGCCCGCCATCATGATCCACTTGCGCCCGATTCTGTCAGACAGTGAGCCGAAGAAAACGAAGAGCGGTGCGCCGAGCAGCAGCGCTACTGCTACGATCACGTAAGCGGTGCCGAGTGGAACCTTGAGGACGGTCTGCAGAAAAAACAGGGCGTAGAACTGGCCGGTGTACCACACCACCGCCTGCCCCGCAGTTGCTCCGAAGAGAACGAGCAGGAAAATCTTCCACTTGGGCCAGGTTCCAAAACTTTCCTGAATCGGAGCGACGGACGTTTGATTCGCTTCCTTGAGTCGTGTGAACAACGGCGACTCGCGAAGCCTGACCCTGATGTAGTATGACATAGCGACGAGCACGATCGAGAGCAGGAACGGAACTCTCCAACCCCACACCTTGAACGCCTCTTCACCAATGGCACGTCTCACAATGAGAATCACCACGAGTGAGATGAACAGACCAAGCGTCGCCGTCGTCTGAATGAAGCTCGTGTAGTAGCCGCGCTTTCCGTCCGGAGCATGCTCGGCTACATAAACCGCTGCGCCGCCGTATTCTCCGCCGAGAGCCAGCCCCTGAAGGAGCCGAAGCAGTACGAGAATGACCGGCGCCGCGAGCCCGATGCTGGCATAGCTCGGCAGGAATCCGATCGCCGCTGTCGAGCCGCCCATGATCAGGAGAGTTACCAGAAAGGCGAACTTTCGGCCGACCATGTCGCCAACTCGTCCAAACACCAGCGCACCGAGGGGACGAACTGCAAAGCCCACCGCAAAAGTCGCTAGCGTCTTGAGGAAATTCGCGGCTGGATTGCCCGCCGGATAAAACTCGGTGGCGAGAATCGGGGCCAGACTTCCGAAAATGTAGAAGTCGTACCACTCGATCATCGTCCCCGCAGAGGAGGCGGCTATGACCTTCCAGATCTTCTGAGTCTGGTCCAAGGAACGCTCCCGCTAGAGAAATCGGCGGGATAAATGTGCTTCCATCGCGGCTAAGCTGGAACTCCGCTCCTCCATTCTCCGCTAAAGAGCTTGCGCAGCGTGATGATGATTCTCCTGACGACGAGGATCAGCAGTATGAGGACCAGAATCGCAACCGTGAGCGTGATGTAAGGGTGGCTCCAGATGAAGATCCCAATGCTCGCGACCGTGCCCAACTCGGCAATGTTCGCCAGGCCGTTGGTCACTGGCTCCGGCGAGCTATCTACCGCGTAACGAAGACCGAGCTTCGTTCCGTGAGTCGTTAGCGCCAGCCCTCCTCCGAGAAGTCCGGCGGCCATGAGGTACGCTGGATTGAGATGATAGGCGGTTGCGACTGCGAGGAAAGCCGCCGCAGGCGGTCGAATCACGCTTTGCGCAGTCTCCCAGAAGCTGGCCACTCCCGGCACGAGGGTCACGAGGAATTCCATTGCGTACAACACGGACGCAATCGCAATTATCCAGATGCTCGCCACGGCGCCGAGCACGCCAGGCAGCGGACCGATCCACCCCGCGCGCTCGGAGATTCCGAGAACCGCAACCGTTGCGGGCAGATTGATTCCCGCCGCATAAGCGACGCCGAGCGATTGTACAACAGTCGTGACAGATGTCATCGCGAACCCCGAGAGAGATTCTCTCTACGAATCATGAAGCGGTAGTGTTTCGACATTACATCCACCCAAGCTGGCGGTAACGAAGCGTTCCCGCTGTCTCGTAGAGCCAAACCTCGAACGCTCTTACTCGATCCATCGGCGACCAGAGCGCCCCAAGCGCAAAAGCTCTGGTGTTGCTGGCAGTGCAGCTAATCACCAGACCGGCATGCTCGAACGTGGCGCATGCCCGCCGCGTATGCAGAGGCGACGTGACGACGATGATTCGCTTCCAGTTCCTTGCAGCCACAAGACTCCGCGCCCGAAGCGCTTCATCGTGCGTGCTGTGAGTGATGCCGGCGACCACGAGCTTCGACAACGCGCCGGTCGAGAGCGACACGATGCGCTCCTGGTCCTCGCGCGAAGACACGTATCGTCCGTTGATTATGTAAGCCTCGCGCGAGAGCACGATGTAGGGCGCGACGCCACGGTTCAGGAGCTCCAGCCCCTTGATGAGGCGATCCATTGCCGTGGGGGAAATGGTTCCATCGTCGTTGACGCCGGCCGAGAGCACCATGATCGCATCGGCGCCCACTGGAAGTGGATCGTTCCGAATCAGTGATCTCACCTGCCCCCCAATGAACGGCGTGTAAATAACCAACACTAGCAGGATGCAGGCCGCTGCAAGGAACGCCAGCGGTACGCGCCGCAGTCCGAAAAACCCGAGAGCCGCTCCAAGAAGGATGCACGGAATCATTCCCGCAAAACCCTCGAGGTGAAACACCCACGGAAATCCGAGCAGCAGCAAAATCGCCCAAAGCGCTACACCGAAGACTGCGCCTTCCGCGGCATTCTGCGCGCGACGCCGCGGAGGCCGTCGATGAATCGTGGCAACTGCCGGTGACCCCGCGTACATTTCGGGTTCGCGAGCCTGCGCCGCGCGGTCATTCATGATTGGAGTCGTCACGATGTACAACCTAAGCCTTGCTCAAAACCCTGAAGTTTCGACAGACCAGCTGAAGCAGCAGATCAAGGAACAAGTTCGGCAGGCGACAGTCGACGCGCGCCAGGCGGCCGTCGACGCGCGGCAGGCTGCGCGCGATGCACAACAGGGCGTTGCGGTGCAACCGGTGCCGGCCGTACCTCCTCTTCCGCCGAATTTTCCCGGGATTGCGATCAATACAAGGGGTTTCGATAGAGACATGCCCCCGCGTGTGAAAGACGTTTCCATCGCCTTTATCGTGATGTTCGCGGCAATCATCATCGGACGCCCGATCATGCGCGCCATCGGCAAGAGAATCGAGTCGGGCGCACAAGCACCCGCCCGGATCCCGCCGGAGATGCAGGCACAGATGCAGCAGCTCATGCAATCGGTCGACGCCATTGCAATCGAAGTCGAGCGCATCTCTGAAGGACAGAGGTTCGCCGCCAAGTTGCTCGCCGAAAAGAAGTCGGAGGTCTAGCTAAGCCGCGCGCTCGCGGCAGATGAGCGCGTTGTGCGCCTTGATGTAGCCGGCGCGTAGAATATCAAAACCGTTCTCATAGGCATACAGCGCCAGCTGGCGAGTGTCCATCAGCTCACGGTACCCGTAGTTCATGTAATCGGAAAGAATCGTGTAGAACGCGCGCCCGCGAAGCTGGTCGCGGGGAGTCGTGATTATGACGTAGCCGCCCGGCTTCAGAAATCTCCGATGGAACTCGAATGCCAGCGGTTTGTGCTCATCGGGGAAGTGCTCCACAAGTCCGATGCTGACGACAATGTCGAACTCCCGGCCATAGGGAAGATCACGAATGTCGGCAACCTCATAATGAATCGGCATCTCGTCCCGGTACCAGACGCGCTTGTGATCCGTTGATGCATCTACGCCGAGGAAAGGATACGCTTCGGGAAACAGCCCGAAGCGATCGGTCTTGCAGAACTCGTCATAGTCCACCAGAACGACTTCCCCGCCGGGATACATCGCGCTCAGCTGCATCGCCTCGTATCCCTCGGCGGCGCCAAGGAAAAGAATGCGCGGACGTTTCACGTCGAGGCCATCGAAAAGCGCGCGCTTCCCGCGAGGGTCCCACACTGCGTCCTCCACGCGATGAACGTGATTCCACACCGCCAGACAGAGTAGCTCCTGCATTGTTTCGCGCGCACCATGAACGTCCATGTGCGACATCTTGCTGATGATTTCGGAACGGGCCCGGGCTTGTTCCTGCGGAAGGTCGCTGATGAAAAAATGGTGGAAGCTCCGGTTGAATCGCTTCCATCCCTCCTGCACCGGCATCGAAGCGCCGTGATCCTTTTCCCAATCACGCCGTCCCTTTGCCCATCGCTCTACACGGTACGGCCTGCCGACGTCATTCCATCGGAGGAGCGACCAATCGGTAGCGCTCAAATCCTCGAAGATGTCCGGCGGAGTTTCGCGCAGGTCCAACATGTATCGGTCGAGACGCGCGTGATCCCCGATGTTGTGATTGCGGGCGTCGTCACGCATCGGCAAGCACGACCTCTTGCGGGCGAACCATCTTCCGTCTGACCGCGACTCCGATGGACGATGCGCTCCACGCCAGCAGTCCGGAAAAAAGAAGCGTTGTTACGAACAGAGCGGCAGGCGGAAATCCCATCACTCCGCCAAAGCGAGACGCGACCTCGCCAAGCGGGCCTCGGGCTGCGTCGAGTACCAGCAGCATGAACCATCCGGCAACGGCACAGATGGTCGCGTAAATGACCGGCTTCCCATCGGGCTTGATGGTGAGACCACAGAGTAGAGCCAACAACGGCACCGCCCACCAGCCGAGCGCATACGTCGCTACCGAAAACGCCTCGGCAATGAGAACGAACTTGACGGCTGATCTCAGCATGTCATCGGGGCGTCAGGGTCAGCGTCGAGATAACGCGCTTTGTGCGGTCGAGCTCCGCTTGCGTCTTTGGGAAAAGAACCGGCGCCAGTTGACCGTTTTCCCAAAGCTTGAGTCGGTCGGCGTAACGCGGGCTGGCCGGATTCCCTGACTGTCCGCCGGGATACGTTGCCCACGCCTTCACGTTCGGTCCAAGCTCGACGACCATTCGCCAGCTCGGCCCCTGTTTTCCAGCAGTGTCAGACGGGCTGAGCGTCGAAGGACCACCCTGCACGGGAATTCCGAGTACAGAGAAAGCTGGAATTCTTGCGAGGTGATAAATGTTCGCGTGCTGCACGTTCGACCATAGCCAGCCGTCACTCTTCGGATCGCCGTACAACTTTCTTGCTGTCACGAGCGCGGCGCGAAGACTCGCAGCGAGGATGGCATCGCGATCCTCCGTTACGCCCTGCGTACGCCGATCATCCCACCATGGGCTGTTCGGGGTCTGCATCAGCTCGTAAAGAATCTGACTTTCAGGGTACTCCACCGGGATAGCCGTTCCTTTCTTGGCGGGCGGCGCGGAGAGTTCGTCCCATGTCCGCGAGGCCAGTTCCAATACCGCTTTCTCGAAAAGCACGGCACGCCTGTTTGTCCTGGTATAGCGCCGGTCCCATTGCGCCAGCAGAGCTGCCGCTTCTCGAAGCGTTGCATCCGAGCGGCCCAGACTGTCCTCGTGCGCCGCAGCGGCGAGGAACATGGGGACGAATGCATCGGCGCGCGCGCTGCCGGGATCGGTCTGGAATTTCCGCATCGCGTCCGGAGTTACTGCCGAATCAGTACGCAACAGATCGTTGATCCTTATCGCGCGCCATGGGGAATACCAATCCGATCCCATGTAGCTCGGGTTCACGCGCGGGTCGACCGGTTGTTGATTAGCCGAAGCGAGATACCCTTGAGCGGGATTCATGGAGAACGGATACTTCGAGAGAGGCAGGTAACCGAGCCAATCGCTGGCGGACGATGATCCGTCACGAATCAGGTCTCCCCTGCCGTCGCCCGGACGCACGGGATAATGGCCGACAGAGCGGATCGCAATGTTGCCCGATCGGTCTGCGACAAGCCCATTTTGCGCGGGCGCGATAAAGGTGCTCATCGCGTCGAGCCATTGATTGGCGTTCCGTGCCCGGCCCGCCTTCAAAAAATTCTCATTTTCCGAGGAACGCTCGTACGCTGTCCATCGCATGGAGATCCAGCTGCCGGCAACCTTCGTCATCGGCCCGCGATGCGTGAAGTACATCGTATCAGTCCTGATCACCGCGCCGAGGGGGTCACGATAAATCTCGACGCGCTTTTGCAACGGGCGCCACGCTCCGTCGACTCGATAACGTGACGGCTGCGAGGGATCGTCCACTGCTTCTGTGTAGTAGTCGTTGACGTCAGAGCCGGTGTTCGTAAATGTCCATGCAACGTCGCGGTTGAATCCGATTACGACTCCCGGCACGCCGGGAAATCCAACGCCTGCAACGTCGAGCTGTCCCGGAACTACGATGTGCATCTCATACCAGATCGACGGAAGAGTGAGATCGAGATGCGGATCGCCCGCCAGAAGCGCATGGCCTCCGGCGGTGCGTTTCGGCGACACTGCCCAGTTGTTACTTCCGATGGCATCGCCGTCAGCGTTGCGCTTCGTGACGCCAAATGCAGCGAGCACCGTTCTACGCGCGGTGAGAGCGAGTGTGGCAGAACTGTCAGGTGTGCCCGGTGCTGGAATCGTGGCCAGGTCGTACCGCGGAGCGTTCAGACCGTTGGGCTGAATGGGCTCCTGTATCGGACTATTGACGGGAAACAGTGCGTCTGCCGCGGCACGACCGACTTTCGCCTGCGCGGCGAGGCGATTGAGACTCGCGTCGTTATACGCGAGAGTGAGCGCCATCCTGGCGAAAAAGTTCACCGAATATATTGGCTCCCATTTGAACGGCGCGACACGCAGCAGCCGGAATTCTATCGGCATGTCCTGTCGCTTCATCGACCCGATCCATGCATTGACCCCGTCGGCGTATGCCGTCATGGAGCGGTATCCGAGCGAGCTCTTGTCGTACGCGGCATACTTGCGCTCGGCGCCCCATGGCAGTCCAAGGGAGCGGGTACGACGATCAGCATCGATTGCTTTCGCGCCGACCCACTCGGTGAGGCGGCCCGTTGCTGCCAGAGTCTGCATCTCCATCTGGAATAACCGGTCGCGAGCCATGACGTAGCCGAGCGCGCGGTAGGCATCTTCTTCCGTCGACGCAAATATGTGGGGCACGCCGCGATCGTCGAACAAAACCTGCACCTGTTTTCCGAGGCCGGGTATCGTTCCGTTCTCTACTGCTGGAAGATCGGCGGTGCGCGCGGTGGCCCAGACTCCATTTGCGGGATCGAGGAGTCCCCCGAGCGGCGGCAATTGCCCGATTGAGCGGAACCCTGTGAAAAGAAGGGCAGCAAGCAGAACAGCGGCCACTCCAGCACGCATGACGGCTAACCCCGGCGAAGGTTGGTATTACGAACTTCTAAGAACAGCCCGCCCAATGTAACGCCGTTACCAGCCTCGCTCTAATGCCCGTGATGTTATGCGATCGACGGTGCCTGGCACCATGAGCTTGAGCCACTGCCCGACTTTTCCCCGCGCCGTCATGACCAACTCCCGGCGACGGCGCGCCGATGCTTCGATTATGCTTTTGGCGCATTCCTCCACGGGCATTGCCCGTGATCGCACCACATTCCGAACACCGACCGTCGTCCCGCGGGGGCCGATCGCGCGTGACCCGATGTCAGTCGCAACGAATCCCGGGTAGACCAGAGTGACACTCACTCCATCGCGCGCAATTTCCTGTCGAAGCGAATCGAAGAAGCCGGCCATCGCGTGCTTGCTCGCGGAGTATCCGGTGAGTGTCGGTACGCCGGTTTTTCCAGCGAGACTCGAAATGGCGACGATCCTTCCGCGGCTGCTCTTGAGGTGCGGCAGAGCGTGCCAGGTGCAATACACGCTGCCAAAATAATTGATTCGCATCAGTCGCTCGATTGGCTCAGTCCCATCGAGCTCGTCGAAACGCGCGCGCATGCTGATGCCGGCGTTGTTGATGAGGGTGTCGATGCGGCCGAATTCCTCGATCGCACGCTCAATGAGTGCGGCACACTCTGCTTCGACCGATACATCGGTCCGAACCCCGATCGCTTGTCCCCCGCGTCGGCGGCACTCGGAAACCACGGCATCGAGAAGCTCGGGATCACGGGCGGCAAGGACGAGCCTGGCGCCTAGCGGTGAGAGCTGATAAGCAATCTCGCGGCCGATACCACTCGAGCCGCCGGTGATGACGACTACGTTGTCTTTGAATGCATGTTGTGCCATGAGCGCCCTAAGTAACGAGCGCCCTGCCGAGGTCGCTAGTGCGCTTTCGGCTTCGTCTGCTGAATGGTCACGGTGGCTGCGGCAACCTGCCTGGAGAGTGCCTCGAGAACCGATTGCAACGTCGCCGCCTGTTGAGTGACGACCACCTGCGCAGCGTTAACGGATTCCTTCGCAAGGTTGAGCGCGGCGACCTTGAGCTCCGGGCTCTCGGTAACCTTTTTCACAACTTGCTGAACAGTGCGAGCGAGCTCGTCGGCTGCACGCTGAACATCGGCGATGCTGACGGAATCGCGCGGAACTACAACAGTGGCCTTCGGTGTCGACGGCGGAGTTGACTGCGCACGCGCGACGGAGCCTGCCCAGGCAAACGCCAAGGCGAACAGGAAAAAAGCTGAGCGTTTCATTTCTTGGTTTCTGCTGAGGACGGGGAATGCGGGAACGTGTCTGGCCGGAATGACCGAGCTACAATTTTGACACTGCGACCACCTAAAGAGTTCCCCGAGACGTTACGCGCCTAGTTAGTCCTCGAGCGTTTCGTGCTGCGCGATGCAGTTCGCGTGCTCTTCGAATGATGCCCTTTGTGGCGCCGCGAGCTTGAGGTGCGAGCGCCATAAACCCAGCGGGCACGACTGCCGCGAACGTCGATGTGAGCAAATGGGCCGGCTGGTCCACTGGAGTGATACAGACCAACTCCGCCTACCAGGTCAGGGTATTCCCGCTCGACACGCTCGACTGCGGCAAGAATCACCCGCGCGTCGGCAAAATTCACTCGGCCGTCGTGATTGAGATCGTCCATCCTGCCATTGCCATCATTGTCGATGATGACGTCGGCAGCGTCGCCGAACTGGTGGCGACTGTCACGCGCGCGACCGCTTTCATCACCGAGGCCCAGGTTGTAGTCGGGAGTTCGGAAGCCTGAGAGGACATGCATTGCGCCGGCATGCACGCCGTGTCGCTCGAGATCCTGAATGACGAGCTCGAGCTTGTCCAGCAGGGGCTCGCGCAGCACGATGTACTTCGGCCACACGCTCTCCTGATCGTGAGTCACGAAATCATGCAGGCTGAAGTGCGAAGACACGAGCATGAATTGATTCTGCGGCGTGACCTCGATGAATCCTTCCGGATTTTCGTAGGCCTCGGAGCGGAGTCTTCCCTTTTCTTCCGGCCAGTATCCCACGCGATAGCTGCCTACCGAGCCGGCGATCTTGTCGCCGAACGACTTCATGGTGATGAGAGAAAAACGGCCGAACTTGCTGGCGCCGGTGATCTCCTGAATGGTGGGAATCAGCTTTGACGCGTAGTTCAGATTGTTCGCCAGGACAGGAATCTTAAGCGAATGTGGAGGGACGACGAACCGG
>Ga0193751_1001591_pt1 | contig 14393 bp, 15 predicted proteins | sample L1c2metaG_FD_143050 | JGI IMG/M metagenome (GOLD analysis project Ga0193751, IMG submission 143050) | Soil microbial communities from a riparian zone of the East river system, Colorado, United States - L1c2 | ecosystem: Environmental > Terrestrial > Soil > Riparian zone | place: USA: East River... | reverse complement strand
AAATGGAAGCGAATCATATACTCCGCTACTGTTATTAGTTAGATTCGTTTGGCCACTACCATCGGCGTTCATAACTGTAATATTCACACGGTCTACTGTGTTGTCAGGGGCACTGATATATGCTATTTTTGTACCATCGGGCGACCATGAAGGATTGGCAGCAAATATTCCAGAATTCGAGCGGTTCGTTGGGTTACTGCCATCGGCGTTCATAGTGTAAACTTCTTGGCTGCTATCACGTTGAGTGATAAAAACTATTTTTGTACCATCGGGCGACCAGCTAGAGTTACTGTCATACGCCGCATTGTTCGTTAGGTTCGTTTGCCCTGTACCGTCGGCATTCATGCTGTAGACCTCGTAGTTGCCATCGCGTATTGTTTTGAACAGTATTTTGCTGCCATCGGGCGACCAAGTAGCCCCAAAATCGTACGCCGCATTGTTCGTTAAGTTCGTTTGTCCAGTGCCATCGGCATTCATGCTGTAAATTTCTTGGTTGCCGTCACGGTCGGTATCAAACAAAACTTTGCCGTTGCTTACCGCTGATACCGATTGGGGCGTAATAATTACTGAAATAATAGCACTGCTAATCAGTAATACGCCAGCAGCAAAAACCCTCGATCGCATAAATACTCTCTACCCCACCTTATTAACGTTTTGTATATCACCCTTAAGTTTATATTTATTTAGTTTACTATGCAAGTGAAACGATCATGTGTAGGAGCCATGCTAGCTCATAAAGCTAGGTAACCACTGAATCAAACGTGGCTTAACTTGTTCGTAGATAAACTGATGCCCGGCGTCATTGGAGTGAACGCCGTCAATCAGCCACCAAGGTTCATGATCCAGTCGCCTTCATTTGCTCCTTGCTAGGCTATTTTCTATTGCGCATTTGCGCTAGAATCGAACGCCGAAGGGTCCGACCACTGTCACAATCTATAGATTTGACAGTGGTTAGCCGGTAGCAGAACAAGAAGCGGAGCGGATTGTTATGTCACCTGGGCGTTGGACTGGTGAGATCGCCATAAGTGTAATATTGAATATTCTATGTGTTGTAAGCGGTCGTTTTTTTGTGTACGAAATGGAAATGTCCCGCCGGTGAGGGCGGGACATCCCAGAGATCACGGATCGATCAGTTCTCGTTCGCACTGCTGGTCTTCGGGAGGGGGATCTTCACGATCATCAGCAGGAAGCCGCAGAGGACTGTGATCCAGAACCCGTGGAGCGCCAGTGTGTCCGGCATGAAGTGCGCGGTCAGCTCGAGAGTCGCCCATCCCAGGAGGGGGTAGGCGAAGATCATCAGGCCGAGGGTGAGGCAGCTGGCCATCACGTACAGCAGGCCGACCAGGATGCCGACCAGCCATAGGATGATCGCGACCAGCGCGACGCTGCCGAATGTGGGCCACGTCAGGTGGTTCAGCTCGATCTGGGCGCCGTCGTGGCTAAGCGTCAGCCATCCAAAGGCGTTGAGGACGAGCAGCAAGCCCGCCGCGATCAGTAGATTGATGAATGTACGCATTATTCACTCCCGGTAACTAAAGGTGCCTCTAGGACTAAATTACTTTATCATAAAATGGTAATAATTGCAACTCTTCAGTGCAATTTTTTAGATGTCGTATAATCTTCGTTTTTAGGATATCAATCGTATACATTGGCTAGAAGATCGTACAAAGAGTAGACAATACTGCGAAAACTCATCCTAAAAACAATGTCCGTGTGCTTGACTAGGTAGTTGGGTTTTGAGATGTCTGAAGTAGGAGCTAAAATTCATTACCTTTAGGAAACGAGGCCTGGGCATCATCACACTCGGTGTACTAAGTGGTCTGTCGAACGTACTTTTGTTTACGGCGCTAAAGAGTATTAACAATGCCCCGCTCGTAAGCGGATTAACGCAGTTTCAAATAATTCTCTCAGTATTATTCGGCATCGTTCTTTTAAAAGAACGAACAAACCTCAAGCAAAAGCTTGCGGGCGCTGCGCTTGCGACTATCGGTGCAGTATTGATGGTAAGTACAATGTAGTCCAGGTATGATTGCCGGTATCCTCTAATTGTGAGATTCTAGATGTAATGACACAAACAAATCATACGCCTCGTCCTGTACTTGTTGTTGATTTTGGTGCTCAGTATGCTCAACTTATTGCCCGGCGAGTTCGTGAAGCGCACATCTATTCTGAGTTGGTGCCTCACACTATGTCGATAAAAGATATGCTAGCTAAAAATCCAGCCGCGATTATTTTATCGGGCGGACCAGCAAGTGTATATGAGGCGGGTGCTCCTACGATAGATGCTTCCCTCTTTGCATCGGGCGTACCAATTTTTGGCATTTGTTATGGCTTTCAGCTTATGGCTCAGGCGCTTGGCGGAACTGTGGCGAAAACGGGTCTACGTGAATTTGGTGCAACACAGCTTGAAGTATTTCCTGACAACCAATTGTTTAATGGTCTTCCACAAAAATACGTGGCGTGGATGAGCCATGGTGACTCTGTCTCGAGGGCGCCAGAAGGCTTTACGGTAACGGCAATGTCTGCCGGAGCGCCGATAGCCGCTTTTGAAGATATACCCAACAAACGGGCTGGTGTCCAATTTCATCCGGAGGTGCTGCATTCCGACCATGGACAGGCAGTTTTGGAGCGATTCCTTTATACCATCGCAGGGCTTATGCCAACGTGGTCAACGGCAAGTATCATTGATACCCAAGTTGCCACAATTCGAGAACAAGTTGGCGACGAGCAAGTAATCTGCGGGTTGTCCGGAGGTGTCGATTCGGCTGTTGCGGCGGCGCTTGTGCATAAAGCTATCGGTGATCAGCTGACCTGTGTATTCGTAGATCATGGGTTGTTACGCGCCGGCGAAGCCGAACAGGTGGAAAATGATTATGTAGCGGCGACTGGTATAAAGCTGAAGGTTGTTGATGCAGCCGATCAATTCTTACAGGCACTAAAGGGTGTCATCGACCCGGAGCAAAAACGAAAAGTTATTGGCCGCGAATTTATCCGTACGTTTGAAGGTGTTGCCCGGGAAATCTCCGCAAAGCACCAGGTAAAATATCTAGTGCAAGGCACGCTCTATCCAGATGTAGTCGAATCGGGCGGCGGCTCATCGACGTCTAACATAAAATCACATCATAATGTTGGTGGCTTGCCAGAAGACTTGCAATTTGAACTTATTGAGCCGCTACGATTGCTTTTTAAAGATGAGGTTCGGGCGCTGGGCCGTGAACTTGGTCTCCCGAAAGAGATTGTCGAGCGGCATCCTTTTCCGGGGCCAGGCCTCGGGATTCGAATTATCGGTGCAGTGAACCGCGAGCGCCTAGACATTTTGCGGGCTGCCGATAACATCGCCCAGGAAGAGCTCCGTGCCAGCGGGCTGGCTCATGACGTGTGGCAATTCCCTGTCGTTCTTTTGGCTGACGTTCGGTCGGTTGGAGTTCAGGGCGATGGTCGGACATACGGCCACCCAGTTGTGCTGCGCCCCGTTTCGTCGGGAGATGCCATGACAGCCGATTGGTCGCGTTTGCCCTACGATCTTCTTGCTCGCATTTCCAGCCGTGTTACCAATGAAGTTCCAGCAATAAATCGTGTCACTCTTGATATAACGAGCAAACCACCCGGTACTATTGAGTGGGAATAAGTAACCTTCTTCGCACGCAGACTCAACATCGTTTGTTTAAATGTGAGTAATTCTTCATGTTCTGTCGGTATAATTAAATACCGCTTATGATATATATTTGTGTAAAATTCACGAATATATCGTAAATTCGTTTACATCTTATTTAATTTATGGTATTGTATGCACAGTTTGAAGAGGAGACGAAACTGTGCAAGATATAAATTTATATCAGCTACTTAAATTTTATGCAAAAAATTGGATATGGATCATTTCGCTAACAATTATTGGCGGTCTAGCAGGATTTATATATAACAATTATCTTCAAGTCCCTCTCTATAAAAGCGGCGCTACCCTCCTTCTCATTAGCCCAGCTGATGGAAAAGTCACGCAAGATGCTACATTGATCAATAACTACGTCGAGCTCTTTAAGTCTCGCCGTGTGCTCGAACCTGTTATTGCAAAACAAAATCTCGATATATCATATGACACGCTCGTAAGCTCTATTGACGCTACCAACGAGAAAAATACAGAAGTTATAAAGGTAGCCATTTCAACCAAAAATGCTCAAGCAAGCAAAAACCTTGCAGAAGGAGCAGTCGTATCCTTTAAAGAGCAAGTCACGCAACTATATAAAGTAGATAACGTAAAGATTGTCGACGATGCCAATCTTCCTACTGAACCCTATAACGTCCACAAAGAACTAATTCTTATCCTTTCTACTGCTATCGGACTCATCTTATCAACTGTCGTTTTATTCTTTATTTACGATTTTAGCCTCACAAAGAAAACCACTAAAAAAGTAACAAGTAAAAAGCAAAAGACTACTCAGCGGCTACCTCTTCTGAAGAGGGTTGCCACCATGCTCGTAGGTAGCGCGGAAACTTCCCATGTCCAAAAGAATACGGCTACAAAAGCCGCTAAGAAGAAACCTGCGAATAAGAAGAATAAATAAAATAACGGAAAAGGATTTTCTGTATGTATCGAAAATTTGTAAAAAGAATGTTAGACATTCTTTTTGCCTCCACTTTTGTTGCCCTATTGTTCCTTCCACTTGCTCTCCTTGGTATTTGGATCAAGCTCGACTCGCACGGTCCTATTTTATTCAAACAAAAAAGAGCCGGCAAAGATCTTGTTCCATTTACCGTATATAAATTCAGGAGCATGACAACCGATGCGCCCAAAAACAGCCCAACCAACAGTCTAAGCAATGCAAGTACTTACATAACCCGCTCCGGAAAAATCCTACGGAAACTATCGCTTGATGAATTGCCTCAGCTGCTGAATGTATTAAAGGGCGAAATGAGCATCGTTGGTCCTCGCCCGGTTGTGCTTAATGAGACAGACCTACTATCGAGGCGAGAAAAGTATCGTGCGAATTCGTGCAAGCCGGGTATTACGGGCTGGGCGCAGGTGAACGGCCGAGATGAACTTCGCGTACATCAAAAAGCCAAGATGGATGGCGAATACGTCAAGCATTTTGGAGCCTTTATGGATGCCAAGTGTCTTTTTATGACAATTTGGGCCGTTTTATCTGTAAGTGGTCATAAAGAAGGTCACGAAGTACAAGATACATATGAGGAAGTCCCGTCTCAACGAAACGTTACCCGCTATAACGCAGAAGAAGGTAACTAGCACATGGCGTCCCCGGCAAAAAAAGTACTTTTCACCTCGCATACGGCTAACTTTTCCAAGTTTAATCGTCCCTTTATGCGCTGGTTTAAAGAGCAGGGCTACGAAGTTCATTACGCATCTGCGGGTGAAGAAGAAGTGTTAGATTGTGACACGCACTTCACTATTCCCTTTGCCAGAAGTCCTTTCAAGCTTAGTAACGTACGCGCGCTCCGACAGCTCAAAAAAATAATCGACGCAGAAAAATACGATATCATTCATACCCACACGCCTATGGGCAGCGTTGTCACTCGCCTTGCCGCAAAAATGGCTCGAAAAAATGGAACGCGTGTGATTTATACGGCACATGGCTTTCACTTCTACAAAGGCGCTCCTCTACTGAATTGGTTGACATACTATCCAGTAGAAAAGTGGATGGCTAAGCACACGGATACCTTGGTCACCATCAATAAAGAAGATTTTAGTTTAGCTAAGAATAAGTTCAACACAAACGTTCAATATATCTCCGGTGTCGGTATCGATCAGAATAAATTTGACTTTAAAATGACAAGCAAAGAAAAGGCGCAACTGCGAAATTCGCTTGGATTGAAGCAAAGCGACTTTGTGATGATATACCCTGCCGAGCTCTCAAAGCGAAAGAATCAATTATGGCTCATCAATTCTCTTGCCGCCCTTATGAAAAGTGACTCAAAATTCCATCTCTTATTACCAGGTAAAGACAGTTTGAATGGTAAATGCCAAAGCTTAGTAAATGCGCTAGGGCTAGAAAATAACATTCATTTTTTAGGTTATCGAAAAGACATGGTACAGCTTCTGAAAATTTCAGATCTAGCCGTATCTTCATCTACCCAGGAGGGTTTGCCCGTTAATATTATGGAGGCAATGTACGTAGGGCTACCAATTGTTGCGACTGACTGTAGGGGCAATAGAGATTTGATTGAGAATGGTTGCAATGGATATATTATTGGATTTAGCGATAGCGAACTTCTTGTTAATAGAGTTGTAAGGCTCTCTAAGGACAAGAAACTTGTAGACACTACAGCGCACAAAAGTCAGAAAATAATTAAAAATTATCTGCTAGGTAAGATATTATTAAAGATGCATGATATATACATGGTAGGCGAGAAGTATGAGTAGTATTGAGAGTTTACTCTTTTATCTCTTTTCTTTCTCCTGTGCAGCATTACTGATGTATTATGGCACTAAGCGAAATCACAAACTTATAGTTGGAATAAGTCTTCTCATCCCTATTATAATAGGTGGTTTAAGATATAATGTAGGTACTGACTACCCTACTTATGTTGCAGTGTACGATCAACTGTCGCAATTATCATTGGCTCAATATCTATCCCTCCCATCGCTAGATATAGAAATTGGTTTTTACTTCTTAATAAAATTGTCCAATTTGATTATGGGTAATTATATTCCCCTTTTATTATTTTCAAGCTTTTTGACTGTATTTTTCTTTTACTTAGGCTTAAAAAGGTATAACACCAAGCACACAGCACTTGTTTATTTCTTATTTCTAACCGTAGTATTCCCCTTTAGTCTTAATGGTATTCGACAAGGCATAGCGATCTCTTTATGCTTCCTTGCTTTTTCGTTCATTATTGAGCATAAGCCTAAGAAATATATTTTATGGATAGTTGTCGCGAGTCTATTCCACAAATCAGCTCTCTTCTTATTGCCGTTTTATTTTATAAATAAGTTAATCAAAAATGGTAGCCATAATTTTGTCTTAATGAAGTCATTGTTACTAGCTTCTATTATTTATTTTTTACTTCCATATACATATGAACTTCTGCAAACTACATCCTTCTTCAGTAGGTATAGCGCATATCAATCAATAACTGCCGATGGTAATAATAATATATTCTATCTCAAGGTTGTTATTCTAATAGTAATTTTATTATTTTATAAAAGAATAATTTCACACGATAAAAAGAATATATATTTTTTGATTTTTATTGTCTTAGACGTAGTTCTTTCTACCTTGGGTTTTGGATCTCCTTTTGTGAAAAGGATCGCTTTATATTTTTCACTATTCAGTCCTTTATTGTTAGCATCTATACCAGATATCTTCAGTGATAAATTTGGAAAATTTATCTGCTATTCAACCTTGGTTGCTTACGGTTTATTATATTTCTATTTAGCATTCTACTTAATGGGACAATCAGACATATTTCCATATCAATTTATTCCCTGGGGCAATTTATGAGAATAACTACGTGTATTATTAAGATATATTATGTAGAAGATTGTTCTTTTCGAAAGGCAAAGATACTAGTTGCAAAAGGAGTTGCTTCAGCATGAGTAGCATAGATTTCTCGTTAATAGTTCCAATATACAATGCTGAAGTATATCTAAGTAAGTGTCTTACTTCACTTATTAATCAAACGTATAAAAACTTTGAGATAATTTTAATTAATGATGGGTCAAAAGATGGTTCATTAAAGATTGCGCAAAAGTTTGCTAATGAAAATGACAGAATTAAAATCATTGATCAAAAGAATGCCGGCGTAAGTACTGCTAGAAATGTAGGACTAGCCACAGCAACGGGGAAATATGTCATTTTTATTGATTCTGACGATTACCTTATAGATATGCGTGCTATAGAGAAGCTGCATGCGGCGACCAATAAAAGAACTGATGTAGTCATGTATAACATCTTTTATGAAAATAAGAGTGTCCACTATCCACTATTAGAAAAATCATATATCGATAAAAGAGAATTTGACGCTTTTCTCTTTCAGATGATTAGATATGAGCATCTAAACTCACCTTGTAATAAAGTATATAATAGACAAATACTTAATAAATATAAAATACAATTTGATAATAATATAAAAATTGGTGAGGATCTATTATTTAATATTGAATACTTTAAGTATTGCCAATCGGCTTATTATCTAAACGATACGCTCTATTTTTATCGTACTTCTAATGTTAGCTCTGCAACCAGCAGTTATATGAAGGATAAATATATCGATCTAATGCTAGTTAATGATGTGATGCATGTATGGATGGAATCTAGAGTGAATAATAAATTAACAAATGTGGCACGTTTCATTCGGATGAAAAACATTTTATCATGTCTTAGAGATATCAGTCATCCCGCTTCGTTATTGAATGAAAAGGAAAAGCAAGAAATAATTGTGCGATATAAAATTAATAATCCTCGCATTATAGTGAGGTATTGTGGATTGAAGATATACGTAGCTAGTCTCATCTACAGTATGATTCGTATTACCTTGCTAAGTAGGATAATCAATAAGCTTTATGGAGAGAAAATATGAAAAAAGTTCTGTTGAGATTCTATGACAAGCATAATTTAGGCGATGATCTATTCGTAAAGGTCATTACTGAAAGATATGAGAATCACTTTTCATTACTAGTATTAAAAGACAATCAATTTCTTCAAAATATTAAACATCTGACTATCTATAATAATACAGCGTTTTACCTTTTTTGTAAGGCAATCGAAAAATTATTTGGCATAAGAAATATTTGGCTCGGGATGCTGGCAAAAAGACATGATTTATTAGTATATATCGGCGGCTCTATTTTCATCGAAGATAACAACATTCAGAAATGGAAAAATGAGCAAAATTTTTACCGGGGCCTATCGGCACCTTATTACATATTGGGTTCAAACTTTGGCCCATATAAGAATTCTGAATTCATAAGTCTGATAAGTGATATATTCAGAGGTGCAAAAGACGTATGCTTCAGGGATAATGCGTCGTACGAATTATTTAAAGAGTTAGATACAACTAGAGTTGCGACAGATATCGCCTTTTCACTTGATACTTCAAAGTACAAAATAAAGAATGAGAAGATAGCAGTTTTTTCTATCATAAATTGTGCTGATAGATTTGATAAAAAGGTTGCAGATAAATATGATCAAGAGACCGTTAATATGACTCGGCAGCTTATAAAGGGTGGCTATAAGGTTGTTTATATGTCATTTTGCAAGTACGAAGGTGATGAGGATGCAATCCAGCGAATTATGAATAATTTCAATAAGGATATTGTTAATAACGTTGAAGCATTTAACTATGATGGCAATTTGGAAGAAGCACTATCTTTGATAGCCAAGTGTGAGATAATAGTTGCCTCTCGCTTCCACGGCGTAATACTTGGCCTATTATTTTCTAAAAAAGTTCTTCCAATGGCGTATAGCAAAAAAACGTCTAATATCCTCAACGACCTGAAGTTTAAAGGCGACATCATAGATATAAATACTATTGATACGTTTGATGGAAATAAGTTTGATTTTGATAGCTTGCAGATAAACAATGTAGATAAACAGGTGCAGTTAGCAGATCTGCAGTTCCAAGAACTTGATAAAGTTTTGGTTAGAAAAAATTAACATGAACAAGAAAAAAGATTTAATTAAAAATACTCTCATCATTGGCCTTGGCAAAGTGTCTACTCAATTAATCTCTTTTTTCTTGTTACCTTTATATACACTATTTTTGTCGCCCAGCGATTATGGAACGGTAGATTTAATCATAACCTACATAACCTTGCTTGTTCCTGCTATTACAATTCAGCTCGAGATGGCATCGTTTCGATTTTTGGTCGATGCAAGAAATAGTGAACGTGAGAAGAAACAGATTATATCGAATGTTTTGCAAATTGTATCGGTAATATTGTTGGTGTGTGTTGTCCTATTCTTAATACTAAATGCATTTATTCACATTCAATACGCTAGCCTGATTTTATTGAATATATGCGTAACGATATTCTCTAATTTATTCTTACAATTCGCACGAGGTATGGGTGATAATAAAAAGTTTGCTATTGCCTGTATTGTAACTGGCCTCACTACTCTTTTTGGCACTGTGCTGTTGATTGTATATGCTCATATGGGTGCTCGGGGCATGCTCCTCTCTATAGCGCTCGCCAACCTGGCTTGTGTTATCTATTTGTTCTTTTCGCTTAAAGTCTACAAATATATTAGCTTTAAAAAACAAGATAAGGTTCTACAAAAGAAGTTGATAGCATACTCCTTCCCTCTTGTTCCTAATGGTATTTCGTGGTGGGTTATTAATGTATCGGACAGAACGATTATTTCAATTATCATCGGTGTAGCGGCAAATGGTATCTACGCTGTAGCCAATAAATACGCGGCAATTTTTACGAGTATATTTTCTATATTTGGTATGTCGTGGACAGAATCTGCATCGGTGCATGTAGATGATAAAGATAGAGATACATTCTTTTCCGAGACGAGTAATGCTAGTGTTCGACTTTTTGGTTCGTTAGGTTTGGTGCTCATTGCCTATATTCCCCTGGTGTTTACTATCTTAATTAACGCGAAGTATGATGAAGCGTATCTGTATATTCCTATTCTTATAGTAGGTGCGTTCTTTAATGCAGTAGTCGGCTTGTATAGCGCAATCTATGTTGCTAAAAAAATGACAAACAAGTCGCTACTACCTCTATGGTTGCGGCAGTTATTAATATCGTTCTTACGCTTGTTTTTATAAAATTTATTGGGCTATACGCGGCAGCGATTTCCACGGCAGTTGCCTACCTCGCCATGGCCATTTATCGGCACTACGATATAAAGAAGCATGTAAATATTACGTATGAAAAAAATATATTTGTAAAATTGACCATCTTCTATGCGTTTACGATGCTACTGCATTACTACAATAATAGTATTGGGAACATTGCCAATGCCATTGTTATTACCGTCGTCGTTATACTATTAAACAGATCGATTATTAAAATCATTAAAGACAAAGTTCTCACTATAGATTATCGCAAACGAAAAAAGCTAACGCCCGAACAAGAGATATATGAGGATTCGATCTAGGAATTATTGGCTGGCTTAAAACCGTTGGGATTTTGAGATTGCCAGCGCCATGAATCTTCGCAAGCCTCTTGAATAGATTTCTCGGCTCGCCAATTTAGTATTCGATTCGCTTTTTCGACGTTTGCGTAATATGAGTCTATGTCTCCCGGACGACGAGCAATAATCTCGTAGGGGATCTCTTTGCTGGCAGCATCGCTGAAATAGCTGATTAATTCTAATACGGATGTTCCCTTGCCGGTACCAAGGTTGTATACGTTAGTGCCGGGCTTAGAATGATTGATAGCTGCTACGTGGCCCTTAGCGAGGTCTACGACATGGATATAATCACGAACGCCAGTACCATCTGGTGTGTTATAGTCGTTACCAAACACTCTAACTCTGGCTAGTTTACCGATCGCAACCTGTGTAATGTATGGCAATAGATTATTTGGAATGCCATTTGGGTCTTCGCCAATTAGGCCGCTCGCGTGGGCGCCAACCGGATTAAAATATCGAAGAATAGTAACTTCGAAACTTTCATTAGATATACTAAGATCACGCAAAATTTGTTCGACTATAAACTTGGTTCGGCCATAAGGGCTTGCAATGCCGGTTCCTGCTTTGCTCGTCTCTTTCCAGGGCACTTCACTTGGATCGCTATATACGGTCGCAGAAGAGCTAAATACTATCCTTTGTGTACCGTACTGCTTCATGACATCAAGTAGTACGAGAGTAGAATCTACGTTGTTGGTGTAATAATCTAAAGGTCGTGCTACTGACTCTGCTACAGATTTGAGACCAGCGAAATGAATAACAGCATCGATGACATGCGTGTCAAAAACATGTTCTAACTTATCTCTATCACGTAGGTCTAATTCGTAAAAAGGTATCGAAGCCTTTGTAATTACCTCTACGCGGCGAAGTGCTTCTTGTGTGCTATTACAAAGATTATCAGCAACAACTACAGTATGTCCATTTTCTAAGAGTTCTATAATAGTGTGAGAGCCGATATAGCCCGCACCACCTGTAATAAGTATGTTCATAATTGTAAGTATAACAGTGGCAAAGGATTAGTATAGGGGTATACTGTATATTGAAATGAAAATTCAATATAAATATCTGCTGCTCATTGCGTGGATGGTCGTCATATTTCTTCTTTCGAATGAAGTTGCAGGTACTTCCCATGCTCGTAGTGCAGCAATAGTAGGTGTTCTGGTGAACTCTTTGCACGTTAGTCTGCCAGAAAATGTTCTAATGTTCCTCACCCGCAAGGCAGCGCACATCGTTGCCTACTTTGTACTAGGCATGTTGATGTATAACGTCGTTAAGGAATATAAGTACAGTATCAAATGTACAATTTTACTGAGCATACTTTTTGCCCTTGGGTATGCGGCATTTGACGAAATACATCAGCTATTTGTATCAGGCCGAAGTGGCCAAGTAACAGATGTGCTTATCGACACAACTGCAAGTAGCGTAGGCGTCAGTGTATATTATTTTGTGTATAAAATACAAAGTAGTCGCATAAATAGCAAAGATACGTTATAATAGTACAGATTTAAGAAATATGCGAGTGACTACTATAACGAAATAACGGCTTTTACATTGGACGCGGCGAACAGTTGGCGTAGCCCTGCCTATCAGCTACGTGCTGGCGATGTATTCGATTGTCCGTATGCAAATAGTGCCCGGCAAGTATTTGTTGCTCGCCCTCCCTATCGCGACCATTGTGGTTTTACTGCTGAGTCTCGCACACTTTAAAAAAGTTTCAACGGTTGCTAGAAGCCTTAGCCTTGTTGCTGTTTCTCTACTACTCATCGTTGTAAACATATACATTTACTCGGCCAGTAGTGCTACCACGACGTTCCTAAAATCTATCGAGGATAAGGGCTACACGTATCAGGAATATAGTATTATTGCTAAAAAAGATCAACATATTAAGCTAGCGACTAGTCACGACCAACACGCAGCGCTACTAGCAACCGACACCAATACTGATTTAGTAAAGGCCGAGGTTAATAATAGGACGAGAACCGATTACAAGAACTATAGTGAGCTTACAAGCTTAACAGTAGGTCTGGATAATAAAGAGGTTGGTATGGCAGCCCTGAAAAGCTCGTACGTGCAGCTACTCCAAGAAAATAACAACCCGTTTTATCAAAGTGTAGAAGTACTTGCGACGTTTAAGATAAAAGTTAAAACTGATACCAGTAACGTAAAAACGGACATTACCAAGCCGTTTGTCGTGTATATTAGCGGTATTGATACGTATGGAGCTATCGATACGGTATCGAGAAGCGATGTGAATATTCTACTTATCGTTAATCCACAAACGCATAAAATCTTATTGGTTAACACGCCTCGGGATTATTATGTTCAACTGCACGGAACGACAGGCGTGCGGGACAAGCTGACCCACGCCGGTATTTATGGCATTGATATGTCGGTAAAAACGTTAGAAGACTTGTATGATACTCATATCGACTATTATATGCGAATAAATTTTTCGTCACTAACGAGTATCGTCGATGCTATTGGCGGCGTGAATGTGTTTTCAGATTATACATTCAAGACGGATCATTATTCGTTTGGAACCGGTTATAACCAGGTTGATGGCAAAAAAGCTCTCGAGTTTTCTCGCGAACGACATTCTTTTGAAGATGGCGATAGAACAAGGGGTAAGAACCAGCAGCATGTGATTGAAGCGATTATTGATAAAATGAACAATCCTAAAAGTTTGGCAAATTACCGCGGTATTCTTGCATCGCTGCAGCAGGCACTGCAAACCAATATGAGTTCGAATACAATAACTGTTTTAATCAACAAACAGCTTAATGATTTAAGCAAATGGCAAGTTGAATCCGTTAGCGCGGATGGTACCGGTAAAAGTGCCCCTACCTATAGTATGGGAAGTACCAACCTGTATGTTATGGAGCCCGACACGGCTTCACTACAAAACGCCAAACAAAAAATACGGCAAAGCCAATAAAATTTGCTACACTTATTGAGACTCATCTAAAGCGAGGAGAAATGGCGTGTTAGACGGAGTGCGTATAAATAAACTTCGCACACTTGAAGAAGTGATGGCGACGTTTTTGGCGTATGCGCCGCCTGATATGAAGGGTCACTACCAGCTTGATCGTGTGCGGAAACTGATGGACCACTTGGATAATCCGCAGGAAAAGCTGAGGGTTATTCACATTGCCGGTACGTCAGGTAAAACATCGACCGCGTATTTTGTTCGCGGACTGCTTGAGGCTGCTGGCAAACGAACCGGTCTAACGGTTTCGCCTCATATTACCGCTATTAATGAACGTCTGCAGATCGATGGTGTTCCGCTGGAGCCACCGC
>Ga0193751_1001590_pt1 | contig 14398 bp, 12 predicted proteins | sample L1c2metaG_FD_143050 | JGI IMG/M metagenome (GOLD analysis project Ga0193751, IMG submission 143050) | Soil microbial communities from a riparian zone of the East river system, Colorado, United States - L1c2 | ecosystem: Environmental > Terrestrial > Soil > Riparian zone | place: USA: East River... | reverse complement strand
GCATCGTGCCCACCTTGCGCCCCAGCTTGAGCGATTCCGCGTCATCGAAACTAAGATCCAGTTCCTTCTGCAGCGAATCGGTGTACTGATGGCCGCCCACTGAAACGTCGCGCGGGAACAGCGGCGTCGTGCCCTTGACGATGTTGATGTTCATCACGCTCGCACCCAGGTTGAGCAGCGCAACCACCTGCGTCGGGGCGGGCTCGTAGTTGAACTCGTAGCAGTTCTGCAGGGCCAGGGCATCGATATCCACAATAGCCGGAGTCTTGCCCGCCATCGAGAGTACGTTGGTGTAGTTCAGAATCTTGTCTTTCTTGACGGCCACCAGCAGCACATCCATCTGCGGGCTGCTCGCGTCGTCGGAAAGAATCTGGTAGTCGAGGTTCACATCCGCAAGATCGAATGGGATGTGCTGGGCAGCTTCCTTCTGGATGGTCTCGGCTAGTTCCTGATCGCTCATCGAGGGCAGCGAGATTTTCTTCACGATCACCGAGTGTCCGCTCACCGCCGTGGCCACCGCCTTCGACTTGATCTGCGTGTCCGTAAACAGCTTGGCGATGGCGCTCGAAACCGTACCCGAGTCCACGATCATGGAATCGACGACGATGTCGGGCGCAATCGGCTCCAGGCCAAGGTGCGCCACTTCGATTCCAGTGCGTGTCCTACGCAGCTCCACGGCCTTGATGCTCGAAGAGCCCACATCCAGCCCCACTATCGTCTTCGATCCCATTCCAAACATGTGCCCGCCTTTGGTTACGGAGTTCGCCTACGGAGTTCCGGCAGCTTTCACCGCTGCCTTGATTTTCTTTTTGCCCCGCGGTTCCAGTTCCATCGACTTCTCTTCCATCCACTGATCAAGCTTCGATTTCTTGAAGCGCCAGCGGTTGCCCAACTTGAACGCCGGAATCTTCTGCTCGTTCACGTACTTGTACAACGTGTCCGGACTCACTCCCAGATACTGCGAAGCCTGGCGAATGTTCATCACTTCTCGCGAGTCGGCCATAACGTTTCCCTCTCCCACCGAATCCAGTTCCCAGCCCAGCCTTTTCTTCCCGGCAACGCTGAGGAATTTGGGAGAACCAAGTCCTCGATCCAACGCGTTCGAGTGTATTTTGGTGTGCTGAGCATATCTCAACCGGTACCGAGGGCCTCTCAGCATGAATCTCCCGGTTTCTTTGGGTTTTATGGGGTTTTTCTGGATTTAACAAAAAGTGGAGTTGCAGTCTATCTCTGTAGGTTGTGGTTTATGCCTGGTATACCACTATAGGAAGTAGTCAACACCTAACTCGGGCACCGGTCACCCGAAATGGGGTAACTAAGGTACTAGAGACGGTACGTAAGTACTTGCACGGCTGCGCAAGCGCTTGAAAATGCACACACGAAGCTCATCCGCGATGGTGAGAACGAGCGCTGCACGATGCAACTTTTCGCTTGCAAACGCGGCTACGAGCTATGAGCCAACTCAGAACATCCGCTTGCTCGAAACTCGCAGTTCGTAGATCGCAGCCTTCACCGCTGCTCGCCCACGACCGTGATCTTCGTATCCGTCCGAAATTTCTTGTAATCGCGATAAGTCTGTTCGATATCCTCGTCGTAGCTTTTGAACAGCGCTACGCGCGCGTCGAAATGAAGCTGAACAAGTTTGGGCAGCCAAACTTCATCATTCACTCTGGTCAGCTCGATGAGAACCCGCGTGCCTTTGTGGATCCTCGCAAGCACGAAGCCGACCGATATTGTGTCGATGGCCGTTATGTCGAGCTTGACCCATTGTGTCTCGGCCTTGTCAATCCAGACGCGGCCTTTGAACTTGCTGAGGATCCTGGCGTCGCGCCGCTTGGGTTCGTAGCCGGGACGAGGTTCGCCTTCCAGCACCCAGGCGTCGCGTCCGTCGAAAATTTCAGAGCCGACCAGGCGGAAGTTGAACGCGTCAGCAATCTCCAGAACGAACTTACGATCTTCTTCGCGACTTTTTTCTTCGCGCTCCACTCGTTTGCGCCGATCCCCTTCGGATTCGTTCTTGCGTTTGTCGATAATCTTCTGAATCTTCTCGTCTTCCTTTTTCGCCTCGTTGGCCGGCAAGGGTTTGTCATCCTTGGCAGTCAGCCGCGCGACCGGTTCGCCGTAGATTTCAAGCACCTCCGAAGTCCGCGATTCGATCTTCTTGACCGCTCCATGACCATCGAGTTTGTGCTCTTCCTGGCGCTCGATGTAGGTGTAATCGCGCTGCTGCTTGTCGTTCTCAATATCCTTCTCTTCGGCACGGCGCAGAAGTTCCCGAATCTGCTCCGGAGGCACGGCGCCGGAAGCATCGGGCTTCAGATCGACGGGCGGCGAAACCGGTACGGCGGGTCCCGAAGCGACAGGTGACTTTGAATGTGAAGGAGAATCCTGACTGAAAACGCAGACCGTCGAGAGAAGCACCGTCGAGAGAACCACAGGAAAGATTAATGCGACACAAAAACGCACAGCAGAAGTACGAAGCCACTCCACGAGCAGTTCCATCTGAAGCCGGATTCCCCTGTGCATCCCTGTGTACCCCCGTGCCCCCCGTGGTTAAGATTTTTTCTCGGCCCGCTCCAGACACCCCGCCCGGAACGACCGTCCATCCAGCCGATGCAAGCGCTTCGCCTGGGCGCGCGTGATCAGCGGATAATGAGAAATCGTAAGCAGGTACTCCGCCACGAACCACACGGGCTTCTCCGTAGTCATCCAGTGGAGAGGATCGAAACGGCGCATGTGGACGGGCCGGGAAAAGGTTCGCAGCGTTCGCTCACCCCGCTGATTGAAGTACACGTCGAAATAGCTGAGCGCCAATTCGCGCAGCGAACGATACACCGGTTCGCGATAGCGGCAGCCGGTGTAATTCGATTTGGCCACGGCCCCCCAGTGCCCGTCGATGGGATTGCGATACACGGCAATCACGTGGTCGGTATCATGCTCGGCTTCCAGATCGAGAATCAGCGGAGGATATCCGATGATCCGCAGCGCCGCCGCCGCAAACAGCGCCCCTTCGTAGCAATGCGAAGTATTCTCACGCAGCACGCGGCGCGGAGACCAGGCGCTATCCGCAAGGTGGTACGGCATGTCGTCAAGCAGGCGTTGAATGCCGTGCGGAGTCTTCAAGCCACGCAACTTGCGGAGTTCGGCCGGGGTTAGTCCCCAGGAGTCGGAGTCGTTCCTCATCTCAAATTTTCCTACGGCGTTCTTCGTCCCAAATTTCCTGTAGAGACGCGGCTAGCCGCGTCTGACGCGGACGGCAGGGTCACTTGAAAGTAGCAGGAGCGGGCAATCATTGGGAATAGTAGAGTGGAAATAGAAGAGCGGGTCTGTGCGTGAGGGAACATCAACGCATGAGCATTACGGCAGTAACTTTAGATGTCCTTGCTTTTTCCCTACCATTCTCGATACTGGCATGAATCTCACTTCACTATTGGTTTGCTCGGACGACCGCGCCGTTCGCATCCTTCGCAATGTCCTGGGCGAATTGGAAATTCATGTCGAGCACTGCGCGGACACGGTCAGCGCCGCCAACCAACTGGCGCAGCACAGCTTCGAAGCGGTCATCATTGACTGCAATGACGAGCGCAGCTTCGGTCTGCTGAAAAGTGTCCGTTCCGGGCAGCAAAACCGTAAATCGGTGGCCATCGCGATTATCGACGCGCGCACCAATCTACAGACTGCATTCAAGCTGGGCGCGAACTTTGTTGTCTACAAGCCGATCTCGACCGAAAAAGCGAAGTCGAGTTTTCGAGCTGCCCGCGCCCTCCTGAAACGAGAGCGGCGCCGGTCCATCCGGCTGGAAGTTAATATCCCTGCATATTTCCGATTCCAGGATGGAGAGGGCGAGCAGGCCTCCATCTCCGGGCTTAGCGAGGGCGGGCTCTCGGTCCGGCTTGCGAGCTTGCCGGGCAAGAAAAGCGGACTTATCGCCTTCTCCTTTGCGCTCCCTGACACAACGACCGTGATCGAAGCCACCGGAACGATTGTCTGGCAGGATGCGCGTTCTCGTGTCGGCATTCAATTTGCTACACTCTCCGACTCCTCGCACCACACTCTGAAAGAATGGTTGCATTTGCAGTCTGGAGAGAAGCACGATCCGCCCATCCGCTGCTCTCTGGTGGGACTCAGTTTCGGTGGATGCTTCCTGCGAACGCAGTCCCCTTTCCCCGCCCACACGCGAGTCGAGCTGCTGCTCCGAGCCGCGGATGGTTCAGTCAAGACGCAAGGAAAAGTACGGCTGATGGATCCAGAACTCGGCATGGGAATCGAGTTCTTGAACCGGACGTCTGAGCATCGGCATCGATTGGAACAGTTAATCCACCACATGGCAGCGAGCCCGGAAACCATCGCCGAGGTGCTCGTGGAGCCGGAAGGACTCGACTGGGACGATAGTGCCGCCGATGCTGCCGCCGATGCCGCCGCCGGTTCTTCGGGAGGCGCCACACGCTCGCTCGACGACGATGTCGAACGTGATCCTCTTCTGGAATTGTTCCGTATCGGGGCCACCCTTACCAAAGAACAGTTTCTTCTTGAACTCGAAAAATACCAGTTGGCTGGTTCTCCCGGAAGCGCATCGCAACTCAATTTAAACGCGCCTATCATTTATCAACGGTGGGAACCAAGATTGTCCGTGTCGCAGCCGATAGAAGTGTGGGGCCAGGACTTCCAGGAATCCTTGCCCCAGACGACTTCCTTGATCGATGTCAGCCATCGCGGTGCGCGGGTCGGCGGCGTTGCATTCCATCCCAGGATCGGAGAAGTCGTTCATCTGGTGTCAGACGGCGTCGACGCACGGTTTCGAGTCATTTGGGTGGGAGAGCTGGGCACTCCGCAGGAAGGCCAAATCGGCTTGCAGAGCCTAAAGCCGGACGCTAAGCCGGACGCTTAGAGCCGGCAACCCAGTGCTCGAGTGCGTAAACCGAAGCGGCTGGAATCAACCTATTCCTCGCTCACGATACCTGAGCTATTTTGCTCATCCTTGTCGCCAGGCAACCTGTTATCCTTTCGCCGTCAACAGTTTAGTGAGCTGCGGGTGCATTTGATTGAAGTTCGTTCTGAGGTCCCTGTCAGGCGCGCTTCGACAAATGCTGGCTGCTGCGACGACCATTTTCAGCATCAAAAGATGGCGGAAATTCCGCGGACTTCCGGGTTCGCGACAAACACTTCAGGAGAGAAAAACTTCCATGACAAAAATACTCAAGAAGTTCGGCTGGTGGAGCGCAGTGCTCGGGCTGGTGCTCGCGACCGTGGTTCTACCAATACGAGTGGCCGCTCAAGATCAATATCAGCAGCAGGACGATCCGCCGAGCCGAGTGGCTCGCATCGGCTATATGGAGGGTTCGGTTTCATTCCAACCGGCCGGTGAAACGGAATGGGTGCAAGCGGTCGCGAATCGGCCCATGACGACCGGAGACAAGATCTGGGCGGACAAGGACTCGCGCGCCGAGCTGCAATTGGGATCGGCCGTAATTCGCTTATCGGCCAATACCGGATTCTCTTTTCTAAATCTGGACGACCATACAGCGCAGATTCAGCTGACCTCAGGCACGATCAACATTCGGGTGCGCCGGCTGGATCAGAACGATATCTTCGAGATCGATACCCCGAACCTGGCGTTTTCGGTTACCCAGCCGGGGAACTATCGGCTAGAGGCGAGTGAAGACGGAACCTACTCCGTCGTCAGCCCCCGCGAGGGCGGAGGACAAGCGACCGGCAACGGCCAGACCTATACGCTGCACGCCGGACAAAGAGGCACTTTCAGCGGAACCGACTCGCTGAACGCCGACGTAATTGAAATCAGTGGAGCCGACCAATTTGATAACTGGGCGTACAACCGCGATCACCGTTACGACAACTCGCGCTCCGCGCAGTATTTGTCCCACGATGTCGTCGGCTATGAGGATCTGGATGACAACGGCGACTGGCGCGATGATTCGCACTACGGCCACGTCTGGTACCCCAGCCATGTTGAAGCAGGCTGGGCGCCGTATCACCAGGGCCACTGGGACTGGATTGCTCCCTGGGGATATACGTGGGTCGATGACTCTTCGTGGGGCTACGCGCCATTCCACTACGGACGCTGGGTGACGGTCGGCGGACGCTGGGGTTGGGTGGCCGGACCCGTAGAGGTGCGGGCCGTATATGCTCCAGCGCTGGTGGTCTTTATTGGCGGCGGAGGAGGAGGAATTGGCGTTGGCTTCGGCGGGAATGTGGGATGGTTTCCGCTGGGTCCGCGGGAAGTTTTTGTGCCCTCGTACCACGTCAGCCGGGAGTATGTGAACCGGGTGAACATCAGCAATACGACAGTCAATACCACCACGGTCACGAACGTTTACAACACCACGATTATCAATAACAGGACGACCAACACGACCATCACGAACGTGACGTATGCGAACAGGAATGTACAAGGTGCGGTAACGGTGGTTCCGCAACGCGCCTTCGCGAGCGCGCAACCGGTAGCCCGGGCAGCGGTCAAGGTGGACGCGCGCCAAATTGCCGCCGCACCCGTGAGTGCGAGGGTAACAGTTGCCCCTACGCGGGAGAGCGTACTCGGTGCGAAGGCTGCGACCGCGAATCATGTGACCGCGCCGCCGGCGGCAGTAATGAACCGGGCGGTGATCGCGAAGACGACTCCACCTCCGCCGCCGGTGCCGTTTGCAAAACAGCAGCAGGCACTGGCAGCACATCCCGGACAGCCTTTGGCGAAGCACGAAGTGCAGACGTTGCGTCCAGCGGCGGCTGCGGCGGCTGGGCAGCCGATGGTCAAGGTGGCGCCTCCGGGCAAACCGGCAACAGCGACCATGGGACGTCCGGCAAACCAGCCAGGCAACCAACCCGGGAACCAGCCGAATGCTGGGCGTCCGGGACAACCCGCCTCCAATCAACCTGCCAACCAACCGGCGAACCGGCCGGGCAATCAGCCAGCCCCGAACGAACGTCCGGGTCAGCCCGGGAATCAACCGAATGCTGGGCGTCCGGGACAACCCGCTTCCAATCAACCTGCTAACCAACCGGCAAACCGGCCGGGCAATCAGCCGGCCCCGAACGAACGTCCGGGTCAGCCCGGGAACCAGCCGAATACTGGGCGTCCGGGACAACCCGCTTCCAATCAACCCGCTAACCAACCGGCAAACCGACCGGGCAATCAACCGGCTCCAGCGCAACCGAACAATCGCCCCGAAGCGAATCGTCCGCCTGCGGCACAGCCGAACAATCGTCCCGAGCCCAATCAACCGAATAATCGCCCGGAGGCGAATCGTCCGCCAGCGGCACAACCAAACAATCGTCCAGAGACGAATCAACCGAATACTCGCCCCGAGGCGAATCGTCCGCCTGCGGCACAGCCGAACAATCGTCCCGAGCCCAATCAACCGAATACTCGCCCCGAGGCGAATCGTCCGCCCGCGGCGCAGCCGAATAATCGCCCCGAGCCGAATCAACCCAATAACCGCCCCGAGCCGAATCGTCCGCCTGCGGCACAGCCGAACAATCGGCCCGAGCCGAACCGGAACCAACCAGCTCCGGCTCCGCGACAGCAACCGACTCCGCAGCAGGAGCGCCAGCAGCAGCAACGCACGCCGCCTCCGGCAGCGACCAAGCCGGCGCCGCAGCCTCAGCGCCCGCAAACGCCCGCGGAGAAGAAGCAGGAAGAGGAACGGAAGAAGCGGGAAGAGCAAAAGCCTCCAGGTGAATAGAGGGTCGGCTTCCTAGAGCGAAGATGTGGGCATCCTGAGTCTTCTCAGGATGCCCTTTTTTGTACCCCACACGAGCATTCTCGGGAGGGAATAAAATATAGGCATGCGAACCAAAAATATTTGCGCACGGCATGGACACATGCAATTCGGACGAGTCGGCCGGCAATGCAGCGGCGACTCCCCCGACGCCTTGCGAATGGCGCGTTTGGGCCAGCTCATGCTGCTCGCGATCGGGATATATTTTTGTTCCAGTCCAGCGCTTTGGGCGCAAACATCCGACTCGCAAAGGGACGCCGCCCCCAATTCGTGGACCGCTACAACCGAGACACAAAGTGGCAATATAAATTCCACACGTACCATTGAAACCCACGCCCAGAGCGGCAATCGCACGTTAGACAAGCAATCGCTCCAGCGCCGCAGGTCTGACGGGCAATTCGAACCTTACCAGGACATCGAAAAGGAAACGGTGCAGATGGACGCAACCTCGGTGCGAACTATCACGCGAACATTCGGTCGAGATGCCAATGGAACGAAAACACTCGTGCAGGTGACAGAAGAGGAGAAGCGCACGCTGCCCGGAGGTGACTCGAACGTAGTACGCACCATCTCGAATCCCGATGGCAACGGCACGCTTCAGCTGATTCAGCGCCAAATCGAGGAGACGAAAAAGACGAGTGCAGATGTGGAGGAGACGAAGACCACGATGATGCTCCCAAGCGCCAATGGCGGTCTTGCTCCCGCAATGAAGGTGCAAGAGCGTCGCCAGCGAGGCGCGAATGACACGGTTGAATCTCAGCAGACCACGCTGCTTCCCGATGGCGCTGGAAACTGGCAAGTGAGTGAAATACGGCAAGCTACTACCGCCAAGAACGGCAGCACCAAGGGCAGCAGCACCGACGAGCGGATCTCGCGCCGCGACGCTGAAGGCAAGCTAGGCCAGGTCTCCCGTACCGTGAGTAGCGAGTCCGAGAGCGCTCCCGGAGAAAAACGCGACACAGTCAAAACCTATTCGATCGATGTCCCCGGATCGGCTGGCGACGGCAGCCTGCACCTGGTTGAGCGCGCAATCACCGCCCAGCGCACCAGTTCAACTGGCCAGCAAATCACCGAACAGCAGGTGGAGCGGCCTACCCCCGGCGACCCCGGCTCCAGTCTGCGAGTGACCATATTAACCACAGACACAGTGCGCCCAGGCTCTTCTGGAGCGCTGGCCACGCGAACCGTTCAAGAGCGCGATGCGAACGGCAGTCTTGGAGTAGTCTTCGTGGACACTACAAAGTCGGACAACATTCACGCCATCCAGGTTCAGATAGCGCCTTCCGAAAAGCCAAAATAAATCGAGGCAGCATTTCGGCCGTTTGTCCGCACCGCTTCAGCCAGCGCGTAACAACTCCCCCAGTTCGCGGGGACTCTCGATCAGCACATCCGGAGGCACCTCTTCCAGCGAATGCGGAGCAAAGCCGTAGGTCACTCCGCACGTCCACAACCCGGCATTGCGTCCAGTCAAGATGTCGACCGCAGAGTCTCCAATCATCAGCGCCTCATCCGCCGCAACGCCAGTCTCCCGCAGGATGGTCAACGCGCCCAGCGGATCGGGCTTCTTGGTCGTAAAGCTGTTGCCACCATATACGCGCACAAAGAAGTCTCCCAGCCCCAGAGCCTGCAGAATATCGCGCGAAGGATTGACCGGCTTGTTCGAAAGCACCGCCATCAGTCGCCGCACTCCATTTGTCGAATCGGCCACGCTCGCCAGCGTCTCCGCCATCCCCTCATAAACCGTGGTGTGGTCGAGCTTGTGCAGGCGGTAGTAGCCAAGAAAATACTCCAGAGAAGTTCGAAACAGCACCTCGTCGTCCGTGTCGCCGACCGCGCGACGCACGAGCGCAGGAGCGCCATCTCCCACATAGCTCGCAATAACGTCACCGTCCAGCGCGGGACGACCGATATGTTGCAACATCGCATTCACGGAATGAATCAAATCAAGGCGTGAGTCAATTAAGGTGCCGTCGAGGTCGAACACCAGCAAGCGGATGCGATGCGGATCAAACGGGCGCAGGAAACGAATCATGGAGAACTCAGGATAAACCAGGTCTCAGGTGTCAGGTCTCAGGAAAGACCGCAAGATGAAGGGATTTTCCTGAGACCTGACACCTGGCACCTGCCCCCTGATTTACAATGATGCGGGACTGAAACTCTGTGGGGTGAAGAACGCAGAATGGCCACTACCAAAGTCGATCCCAAGCTGAACGAACTCAGCATCGCGAAAAAGGCCAAGAACTATCAGGGCCTGACGAGTCAGCAACTGATTGATGCCTACCGCATCATGTTCTCATCGCGGCGCGTGGACGACCGTGAGATCCTGCTCAAGCGCCAGCAGAAGGTTTTCTTCCAGATCTCAGGCGCGGGCCATGAAGCTATGGGCGTCGCCGCGGCTCTTGCGTTGAAGCCCGCCTACGATTGGTTCTATCCCTACTACCGCGACCGCGCCCTGTGTCTCGCCCTGGGCGCCACTCCGTACGAAATGCTGCGCGGCGCCGTCGGCGCGGCCGACGATCCCAGTTCCGGCGGCCGCCAGATGCCCTCGCACTGGGCCTTCAAGCGGCTCAATGTCGTTACTCAATCGTCCGCCACCGGCACCCAGATTCTGCAGGCCATCGGATGCGCCGAAGCCGGCCGCTACTTCTCAAGGCATCCCAACGCCACCCAAAAAGCCGAAGGCGATTACCGCCAATTCAAGGATGTCCAATTCCGGGGCGACGAAATCACCTATGTCTCGCTCGGCGACGGCACGACCAGCGAAGGCGAATTCTGGGAGGCGCTGAACACCGCGTCCAACCTCCGCCTGCCGGTAATTTTTTGCGTGCAGGACAACGAATACGCGATTTCCGTGCCCGTGGAAGTGCAGACCTCCGGCGGCAATATTTCGCGCCTCGTCTCCGGCTTTCCCAACTTCCACTTCGAAGAGATTGACGGCACCGACCCAGTCGTAGCCTATGCGGCCCTCAAGCGCGCCGCTGACCATTGCCGCGCCGGCCATGGACCTGCATTTGTCCACGCCCATGTGATCCGTCCTTATTCCCACTCCCTCTCCGACGACGAACGCCTTTACCGCCCCGACTCCGAGCGCCAGGCCGACGCCGCACGCGATCCCGTCCCGCGCCTGCAGATGTTCCTGCTGCGTGAAGGAATCCTCGACGAAAAAGGCATCAACAAAATCGAGAAGGAAGTCGAAGAGCAGATTCAGGCCGATGCCGACCGCGCGCTCGCGGCCCCGGTGCCGCAGCCGGAAACCATCTACAACTTCGTGTACTCGCCCGATCTCGATCCCACCGCGCCGTCATTCGAAACGCAGCCCGCATTTGCCGCGCCCGAAACCGCCGCGGACGGCAAAGGCTCCGCCGCGCAGAACAGGTCGCCGAACAAGACTATGGCGGACCTCATCAACGCCACTCTGCGCGACGAGATGCGCCGCGATGAACGCGTAATCATTTTCGGCGAAGACGTCGCCGATGCCAGCCGCGAAGAGTATCTCAAGCAGAAGGTGATCAAGGGCAAGGGCGGAGTCTTCAAGCTGACATCTGGCCTGCAAATCGCGTTCGGCTCCGACCGCGTCTTCAATTCTCCGCTGGCCGAAGCCAACATCATCGGCCGCGCCACCGGCATGGCCACGCGCGGATTGAAGCCCGTGGTTGAGATCCAGTTCTTCGATTACATCTGGCCGGCGATGATGCAGTTGCGCGACGAACTCCCCATCATCCGCTGGCGGTCGAACAACGCGTTCTCGGCGCCCTTGGTGATCCGGGTTGCGATTGGCGGTTATCTGACGGGCGGCGCGATTTACCACTCGCAGTGCGGCGAGAGCATCTTCACGCATACTCCCGGACTTCGCGTCGTGTTCCCTTCGAATGCACTCGATGCCGCGGGCCTGCTGCGCACTGCGATCCGGTGCGACGACCCGGTCTTGTTCCTCGAGCACAAGCGCCTCTACCGCGAAACCTACGGACGCTCGCCCTATCCCGGCCCCGACTACATGGTTCCGTTCGGAAAAGCGAAGGTCGTGCAGCCCGGAACCGACCTCACCGTCATCACCTACGGAGCGGTGGTTCCGCGCGCCTTGCAGGCCGCGCAAAAACTGGAGCGCGAGCATCACGTCAGCGTCGAGCTGATCGACCTGCGTTGTTTGAATCCGTTTGATTGGGAGGCGATTGCCGCGTCGGTAAAGAAAACCAACCGCGCGCTAATCGCTTACGAAGATTCGCTGAGCTGGGGATACGGCGCCGAAATTGCCGCCCGCATCGCAGATCAGTTGTTCCATCACCTCGATGCCCCAGTGAAGCGAGTCGCGGCGACAGATACGTTCGTCGCCTATCAGCCGATACTCGAGAATGCTATTCTGCCCCAAGCCAGCGACCTGTTCCGGGCGATGAAGGAGTTGGCGGAATTCTAAGTTCAGCATTTAGCCGTTAGCTCTTAGCCTTTAGCTCTTGGCTCCCGCCGAGGGGCACCCTGCTTGGTGTGGGGACGGGCGCCCTCGCCCGTCCAAGCCGAGCGCAGCTCGGCAAACTGCGATGAATTCGCGAGAGCCCCAATGCCGCGTAGAGGCGGAAAATACCGCAGCAAACGCCGTTCTCATCAAGGGAAAGGAATGACGTAGAAGATCTTGGCATTGTCGAGCACAACCGTCCCCGGTTGCTTGGAGCGCACTAACGGCAATGACACCGGCCGCCGTCGCCGAGGCTTCCGCTGCAGTTCGACTTCGACGCCGCGAAGAATTAGTTCCTTTACGCTTCGCCCTTCCCGAGCAGCCTTGCTCTTCAACTCGCGGTAAAGGGAGTCGGTAATGTCCACGGTGATTCGCATACGAACTCAATCTCGGTGAATCCTACTTTGCTTTCCAGCCTCCAGACTTGCCAAACGTCGCTCCCCAGGGCCCGCCGCCGAAGCACATGAGCCCAAACGCAATCGTAGCCAGCGCCAGCGGAAATTCGTATCCGCCATTACCCGTCAGCCCGTTCTTAAAATGCACTTTCCAGATGGCGACCGCCATTTCGACGATGAACGCGGCTGCGAAGAAGCGCGTAAACAATCCAAGTGCAATGGCGATTCCGCCGAAAAATTCCGTTCCGGCGGAAAGATATGCCATCCACTTAGGAATACCGAGCGAGCCCACGAAATCCATGTGATGATGAAACCCGCCCCACACCTTGTGATAACCATGCGCAATCATGATCGCTCCCAGAACAAGCCGCATGACGAGCAGCGCGAAGGGCTGCAGCCGGTTGAGAAAATCCAAGCTAGCCTCCAGAATAGTGAACGGATAAGGTAACAGAAAGGATGGGTTAAGCGTCAGCTCTTCGGCTCAGTAAACCCAGCTCGAATAAGCGGTGCCATCGATGGCTGTTTGGTCGGAACCGCTGTGGACACCCACGATGCCAGGCTGGGTCTGGTCGATGGACTTGAGCGAGTCTTCCTGTTCCAGCACCCAGGTGTCCTTGCTGCCGGTAATATCGTTCGGGACAAACTTGAGGTATCCCGCCGAGACCAAATCTTCAAGCGACTGCGGCGCTTTCTGCTTGTCCAGCGTGTACTGATCGATGACTTTGTTGAGCGTCGCCAGATTCTGTCGCAGCGTGGCTTCGCGCGCGCGGATGACGCTCTGGTTGTACATCGGCAACGCGATCGACAGCAGGATCAGGATCATGCTGATCACCACCACCATCTCAATCAGCGTGAAACCGCGATTGCGGACTTTGGGATTGCGGACTTTGGGATTGCGGACTTTGGGATTGCAGAATTTGGGGCTGCGGGCTTTGGACCTGAATTTCATTTACCAATCCTTGTATTTGGTGCCGTCCAAAGCGACTTGGTCCGACTTCGTGAAAACATCAAAAACGTTTTGCCCGCCCCAGGAATCTGAGTCTTTATCATCCTGCATGGAGCGCATTCCCCATTCCTGTTTGGTCATGGGATCGACCGGGATCCGGCGCAGAAACTTCAGCTTCTTGCCGGCAACATCCACCCCGGTGACCAGCGTGTCGAGATCCGGAGGATAGTTTTCGCTCCCCACCTTGACCTGGAACGCGCCACGATCGGCGGCGTCTTTGTAGCGATCGATGGCGTCGCGGATCATCCACAGATCCTGGCGCAGTTCGTGCTCGCGCTCCCGATAAATGGTCATCCTTACCAGCGGAAACGCCGCCCCCACCAGAATGGCCAGGATGGCAGTCGCAACAATCAACTCGATCAGCGTGAAGCCGCGTTGTTGGCGGGCAAACAGTGACCTAGTCTTCCGCATGTTTATCGACTGGCTCATGAGTTAGTTCTCAGTTCCCGGTTCTCAGTTCTCAGTCAAAACGGGACCCGATGTCCACTGAGAACTGAGAACCGGGAACTGAGAACTCTCCTACTGAATCGTAATCGCCGCCTGCGCTCCGCTCATTGCAATCGGCTGCATCGCGGGATCCCGCGCTCCGCCCCGAGTGATGGTCAGAGCCGACTGGCCCGGCCCCTTCGCCATGAACGTGAGCGTCACCACCGCGCCCTGTCCCGAAACGCCCCCGGCACCCGGAGGCCGCGTGGCCGTGACTTGCAACTTGCCAGCCGTAGGATCATCACGATGCACCAACGCCACCGCTTGTCCATCCTGTGACAGGAATCCGCCGTTCGAAACATTGACCACCTGCAACTGGTTCGGGTCGTAC
>Ga0193751_1001589_pt1 | contig 14400 bp, 13 predicted proteins | sample L1c2metaG_FD_143050 | JGI IMG/M metagenome (GOLD analysis project Ga0193751, IMG submission 143050) | Soil microbial communities from a riparian zone of the East river system, Colorado, United States - L1c2 | ecosystem: Environmental > Terrestrial > Soil > Riparian zone | place: USA: East River... | reverse complement strand
GCTTCCCGGCCGCAAGCTCGCGGTGATCGCCGACGAGGCGAACGCGCAGCAATGCGCCAAAGGCACCTTCCATACTTTCGTGCTCGATGTGCGTGCGCCCGAGAACCCGGTGCCGATTTCCACCCTGCCCACGCCCCGGGACCGCGACTACTGTTCGCTTGGCACGTTCGGGCCGCACAACCTGCACGAAAACCGTCCGGGCTCGATGCAAAGCGAGGAAACCATCTTCGCCACCTACAACAACGCCGGTGTGCGCGTGTTCGACATCAGGGATCAATTCACGCCGAAGGAAATCGCGTACTGGGTGCCGCCGATCCCGTCCAAACTGATCGACGCGCCCCAACATCGCGCTCGACGCGAAGACGGCCGACCTGTTTGTCACCACCGAAGGGCTGATGTTCGTCAGCGACTGGAATGCCGGCATGCATGTGCTCGAATACAAGGGGTGACCCGACGCGCAGGTGTTCGGTCGTGGCACGAGTTCTATTGCTGGGGTGAGCGCGCAATGAATCGCATCTACACCGAGATGGAGCACGCGAGGGAAAAGGCCTTCCAGTCGATCTGGGGCAATGAGATCGATGCGGTCTTTTCCGACGTGGCCGAGTACTACGACCGCGCCAACGTCTATGCGACCCTCGGCCTCATAGAAACGCTGCGCCGGCGCTTCTTGTCCACCATGGACATCAACCCTGGCGCGAAAGTCCTCGACGTGTGCGCGGGCACCAACGTCATAGGCATCGACCTGCTCAAGAGGCAGCCCGATTTGGAAGTCTGCGCGGTCGACCGCAGCAAGGCGATGCAGCGGGTCGGCAGGCGGCTCGCCGAAGGGGAGGGCCTGCGCATCCGGTCGGTGATCTGCGACGCCCACGCGCTGCCCTTCCCGGACAACCATTTCGACGTCGTGACGCTGCAGTGGGCGACGCGGCACCTGCGTGCGCTCAAGGTGTTCTCCGAGGTCTATCGCGTGCTCAAGCCGGGCGGCCATTTCTATCACTGCGACATGCTGCGGCCGGATGCGAAACTGGTGGAGAAGCTCTACTGCTTCTACCTCAAGATCTGTCTGACGCTGGTTTCGCGCGCCTTCGGCAGCGGCTCCGCCGCGCGGGGATGCCGCGGCTACTTCGTCGAAGCCATTCGCATGTTCTACTCGGTGGCGGAGCTCTCCAGTGCGCTCTCCGAGCTGGGCTTTTCCGACGTGGTCGGCCGGCCGGTGCTGGTCGGCACGGTCGGCTTTCACGCGGCGCGAAAATCGGCGAGCCTGGCGTGCCCGTGTTACCCGAGTGTATGATGCCGGGCTTCGACATCGGCTTGTTCGACGCTAAACTTGCGGTACGTCGACCAGTGAACCAGCGGGCGCCTTGGTTGTCTTTGGATAGTGGTGGACGTGGCTCGCCGATGGTGAGCTTATCGCTGCGGTCGTCCGAGAGCTCGACTCGGTGTTGCGCCGAATATCAGCAGGTTCGGGCGGACATGTAATACAACGCATTTCCTTTCTACGGGAGCAATGTTATGACGAAGAAATCATTTGCAACATGGCTGGTCGCGTTAGGTTGCCTGGTCGCGTTCGCGGCATTTGCCGGCGAGCCGAATCCCTCCGGGACGGTGAATATCTCAAGCAAAGCCGTTGCCGTCGGCGTTGGCGTGACCTGGGGCGATGGCACGCTGACCTATGGTGGCAAAACGTACACCTTCTCGGTCACGGGGCTGAGCGTCGTCGATCTCGGGATTTCGAACGTCACGTCGACCGGCGAAGTGTTCAACCTGAATAAGGTGGAGGATTTTTCGGGCAACTACGCGGCAGGTGAAGCGGGTATCGCCATTGCCGGCGGTCAAAACGACGTGATCATGAAGAACGAGAAGGGTGTCGTGCTGCGCCTCCACGGCACGCAACAAGGCGTCAGATTTACGCTGGCGCCGCAGGGAGTTGCCATCAAGGTGAAAAACTGACGCTTGAAACCGAGGACGTCAGAAGGTCTCTCCGGATCGCCGCCTGCACGGATGGCTCGCGGTCTGTCGGCCGCATGTGTTGGCATTCGGGCGTGCCGGGGCATGGCCTTCTGACGGACCCGTTTCAAATTTCGAGCGCGAAGAGGTCCACGTCCCCTAACGACTGCCGGACCCTTACCAACCCCGATCTGCAATCGAGTGCATATCGGCTGCGGCCACACATCGGCTACAACGAGTCATGCGCGCTAGGGATCGTTAACCGTTTCGTGTTCGGCTGGAAGTATGATCTCCAGCACCTCGCAATCATCCGACCAGCCGAGAACGGTGTGCCGGATACCTGGTGGTTGAATCCAGCACGAACCTTCCTTCATGGTGTGGACACCATGTCCCTCGAATTCGCTCTTGAACCAGCCCTTGAGGACATACACGAGCTGGAATTCGACGTTGTGATGGTGCCGCTGGCTCAACGCCGCAGTGAACGGCGCGATCATTCGGATCACATGCGCAGTCGCCAGTCCGCTGGTCGCCGCCGCAATGCCGAGATCCCGGTAGGCCGAATAGCTGCGCAGCCCACCGGTCTTGAAATCGGCCTCATCCAGATGGCTGACGGTGAATTTCTGGACAGGTCTGAGAGCGACATCATTCATTGTTATCTCCCGGTATCAGCGCCATACTTATCCTGAGTTTTGACATCGGCGCTGTGCGCCTTCGCAACGTCTTCCGCGGTAGCTCCGCGGATCTCGTGGATGTCCATGTACATCGGCATGTCGACCTCCGAACAGCGTAATGTCGCGACTCTACGTTAACCCGCTCGCCGGATCCGGCTTGAACGCGTTTTCAGGCCACGCACACATGATGGGACACGGTCATTTCCGGGGACTGGCGCAGTGTTTGATAGACGACGCAATAGCGCTCGGTCAAACGAACAAGCGTACTCAGCTGATCTTCGGATGCGTCGGTGTCCAGGTCGAAGTAAAGGCGGATACGCTGAAATCCAACCGGCGCATCATTGGCGACACCCAGGGTGCCGCGAAAATCGAGATCGCCTTCGGCTCGAACCGCGCCGCTTCGAATCACGACGCCTATCGCTGTCGCGACCGCGTTGAGCGTCACACCGGCACATGCAACAAGCGCCTCCAGCAACATATCGCCCGAGCACGCGGTCAGTCCGTCGCCTCCCGTTGCCGGATGCAATCCCGCCGCGACGAGCGCCTTGCCGGTTTGAACGTTGCAAGTGATTCCCTCGCCCAGACGGCCCTGCGCCTTTAGCGTGATCAGCGCGGCATCGGGGCGCTCTTTGTAGCGCTCTTTTATAGGCACCTGGATGGCGCGCAGCTCTTCTGTCTTCATTGAAGTCTTTCTGTCTTGCTTCGAGCCTTGTTATCGAACGAGATGCGCGTGATGACCTTCGGTTTTCCTGAAACTGGGGCCGTGCTACAACGCTACCCTTTGCGTGAGCCGAGGGCAAATGATGCGGCGCTGCGCCCCGCGTCGAACTGCCGCCCGGCGCGAATGTGCTCGGTGCCGCCACGAACGGCAAGGGTTGGCATTACTGGTCGCCGCCTTCGCAAAACGATCGCGCGACCAAAGTCTTGCGGCGGTGTATTTGCTTCGGCACTCGCTTTCGTCGCATTTAATGCGACGCAATTCTGCGCGTTGTGCATCCTTGCATTTCGCGGTGCTTTGTACCAGAGTTAATGGATAAAGCGTGCCGCCCCCCGGGTCCCTCACTGACATTTCAAGCCCTCTCCGACTGTGCAAGGAGTCCCCTCATGATTACGCTGACGATCAATGGCAAGACCCGCCGCGTCGATGCCGCCGCGGATACTCCACTGCTCTGGGTCCTGCGCGACAACCTGGAGATGACCGGGACCAAGTTCGGCTGCGGCATTGCCCAGTGCGGCGCCTGTACCGTGCATGTCGACGGTGCGGCGACCCGCTCCTGCGTTACGCCGGTGTCGACGGTGGCTGGCAAGAAGATCACCACCATCGAAGCGGTGGGGGCGAGCAAGGTCGGCAAGGCGGTGCAGCAGGCCTGGCTCGAAGTGGACGTTCCGCAGTGCGGCTATTGCCAGTCCGGTCAGATCATGAGCGCGACCGCGCTCCTGGCCAAGAACAAGCGTCCGTCGGACGCCGATATCGACGCCTCCATGTCCGGGAACATCTGCCGCTGCGGCACCTACAACCAGATCCGCGCCGCGATCCATGCGGCCGCGAACATGACGCGCAAGGAGGCATGATGAACACGGTTACTCCGGTCATCAATGAATCACGGCGAGATTTCCTCAAATCCAGTGCAGCCATGGGCGGCGGACTGGTGATCGGTTTCGTGCTGCCCGGCGGCGCGCGCTTTGCCGAAGCGGCGACGGCGGTGTTCCAGCCCAACGCTTTTATCCGCATCACGCCAGATAACGTCGTTACCGTTGTCGTTGGTCTGTCGGAGATGGGGCAGGGCGTGCTGACGGCCATTCCGATGCTGGTTGCGGAAGAGTTGGAGGCCGATTGGGGGAAGATCACGATCGAGCAGGCGCCGGCAGATCCTGCGTTCGCCAACCCCATTTTCAAGGTCCAGGCAACCGGCGGCTCCACTTCGGTGCGCGGGCACTGGGAGCCTATGCGCAAGGCCGGCGCGACCGCTCGGCAGATGCTGATCGCCGCCGCCGCGGACACGTGGAAAGTGGACAGTTCCACTTGCCATGCCGAGAGCGGCAAGGTGATCCACGCGAGTGGAAAGAAGCTCACCTATGGCGAGCTTGCGAACAGGGCGGCGACCATACCGGCGCCCGCCGAGGTCAAGCTCAAGGACCCGAAGGACTTCAAGCTGCTCGGCAAGGGAGCGAAGCGACTCGACAGCCCGGGCAAGGTGAACGGCACGGCGAGGTTCGGGATGGATGTGCGCCTTCCGGGCATGCTCACTGCGGTGGTCGCGCGCTCGCCAGTGGCGGGCGGCAAAGTCGCGTCTTTCAACGCCGACAAGGCGAAGGCCATGCCGGGCGTCAAGCACGTGGTGCAGATCGGCTCGGGAGTCGCAGTGGCAGCCACCGGCTACTGGGCCGCGAAGCAAGGCCGCGACGCGCTGGAAATCCAGTGGGACGAGGGCGCCAACGCTGGGCTCTCCTCTGAAAACATCAGCAAGGCGATGAGTGAACTCGCCGGCAAAAGCGGCGTTGTGGCTCGCAAGGATGGCGACGTCAGCACCGCCACGGCGGCGAAAAGGCTCGATGCCGTCTACGAAGCGCCTTATCTCGCCCACGCCTGCATGGAGCCGATGAACTGCACCGCCTGGGTCAAGGCGGATGGCGTGGAAATCTGGGCCGGCACGCAGGCGCAGGGGATCAATCAAAGCGTGTTGTCCAAAGTCGCCGGCGTCAAGCCGGAGCAGGTCAAGGTGAACACCATGCTGCTCGGCGGCGGATTCGGCCGACGTTTTGCCCAGGACTTCACCGTCGATGCGGTACTGATCTCCAAGGCAGCGGGCGCACCGGTGAAGTTGATCTACTCGCGCGAGGACGACATGAAGGGGCACTTCTACCGTCCGTTCGCGCTGGTGAAATTCAGCGCCGGCCTCGACGACGCGGGCAACCCCGTCAGCTACTCGGCGCGCACGTCCTGTTCATCCGTCTTCGCCGCAGCGGGCTTCCCACTGAAAAACGACCTGGACGAGGCCGCAGTCGAAGGCCTCAAGGAGTTGCCGTACGACTGTCCCAATGTGCAGGTCGAGTGGTCACGCTACGAACCCGGCATCGGCGTATGGTTCTGGCGCTCGGTCGGCCATTCGCAGAATTTTTTCTTCAGCGAAAGCTTCGTTGACGAAATGGCCGTGGCGGCGGGCAAAGACCCGTTCGAATACCGTCGTGGGCTATTGACCAAGCACCCGCGTCACAAGGCCACGCTCGAACTGGCCGCGAACAAAGCCGGCTGGGGATCGCCGCTGCCTGCCGGGCGGGCTCGTGGTATTGCCGTCTGCGAGTCCTTCGATAGCGTAGTCGCGGAAGTCGCCGAGGTGTCACTGGCGGATGGCAAAGTGAAAGTCCATCGCGTGGTCTGCGCCGTTGACTGCGGTATGACCGTGAACCCGGACATCGTCAGTCGCCAGATGGAGAGCGCGATCATCTTCGGGCTCTCCGCGGCGCTTTACGGCAAGATCAGCATCAAGGCTGGCCGTGTGGAACAGAGCAATTTCCACGACTACCCCGTCGTACGCATGAACGATACGCCGCAGGTGGAAGTGCATATCGTGCCGAGCGGCGAGAAACCCGGTGGCGTTGGCGAACCGGGCACGCCGCCCATCGCTCCGGCCGTATGCAACGCGCTCTTCGCACTGACGGGCAAGCGCATCCGCAGCTTACCGATTGTGGTTTGATCGGATATGGGCATCGGACGGATGACGCGGCTGTCCCCCCATCGCGGGTCGCTAAAGGTGTAGCCGAACGAGGAGATTCAGTGGCGGATTGTTGCGGGCTGTTCAGCGTATTCGCGGTACCTCCCACGGTCGACGGCGGGCGGTATCATTGTCCGCAGGCGGGGCTCTCGACATGACGCCATCCGTTATTGCAGCGAGTATTGCGGTGGCTCTCATCGTGAATGGGGGTGCGAGCGCGCAGGGCACAGCCGCTACGGGGTTGTCCCCATCGCCCAATCCTATCGTGTTGGTGGACTTGACGGGCAAGACCGTCGCGAGACCGCTTAACGAGACCATCATGCTCGTCAGCATCGGCAGCGGCATTGTGGCGCCTGCGTTGATCCGCCCGATCTACGACTCCGATGGCCGTACTGCGTCGGGGTTAGCGACATGGCAAGCCGGAGGAAGTGTGTTATTCACCTCGTCCGATTGCACGGCGGGCGCGCATGTCTACGGTTTGTCCTATTCGGGAATGCGCGCGGCCGCACAGCTGCAGACGCGGGCCGGGATCATGCTCTATGTGGGAGCCGTCGGAAACCCGAGCACGGTGGCGATTCACTCGATTCTCTACGAGACCGGATGTGCGGCGCTGACGGTCCAGCAAAACGGCTTGTTTCCGGTCGTGGCGATCGTTAACTTGAATACGGCGTATCCGCCGCCGCTTGCATTTCAGTAGTTGCTGCGTGCGACGGGCAATCGAGTGCGCATTGCCTCCAATGAATCGGATCCGTCCGTGATCAGGACCATGTAATGCTCAATATGCAATTCGACCATCGAGTGGTCATCGATACAAATCAAGTTCATTGGGAACCGAGCCCTCGGTCGGGCGTTTGGCGAAAGCCTTTGGCGCGCGAAGAAGCGGAGCGTGGACACGCCACCAGTATCGTTCGTTATGACCCCGGCGCTTCGTTCCCGACGCATGACCATCCGCTGGGTGAAGAAATCCTGGTTCTGGAAGGCACGTTTTCAGACGAACATGGTGATTTCGGCGCAGGCACCTACATTCGCAATCCACCTGGATCAAGTCACGCTCCATTCAGCGCTGAGGGCTGCGTATTGCTGGTCAAACTGCATCAGTTTTGGGCGAGGGACACCGCGCAAGTCCGCATCAGTACGGCGCAAGGCACCTGGCTTCCTGGACCGGGAAAAATACAGGTCATGCCACTACACGAATTTGAAGACGAACATGTGGAGTTGGAGAAATGGCCTGCCGGCGCACACGGTCAACCGCATCACGGTTCTGGCGGCGAAGAGATATTCGTCTTGTCAGGTGAATTCAAGGATGAGCACGGTAGCTATCCTGCCGGCAGTTGGTTGAGAAGTCCTCACATGAGCCAGCGCATCCCTTATGTGGACAAGGATACGGTTATTTGGGTGAAGGTCGGGCATCTCCCCATTTGATTGAATCAGGTTAAAGTCGAGCTCGTCTCACGCCCCATTTCTAACCCGTGTGGATGTCGCCTGCCGCACTCGTCAAGACTTAACGGTTTCCCTGGCTTTTCTCGACCATACTCCTGACCAAAGAGGACACACCGCGTCTCCAGGTTTCATCGGTGTTGCCACGCAGGTCGACGGATTTGTTTAGCAATACGGTGCCCGTTGCGGCATCTTCGATCTGGATGTTGATATTGAGAATCAGGTTGCTTACCTTCTGGACCCAGCCTACCAAAACTCGGTCTGCACAAAGCGAGCGGGCTATGTCAAGTTCGCAACCATTGCACGCGTGGAGTTGCATCTCGGACTGATACTTCTTGATTAGTTCCGAGGCCGGCCCGAGATCGACAACGCGGTAGAGCTGGCTCTTGGCAAACTCGTCTTGCAACTGGTCCCGGATAGCACGCAGCCGCTGGTATTCGACGGTTGCCGGAGACAGCTCGTGCTGGTCGTCCAGGAGATCAAAATCAAGGATCGCAATGGTCTTGAGTTCTGCGCCATCCGCTTGCGTATGAGAAATCCACAAGGCAGCGCACACTATGGCGATGCAAGCAAGCCGCAGGGACGTTTTGGCAGCGATTGAACGCGGGCTCATCGCCACGAGATGATTCAGTTGACCAAACGATGGGTGTTCATCTTACGCCTGGGTGGATCTCCGGGACCGCCGCGCCGGTGACCGGCGACGACGGCGACCTATCCATGAAAAAGCGTCGCTTGCGGTGGATCATGCTTGTGGTCGTTGGGCTGAGTGTTTCGCCTTTTACTCAGGCATCCGACTTCACGGCCGACCAGGTGCGTGAACTCCTGGCAAAAACAGACCCGCAGAGGCCCGCCGATCTGGCGGGCAAGGATCTTTCGGACCTCGATCTCAGTAATGTCGATTTCAAGCGCGCCAACCTCTCTGGCGCGAATCTGTTTGCTTCTCGACTGGTATCGTCCAATCTTGCCGGGGCGAGACTCGCGGGTGCGAACCTGAACGGCGCCTGGCTGATGGGCGCCACCTTTGCCGGCGCCGATCTTTCCGGCAGCAGTATGCTCGGCTTGGTGATACTGGGTGGACCGGTGACAGAAAAACCGAACTTCGCTGGCGCGAACCTGTCTGGCGTGCGCATGATCGCTGACCTTCCCGGGGCCGACCTTCGTGGCGCAGACTTAAGTCAAGCCAACCTGGGTGTGGACATCAAGAATCAGGGCATGGGTCAGATGCGCACGGATCTCAGCGGCGCGAAACTGACAGGAGCCAATCTGCGCGGCGCGAACCTGAATCGGGCAGTCATGATGTTTGCCGATCTCAGTGGGGCAAATTTGACCGGTGCCAACCTGTTCCGAGCAAAGCTGTCTGGCGCCAATTTGACCGGCGCAGATGTCGCTGGCGCCGATTTCACCGAGGCAGACCTGGATGGAGCTATTCTCAAGAACGCTAAGGGTATAGGCGCCGCCAGGGGAATGGACAAGGCAACGAACCGCGACAGGGCCGTCTACTAAGCCCGAGACGAGCTTGGCGAACCAGCATACGAGGCGCACTTTACAAGGATTCCAGCGCGAGCATCGCGCGTGACGAATGCCACTGCAACGATCAAAAGTACGGCAATTAAAATCCGTTCGGTCGTTTTGGACATGGCAACTCCCTTGCTGGTCTGCGCATGAACGTCTTGTACCTCATGGCGAAGTTCACTGCGGGATGATGCAAGGTTCACGCCATTGGGGCGTCTTAGCGAAGTGAGGGGACGTAGACCGGTGACTCGTGCGGAGCGGTGACCGCTACGGTCAATTTCTGCCGCAGCTTGTCACGAATAGAACATCCGGCAGAGAAAACAAAACGCCCCGACAAAGGTTCGGGGAATGGGCGTTTTTCATGGCCCTGTGCCTGTCCGCAGGACGGGGCGCTGCGCGGTTGAATGCGGCAGGGCCGAGAGAGCCGAATGGCGCCGGCCAGGACTGCAAATTCAACATGCTGATCTCACCGCCCTGAAGCGGTCGCCCAAGCTGTTCACCAAAGGGGTAAGTTCGGACGAGGTTACTCTTGCAGCAAGATTGGTTAGGCGAGCACGTAGGCGCTATGGCGGTCCGTCATCGGGTACCGATTCCTTGCGCCGCCCGCTCGCGCAGTATCGGTGTCGGAAACGGTAACTACCAGCTCCAGACCCCTGCGGTAAGTCGCTGGCAATCCATGCTCTCGTGCGCCAGCAATGACGAGTCCCTTGTACCAGTTGTAAGGGCGCAGCGTTGCGTCCTTGTCAGTCGCGCAGTACGTGATGGCCGTAAGCACTTCGCCCTCGGTCAATACGCTTACGGGCTTCCCCACGTAACCGATGCCAACACCTTCGGCTCGGTCAAGCACCGGTTTGTCGTCCAGGTCGAACTCGAACAAGACGCCCCAAACAACATCATCGTTTCGGCTTGTAGCTTCCGCGTCGCACTTGCCCGACCCGTCCCACCAACTGCGTTTGTCCCAACGAAGGGCATAGCCCAGGAGTTGGCCGATGGCGATCGGCGTGACGGAGGGCACGCGCTCGTGCAGCCGAGCCGTCAGCATATTGGAGCCGTATGCGAAATAGCGAACGCGTTGTTTAGTCATCGCTTGTCCAGTACGAAAAGTTGACGATCGCTGGTCCACGGCTCGATAGGCGGTCAAGTTCGCTGGCGTCGCACCAGGCGCGCGGTGGCTTCAGCCGCGGCCGTTGCTGAGCGCTGCGGCCGCCCGATCGCCCGAACATCAGAACGCGCGCAATCGAAGGGAGCCTGGTCACAGCCGCACTGTGGGGCTACTCGCCCTTGGTGTCTGTACGGTAGCCGACATTCGCCAAGTCACCGCCGCAGACGGGCGTTACTTGAGGCGGCCTGACAGTTATTGGTCCCACTACTGAAAATGGCGTGGAATGTCAGCGGCGACCAGCCTGTTATCTGCTTATGCCATCCAACCGGCGTAGCGGAGGAGATTCGTGAGTTTGATATCGCGTACGTTGAAGTATTTGGTGGCGGTGGCGCTCGCATGCGCTGTGGGAAGCCTGCCCAGCTGCGGAACGATGGGAGGCGGAATGAGGTACTTGGCTGAGCCGCCACCTACAGCAGATGCCGTCCCGATGTGAGGTCGAGTCCGCAGGCTCCGAGAACGCTGCTAACCGCTGGGAGGGGCGATTCTTCAAGCCCCATGTAACAAAAAGCCCGCGCTAGGCGGGCTTCTTCGAGCTGTCGGCGAGATCTAATTAGCGGTGCCGACGGCGAGCTTCTGGTCGGGCACGGGCGCCTTTACCTTGCCTGCCACCTGCTTGACCGCAGTTGGCGCAAGCGTCTTCGCGACCGCAGGTGCCGGCACCTTGGTCGCAGCCGGTGTTGGCGCGGAGCCCAACTGCACCGATGGGGTCGCGGACGCCGACGAGTCGTCGCTGTATTCGCATGCTGCGCTCATCGTTGGAGCAAGGCCGAAAACGGCCAATGCGGTTGCCACCAATACTCTCTTCATGGCCAGCTCCTCTCAGGGTGGACTACCAGAATAATCTGCGCCAATGGAGAATGCTTGTCAACGGGAACCCGCTCAACCGCCCCGCTGCACAGCGAGTTGTCCGTAGTGTGCAGGAATGAGCACGTCCGGCGCTGCTGAATTCAGCGCAAACCGACAAGATTCCGGTTATCCGTCGTGGCCGAGAAAAATCGGTACGTGTTCTTTCCCGCCTGCTTTGCGCGGTACATGGCGCTGTCGGCGTTCTTGGTCAGAGCCTCGATATCCGTGCCGTCGGTGGGGTAGATACTGATCCCTATGCTCGCGCTGATCTCACCCACCGGTCCCGCGAGGGGAAACGGCTCCGCAGCCGCGGCGAGAATTCTCCTCGCCACGGCTTCGAGCTCGAAAGGGTCCGTAAACTCGTCGACCAGCACGACAAATTCGTCGCCGCCGAGGCGCGCGGCGGTGTCAGACTCGGTGTGCCGCCCGAGGGCGTCCGATCTTCGCAGGCTTTCTCGAAGTCGCATCGTGAATGTCGCCAGAAGGTTGTCACCGGCGTCGTGTCCGAAGCGGTCATTGATTTGCTTGAAGCCGTCGAGATCGATGAATAGTATCGCCATCTGCCGCGCACGACGCTGTGCCTTGACGAGTGCGTGGTCCAGAAGTTCGTTGAACAAGGTGCGGTTCGGCAGGCCGGTAAGGAAGTCGAAGTGAGCGAGCTGGCGGATCTGCTTTTGCGCGGCCGTGCGTGCAACGAACTGGCCGATCTGCAAGCCGATGGACTGCGCCAGGCGAAGCAGGGCTGCATCAGGGTGGCAGACGTCCCGGCTGAAGAATTCCAGCACACCGCAAAGCTCGTCTCCTATCCTGATCGGGAATGCGAATGCTCCGCGCAAACCGGCGTTGGCTGCGGCGGAGGCACGCAGAAAACTTGGGTCGCGGGAGACGTCGGCGATCCAGAATGGCTCTCCAGTCGACCATACGCGCCGGATCAATCCTGCGGGCGTCGGCGCAAAGTCTTGTTGCTTGCTGTGCACGATAAACTTCATGACGTCGTTCGAATTGATACTCCACGTGTCGGAGCAGCGGAGCAAACGGTCACGCTTATCCCATCGCCAATACCCTCCGCAATCCCAGCCGAAGGTCTCGCAGACCAGTTCTATGATCCTCGGCATGGCGTCGTCGATCGTCTCGGATTCGGCCGTCACGCGAGTTACGTTGTGCTCCAGCGCCTGGAGGTGCTCGAGCTGCTTGCGCTCGTTGATGTCCATGAACGTGCCACGCAATAAGGTCGTGTGTCCGTTTTCGCCGACCACCGGTTCAGCCACCGCCTGCACCCAGCAAGTGTTGCCTGCCATCGATACGATCCGAAACTGGCTTTCACAACGGCGACCCTGGCGAAGCGCGGTACTGATCAGCGCGTTGTAGTGATGCTGATCTTCCAAATGGATAAGCCGCAGGAAGGCGTCACCCGACAGGGCCGCGCCTGCGGCATCAATGCCGAAGATGCGGTACGTTCCCAATGACCACTCCGTTACGCCGGTGGCAGGGTCGAATGTCCAGCTTCCGAGGCGCGCGATGCGCTGCGCTTCCGCGAGATTGGCTTCGCTCGCCGTGGCCATTTGTAGTGATTGGTGCTGCTGTGCGTTGCTTTTGCGGAGCTGCGCGCGAAGCTCGCTGATATGGCCACCCATGAAGGCAAACCATGGGAGCGTGATCGCGAGCGCCAGCCATTGGAGGAACTCCAGACGCAGATCCAGCGTCGCCGGCTTGAATTGCCATAGGAGGACGATCACCGCTCCATAGCCCGCCAGAATGAACAGCGCGTAAATCAATAACGCCCTGGTCCTGAGGCGCAGGACGCCGAATAGATAAGCCATCAGAAGCAGGATCAGGAAGGCTCCGTGCCCGGAATTCGCCGAATAGGTGGCGTATAGGATGACGAGCGTTGCGGTCAGCATCTGCGGTTCCGTGAGACTTGGATCGGGCAGTTTCAGATTCAGCCCGGAGCGGAACACGATGTAGAAGGCGAGGAGCGCGAGGACGATGAGCGCGGAGATCTCGACAAACGCCGCTTTGCTGATAACGCCCTGCACCTGACATGCAAACAACAGACCGATCGCCAGAAGCGAGGTCCCCGCCGCCACGAAGTAGCGGCGCAGTCTCAACGTCTGTTTGGGACCCTGGCTGGAACTGAAAATGACGCGCGCCATGAAAGCTCCAAGCGCACCTTGGGGCGAACCGTGCGCGAGCGCGGCCACGTCATCCGCGATGGCGGACCCGGCGGATGGCTGCGGAAGGTAGGGGTTGGAGGTGTTCATGGGATGGCCGGGTGGATCAGACTGCAATGGCGTCGGACAAAATTTGTCCGATTGTGGCGCAATGGCGCGCCTCGCATTCGCTCGGGGCGGCTATCAGACCTTCGCGGACGGCTCGGCGGTCGATGACTGCCTATGAAGCGGTACAAAGTCAATGAGTTAGATATCTGATACCGGGGCTCCTGGCGATAAGAAATCGGCAAGGTGACCCGGCCGCAAGATATGTGCCACAAAATGACATTGACATGCACCGCAACTGAGAAAGTCGCAATCTGTCGCGCCCTGGGTTTGCGAGTGAGTTCTTACAGGGTCACGCGAGCCTCGGCCCACAAGCGACCGATCGTGCTCACGCTGACCGGACACTCGGGCGCCTTCGCATGCGCAGTTGAACGGGTCACCGGGTCTATCGAGGGGTCGAGCCGCGGCGCCTCACGGTGAGAGCCGAGCAATTGATCGGGCTCCGTCAATTAGCGCAGAAGCGGCGCTTGGGCGCCGAATTGACTCGCCGCCGTCCCCCGGCGCAGAGTAATGTGCGCAGGACAGCTCCGTCTCACCCCATCGCAGGAGAGCACCATGAAACTCCGTCTGCTTCATCTTTCATTCCTTTTGTCTCTCGCCATACACGGCCTCGCGCAAGCGCACGATACCGATTCCCAAACCGGTCCGCTGGGCAAGGTGTCCTTCCCGACCAGTTGCGATCCGAAGGTGCAGCCGGCGTTCGAGCGCGCCGTGGCCATGCTGCATTCGTTCTGGTATTCGGCCGGGGAGAAGGCGTTCCGCGACGTGCTCAAGGACGATCCGCAATGCGCGATCGCGACGTGGGGAATCGCCTCGATACTCATGTCGAATCCGCTGGC
>Ga0193751_1001588_pt1 | contig 14404 bp, 9 predicted proteins | sample L1c2metaG_FD_143050 | JGI IMG/M metagenome (GOLD analysis project Ga0193751, IMG submission 143050) | Soil microbial communities from a riparian zone of the East river system, Colorado, United States - L1c2 | ecosystem: Environmental > Terrestrial > Soil > Riparian zone | place: USA: East River... | reverse complement strand
CCAGCGGCGCTCGCGTGGAATCAGTTTCCGCAGTTGCTGCGGGCGTCAGGACTTGTCCGCTGACTTTGGACGGAGAACCCTGGGCGAACGTAGACACAGCAAGCAAGATCTCCAGCAAGACAATTGTCGTTCGACCCACAAGGCTTTGAAACGGTGTTGTGAACGTTAGTGTTGTAAACATTGAGACCCCCACGCAGGAATGCCAGCGGGTGATTTTAACTCAGATCAGGCGCAGCGGTCAGCTTAGCGATCGCTGCGGATTGAGGATTGCCTCGACGAGGTCCCGCAGAAACTCCGCTGCCCGCGCACCATCCACGACGCGATGATCGCTTGAGAGCGTCAACGTCATCATGGGACGGACACCGGGGCGAGCGTCAGGGCCGGCACCGACCGGCACAACTCGGTCCGCGATACGTCCGACGGCAAGAATCGCGGCCTGGGGCGGAATGATGATCGCCGTGAATGCGTCCACCCCGAACATCCCAAGATTGCTGATCGTGAAGGTGCCACCGGCGATGTCGGCCGGACGCAACTTGCCGCCGCGCGCCCGTTCCGTAAGGTCGCGTCGCTGCACCGCGATCTCGGCCAGCGTGGAGTTGGCGGCATTATGAACGACTGGCGCCACCACTCCGTCGTCCACCGCCATGGCTATTCCGATATTGACCTCGGGATTGATGCGGACGCTTCCACCTGTCCAACTTGAGTTTATGCGCGGGTGCTTCAGCAGGACGCGAGCAACCAGCGCGACCAGTAGATCGGTGTGTGTCAGTTTCAGCTCGGGCGATTTTTCAGTCTTAGTCCCGAGAATTTGTGGCCCAAGCTTCTGCCGGGCCTCGTTCAGAGCGCCTGCATCCACCTCGCGCGTAACAAAGAAATGGGGGACGGTCGTCCAGCTCTGCGTGGTGCGCTCCGCCATCAGCCGGGAGATGGGGCTGCCACTGTCAACAGCCGCGGGCGACGGAGCGGCTTTGGATTCGGCAACGGCGAGAATATCGGAAGCAACGATTTCTCCACCGCCGCCCGATCCGCGGACATTAGCGAGATTTACGCCGCGTTCGCTGGCGAGACGTCGCGCTTTGGGGGAAATCTTGACAGGCTGGTTGGTGGATTGCCCTGCGGATTGCGCTGAAGTCACCGATTGATTTGCCGATGCCGCTATTGAGATCGCAGAGGCCGCGGGAACGGCGGTGGTCTTTCTTCCCGACTCAACGGCGACTTCATCCGCCGGAGCAGCTTCTCCGGGACGCACGATCCAAGCGATGGTTTGGCCTACGGGCACTTCGGCTCCAGCCTCGATCTTGACGCCGGCAAGGACGCCGTCGCCTGGCGATTCGATCTCCATCACTGCTTTGTCGGTTTCGATCTCCAGCAGTGGCTCACCTTTGGCGACGGACTCACCTTCTTTTTTCAGCCACGAAATGAGCTTGCCAGTTTCCTGAGCCATTTCGAGCGCGGGCATAACGACGCTGATCGCCATAGTTAGATAACTCTAGTTAGATAACTCTGTTCTCGATCGAGATTTGCCGGTGGAGCGCCGGGCGTCCTCGCCCGGCTGAGACGCGGCGGCCGCGTCTCTACAGAAATGTTTCTCAGTCGCCCACGCCAACTCGTTCCTGTCGGGCGCTTGCTTCGATCATTTCGCGCACGCGCGTGCTTGGTTTCGATTCCGTTTCTCGAATCGCGGGAAGCGGACCATCCACCGTGAAATAGTGCCTGCCGGCAACCAGAAGCTCCTCGGCCGGGAAGCGCGTGATAACTTCGTGCCCAGTTTCGGTGACGACAATTTCTTCCTCGATGCGAGCGGCGCTCCAGCCATCCGTCGAGGGCCAGAAAGTTTCGAGAGCGAACACCATGCCCGGCTTGATTTCGCAGGAATGTTCCAGCGACACGAGGCGGCTGATCACCGGCTTCTCCCAAATGGCGAGGCCGATCCCGTGACCGTACTGCAGCGCGAAGGCCGCTTCTTCGTTCGGAAACCCGAACTCCTGCGCTTTCGGCCACACGGACGCAATCTCGGCTGTGGTCCGCCCTGGGCGCACGAGTTCAATCGCCGCGTCGAGGTATTCCCTGCACCGCTTATACGCGTCGTTCATCGCGTGCGAGGCGTATCCGACAGTGAAACAGCGGTAATAGCAGGTGCGGTATCCCATGTAGGAGTGGAGAATGTCGTAGTACACGGGGTCTCCGGGACGTAACACACGGTCTGAGAAAACGTGCGGATGCGGATTACAGCGCTCTCCTGAAATTGCATTCACCGCCTCCACATACTCGGAGCCGAGATCGTAGAGCACCTTGCTCACCAGGCCCACCGCCTGGTTTTCGCTCATCCCCGGTTTCATGGCGCGATAGAGTTCGTCATACGCGGCGTCGACCATCATGGCGGAGTGGTTGAGCAAGCTGATCTCGTCACAGGTTTTAATGAGACGCGCTTCCGACATGAGCGCCTGCCCGTCGACGACTTTGATTCCCTCTTTTTGCAAAGCGAACAGGACCGGCAATTCGATGATGTCGATGCCCACCGGCTCTTTATGCAGGCCGCGCATTTCTAGCTCGACACGAATTTTCTTGGCCACATCTTCGGCGCGCCCCATCTCCGGCGTCATGGTGCCACGCAGCATGGAGATTCCGGCACGCGACCGCTCTCCGAGCCACGGACAATGCAACTGGTGGTGTTTGGCAGCCGATCCGAAATCCCACAAAATCGGCTCGTCGTTTTGCGGAAGGAGGGTGAAGCGATTCGCCTTGTCCTGTGCCCAGGTACCGATGTGGGTCGCGGTCAGATAGCGGACATTGTTCATGTCGAAGCACAACAGCGCTCCCATCTCAGACTTGACCAGAAGTTCCTTGGCGCGCGCCAGCCGTTCGCGGCGCAGGCGATCGAAGTCAACCCGGTTTTCCCAATCCACCGCCATCGTTCCATATGTGGGCAGAGCCATAGAATTCCTCCTTAGAGAGCAGGTCAGAGGGCAGAGGTCAGATTGCAGAGGTAAAAACTGTTCGAAAGCTGTTACCTCTGCAATCTGACCTCTAACCTCTGACCTTTTATCTCTGATCTCGTACTATCGGCCGCACATCTCACGCGCGGCCTCAAACACGGTCTGCTCGGTCGGCACAGTCACATCTTCCAAAGGCGGCGAGAACGGAATTGGAACATGCATCGCGCCCATGCGTTTGACCGGAGCGTCCAGATCGTAGAATGCGCCTGTGGCAATCACCGAAGCAAGTTCGGCGGTGACGCCGTAGCGTTCGTAACCTTCATCAAGAATGATTGCCCGCGATGTCTTCTTCGCCGATTCAATCAGAGTTTTGTCGTCGAGCGGCCACATGGTGCGCGGATCGACCACTTCGGCGCTGATTCCGATTTCCTCCAGCAGCGTTGCCGCGCCCAGCGCCACTTGCACCATACTGCTGGTGGCGACCAGAGTGATATCCTCGCCGACACGTTTCACATCCGCGACGCCCAGCGGGACTGTGTAATCGTCCACAGGCACCGAGCCTTTGAGTTTGTACATCATCTTGTCTTCGAAGAACACCACTGGATTCTCGTCGCGAATCGCCGCCTTCAGCAGTCCCTTGGCGTCATATGGAGTCGACGGCAGAACCACCTTCAACCCCGGAACGTGGCAGAACCACGCATGCAGCGACTGCGAGTGTTGCGCAGCGGAGCGGCGAGTCGCTCCCATGGTTGTGCGCATCACCATCGGCACTTTCCACTTACCACCCGACATGTAATGGACCTTCGCGGCCTGGTTGACCATCTGGTCCATGATCAAGGTGACGAAGTCCCCGAACATGATGTCGACCACCGGACGCATTCCAGTCATGGCTGCGCCGACGGCGAGCCCGGTGAAACCAGCTTCCGAAATCGGCGTATCGAGCACTCGGTCTTTGCCGAATTCCTCCAAAAGGCCCGAGAGAACTTTGAAGGGAGTGCCCGCCTCCGCCACGTCTTCGCCCATGATGCAGACCGTCGCATCGCGGCGCATCTCTTCCGCCAGCGCCTCGCGAATCGCTTGCGCGAATGTCAGCTCACGATCGTTTTGCGCGTGAGGATGGGTTTCAGGCATACACGTCCTCGTCCACTTCATCGACGGTCGGATACGGCGCCGCCACGGCGAAGTCGACTGCTTTTTTCATCTCGGACTCAAGTTCAGCCTGCATTTGATCAAGCGCCGCCACATCGGCGAGCTTCTGCTCGACTAGCCACTTCCCGAAATTCGCGATCGGATCCCGCTCCGTCTTCCAAAGCTGTTCCTCCTGCTTGGAGCGGTAGTATTCGCGGTTGATGTCGCCCACGTGATGTCCGTGATATCGATAAGTATTGCAGAGCAGGAACGCAGGACCGTCACCGCGGCGAGCGCGATCCACTAAGCGCTGTGAAATGTCGTGAACCGAGCGCACGTCCTGTCCATCCACGCTGGCTGCTTCCAGGCCGAAGGCCGTCGCCCGCATCAGGATGTCTCCGGCTGTGGTTTCCGAGTAATGCGTGTATTCCGTATAAAGATTGTTCTCGCAGACGTAGATCACCGGAAGTTTGAACAGCTGGGCGAGGTTCATCACCTCATACAGCACGCCTTGGCCAAGGGCGCCTTCTCCGAAAAAACATACCGCCACGCGGCCGTTACCGAGACGCCGAGACGAAAACGCGGCGCCAGTCGCAATGCCGGCGCTGCCGCATACGATCGCATTCGCTCCCAGGTTGCCGGTGGCCGGGTCTGCAATGTGCATGGAACCGCCTTTGCCCTTGCAGTACCCGGCCTTCTTGCCCAGCAGTTCGGCGAACATTTGATCTGGGGAAGCGCCTTTCGCCAAACAATGTCCATGACCGCGATGCGTGCTGGTGATGTAGTCGGTGCGCTCGAGCGCCTCACACACGCCCACAGCGATCGCCTCCTCACCGATGTAAAGATGCGCCAGGCCGGGCATCAATGCCCGCGTGTAAAGTTCATTGACCTGGGCTTCGAATTGGCGAATGGCTACCATCTGCCGGTACATCCGGAGCCATAAGTCCACTTTTTCTGAAGCTTCTCTCGGCTGTGTAGCGGTCGTCATTGTTGAACTCTCACTTAGTAACTCCCGACATGCACGCTAGAACGTCGAACATGACCGCGAAGTCCAGTTTCTCCCAGCCCATGGCGCGCGCAGCGGTCAGGAACTCGTTGCTGACGGCAGTGGTGGGAACGGGAACATTGAGCTTGCGGCCCAGCTCCATCGCAAGCAGCATGTCCTTCTGCATCATGTTCACGTCGAACCATGCCTCTTCCGGTTGCTGCAAAACGAATGGACCGCGGTACTGAATCATCGGCGATGCGATCGCGCTGTGTACCATCACGTCCACGGCGACCTCACGCGGGATCCCACTCTTTTCCGCCAGCAGGACGCCTTCGGAAAAAGCCAGCATCTGCACGGCTAATTGCAGATTCAACGCGATCTTCATCGACAGCGCCACGCCGTTGTCGCCGACGTGTGTGACTTTCGGACCAATATCCAGAAGCAACGGCTTCAGGCGCTCGAAAGTCTCTTTGCGGCCACCGACCATCACCGAGAGCTTGCCTTGCTGCAACGTGATGACGCTGCCCGAAACCGGCGCGTCCACCATGTCGGCGCCCTTCTCGCGAACTTTCGCAGCCAGCTCGCGGCTCACTTCGGGGCTCACCGTGCTCATGTCAATGTGGAACTTGCCAGGCCCAATGCCAGCGAGCAGTCCATCCGGCCCGTCCGTCACGGCGGAGAGCGCGGCGGCATTCGTCACCATGGTGAACGTCACATCCGACGCAGCGGCCACGGCCTTCGGAGACTCGGCAAACTTCATGCCTTTGTCGATCAACCACTGCGCCTTCGAGCGCGTCCGGTTGTAGCCGGTCACGGTGTGTCCCTTTTCGAGCAGACGAGCGACCATGTTGCCGCCCATCACACCGAGACCGATGAATCCAAGTTTGGCCATACAACAATTCCCTTCCGCTTATAAATCCGCGCTTTGAATTCAGCTTGATCTGCAAATCCTTGATGCTGAAAAATCTTTGATCTGCAAATTAAAGCACGAACTACTTCTTGCCCAACCCATTGCCCAACGCAGACGAATCCGCCAGCACCTGCTGTAGATGCGCCCGCATCGCTTCTCGCGCCGCCTCCGAATCCCGCTGCTCGACGGCCGCAAGAATTCGCTTGTGATGGAACTGTCCCCGCTCCGGTCCTCCTTTCACATTGAAAATGCGGCTGCGCTGCTCGCGTAAGAGACCGACAATCGAATCCAGAAGCGACAGAATGAGCGGATTGCCAGCCGCTTCCGCCAACGCTAAATGGAAATCGAGATCCGCTTCCACATACGCATCGGGGTCACGCAGGTTGCGATCCATCACGGCGACTGATTCGCGCATGGTGCTCAGCAGCTGTTCCTCAATGCGGGAAGCGGCGAGGCCCGCAATCTCCGGCTCCAGCACCAGCCGCAACTCGGCCAGGTTCGCCGACCCTTCCTGCTGGTTGATACGGATCATTAAATCCAGCGACTGTCGAATCGCCTGGGAAGTCCCATTCGTCACAAAGGTGCCGCGACCGGAGTAGGCTTCGACCAAGCCCTTTTCGCGCAAGGTCTTCACCGCTTCGCGCACGGCGGTGCGGCTTACCCCAAAGCGTTGGGCAAGATCGCGCTCCGCCGGCAACTGGTCCCCCGGCTTGAGCTGGCCCTTGAGAATCGAGTCTTCCACCTGCTGCACAATCTGCTCGAACAGGCGAGACGTCTTTACCGTCCGGTAGACAGGCTTGGCGTCCAGGGAATCTACTGTTTCGTTTGTCATTACACCCCTCAATTGCCCAAGTTGACGATTCATAGTGGTATGATGGTCCTACCACTATACCATATAGCTGCCCTACTGGATCCAAACCGTCTTGATATTCACAAACTCGCGGATGCCATGCTCGGCGAGTTCACGCCCGTGTCCTGAAAACTTGACGCCACCAAAGGGCAGGCGCGGGTCGGAAGCCACCATCTTGTTCAGGAAGACCATGCCGGCATCGAGTTCGTTGATGAACCGTTCGGTTTCCGCCGGATCGTTGGTCCATGCGCTCGCACCCAGCCCGAAGCGGCTGTCGTTAGCGATCTGGATGGCTTGATCCAAATCCTTCACCCGAAAAATTGACGCCACCGGACCAAAGAATTCTTCCTTGTAGGCCGGCGAATCTTTCGGAATGTCGGCGAGCACCGTCGGCGCGTAGAAGTTCCCGGGACGTTTCAGAGGATGGCCACCGGTCAGCACCCGCGCACCCGCAGCCACAGTTTTTTTCACATCGGCATCAAGAGAAGTAACAGCGTCGGCGTTGGCCAGCGGACCGAGCTGCGTGCTCTCCTCGAACGGATCACCCACGCGCAATTCCTGCATGCGTTTGACGAACTTGCGCTCGAACTCGTCAGCAATTTTTTCCGACACGATAAAGCGCTTGGCCGCGATGCAGGACTGTCCGTTGTTCTGAACCCGCGCGTCGACTGCAGTTTGAACCGCCGCTTCGAGATCGGCGCTCGGCATCACGATGAAAGGATCGCTGCCGCCCAGTTCCAGCACAACTTTCTTGATTCGTTTGGCTGCGGAAACTCCGACTTGAATCCCGGCCTGCTCACTCCCCGTTAAAGTCGCGGCGACCACACGAGGGTCGTTCAGGATGCCATCGACCGGTCCCGAGCCGATCAGCAGCGTCTGGAACACGCCTTCGGCAAAACCGGCGCGGCGGATAATTTCTTCAATCTTCAGCGCGCACTGCGGAACGTTCGAAGCGTGCTTAAGCAGTCCAACATTGCCCGCCATCAACGCCGGCGCCACAAACCGAAACACCTGCCAGAAGGGAAAGTTCCAAGGCATGATGGCCAGGATGGGACCAATCGGAAGATAGCGTATGAAGCTGCGCTTCGCCCCAGTTTCGACAATTTCGTCGGCTAGAAATTTTTCGGCGTTTTCCGCATAGTAGCGGCACCCGGTTGCGCACTTCAGCGCCTCGGCCACTGCTGCCTTCAGAGGCTTGCCCATTTCGAGCGTCATCAGATGGGCGCACTCGTCTTTTTCTTTTTCCAAAATCTCGGCCGCACGCATCATCTTGGTCGCACGGTCCGCAAACGAAGTCCGCCGATGATTTCGGAACGCAGTGGCAGCCAACTGCAACTTCTGCTCAATTTGCGCCGACCTAAGCGGCTCGAAACGTTTCACGACTTCGCCGGTCGTGGGATTGGTAGTCGCTATCGCCATGCTAGATTCTTCCCTTTTAGTTGGGTAGGTAGTCCCTAAGTTGTTCGGGGCCGCAACCAGCCACCTGATGTGGTCAGCTGTTTGTGGTTGGACCACAATACTACTTGACGGGTAGCCCACGTCAAGGCTATACCTTCAAATCGAACTCTAAATTTTTTCCAGATCGAAAGCGGTCGCGAGCTGTGCGGCCAAAAATTCTTCCATCCTCTTTAGGATTTGGAGGTCGTAATGCATTCTCCGTCGAATGGCATTCGGGTTTTAGGCATTGTCTGCCTGGTGTTCGCCGTGGCTGTTCCCCTAACTTCTCAAACCACCACGGGGCGCATTTTGGGGACCGTCCGCGATCAGTCCGGTGCCGCGCTCCCCGCTGCGACCGTGACCGTCACCGATGTGCAGAGGGGCATAACCCGAACCGTCACGACGGACGACTCAGGCGAGTACGTTGTCCCCAACCTGACTCCCGGCATTTACACGGTGCGCGCCGAATCCCGTGGCTTCAAGACGGTCGAGCGTCCGAATATCGAGGTCGAGGTAGCCACCGATCTCAGCGTTGACGTCTCGCTCCCGCCGGGCGACGTAAGAGAGACGGTGATCGTGAACGAAGAGGTTCCTCTGCTCAACACGACTTCTTCGACTCTAGGTGGCACTCTCAGCAACAAGGAGATCAACGACCTCCCGCTCAACGGCCGGAACTATGAAAATCTCCTGCAACTGCGTCCAGGCGTCGTCCGTTACCCGGGTGGCGGCTTCTCCACGACCAGCGCCAACGGGCTTCGAGCTGAAGACAATGCCTACCTGGTGGAAGGCTTATTCAACAGCGAACCATTCTCTGGTCAGAGCATTATCAACGGTGCCGGCATTGCAGGAGATTCGGCAACCATCCTGCCTATCGATTCCATTCAAGAGTTCAACCTCCAGCAAAACCCTCCGGCAGAGTACGGATGGAAGCCGGGAGCGATCGTCAACGTTGGATTGAAGTCCGGCACGAACAGCGTGCATGGGACGGCCTATGCCTTCGGGCGTGATACGCCCCTTGACGCGCGCAATTTCTTCAACCCGGTTGGGCAAGAAAAGAATCCGCGCAACCTCGAGCAGTTTGGCGGCACGGCTGGCGGAGCGATCATTAAAGACAAGCTCTTCTACTTCGGGGGGTATGAGGGACAACGTTACACGGTGGGAAATACGGGCTCACTTGTAACCCCATCGACGGTTTCGCTGCCCGATGCGGGCAATTGCGCGTTTTCGGGAACCGGCGATTGCGCCAACAGCATCCCCGATGCCATCGCCAACGTACACGCCGCGTTTTTAGCTGGAGCTATTCCAAACGACGTAAGTGCGGCTAGCCTCAAGATTGGGGGTTGCAGCTTCACACCGCCCAACACCGTTTCATGCGATGGCAGCGGCTTCCCGCTCAACCCCAGCACCGATCCTAACAACCTTTCTATCAACTTCGGGCTCCCCAACACCGTGAGTGCTGACAATGCGGTTGGCAAGGTCGACTACCGGCTAAACGAGCGCAACACTCTCAGCAGCATGTATTTCTTTGGCAACAATTCCGGGACCGTTTCGGATGCGAGTCAATTGCAGACGAAATGGCTCACCCAGATCCACACTCGCGCTCAGGTCTTTGGCGAGAGCTGGACCTTCGTGCCCAACGCGCGCTGGGTCAACGAAGCCCGTTTTGGCTACAACCGTCTTTACCAACCGACCTTCACCAATGACCACACCACGAACGTCGCTAGCGCGTACGGCTTGGATACGGGAGTCACCAACCCTCTCTATGGCGGGTTGCCACGCATCAACGTTTTCCCCTTCTACATCTTCCCGCAGGAACTGGGCGGCTTTAACTGGCCCAAGGTGCAGGGACCGGACACTCGCCTCCAGTTCATCGATCACATTTCCTACACCGTGGGTAAGCACGCGATCAAGTTCGGTGGAGAACTTCATCGTGACGCGTTCAGTGGGGGCGCCTATGGCGGTAGCAGAGGCAGAATCAAATTCATAGGAGGGAGTTTCGAAGGAGGAAATTCGTCTGGAGTCGAAGACTTCTTCGCGGGCCTGCCGACCAACGGCACTCTGCTGATTGGCGATCCCACACGCAAGATTCACAACTGGGGCTACGCCGCGTTTGTTCAAGACGATTTTCGGGTGACTTCAAATGTAACGCTGAACTTTGGCCTGCGTTATGAGGTGAACACCGTTATTAAGGAAGATCACAACCTGCTCGGCAACTTCGACCCAGTAAAAGGAATGGTGCAGGTCGGGCAGAGCGGGGTGAGCGGTCCCTACAATCCGGACCGCAACAATTTTGCGCCGCGCTTCGGTTTTGCCTGGGACATCGGGGGTAAAGGCCGCACCGTGCTGCGTGCGGGTGGCAGCATCATGTACGAAACAGTCAACTGGGAATCTTTTCTCGCTTTGAACAACTCCCTCGGATTGGCCACCGTCCCGACCGGAGCCCAAATCGACTTGAGCGGTGGCACTTCCGGTGGCAACATCGCGACTGGCGTCGCGTTCTTCCCAGGCGGGTCTCTGAACTGGAATGGCACCGTATTCCCGGGCAACAACACCATCGATTGCGATCCGGTAACGGGTGGGCCCTGCACAATCATGGGCGTTGATCGCAATATCAAGACTCCATATGTCTCCAACTGGACTGTGAATATACAGCACTCTTTCACACCGAACCTGGTGCTGGAAGTGGCGTATGTGGGCAACCACGGCTCGAGCCTGGTGGGAATTCGCGACATCAACCAAGTCGATCCTAACTCTCCGGCCGAGATCGCCTGCGGACACTGCGAGCAGGCCGGGCGCCCTCTCAACGGCCAGTTCCCGTATCTCGCCCAAGTTTTTCAGATGGGCAACATCTATCGCTCAAACTACAACGGGCTGCAAACAACTCTGACTTCACGAAATTACCACGGACTTACGATGGTGGCAGGCTACACCTACTCTCACGCTTTGGATCAAGTTGGTGCGAACTGGGATTTCGGGGCCGGGCTAGGTTTACCATCCGATAGCACACGTCCAAACCTCGAATACGCCACCAGCGATTTCGATATACGCCACCGTTTCACACTTTCTCTTAACTACCTTCTCCCGGGCAGGCCGGGCTTCGGACAGATGTTTGAAGGCTGGCAACTTAATTCCATCATCAGCCTCTACGGTGCACAGCCGTGGGGGGTCATGGACGCGGGGACGGACATCAGCAGAACCGGCGAGTTAAACGATCGCTGGAACTTCTATGGTAATCCAAAAGACTTCAAGTCTACACCGGTGGGAATTCCGTTCTTCGGTCCCGGAGATCCAAACATGCCTCAGGCTTGTATTACTCAAGCAGCAGCCATCGGTGCAACGGATGCGCTAAACACTTTTGGCTGCTACGCCAGCGGAAAGTCCTTCATGATCCCTCCCGCATTCGGGACTTTTGGCACTATGGGACGCAACATCTTCCGCGATACGGGTTTCAAAAACGTGGATCTATCCATAGCCAAAAACTTCAAGTGGGGCGAGCATTTCGGCGCTCAATTCCGCGCGGAGTTCTTCAATATTTTCAACCACCCAAATTTCGCCAACCCATTCGGCGGGCAAAACGGATATGCACACAATGATCCTTCGGGTGGTGGCGGATTCTTCGGTTGTGGATGTGCCACACCAGATGTTGCCGCTGCCAACCCGGTCATTGGTTCCGGTGGCAGCCGCGCGCTTCAACTTGGTTTGAAGCTCACTTTTTAGCCAGCCCTGGCTCACAGCTGGGTCGGACCTCCCTCCGGCCCCATATTTTTTCAACTGGAAAGGAATCATGGCGTGTCAACACCGTTGCACCACCCTCACTCCGCTCGGCCGACCATGTCGTCGGCGATGTTGTTAGCAATCACTCTGGTTCTTATCCTCCCGCTGACCATCCCTTGCTTCTCCCAGCAGCACACCGAGCGCACCATCGACGAGATCAAAATCGAAGCCGTCCATCGCGCCGAAGTGGGCCAGTATCCGCTCATCGGACTCGACCCAAGTGACGTGAAGGAAGCCTTCGCCTCCATCCACACTCGCGATAAAGACGAATGGGCGGCGGCCTTTATGGGCGTCGCCGATCACTACATGAATGAAGCCAAGTCGCTGGAGAAAACCGATCCGGTGAAAGCGAACGCCGATTACATCCGCGCGTGGCGGCTCTATTCCTTCGGACGCTGGCCCATCCCCGCATCCGTAGGTAAGCAGCGCTCATATGAAAAAGCAATCGAGGCTTTCCTGGCACACGCGCGCTTCTGGGATCCGCCGCTTGAAATCGTGAGAATTCCCTTCGAAGGAAAAGAAATCATCGGCTACCTGCGCTTGCCGAAAAACGCGAACGGGCCCGTGCCGCTCGTGCTGGCGGTGAATGGACTGGACAGCCGCAAGGAAGATTTATCCGAGAGCTTCAGCGCAATCCTGCCGTTCGGCATCGGCTTCCTCGCCGTCGACGGGCCGGGCACCGGGCAGAATCCGATCAAGGTCAGTGAAAATGCCGAGCGTATGCTCTCGCGCGTGCTCGATTACCTTGCCACCCGGCCCGAGATCGACAAGAACCGCGTTGCCATGCACGGGGTTAGTTGGGGCGCGTATTGGGCGACGAAGATGGCCATCGTCGAGCGTGCCCGCTTGAAGGGAGCAAGCGCGCAGTCACCGCCCACCGATACCTTTTTTAAAAAAGATTTTCTGATGAATCATTTGATCGGCAACCGTGAATATCTCTTCGATCAAGTCCCGGCACTGATGGCGATTTTCGACAACGTGAAAACTGTCGACGAAATGGCGGAAGTTCTGCCGAAAATATCACTCGTCAAACAAGGACTGCTCGGCAAGCCGATGGCGCCCATGCTGATTCTTGCCGGAGTGAAGGACACCCAGGTGCCGATCGACGATATCTACCTGCTGCTCAATAAAGGCGACGTGCCTAAGACTGCATGGATCAATCCGCAGGGCGGTCACCTCGGGCGGCAAGTCGGCGTGTGGCCCGATCCGCGCATCTTCAAAGAGGTAATCATTCCGTGGCTGGTGCATACCTTGGAGCCTGTGGAGTGACGGGCGTCTCGCCCGTCCGATTTTAAGGAACAATTAACAATGACGAATCCTCCACCCGCCGCGGTGAGTCGAGTCAAGGCCGCGCCCGCATCCAGGAAGACACCCTTCTACCGCGTCCTCTGGGTGCAGGTGCTCGTCGCGATGGGACTGGCCATAGTGCTGGGCTACGTGGATCCGGTTCGCGCGGTGGCCATGAAGCCGCTGGGCGACGCTTTTATTCGCGTCATTTCGATGATCATCACTCTGATCATCTTCTGCACCGTGGTCACCGGAATTGCCGGCATGGAGAACCTGAAGAAAGTTGGACGTGTAGGCGGCATGGCGCTCCTTTATTTCGAAATCGTTTCGACGATTGCTCTGCTGATCGGGCTCGTGGTGGGAAACGTCGTACACCCGGGCAGCGGCTTTAACGTAAACGTCGCCACGCTGGATGCCAAGTCCGTCGCCGATTACGCCGGCCAAGCCAAAGCGCAAAGCGTCACCGAATTTCTGATGCACATCATCCCGACGACGGTGGTTGATGCCTTCGCCAAGGGAGACATTCTCGAAGTAGTATTCGTTGCTTTGCTGTTCGGCTTCGCGCTGTCGGCCGCCGGAGCGCGAGCAAAGCCGCTGGTGGCGCTCTTCGATTCCCTAACTCACGTCGTATTCGCTATAACGAATATTTTGATGAAGTTCGCACCGATTGGAGCTTTCGGCGCAATGGCGTACACGGTCGGCAAGTTCGGCCTTGCTTCCCTCGGTCCGCTCGCCAAGCTGATTGGAACTTTCTGGCTCACATCCGTGCTCTTTGTCGTGATCGTACTCGGCGCCATCGCCTGGGCAGCCAGCTTTAACATCTTTCGCTTTCTGGCATACATCAAGGAAGAGATCCTGCTGGTCTTAGCCGTAAGTTCGTCCGAGATCGCGATCCCCACTCTGATGGCCAAGCTTGAGAAACTCGGTTGCTCCAAATCTCTAGTTGGACTGGTGGTCCCGACCGGATTTACTTTCAACACAGATGGAACCAGTCTTTACATGACCATGGCTGCTCTATTCGTGGCGCAGGCGACTAATACCCATCTAACTTTGACCCAGCAACTCACCATTCTCGCCGTAGCGGTTCTTACTTC
>Ga0193751_1001587_pt1 | contig 14413 bp, 10 predicted proteins | sample L1c2metaG_FD_143050 | JGI IMG/M metagenome (GOLD analysis project Ga0193751, IMG submission 143050) | Soil microbial communities from a riparian zone of the East river system, Colorado, United States - L1c2 | ecosystem: Environmental > Terrestrial > Soil > Riparian zone | place: USA: East River... | reverse complement strand
CTAAGCTCCCAGCTGACCTGGGCGTCTCCGAGCGCGGCCTGCTCGACACCATGGGTACTATCCGAATCCTCGATTGCATCGAGTTCAGCGAGCGACTGCGGTTCTGTGACACCGCTTCGGACCTCGCTTTCCTCGCCACCGACCTCGTCTATCGCCGCCGCGGCGACCTTGCGCGCGACCTACTCGGCCGCTACCTCGAAGTGACCGGAGATAGCCGGCTGCCGCTCCTGCTGCGCTTCTACTCCTGCTACCGGGCGTACGTGCGCGGCAAGGTCGATTCCCTGGGTCTTACGGAGCGTGAGATCGACGGCCGGCAGCGACACCGGCTTGCGGCACGTGCCCGCGGCTTCTTCCGGCTGGCTGCGCGCTACGCCGCCGAGCCTGCCGGAGCACGCCTCATCGCGATGATGGGCGTCAGCGGTAGCGGCAAGAGCTACCTTGCGCGCCTGCTTGCGCTTCGCCTCGGCGCGGTTCTGCTCTCATCCGACCTGACGCGCAAGCGGATCGTCGGGGTTCCAGCGCATCACGCCGCCGGACCAGCCGCGTACACGCACCAGGTCTCTGCCCGCACCTATGCTGCCCTTTACGAGGAGGCCGAGGTCGAGCTGCGCCGCGGCCATTCAGTCATCCTCGACGCGACCTTCCTGACCGAGGAACTGCGCCGGGCGGCCATCAAGCTCGCCGAGCGGCTGGAGGTCCCGTTCACGCTCGTTTGGTGCCAGGCGCCGGACGCCCTGCGCGAGCGGCGTCTGCGCGAGCGGCAGAGTGACACCTACCGCGTCTCCGATGCCGATCTTTCGATTGCCAGCGGGCAGGTCCGGCAGCAGGAACCGCCACGCGAGGTTCCGCGATCATCGGTCATTCAGACGAGCACAAGCGGCGACATCGACGATTTGCTGCGCCGCATCGAGCGCCGGCTCAGCCCGACGGCGCCCCGACACTAGGCCACGGAACGACGATCGGCGAAGCCCGAGTATCCATGGGCGCACTGGCCACGATAACCCAACCGGCCGGGCCTTCCTCCAGGAAGAGCCAACGCCGAAACTCCGAGAACGTCTGTCCGACAAGGTATGCGCGCACGGGTCCGCGCTCTTCGAACAGTTTGGTGCAGGTCTTGCCGGCGTCCTGCGGTGCCCGCGTCCTGCTGCATTCGCCGGCATAGACGGACCCGCCAGTCTCAGCGCCGCCGCGCAACGCCTGCTCCAGCGTTTGTGCGCCGCCGGATTCGCCGGCCAATACACGCGGAGCGAGTGCGAGCGCCAAAACCAGGGGAAGGAGAATGACCGGCAGTCTGCGCATACCTGGGCATCATAGATGGCGCCGCCGGCAGCACTTCGACCGGCAACCTAGACGATCGGGCGGGGTCTTCAGCCGAATCACGCCGGTAGCATGGACTCGAGGGAACTCTCGCATCGTGTTACCGCATGCGACCCACGCTTAAGTCTCAGAGGAGTTGGGTTCATGGCAATTGAGCTGACGCCAAACGGAACGCTTGGGGCACAGCCGCCACGGATGCCGAAACTCATCTTTCGCGCCTTCATGGCTGTAAACGTCGCGGCCTACCATCTCCTCGGCACGCGCATGCGGCCGATGGGCGGCTATCTTTGTCTGGTTACGACGATCGGCGCCCGAACAGGGAAGCCACGACGAACCCCCTTGATCGCCTTTCCAAGCGGAGATGGAGGGTGGTTGCTCATCGCCTCCTACGGGGGTGCCGTAAAACACCCACAGTGGGTCCGGAACCTGGCGAAACACCCGGACGATGTGATCCTGGAAGTCAACGGAGGGAAGCTCATCCTCCAGGCCACGTCCCTTCTGGGCGAGGAGCGCCAGCGGGCATGGGAGCGGATCGTGGCACAATCACCCCGCTACGGGAACTACGCGAGCAAGACCGACCGCATCATCCCGTTGATCCGCTTGGCGCCCCGTCCCTAAGGGGCCAGCCGTGAAGGTCGCTGTGCTATACTGTTCGGAGTGGTAGCTTACCAGGCGGCTCGTCATCGGACTGAGGGCCCAGCACAGGATTCTCCCCAAGCGTTCTGTCTTTCTCTCATCGTTTGCGCTGACCGCTCAGGCACCAACTCTCTCCTCAGGAGTCAGCGCTCTATGATCGCACCCATTAACTCTGTGGCCTCTTCCAACAGGCCGCACTCCATCCAGGGCTGCACCCGCTCTTGGTAGCATCCGCAGCCACGACCTTTGCCGATTTTCGTCTGAGCCCAACCCTCGCCGCCGCTGTCGCCCGCCTGGGCATCAGCACGCCGACCCCCATCCAGTCTGAGGTCATCCCTGCCATGTTGGAGGGCAGGGACGTCATCGGGCAGGCGCGAACCGGTTCCGGCAAGACACTCGCCTTTGCGCTACCCATCGTCTCCCGCTGCGACCCGTCGCTGCGGTCCGTGCAGGCGCTGGTGCTCGTCCCCACCCGCGAACTCGCTATCCAGGTTGGGCAGGTCATCGATCACCTGGCCCAGTCCCGGCGCCTCAAGCTGACGCTTCTCTACGGCGGCAGGTCTTTGGAACCGGAAAAACGGGCCCTTCAGGCTGGCGCGCAGATCGTGGTCGGCACCCCGGGCCGCACGCTCGACCACCTGCGCCAGGGCTCGCTCTCGCTCCGCCGCTTGCACCTTCTGGTGCTGGACGAGGGCGATGAGATGCTCGATCGCGGCTTCGGGCCAGACGTGGAGCGCATCCTCTCGCACGCGCCCGCGGAGCGGCAGACCGCCCTGCTCTCGGCGACCGTCCCCGACTGGGTAGGCCGCACAGCAGCAAAGCACCTTCGCAACCCCATCACCGCCCACGTCGACGTTGAGCTGGAGGCGCCGCCAGAGATCGAGCACGTTGTCTATTCCGTTGACCCCACCCACAAGCTGGGCGCTCTGCGGACACTGCTCGATCGACAGGGCCCTGACCCGATCATCGTTTTTGGCAAGACCAAGCACGGAGTCAAGAAACTCGCACGCCAATTGGCCGAGCTGGGCTACTCCGTCGCCGCGCTCCAGGGGAACATGAGCCAGAACGCACGCGAGCGAGTGATGACGGATTTTCGCTCCGGAGCAATCCGCGTGCTCATGGCCACGAACGTCGCGGCACGCGGGCTGGACATCGAGGGCGTTGAGCAGGTCATCAACTACGAGCTGGCCGACTCGCCCGAGCTGTTCACGCACCGCGCCGGCCGGACCGGCCGCATGGGCCGGGCGGGCGAAGCGGTCACCTTCCTCACGCCGGACGATATGCCCAAGTGGCGGGAGATCGAGCGCGCCCTCGGCCGGCGGATGGCGCCGGAGCGCTGGATCGGCGACGCCTACCCTCCGTCCATACCGTCTCCCAACCGTCCGCAGCGTCAGCCGCAGCCCCGGCGTGCCCCACTCGGCGGCCGGAGCATCGCGCCGTCTCAAACGCGATATCGAGAGGCGCCGGCCACCCAGCGAAGCGTTATGCCGCCGGAACGGCAGGCGCAGTTCGCGCCGCTCGCACCCCGTCACGCCGCGCCGCCCAGGCCGCAGCTCGGTGGCACGCCGCCTCCATCCCGCGGTCCGCGCGACCGCTGGCGGCGGTAACCCTGGGACTCGCAAGCGTCGGGTTATCATGCGGCAGGGGTCTTGTGCCCTCCCGCCTGCTTGATTCTGTACGAGCCCGACCAGCTTACGCCTTCGGTGACCGGCCGAGCTTCCGGAGCAGTACATCCTCGAAGACCGGCAGTTCCTGAGCGCCCACAATACCGTACTTCTCGCCGAGCACGAATGTGGGAACCGCAGTCACACCGGCCTGCTGGGCCCACTGAATCCCCTCGTCCACCTCTGCTCGGTACTGCCCGCTCGTCAGTGCCTCCCGCAGTTCGGCCTCTGGCAGACCGGCGGCTGCGCCGACGCCAACGAGTACGTCGATGTCGCCGATGTCAAGCAGATCTTCGAAGTAGGCTTTGAACATGGCGCGGTGGAAGCGCAGCGCGTCGCCGTGCTCGAGAGCGAATGCCGCTGCCTCCAGCGATAGGTGGGAGTTCGAGGTCCAGGTGCGCCCCCGCGTGAACGTGATGCCAAGCCCCGAGGAGCGCTGCTCGATCGGGGTGGGCGGGTCGCCGGGCTGGGTCCTTTGCTGCCGCGGCTCACCCTCAGTCGGCGTATTGGGATGGAGCAGGAAGGGCGTGAACTGGACCTCGAGGTCGTATGACTGCTGGAGCCGCTCGACCTCGACGAGGCCGATGTAGCACCACGGTCAGACGAAGTCGGAGAAGATCAGCAGGGGGATAGGAGGTGATTCGCTCGCTTCTGCAGTCATGGCTTCAGTATATGGCGCTCGCGTTTGGGTGCGTTCGGCATTGCCGGCTAGGGCTTCTGTCCACTTGGTGCGGCTCGACAAGGGGAGCCGGGTGCACCGGCTTGAGCGATCCGGGGCCCTAGAGTCGGCTCCGGAGTTGCTCGCCCGCGTCGCGACGCACCGAGCCACCGAGTTTAGCCTGGGCGTCGCGCGGGCTACCCGGAGGCAGTCGATGTGGCGCTTCGGGCGGAGCGGCCCCGGCCCTGTACATCGCCGATTTTCCATCCAGCGGCTGGCCCGCGTTCGTGGATGCATGGTTCGCCGCAGAGACTGGCACTGATATCGCTAATCGACAACTTCCCCCGCCGAAGGGAGTGGCCGTAGTATTCATGCGAGGTCAACGTTAGACGCCGTCCTCGACCGAATCGCGGCTGATCGCCAGCGCGACCCGCTGGCGCCCGTTACGTTCATCGTCCCGTCGCGAGCAGCTGCGTTGCAGTTGCGCAGTACGGCTCGGCCGAGAGCGACCAGCTTCCGCCCGGAGTCTCCTGAGCTAAGATCGTTAGCACCATGATCTACAACGTCATCTCGGCGGACGATCACATCGATCTGCGCTGGCTGCCGAAAGAGCTCTGGACTAAGCGTCTCCCGGCCCGCCTCAGGGATCGTGGACCGCGCGTCGAAGCGACGGACGGCGGCCCGTATTGGGTCTGCGACGGCAAGCGACTCACACCCTGGGGCGCCTACACGGCTGCGCAGGGCAGCGGCGCCATGTGGGCGCTGGAGCTGGCAGGCGTCATGGAAGAGGGTGTGCTCCGACCCACCACCCCGGAGCTCCGCTTGGCGGACATGGACCGCGATGGCGTCGATGCGACGGTCATGTACGGGCCGACGGACCCGTTCGCCATCGACGATCCAGAGCTACGAGCAGCCTGCTATCTCGCCTACAACGACTGGCTGACCGAGTTCTGCGGCGCAGCTCCGGAGCGTCTCATCGGCGTTGCGCAGCTCTCGTGCGAGGACCCCGACGCCGCTGCAACAGAGCTGAAGCGAGTGGCAAAGCTTGGGTTTCGGCATGTAAACGTCCTGGCTGCGAGGGCAACGCCGCCGGTGTACGACGAGGCATGGGAGTCCTTCTGGGCGCTGGCCAAAGACAGCGGGCTGCCGGTTGGCTTTCACCTCGCGGTGGAAGTCAAGCGGACCCGGTCCGGCAACGGCATCGTTGACCGGGCGCTTGCGGGGATCACCGGTGCGACGCAGCTCATGGATCCGATCGCAGGACTGATCCTCACCGGTGTCCTGGACCGCCATCCCGGCCTCAGGGTCGTCATGGCCGAGGCGGGCCTGGCGTGGGTACCGCATATGATGCAGCGCCTCGATACACAGTACGTGAAATCGAAGGAAAAGCGATTGGACCTCGGCTCCGCGGCCGGCCCCAAGCTCCTGCCCAGCGAGTATTTCCGAAACCAGATCTGGATCACCTTCGAGGACGATCCAGCGGGCATACAGATGCTGCCGCTCTTCGACGACGAGCGGATCATGTGGGCGTCAGACTATCCCCACCCCGCCAGCACCTGGCCGAACTCGCAGGCGGTCATCGAGAAGCAGATGTGCGGGTTGCCCGAAGAAACGCGACGCAAGCTTCTCTGCGACAACGCCCGCTCGCTGTACAGGCTTTAACCGCGAGCGCTATGACGGTTCTCACGCCACACAACGGCTCGACACTCGAGAATCCGAACGCTTCACAGATCGCTGAGATGCTCAGCAGCCTTTCCGCCCCGGGCGAGATCGCCGTTCTAGGCAGGGATGAGGATACCTACGTTCAGACGAAGCCCGCCGGCAACGGAAGATACGCCCTCGAATACCAGGACGGCGGCCTGGACAAGCACTACGAGTCCGGAGTCGCGCCGGAGCTTGACCAAGTCATCGCGGCCTTCCAAAACTACCAGCGCGGCGACAAGCTCTGGCGAGAGCAGTTCACGTGGCTCAAACTCAGCCTTTATCCAGCGCCGAACCGCTCGGGCTACGTCCCGAACAGGACGAAAACGCCCGACAACGACGCCATCAACATCGGCTGGCACAAAGGCTGGATGAGCGACGGCAGAGCCTATCACGCCGAGTGCTGGGCGCAGGACCAACTCACGAATCTCACGATCTTCTTCTCGACACGTGGCCTCGAAGACGCAACGAATGAGGCGCTGCGTACGTTGCTCGAGCGAGAGAAGCTCATCACGTACCTCGGCCCGGAGCGACTCGGCTCCGCCAGCAAGTGGGTCGATCCGTCCGGCAACGAGTTGTGGTCGTTCAATATCGTCGTGGGCGATGATGCCGGCACCTATGTCGACACCAGCTCCCCACTATCGACATGTGCGTGGCCGGAGGAGGGCGCTGATGGAAGCGATTGAGCGATACCGAGGCTGCCTCCTGCGCCTGGCCACTTGCGGCGCGGTCGGAACGACACTCGAGTTCAAGAGTCCGGGGACTTTCGTACCCATCAGCGACATGATTGGCGGCGTACCGTTCGGCCTTAAGGCAGGAGAGTGGACCGACGATAAGGGGACTATTTATGTCGCAGCAGCCTGATACTCGCCCGCAGGATCCGACGGTTATCCCGGGACAAAACTCTCAACGCTCGCAGGTCCCAGGCCTGTCAACCGACGAATTCGCACACCTGGTGGAGGCTTGCCATGCCCTCCCTCTGCAGAAGGGAACGTACCTCGAAAAAGACTTCGTCACCAACGTGCTGTTGAGCGTCGTCGACTACCAGATGAGGACTCCCGCCGTCGTCCGTGCGATGGACTACTACAAGGCCCATCGGAAGAGCGAGCTCCGTTCAATCGACGACCTCGCCAGCGTCCTCCAGCGCTTTCCCGACGATAAGGAAGGAAATACGGTGCTCGCCCAGCACCTGTGGGGCTACAACCTCTGGACCCGAGCGCACCAGCTGCGGGGGTTAGTGCAGTACTTCGAAGCCTGGCCTGTTCGCAACCAAGAAGAGTTGATCGAATGGGCCAAGTCCTCAACATTCGATGACTTTGCCGGACAGGTGAAGGGTCTTGGCCGAGCGGTCTACAACTTTCTCGTCATGAGACAGGGAATTGACATCGTGAAGCCCGACGTCCACGTGCTTCGCTTTGTCAGGTCCGACGTCGGACGGCCCGTGCCTGAGACTGTAGCCGTCAATGCGTTGATTGCGATTGCAAAGTTGCTTGACATCAGGGCCTACGAGCTTGACTGGCGCATCTGGGAACACGAGTACTCAGCCAGCGGCGGCAAATTATGACCGGGGAGACCCGGATAATCGGCTTCTTCTACTACGCTCTCGAGGCGACCTTCGCAAGGTGCGACTCTTACGCTTGGTAATTCGGTCCACGAGAATTCATGTTCACACAATGTCAACCATAGACGCCGCCCTCGATCGCATCGCGGCCGGCCGCCAGCGCGATCCCTTGGCGCCGGTGACGGTCATCATCCCTTCGCGACTGGCCGCATTGCAGTTGCGCCGGCGTCTGGCGGAGCGCGGCCCGTTTGCGGGCGTGCGCTTCGAGGTCGTCTCGCGCATCGCTGAGCTCATTGCCGCAGCAGACCTGGCGGGTGAGATGCGCCGGCCGCTGGCGAGGCCGATCGCCGACTACGCGGCCGGGCTCGTCGCACGTGAGTCGCGCGGCCCGCTGGCCAGCGTTGCCGATCTCGCGGGATACGCCCGCGCGCTGCGGCAGACGTTTCGCCGCCTGCGTCGCGCCGGTTTCAGGGAGGCCGGAGGCGTTCCAGCGCTCGGCCCCGACGGCCCGCCGGCCGAGATCGTGCGCCTCTTCGGGCGGTTCCGCGAGCTGACTGCGGAATTTTACGACGAGCAGGACCTGCTGGAGACCGCCGCGGTCCGGCTGCGGGCGCAGCCGGATCGTGTTCTGCCCGAGCTGGGGGATGTCTACGTTGTCCCACCGGCGCGCCAATCCGCGGCCGAGGCCGCATTCCTCGACGCCGTCCGGCAAGTCGTCCGCCCGGGGAGAGTCTACGAGGAGATCGAGGAACCGGCCGGCGCGCCGCAGGAGCGAATGATCCTGGCGCCGGACTCCGCCACCGAAGTCCGCGCCATCGTGCGAGAGGTTATCGCGGCACTTCAGGAGGGCGTTCGTCAGGATGAGATCGCCGTCTTCTGCGGCGGCGACCGAGCCTACCGGGGGCTGCTGGAACAGGCCCTTGAGGCCGCGGGCATTCCGGCCGCCAGCATGCCAGGCACGCCTCTGATCGAGCTGGCTGCCGGCCGTGGCGTGTTGGCCCTGGCGCGGCTTCCGCTCGCCGATTACGGCCGCGCCGCATTCTTCGACTTCCTCAGCCTGGCGCCACTAAACGCGTGGGTTCCGGCTGCCGGCGGCAAGATCCCGTTGCGTGCCAGTCAATGGCAGCGCATCGCCCGCGAGGCGGGCGTGACGCACGGCTGGGGGCGCTGGCAGGAGGCGCTCGACCTGTTCGAGGAAGAGTGCAGAGAGGCCCTTATGCCGGAAAGCGACGTCAGCGCGGCGCGGCGCGGCCTCGCCGAAGACGGCCTCGAGGGCTCCAGGGGCCTGCGCGCCTTCGTCGGCTCACTGCTCGAGCGGCTCGAACCGCTGCGCCGGCGTCAACCGGCAAGGGAATTCATCCGTGCCTTCGTCTCGCTTCTCGATGACTATCTCCGTTCCGGCGCGGAGGGCCTGAGCGAGGTGCGGGCGGAGGTCGAGCAGCTCGGGACGATCGACGAGATCGATGGCGAGTTCGATCTGGAATCTTTCGTGGCGGCCCTGGAAGCGAATCTTGAAGCGGCTAATCTCCGCAAGACGTCGTTCGGTGACGGAGTGCTCGTGGCGGATTATCGCCTGGCGGCAGGTTTGCGCTTTCGCCGCGCATTTATTTGCGGCGCCTACGAGGGCGCTTTCCCGGCCGTCGCGGAGTCGGAGCCGCTGCTGCAAGACGAAGCCTGGTCATCGCTGCGCGCCAGCCATCCCTACGTCGACGACCTGGAGCGGCGCCTGGAGCTGGCGAACGAAGCCTCCGCGCGCCTGCTCGCCATAGCTGATGACTGCGTCCTCACCTGGAGCTGCCCGCTCCAGGCGGCCAACGCCACGCGGGACTACTATCCAGCGCCGCCGATGGTGGCCGCGGCCCGTCGCCGCGACACGGCTATCCAAACAGCCAGCGACCTGCGTCACGCGGCGGCCCGCGAATGGCTCGCGCGCCCGTCCTCGCCGCTCGCGTCGATGCTCACCGGTCCGCCGGTGGACCGCTGGGAGGGTCGCCTGCGCGCAGCGGTTGTGGCTCGTCGCGACGGCCGGCCGCTTGCTCCCGGCGGCCCGCTGGACGCCGCTGTGGCTCTCCTGCGAGCGCGGCGGAGCAGACGATTTGGCGAGTTCGACGGTAACCTGGCGGGGCTGCGTGGCCGGACGGCAGCTTCGTCGGGCGCGAGGTTATCGCCAACATCATTGGAGAAGTACGCCATCTGCGGTTTCAGGTACTTCCTGAGCTCCGTCCTGCGCCTTCGAGGGATCGAGGAGCCTGAGGAGACCGAGACGATCGGCGCGGCCGAGCGTGGAACGCTCGTCCACAAGACGCTGCAGCTATTCTTCACCCAGCAGAAGCAGCGCGGCCGCCCCCAGGCATCTGAGCGTTGGTCGGCCGCTGACCTCGAGTTGCTGCTCGTAATCTTCGAGGAGCAGTTTGAGCGGCTGCGCCGCCAGGGCCGTGCCGGGCTGGATATTTACTCGGACCTCGACTATCGAGCGTTGCGGGCCGACCTCGCTACGTTTTTGGAGCAGGACGGCGACTTCCGCGCCCAAACCGGCGCGATACCGGCGGAGTTCGAGCTGCGCCTCCCACCCACGCCGCTCGACGACGTCATGCTGACGGGGTTCGTGGACCGCATCGACCAGACGCCGAACGGCAGACACGCCTTTGTGATCGACTACAAGACGGGCTCCGCGCGCGATTTTGAAAGGGCAATGGCTACGGACCCCTTCGCCGGGGGGACACGACTGCAACTGCCCGTCTACGTGTTGGCGGCCACAGGCGCCGAACACGTCCAGGCGCTCTACTGGTTCATCAGCCGCCGCGGCGAATTCAAGCAGGTGACCTACGAGGAGACGCCGGACAACCGCCGGCGTTTTGAGGAGACGGTGCGAGCCATCCTCCAGGGTCTGCAGGCGGGCTCGTTCCCTGCCGTGGCCGGCGATCAGGACGACTTCCGCGGCGGCTTCACGAACTGCCGCTATTGCGAATTCGACCGTCTCTGTGCGCGGCGGCGGCTCGACGAGCTGCAGGACAAGTGGGACGACCCGGCGCTGGCGCCGTGGCGCGGGGTTGCCGCGACCGCGCGAGGCGAGGTGCCGTCGTGAACCCCCGTCTCGACCTGCACCGTGCCGTGGACGAGGAGACCAGGCGATTGATCTGCGAGCGGCTGGACGAGACGCAGTTCGTCGAGGCAAGCGCCGGCACCGGCAAGACGCGGGCGCTGGTCGACCGCTACGTCGCACTGGTGCTATCGGGCCTGCGCGTCGATCAACTGGTGGCGATCACGTTCACCGACAAGGCCGCCGCCGAGCTGCGTGATCGAATCCGAGCTGAGCTGGAGCGGCGACAGACGGCGGACGAAGGCGGCCGCGGCCTTCTGCCGCAGGCATTGATCAGTCTGGACCGAGCGCAGATCTCGACTATTCATGCCTTTGCGATGAGCGTGCTGCGCTCGTTCGCCGCGGAGCACGGGATCGATCCAACCTTCCAGGTGCAGGATGAGGTCGCCGCGGAACGCCGCTTCGAGGAGCGCTGGCGGACCTTTCTAGAGGACGCCGGGCGGGATCCGGACGCTCGGGAAGCAGTGAACCGCGTACTCGCCCTCGGCCTCTGGACACGAGATTTGCAAACCCTTGCTTACGAACTGTGGACGCACGGCGCGCTTGTCGAGATGCTACAGAGCTCACCGCTGCAAGCCGAGCCGGCCCAGGTGCCTCATCTGCCTGAGCTACGGGCCGGCCTGCTGGAGCTCAACCCATCGAGCGTTCCAGGAGGCGATCGACTGCGCGTGAGCATCGAAACGATACTGGGAGTCCTGGACGAGTTGCTCGCGGTCCCCGAGCAGGACCGCGAGGCGCTGATGTCCGCCCTCGCGCCGGGCCTCAAGGCGGGCAAGGTCGGCCAGGCAGGGAACTGGGGAGGTCGAGATGGTATCGAGCACGCTCGCGAGATGGCAGGCGAGGTCTGCGCAACCCTACAGGAGTCCATCGCCGCGCTGCGGTCGGACGCCCTGGCCCAGCTCCTACCCGTCTTGATCCGCTTCGTTGTTGAAGAGTCAAAGAAACGGCTGCGTGACGGAGAGCTGGTCTTCGACGACTTGATCCTCCAGCTGCGCAATCTGCTGCGCGACGATCTGGACGCCCGACGGCGGATGCGGGGTCGCTTCCGAGTGCTCATGATCGACGAGTTTCAGGACACGGACCCACTGCAGGTTGATATCGCGCTCGACTTTGCGCGAGACCCTGAGACAGGAGCAATCGATCCGGGCCGCCTATTCTTGGTCGGCGATCCCAAGCAGTCGATCTACCGCTTCCGCCGCGCTGACATGGCGGTGTATGCAGTGACCCGCGCGCTGATTGAGAAACACGGCGGGCGCCTGTGTGAGCTTGCCCTCAACCGGCGTTCGCGCTCGCTGATTCTGAGCTTCGTGAACCAGATCTTCGAGTCAATCATCGGCAGCGGCGAATCGCCCTCATTGCAGCCTGGGTACCGTCCGGTCCACCCCGAACGCGCAGACGCATGCTCCGGTCCAGACGTCGCGTCGATCGGCGGGGCAATGAGCGGATCAGCAGGAGAGGCCAGGCGCTACGAGGCTCAGCAGATCGCGGCCTACTGCCGAGCAGCCTTGGATGCGGGGTGGCAGGTCTGGGACCGTGAGACCGGGGTTGCCAGGCCTGCGCACTATCGTGACATCGCCATCCTCGTGCCGACACGCGCCATCCTGCAGCCGCTGGAGCGATCGTTGGCGGATGCCGGCGTGCCCTATCGCGTGGAAGGCGGAAGCCTGATCTACGCGACTCAGGACGTTCGCGACCTCATCAACTGCCTTACAGCGCTCGATGACTCCACCGACGACATCGCGGTCGTGGCGGCGCTGCGCAGCCCTGCCTTTGCCTGCTCGGACGTCGAGCTGGCCGAGTACCGGCTCGGCGGCGGCAGTTTCAACTACCTCTGGCCGGAGCTGGAGGGGCGGAATGGGCGAGTGGCTGCCGCGCTACTCGATCTGCGGTCCTTCCATCTGACTCGGCACGACGGGAGCATCGCCAAGCTGGCTCAGCGCTTTGTCGCTGAGCACCACCTGGTCGAAGCCGGCCTGTACGACCTCGCCAACCGAAACGCCTTTCGGCGGACGCGCTTTGTCGTCGAGCAGGCGCGTGGCTTCGAGGCGGAGAGGCCCGAGAGCCTTCGCGCCTTTATTGAGTGGCTGGAGCGGCGTGCCGGAGACGCCATCCTCGACCACGAGGGTGCGGGTCTGGACGACGACGAGGACGCGGTGCGGGTGCTGACGATCCATGCAGCCAAGGGCCTGGAATTCCCAATCGTCTTCCTGGCGGGACTGGGCGTTGCGCCGAGCCCGGCCCGCGCAGTTCTGGGTCTCGACCGCACGAACGACGCGATCGCGATCTCGATCGGGTCGAAGAATCGCCAGGCCAATTTTCGGCTGGGACCGGTCGATACAGTCAACGCTCACGAGTCCGAGCACCAGCGTGCAGAGCGCGACCGATTGCTCTACGTTGCCGCAACGCGGGCGAGGGACCACCTGCTGATCTCGCTCTACCATCACGCGAACGCGCGCGACTCCGCCGCCCAGCGCCTCATCCAAGCCGGTGCGCTGGAGGCCACGGTCCGGCTGCCGGAGCTGGAGATCGTGGTAGACCGGCGGTCCGGCCCGTTTGATGGCCTTGCGATCGATCCGATCGGTGTGGCCGATGAAGCATTCGATGTCGAACGTGCGATTCTCGTTGAGGCCACCAAGCAGCCGTTGAGGACCAGCGCCACGGCGCTCCGGCAGCTTGGAGGCGACGCAGAGGATGAGCGTGAGGACGAGAGCGAGCCGTGGGCCCGAGGTCGCGCTGGGACTCATCGCGGGCGTGCAGTCCACGCCGCTCTCCAGGTGCTCCCCTGGGATGCCGACGAAGCGACCGTCGATGCGCTGGCCCGAGCTCAAGCTGTGGCCGAGGCCATTCCCGGCGAGTCTGCACGAGTCGCGGAGTTGCTGCGCAGCGCTCTGGCAACGCACGCAGCTCGTCGCGCGCGCGTTGCCCGGCGCTCGCAGCGAGAGGTGCCATTCGCATTGATCGAGCAGGGGGTCACCCTCGAGGGCTTTGTCGACCTCGTCCTGGAGACTGAAGATGGTCTGGAGGTCCTTGACTGGAAAACTGATGCATTGGCGCAGGAGGAGGTACCCTCGCGTCTTGCCAGTTACCAACTTCAGGCCGGGCTCTACGTTCTCGGCATAGAGTCGGCAACAGGGCGCCCGGTCAGGCGCGTCACGTACGTCTTTTTGGCACCGGGTGTCGAGATCTCTCCTGGTGAACCAACGGCTCTCGCGAACTCGGCGAGAGAGCGACTACGCATCGCGGTCAATGATGGCTGATCTTGCGTACACGCTTTGGGATTCCTCGGTTGTAAGGAAGCATGCTCCCGTGTTGCGGCTGCCCGGCGGACCACCCTACGATCGAAGGGTCCGTGAGCCGCCGGCTCGCCCACGCCGGCGCGACGGACGGGAGTATGCATGGCCTCCTTCGTCGTCTGGTGGGCGGCGGCCGATCTCCTGGCCTTCGCGGCGTTCCCCCTCGCCTTTCGCCTGCTTCGGTCCCTGCCCGATCGCGGCTACACGGCAGCGAAGCCGCTGGGGCTTCTCATTCCGGCGTTCATCTTCTGGTTCGCCGGCGCCCTTGGCCTCACGGGCAATGACCGCGGATCGGTCCTGCTCATCGCCGCGGCCGTCCTGCTGCTGGGACTGCTGCTCGCGGCGCTGCAAGGTCAGGCTCTGGTCGCGTTCGTCGAGGCGAATCTCCGCTACCTGCTGACCGTCGAGGCGCTGTTTCTCGCCGTCTTCGCCTGGTTCGCGCTCATTCGCGCCTACATGCCGGAGATCGCCGCCACCGAGAAG
>Ga0193751_1001586_pt1 | contig 14423 bp, 14 predicted proteins | sample L1c2metaG_FD_143050 | JGI IMG/M metagenome (GOLD analysis project Ga0193751, IMG submission 143050) | Soil microbial communities from a riparian zone of the East river system, Colorado, United States - L1c2 | ecosystem: Environmental > Terrestrial > Soil > Riparian zone | place: USA: East River... | reverse complement strand
CGTACACGCGCCGACTCGGACCGATTTTCATTCCTATGGGTGGGCCGCAAGGCCCATGCGAAACTCGGGAGGAATCTCTTGAAATTCATAGCCGGACTCTGTGTAGCGGCCCGCTATTCGTGATTCTCACTGCCTAAAATCAATGCTGAAGCCAAGATGATGGCTTCGCGAGCTAGCAGCCCGTGTCTAAAGTCGCTTTAATAGCCCGCGTCGAAGCGGGCGCATTTGTGGTACAACCCTCTCGTGCCAAATCACAAGCCCGACCTGGTGCGCGCCATTGGACGCTGGAGCCTGGCCGCGCTGATGGTGAACATCGTCATCGCTGGTGGCATCTTCGGGCTGCCCTCGGCCGTCGCCGGAATCCTGGGCGATCAAAGCCCCATCGCCTACCTGATCGCTGCCGCCGGAATCGGCATAATCGCCGCCTGTGTTGCCGAGGTTGCTTCGCGCTTTCAGCAGGCCGGTGGGCCGTACCTGTATGCGAAAACCGCATTCGGACGTTTTCTGGGCCTGCAGACAGGGTGGTTTCTGTTGCTGACGCGCATTAGTGCCGCTGCTGCAGTCGCCAACGTTTTCATTGATTACCTGTCGGGGTTCTGGCCGCAAGCCAGGGGACCGGCCACCCGTTTTGTGATTCTCACGATTCTGATCGGCGGGCTCGCGGCCGCAAACGTCCGCGGTGTAAGGATAGGAACGCGGGTCAGCGACTTTTTCACCATCGCCAAGCTGCTGCCCTTGGTGATTTTCGTGGTTGGCGGACTTCTTTTTATTTACGTTCATGGCAGCCCCGTCCCGCCGGTGGCTGAATCTCACCCAGCAGGCGCCTGGATGAATGCAGTGTTGCTGCTCATATTTGCTTACGGCGGTTTCGAGGCGGCGCTGATTCCGGCCGGAGAAGTCAAGAACCCGGCCCGTGACGCTCCTGTGGCACTAATGGCCGCCTTGGTCATCGTCACAACCGTATATTCCCTCGTGCAGGTTGTGGTGGTACACATGCTTGCCAACTCTGCCCAGACGAGCCGTCCTCTGTCGGCAGCAGCGCACGTTTTCGGCGGTAGCAGCATGGCCACGATCATCTCCCTGGGTGCGTTGGTCTCGACCTTTGGCGCTCTCACCGCCACCATGATTGCGACCCCGCGAATAACATTTGCCTTTGCCGAACAGGGCGACTTTCCCCGCTGGTTTGCCGCTATCCACCGCCGCTACCAAACACCTTACATCTCGATTGTTGCCTTTGCCGTTCTGTTTTGGGCGCTCGCATTGATGGGGACTTTCCGCTGGAACACCGCGCTTTCCGCCAGCTCCCGCCTTTTCGTTTACGGAATGACTTGTGCCGCTCTGCCCATCCTGCGCAAGAAGTTCCCCGGCAAGGAAGGCTTCCACCTGCGCGGAGGTCTTGCCTTCGCCGCACTGGGCGTTGCGTTTGCACTGGTGTTGCTTAGCCGCATGGGTTTATCTGAACTCGTCGCTTTTGCAATTACCGCAGTCATTTCGTTTCTGAATTGGCTTGCCATTCGTGGGAATACGCCCTCGCCGAATTCCTGATTGCTTGGTCTCCCATATCGTGGATGCTAAGCAAGTAACGATGAAAGTCGGGCTCATCATTTCGTGGACTCTGGTTCAACATTGCTCCGGATATTCGCAAACAAAAGAATCTTCCCCGTTAAGTGGGGCAACTCCCGCATGGTCGGCTAACCGGAAGCTCCTCAGAAACTTCTCTTATGCGGCGGCGGTGAGAGTAACCACGAGGCCGAGGTCCTTGGCTTTTTTCTGAATGCTGCGGATTTCGTGCTCTCGATATTTTTCTTCGTAGTACTTCATCCCCTTGTCGACGTATTGTTCTCCGTAACGCAGCATGCGGTAGACGAGCCGGGCTAGCATGTGGGCCATGGCCGTGATGGCTTTCGGGGCACCCAGACGTGCTCGCAATCGGCGGAACTTAGCCCCCAGGTAGGTCTTACTGCGCCACAGACTGGTGGCGGCCATGCGGAAGGCGGTGGCCGCACGGTTCTCGACATGCCGGGTGCCTCGGCGGAGCACCTTGCCCCCGGTAATCTGATTGTCCGGACACAAACCCAGGAAGGACGCAAAGTGGGCCTCGCTGGGAAACCGGCTCATATCGACACCCACCTCGGCGATGATGGTTTGTGCGTTCATGATATTGATGCCATCGATTTGAGTCAGGTCCGTGCCGCTGATGCGGTATAACTCCCCGCGCAGATCAAAACTGGTTGGGGCATTGCTGCCGGCTCGCTTGTTGGCCTTCGCCGCAGGTGGTTGAGTGCCCGCTTCCACCTTGTCCTCGAGGGTTTGCAAATGGGCCGCCAGGGCGGTGTCACATTCTGCGATCTGCTGCTGATAGGTCTGATACAGATTGAGCTCTTGCTGCAAAATGAAGAGCAACTCCTTGCGCCAGTTGCCTTCTAGGCTGCGGGCAATGTCCTCCCGACTTGCCTGAATACGAAAATTGGCGAGATCGGCCAGCTTATATCGGTCTCGTTCTCCTGCCAGAATCGCTTGGATGATGGCCAGGCCCGTCAGGCCGCTGATGTCACTGATCACATTGGCCAACTGCACGTTCATCTCGGTGAGAACCTTCTGCATCCTCTGAATGCAGGTGCTCGCCGATGCCACGTGTTCGGCCCGTTGCCGCCAATAGGCGCGCAGGACGCAGATCTCCTCCGGTGGACGGAAGGAGTTGTTCAGCAGACCAAAGGTGTGCAATTGCAGTAGCCACTGACATTCCTGTACGTCGGTCTTACGCCCAGGCAGGTTCTTGGTATGCCGTGCGTTCACCAGAAACACCTGCAGTCCCTCCTCCGTCAGGATCTCGTAGACCGGTAACCAATACACTCCGGTGGACTGCATTGCCACGGTATCGATGCCACAGCTTTTTAGCCACGCTGCCATCTGCTGCAAGGCCTCCGTGAAGCAGGCAAACTGCCGCACTGGCTCCGCATCTCGATCCGGGGGCACCGCCACGTAATGCGACGCATTGCCGATATCAATCCCTGCCGCGTTGGGATGCACCACCTCCAGATTCACCTTCCAATCCTGTTGCTCATTCCCGGCTTTCTTCTTGCGCTTCCCGTTCATCGCCTCGTTCTCCTGGTTGATTTGGCAGCATCCGGCCCGGTTGCGATTGGTTTGTAATTCTCCTCAACGGGGTCGAGCCGACCCTACATCGGCACAGCTTCGCCACCATGCGAGCGATCGCCTAAACCGGAACCACGCTATCCATCGGGCATTGAAGCACCATTTTGTCCACGGTCCTGTTTGCCGAATGCTGCGTCTCGCAGCATGCCAGAATACTCGTGCTCAGCGCCAGTTTCTCCCTTGAGCGACGACCCGGACAGGGGCGTCAGGCGCTATCCAGAAACGCTAGTGCTGTATCGGATGCGTCCCATTGCAAGAAGGCAGGTAGGTTCGGGGACGTCGTGCGGGGCGCGTCCGATACAGCTGTTTGAAGGAAGCCGCCCGTGGGGAGGCAATTATGCAAATTGAATGGTGTTGGGGTGATGAGAAAGGCTTCGGGAAGAGGGAGAGGAGTTAAGAACAGGCAGGAGAGGATTGGTGTGTTGGTAGTTTGCGTGGGGTTGGGGCAAGAGTTTGAGGCGAGGTTTGAAATGGGGAGCTGGTTTGGGGGCAAGAAGGGCGCACGACGGCGGCAGGTGGTGAGAGGCACCGGGTAAGGGAGATCGGAATGGTCGTATCATGCGGCGACTCCGGCGAGAGAGGGCGGAGAACGGAGTTGGATCTGGGCAGCCGTAAGTCTCTCGATGACCACCATGCGGCCGCCACATTGGGGACAGAGCCAAAGTGGGCTGGGTTCCTGGGTAGGGGAGGCTTCTGGTTCGGTCTGTGATGGCGGTGCGGCTCCGAGTAGTTGAAGGCAAAGGGGCAGGAAAGTGGCGCGCCGACGGTTGGCGAGGAAGCCAAAGTGGCGAATGCGGACAAAGCCTTTGGGAAGCACATGCAACAGGAAGCGCTGCAAGAACTCATCCAGGGATAGGGTCATCAACTTCTGTTCATTGTTGTGAGCGGAGTCGCGCCATTGAAAGGTAACTTCGTCGTCGACGAAAGCAACGAGTCGATGGTTGGAGATGGCGACGCGATGGGTGTAGTGGCCTAAATAGCGCACCGCATGCTCTGCATCTCCGAAGGGGCGTTTGGAGTAGACGTGCCAGTGGTGTCGGTATAGGGTTCGCAACCAGGCGGAGAAGGCTTTGGGGTGAGCGAGGGGCTTCAGATTGCCATGGAAACCAAGTTTGCCCTGACGGAAGTTGCGTTTCAGAGCGTTGACAAACTTACGGCGAAAAACCTTTCGGAGCACGGGGATGGGAAGAAAGAAGCGAGAGCGCGATGAAACCCAAACCGAGTGATCGGGCGATAATCCGCCGGCGGGCACCACACAATGGGCATGCGGGTGATGTTCGAGTTTCTGATTCCAGGTGTGGAGCACACTAAAGAAGCCGATCTCGGCGCCGAGATGTTGGGGATCGCGAGCGACTTGGAGGAGGGTTTCGGCACTGGTCTGCAGCAACAGATGGTAGAGGATTTTCTTGTTCTGCAAGGCGAGCGGCGCCAGCTCATGGGGTAGGGTGAAGACAACATGGACGTAGCGCGTGGGGAGAAGTTCCTTACGACGCGCTTGGAGCCAACGGTCGCGGGCGTTGGTCTGACACTTTGGGCAGTGCCGGTCCCGGCAGCTGTTGTAGGAGATGGCCGGACGGTACCCACAGTCGGTGCACTCATCGAGATGCCCGCCCAAGGCGGCGGTGCGACAGCGCGCGATGGCCCGCAACACTTTGAGGTGTTGCCAGGTGATCCATTTACGGCTGCGTTCGATGAAAGCGCGTCCCGCGGCGCGAACCAGATCGGCCACCTCGAGTGGTGGCCGGTTCATCTAATCGCTCTGCGGTACCTTGTCTTTCAGCTTGAGCGAGTCCAGAGGACTCGCGGTTGCGTTGAGGTGCCGTTGTGAGAGGTGGAGATAGATCGTGGTTTCTTTCAGATCGTGATGTCCCAGGAGCAGCTGAATGGTGCGTAGGTCAGCACCGTTTTCCAGTAAGTGAGTAGCAAAACAGTGGCGCAGGGTGTGGGGATGAACCCGGTGCTGAAGGCCCGCCCGCTGGGCAGCACGTTGGCAGGCATACCACACGGCTCGGGGAGTGATGGGACGATTGGAGGTGTGCCGGGATCCGCCTGGGAATAACCATTCCGTGGGTTTGCGCTTCAGCCCACGCCAGTAGTCGCGTAAGGCTTTCAGCAACGTGGGACTGAGCATGACATCGCGGTCCTGACGACCCTTCCCGCCGCGGATGTGGATGACCATGCGTCGACTGTCGATATCGGGGATTTGTAAGCGAGTCAACTCGGACCGCCTTACCCCGGTGGCATAGACCGTCATTAATACCATGCGATGAAACTGGGTCTGAGACGAATCGATGAGGTGGGCAACTTCTTCTGGGCTCAAGATGCTGGGCAGGTGTCGCGTTTTCTTCGGATACGGTGTATCGGCCACGCTCCAGGGTTTCTTAATCGTCTGAGTGTAGAAGAACCGCAGAGCCGCCAGTCGTTGCCTCACGGTGGACGCGGCTAGCTTTTTCTCGCGAAACAGATACGCTTGGTACTTGCGGATGTGCTCAGGAGCGAGCTGATCAGGAGGGCGCCGAAAGTAACGCGCGAAATCCTCGACCGTCTGAATGTAGCAGTTTATGGTAGTCTGAGCGTAATTACGACGCTCGAGTTCTTCGAGCATCATTTTGCGAAGGTGGGTCATAGGTTAGCTCCTTATGACCCAACTTTATCCTCCCGCCACTGCTGCCGACACCATACACGCGAAAGCGTCTGCCGCGAAGCGGCTTCGTTCAAACGGGCTTCTGGGAAGCTGGCAGAACAACGGATCGAGGTTACTCGGATCTGTGACGGGCAAACCGCCGACAAGGCTCCCTCCTGGCGCCCTCGGCTACAAATCAGAACAACTACCACCTCTGTAAAAAAGCCGCGGAGCACTAATACTCCTGCCTTTCGAACCAACCGTCGCGCGTATATAGTCAATGTGTAAGCTTTTGATTTCGGAAAGGTTACGGCTGGGTCGGACACCGCAAAAACACGCCAATGACACCGCAATCACACGGCAATGTTTTCCCAGAGAGTACCTGTCTTTTGCACTACCTGCCCGTGAGTCAGGACAGAAGCGAGCGTCATGGAGACGGGAGACCCGTTCCTCCTCACCGGTAGTGTCAATGTTAGCTGAAGAAAATCCTTGAGCAGACCAATGTGAACCGCGCGCCGACACTCCGACAGCTTGTCAGCAACGAACCATAGGAGATCGTAGTTCGGCATCAGGTACAGAAAGTGCGCGATCGAAGTCTCCTGTTCAATCCGCTGCCGGACGCTCAAGTATTGGCGTGCTGCTTTGGGTGTTCGCTCGTACTCCAGCGCGAACCTGCAATCTTGTCCCGCAAGACGGACCACCACAACCGCGTCGTAATACTTCCAATACCCGGCGGTGGTCAGGTCATTTCGAGACCGGATTTCCGTCTCTGGTGTCCAGTAAACCAGGGTGCCGGTACGCTTCAGTGCCAGATGAATTTCGTTCAAATCCAGAGAGTGGCGAAGACGGCCCTGCCCGTTACCAGACTTTAGATGCTCGATTGGCCGTGCATAGCATTCCCCTTTGCCGGCCAACTCCGACACGCCCGCTTCTGAGACTGAGTAGACAGCTTCGCGGTTGATGAACGGCAGTTCGTGCCGGATGAGCAGGCCGTGCTTGACCAACCGGAGTACACGGTTGCTGAAAGCGTTGCGCGATGACGCGTAGTGATCCATTCTCAGGAACTCGAACAGTTGCTGATGGGTGATGAAACCCGAGTGCAGCGCGTGGCGCAGGAGTGGATGATCTCGTGTTGTGCTGAGCGCGATTGACCCTTTCCAGTACCGCACGGTCTGACTCCATCACTCACTGCAGCTAAGCACAAGTCGCGCCATCCAAGGTCGCCGCTCTGAAGGTTCGAGCACGAACCGACCAAGCTGACCTCTAATCCAGCTGTACACCGGCATCAGCAGCATGGCTTCCTGCTGTTGAGCACACTCGCTGAAGGAAAGAAGCCACGTGTCTGGCGACCTCCCGCCGGCGGTCCCCAACACCAATGCTCCTGTCAGCTCCGGCCGTACGACCACAAAGAAGCAGTCGGGGCGTTCACCGGCCGTCAACATGCGCTTGAAAAGCAGTTTGTTGTATCCCATCCACACGGAGGGTTCCGCGCATTCGAATACGCGATTGATCATCCGAGAGGGAAAGTTTGGATTGAACCCGCCAACCGCGTCGAACCGTGCATAGCCACAAATCTGGGGCCGTTGGCGCACCTTGTCTTCTACGACAACGCCCGTGGTGTTGTAGTAGACCGCCCGAGCAAAACGGTGAGCATCGTCCGTGACCTTTCCGAACCGATACCGCCACACCCTGCCGAAGCCTGTAACCGCGACCAGCATATTCTCTAAGCGCCTTTCAGTCTCTGGTTGTGGTTCCGTTCCGCGTACAACTGCTCTTGCAGGTTGTTGATGTGGGTGACCAACTTGGGATCCGCTATGCGCAGATCCGCTGGTTGGTTACCGCGGCCTGTTGTGCCAGGTTTGTTTGCCAGGGCCTCCAGCCGAACCGACATCTCCGCCAATATCTCTGACTTCTTCTGCAGGTCTTCCCGTGCGATGTCCCTCTCTCTTGTCGCCGTGTCTCGCTCACCCGCAACCCGCAGCAATTCGCTTCTTAACTGTTCGATCTCGGTGTCGGCACCTGATATTGCTGCGCCGTGCTCAGCAGCCTCGATGGCACGGTTGCAGCGTTCGATGTGAGTGTTGTATCGCTCGATTGCCTCCTGGGCGACCCGTCGCGAGTAAGCGTCCTGGTTGTAGATGTCCGCCATCATCTCGGCAGTGATCCACATCTCCCGCCGGTGGTCGATCCGCAGTTTCGTGCAAACCGATGCCATCAGCAGTAACGCAGCGGTTGTGCACAGGCCGTACAAGAAGTACGGGTTCTTGACTCGGGACTCGATGAATGCCCGGCGCTGTTGTTCGATCCAACTGCCGTAGTCGAGGTTGTCGGGATTGAATTGCTTCAACATGAACTCGTACCACGTCCCTTGTCGTTGGTATGGAGCGGGCGCGGCCTGTGTTTGCGGCTTCGCCTGCGAAGAGGTGCCTGGTTTCACCGTCGGGTGCGGGGTTGCCGTGCAAACGGCAACCAACCCAAGCAACAAAACGAGGGTTGTTAGCCTCCCGCTCACAACCAACCTCCCGAGTTGCGGCGACCCGCCCGCCCGACTGCCGCCAATTCCGGCGTCTTGAATCTCAAGTTTGCTCCGCTTGACTCTTCGCGGGACTGGCGCAATGTTGGATAGAGCTGCGGTGTGAACCTCGGCACCGTGACGTCCTCTGGCGCCCTCACGTGCAGCAAGCTGTGTAGGGTGCCCCGTGCATCGTCGGTCATGAGGATTTCCATCTGTGCCTTGGGAAGATTCTTGATGTGCTCATCCAGGGCCCGAGTCTGCGTGTCCTCATGTTCGACTGCCCCGCCTGTCTGCTGGTACTTCTCGTAGCCAAACAATCTCCACCGTTGCATCGAAACGCTGCGTCGAGTGACCCTGTGCTCGGCCGAAGCACGCAGGAAATAGCGCGCAGTTTCCTCGTCTCGTGTCCGCAAGGTCATCGTGGTGTTCGGCGCCGATGCCACATCCTCCTTGAACCCTCTGTCGACTTGCATGAGTTGCGGCAGACTTTGCATGGAGAACAGAAACGCCGTGTTCGTCCCACGCGCAGTCTGCAGGATTTGAGCAAAGTTGCGATATCCGAACGGCGCAAACTCATCCAGCACCACGCTGAACATCGGCCGGTTGGTGCGCAGTCTTTGCTCCTCGCTTTCGTACCTCTTCCCGATGACCAGTTGCAGGTTTTGCAGGAGCATCTTCCCCAGTGACTTCATGGGCTCGGGGTTCTTGTTGATGTTCAAGGAGACAACCAGGATGAGTTCCTGATCGATCACATCGTCGAGCGACAGCAACCTCTCGTAAGGGCCGGTCAAAACGCTGAGCTGATCGTCGAGAAAAGTCATGCATTCGTTGAGTAGTCCCTGGATCTTCTGCACACGCTCCCGATCTGTGAGTGAGGTGTAGAGGTTCCTCACTGACATCTCGAAGTTGAGGCGGCGCTGCGTGGGAAGCGACGAGTCCAGGGCAATGCGCTTGCGTGATTTCTCGACTTGCTCCTTCATGACTCGTTCATCCATCGCCATGACGAGCACGTCGTAGAAGTTGAATTTGAAACCGGTGTAGAAGAGCACGCGTACGATGTCCGCCAGGTAGTTCAACTGGTGCTTGGCAAAGAACTCCTTACGCAAATTGAATGACCCAAAGATCATGCTGACTATCGGCATGTACTCGTCATCGGCGCACTGGAACGGGTTGTAGCGAACGGAGAGATGCGGGCGCGCGGGGTTCAGCAGTCTCAACTGATGCAGCCGGCCGGCCCGGTGCACGTGCGGCAGCAGGTCGTGGAAGAACTCAAGGTCCCCTTTTCCATCGAAGATGACCATCGGCAGCCGGTGCGGCTCATCCGGCGGACCAACAACGCGTGCGAGGTCCTGCGAGATGATGTTCCGCAATAGCGTTGTCTTGCCAGTGCCGGTCATGCCCAGCACGATCGCTTGCATGACGCGCACGCGGTCGGGCCAGTACCAAGACTGACAACTGCATTCTGTTGCCAGGCCTCCTTGACGATTCGTTCGTCACTTTTCCGGGATATGACGATGGGAGAATGGGGCCATTCCTTTTCCCGCCGGGAACGTCGCGTAACCCACAGAATCGTCGTTCCGACGATGGCAAGGGCGACAATAATAAGGTAGGTAGCCAGTTCTGCCAGTTGGCGGCTCGTCAGGTAGTACCGCTCTCGCACGACGTACCATGTAAACCAGCACGCCGACATGAGAACTAGTGCCACTACGATCTCAGCGCTTTCCAGCAGAGGGGGATGGTGGTGGCGGTCGGCGTAGGAATCCCGCATCATGACGCAGCCGCCGCGCGCCCAAGGAAGAGCGCAAGTCCTTGCATTGCGACCAGGGCCATCGCCCAACGCCACAAACGCAGGAACGCCCGCCGATTTTGCAGGAACTCGTTGTCCGTCCAGCGCCTCGGCGGAATGAACATGGCAGTTATACGGTAGATGAGGACGAGCAACGCCCCCAGCAACCAGCCCTGCGGCAAGGCAAAGCCGGTCCACTCGCCCACGAAGTTGAGCGAGCCCTCAGTTGTGGCGTGCACGCGTGCGTGTCCGGAGATCCAGTACACACATGCGCCTTCCAGCGTGACGGCCAGAATCATGGCAAAGAAGAAAGCGAAAGCTTCAAGTCTCCGCAGCACGGCTCAATCTCCTGCCTATGCTTTAGTTCCAAAAGTTGAAATAGACAACGGCGCCGACAGCCGCCAACGAGACGATCGAGGAGAGCACGAACCATCGCTGTGGTCTCCGGACCGAATTCGCATCGAAAGGGCTTAGCGGCTCCAGCAGGTGATGCGCTACGGTCCTGCGCAACCCGAGGTCGGGCCGTTTCTGGAGGTCATCCCGGAGCATCACATAAACCTCCTTGGCTGTAATCTGCTCCGCCATGGCCTAACGCACCAGGAAAGCTGCGATCCGCTCTCGGTCGTCGTCCGCAAATTGAAAACGCAACACTGTTGGCTCCGTGCTCGCCGGCAGGCGCACTGCCACGACACCCACGGATTCCTGTCCCGGTGCAAGATGAGAGGACTGCACGTGCCCTTCGAGAACTGGGACTGGAGTCTCTTGCTTGATCGTCAATCGTGCGGCTTCCTGGTCCCCCAATTGCGAGTCCACCAGGCTGTAGAGGGATTGCGGGTAGCGCGCTCCGGTTAACGCATACACCTGGGGGGTGGTAACGTCGTAGGCGTGAGTGCCCCGGTTGCGGACCGCGTACCGGACCAACACGCGGCCGTCCCGCTCGTAAAGATCGCGGATGACAATTTCTACCCGCTTCTTGGTGGGCTTGGCTGATTCCAGCCTTACAGGTTTTCCCGCCAGCAACACTTCCGACGGCGAGGGTTGTGGCGGCGTAACGCTGGCAGGTTTTGGCTGTGTGACGGGGACGGGGATCTGATCAACGGCAAAGTCCATTGAGGTCACGGCCCCAGCCGGCTCCAGCTCATAGTTCAGCCGTTGGGATGTCGTCCAGATGAATAGATTTGTGGAAGCATCGGCCTCGGTTGGCTGAACAAAGACCTTGTTCTCCCGCCACTCCACCTTGAAGGATTGACTGCCCGTCGCGACTTGAATGACGGGCTCGCGAAGCTCGATCACAGTCAGGTGATTGAGAGCGGTCTTGAGGTGAACGATTTGACTGCCGTCATTCGTTTCACGCTCAATCTTTTGTCCGAGTACCGGTATCGTTGCCGGGACCAGCGCCGTAATAATAAGGATGGTCCAGAGCCGTTTCATAGAGTGCTCCTCCTAATGGTTGTGGCCCAGGAGGTTTCGAGGCGAACCTCCTGGACCGTTGCGTTAGTCAGCTGATCCCGGCAGAGCGACTCTCCCCCTCGGGACTTCGGGGTGCCGTTGGGTTCCGGGAAATGTGACAATCCCGTCCTGTACCTCGCTCCGGCCGGGCTGAATGGGAAACGGACGAACTCGCTCAATAACAATGGGCGAGCCCTGTGCGTCCCGTTCACGGAAGACGTCACCTTTCCTGGTCACTTGGGCCAGGAAGATCAGACGTTCGTGGACTTGACCATCGCCGTTGTTGAAGTGGCTAACCAGGAAGATTCGCCCTTCGCGGTCGATTTCCACTTCGCCGTCGCGGAGACTGGGAATCTCCACGGTGACGCGACGGCCTCCAGTTCGTGCCGCTATTTGGTCTACGACTTCTTGCGGGAACGCGTAGAACACAATCGATCCCGTTCCGGGGACAAACTCGTGTTCCGGGTCTGGCCGTCTGTCTCGACACACGATTGCGTGCAAGGCAGACAGATAGGCCAACCGCGTTCCATTCTTGCCTTGGGCCCAGATTCGTACTTGGTCAATCAAGGCCCTCAGCTCTTCTTTTGAGCGTTGCTCATAAGCCAAGTAGGCGGCAGAAGCCTGGTTGCGCCGGAACAACAGTTCTTTCCGAGCCTCGGCATCATCCTTCTTTGCCTCGACTGCGGCATTCGCTTTTTCCAGTTCGTTCCAGAGTTCCCTCCGCCGGCTCAGGATCTGAGTCACCACGTTGGCGTAATACTTGTTTATCGTGGAGCACTCCGCGAAGATTTCGGGAGTGAACTCTCCACCTCCAATGAGCCCGCGGAAGTCGCTAAGAGGCGCTACCGCGGCGTCTGAGAAATACCGGCCAAGCTCTTTGCGCAGAAAGTTGTACAACTTTCCGATCTTGTCGCGTTCTGTGACGGGCAGATGCTCGTCCATGTCCGCGATGCGCTGCTTCTGCTTGAGCTTCAGCCAGGGTGCTTTGCTTACCTCATTTCGGATGTTGCGAATGACATCCTGGTCGGGTTGGGTGCCATGCTTCAGCTGATCGAGCGCGTTCTGAAGTTGGTCCACCAGTTGCCGCGCCAGGTCGTTTCTTCCGTTTGCCAGGCACGATGTCTTGAGGTCGGTAATGGATCCGATCTGATTCCCTCGCGCCTGCATCGCAACCTGTGGCAGGTTCCACCAGGGACTCGGCGGCTTCGGAGCCTTGTTCTTCTGGGCCGTGTGCCGTTCCTGGTATGTGAACCGGTCTCGGACAAATCGCGGAAACCTGTCTCCTTCGACCACGCATACCTGGTCGAAGTCGAAGTCGCCGCCGTTGCGTGCAGCTGCTTCTGAATGCAAGGTCAACGTGCCTTTCAGTCGCAGCTGCTGATCCACCACCGCCGCAGCTTGCTGATCTGACATACGGCAGCCGCGCTTTTCAAGGTCCGCAGCTAGCAGGGCCAAGACCTCGTCAGGTGACAGGTTTTCGAGCGGGAGCAGATCTTCCTTCATCCGGATTGGATAGCGAACGATCAGACCGTGACGGGATGGAACAGAAGCAATGCTACGGTCCTTCGGAATCCAGTCCGAACCACAGAACACCTGGCCGTCGTGCAGCAACAGGTAGCCATCGTCCGCGAGCGCGAAGCCGGGAAGACGAAACCCCCCGCTGGTGCAGAGGCGGTATGCCCATCGAGCCAGTACTTTTTGCAGGTGATGGTTCACGAACGGATGCTTGAGTATGTAGCCCGTGCCATCGGCAACGAGCGCACCATCGGCGACGGTGTATTCGCTGCTGGTGTATTCGGGATCTGGTTCTTCGCCGACATCGAGCACACACTGAGCTTCCTGTGTGCCAAGCAGCTCGAACAGTTCCGTGAAGTTGTTTTCTTCCCAGGCCTTCCGCAACCTCTCGATCTGCCTGAGAGCGTGTGGCTTGATCTCAAGCTCAATGGAGTCGTCGGGTGCGTGTTCGACCAATGTGTAGCTCGATTGGAATTCGAGATCACGAGAAACATCACGAATGCCGATCAACACGGGTCCACGGAAAGCGTGAGCCTGCCGATCTCCGAGCATTGACCTGATCGTCCGTAACACTCCTCCTTGGTACTTGGGTTTGACTGACGATTTCGGCAGGATGATGTCGGCCTCGAGTTTCTCGGCGAGATCATCTGCCATGATTTTGAAGGATCCTTTCGCCTGCGTTCTGTCGAACGCCAAGCGGAATTGGTAGAAGCGACGGCCACGCAGAACCTTGTGGTCGGTTTTCGAACGTGCTCGCTCTGCGAGTGTCGCTTGTTCTTCCCGGTTCAGTTGGCAATCCTCATGCTCACCTGGACACTGTTGCTTCCGGTTCGCCAATAGCTTCTGTATCTCCTGAGCGACAAGGTCGTCCCGGTGCTTTGCTTGAAGCCTCTTGAATAGGGACTGCGAGATCCATCCCCGGCAGTCGTTGGTGCCAAGCTGACGATCCTCCACGACCAACAATCGGCAGTCCGGCACCTCGATCATCACTTTGCACGAGGACACAAGAATTCCGAAGTAGGTCATGGCTGCCTGCGGCGAAAACCGAAATCTCTCCGCCAGCCGTTTCTCGTACCTCGACTCAACGGCGTAGAACTTTCCCTTCTTCGCGCTGCCGCTAGCCCCAACAAGGTTGTAGCGAATCCCATCGAATTCGACCCGGGTGAGAGCCTGCTCCACGATCGCTTGCTCACAGGCGTCCAAGGGCTCCGTGGGCACATCAACTGTAGCCACGCGGATACCTGGATAGAATCCCTGCAGCAGAGTGTTCGTGAGCTGCTCTTCTCGGGCGAGTTTCATGGTTTTCTTCGACAAATGACCGTCGCGATCAAGCTCGAGCGCGAAGATCGGCATCGTGCTGCACTCCATAACGTTTGGAT
>Ga0193751_1001585_pt1 | contig 14443 bp, 13 predicted proteins | sample L1c2metaG_FD_143050 | JGI IMG/M metagenome (GOLD analysis project Ga0193751, IMG submission 143050) | Soil microbial communities from a riparian zone of the East river system, Colorado, United States - L1c2 | ecosystem: Environmental > Terrestrial > Soil > Riparian zone | place: USA: East River... | reverse complement strand
CCGACAAAGCTTATTTCGAAGCTCCCGGGAGACTATATAGGCAATCGCGGCCGCAGCCAAAACCCCGCCAGGTTTGTACCGAAGCCGTACCAGCATTGCTCACGCTTCAAGAGGCCGGCCTGGCAGAACGAGCTAAATCGGGCCGCCGACCGGCCCGAGCGCAAGTGACAAGAGAGAGATAAATCCCGCCACCAGGACGATAGCGGGTCCGGATGGCAGTTCGGCGCGGAACGACAGGATGAGACCGGCATAGCTCGCCATGAGCGCGCTCGCGCCCGCAGCAGCAATCATCCCGGCTACGTCGCGAGCCGCGAGAAGGCACTCTCTTTCGCCCGTTTCAATCTGAATCGTCGAATGAGGAATGCTAAAGCGGTGCGGGATACCCTATGTATAGGATGGGAGGTAGGGAGGAGGGCGCCAGAGTGTGAAGCTGTGATGCCTACGCTCGCGCAGCGTCCCTGCATTCCTTGCCGAGGCGGCGTCGACCCGCTCACGCGCGAACAGTGTGCACCCTATCTCGCCGAGGTTTCCGATTGGGAACTTGACGCGACGGCACGCGGCATCAAGCGCCGCTTCCAATTTCGCGACTATCGCACCGCCTTGGCGTTCGCCAACGCGGTGAGCGCTCTTGCAGAGGAAATCTGGCATCACCCAGAGCTCGCGTTGGGATGGGGCTTTTGCGACGTATCGTTGACCACCCGGAAAATCGGAGGGTTGCACGAGTCAGATTTCGTGATGGCCGCCCGGATCGATGCATTGGCCTCAGGCCCACTCGATTCCGCCTGGCTGCCGCCACTCCCTCCACCGAGGAGAACGAAACAATAGCGGGCTAAAGCCTACGGCAGCTGGCACGTGCTTTCTTAGTTGAGCTCCGAAGCGCGCTCTACTGGTACACGGCCTCATCCTGGCTTCGCTCCGTAAAACTGACACCAGCCGTCAGGACTGATCGGGTCGACCACGATTTTGCAAGAGGCCGGCGGCGTCACAAACTGAATGCAGGTCGAGCATTTCTGGTCGTCTTTTGGGGTGTCCTGATATTTGGCTACTTCGTGAGTTAGTTTGGTTTGAGCCAAGGCAGTACGAGCGGCTGGCGCGCTTAGGACGAATCCTCCCGCAGCAATCGATACACTATTCAATAGAATTGTGCGGCGAGAGGCACTCCCAGCGAGTCCGGTTGTTGAGTTCGACACGGCATTACCTCCCTTGGGGTTTCAAGTAGAGTCGAGATTCCTCAGGAAGCCCAGTTTCAGCTTTCTAGCTTCCGGCGCAAGTTCAAACTTTCCTCCTTGGGGTTGGCGTCGAAGCCGACACAATAGACGGGAGCGCTAGAACTCCGGCCGCGTTCAGCGCTGCGGCGGCTTCGCTGAACCGATAGCCGCGGGGTGGCGGCAACGAAACGACCATCAGGATGCACTCGGCGCTGGGTTTCCGCTGCGCGCCAATACCGAGCGGCACGGGCACCCGCCACCGTCGCCTTCCACGACCGGGCATTCCGCCGTCGATGCGCGAGGCGGTGTTCAAGCCATTCCTGCGGCTTGACGACGAGCGTAATCAAGACGAAGGCGGCAGCGGCCTCGGCTTGGCGATCGCGCGCGACATTGCGCGCTCGCATGGCGGCGACATCACGCCTGACGATTCGCCGCAAGGCGGATTACGGGCGGCCGTGCGCGTGCCAGTCTGAGCAAGGTTTTTTATTTTCGCTGCGAATCACCGGCCGCGCGGGCGAGGATGTCCACCAGGCTTTCTGCGCTATCCGCGTCCGGTTCCTGCCGGCCGTCGATGCGCGAGGAGGGCTTACTGATGGTTGCAAGGGCCCGCCGCCAGCGGCTGATGCGTTCGCCGAGCGCAGTCAGGCGGTCGAGGACGACATCGGCGAGATCGCGGTTCTGCTTGAGATAGGCGCGGCCGTCGTCGGTGATCGTGTAAAGCCTCGGGGGGTCGGTGGACGCGGTCACATAGCCCGCTTCCGCAAGATTGGTCAGCGTCGGATAGACGATGCTGGGAGTTGGCGAGTACCAGTCGGCCGTCTTCTCCTCGATTAGCTTGATGATCTCGTAGCCGTGACGGGGCGCCTCGGCGATGAGCGCGAGCGCAACCAGACGTAGGTCGCCTTCGGCCAGACCTTTGTTGCCTTGGGACAGCGCTTTGTTGCCTTGGACCAGCATTTTGTTCTCGGTCAAGATATAATTTTCAGCAGCTCATATTACGCTCACATTACGATGTAGCGCAAGAAACACGTCTCCGGGGTTACGCCGTGTTGCACGGTGCAATTTGCACTCCATCATTTGCTTCGGCTCTGCGCGCGAGCGGACCGGATGAGCGATGTTTGCGACCTTCTTTCACGAGCTCGAGCAGGCGGGCGTACCGGTGACGCCGCGCGAATATCTCACCCTGATGGAGGCGAAGGACCTCGCCGCTCGGCGGATCGAGGAGTTCTACTACCTCTCACGCTCGGCGCTGGTGAAGGACGTACAGCATGACCCCCGCGCGTCTTCATGACACAACGCGATCGACAGGTTCAGCCATCTCACCGGCGACCAGGTGCTGCGTCTCGTGCCGTCTCGATGAAGCAGAACGTCAAAGGTCATGACATACCGCCCGTTACGGCGGCGAGAAATTCGTCATCGCGCTGCCCAACACGACCTTGCGCTCGGCGATTGCCGTCGCCGATCACATCCGCCGCGCGGTCATGGCCAAGGAATTGATGAAACGATCGAGCGGCTCGGCCGCGTGACGATTTCCATCGGCGTTGCGCTGCTGCTCGTACCGACGTACACTTCGCAGTCGCCGATCGAGCGCGCCGACAACTGCCGCTACGTCGCCAAGCGCCAGGGGCGTGATCGCGTCATTTGCGAGACCGACCCCGAGGCCGAACCGCGCGCCGATCCTGAAGCCGCACCGCCTGCCCGGGCGGCGTAGCCATCATTGTGAGATTGCCCGCGCTTCGCTCGCCGGCTCGAGCTGGACCGATTCGCCGCAGCCGCACGCCGAAGTCTGGTTCGGATTGTTGAAGATGAACTGCGCGGACAGTTTTTCTACCTTGTAGTCCATCTCAGTGCCGAGCAGAAACAACACCGCCTTCGGGTCGATGAGAATGCGCAAGCCCTTGTCCTCGATCACCTCGTCGAGCGGATCGATCTTTTCGGCGTATTCCATGTAGTAGCTCATGCCGGCGCAGCCGCCGTTTTTGACGCCGACGCGCACCGCCGCGATCGGGCGGTCGGTCTTCGCCATCACCGCCTTGATGCGTTCGGCCGCGGCTTCGGTGAGTCGCATCACTTGTGGTCTCGGCCGTGGAGCGGCCATCGTCTCATCCTCCGCGCGCCGCTCAGTATGAGCCAACGCGTCAGCTGCAATTTGCAACAGCTCAAAAACCTGAACTAACTTAATATTATCTAATGCGCCAGGGTTGACGGCGCAACGCAACAAGATATTCGTCACCACATATCGAGCACCGTGCGGGCCTCGTCCGACATGCGGCTGGGGTCCCACGGCGGATCCCAGACGATATTGACCTTGGCTTCGCGCACGCCGGACACGCCCTCGACCGCGTTCTCCACCTGGCCCGGCATCTCGGCCGCCGACGGGCAGTTCGGCGTCGTCAGCGTCATGTCGATCTTGACCATGCGGTCGTCATCGATGACGACTTTGTAAATCAGACCAAGCTCGTAGAGATCGGCGGGTATTTCCGGGTCGTAGACCGTCTTGAGCGCGGCGACGATGGCGACGATTTCATCGGTCAAGCGCGCTATCTCGTCGGCTGGAATGGTCGGTGGCCGTTCCGCCGCATCGGCGGCGGCCGCGGCGCCGCCAGCTCCAGCCGGGGGAGCGCTTTCCGTCCCAGCTGTTTTCGCTTCGTCCATCATGTGAAAAATTCCTGCGCTTTCAGGAGCGCCTGCGCCAGAATATCCACCTCGGCCGAACCGTTCGGGCCCATGATCGGGTGCACCTCGCCGGCGTTCACCGCGAGGTCGACGCCTTTCAATATTTTCTTGCCGTCGGTCTCGACGTGCAGATTTTCGATTTCAAGCAATGGCATTCCATGTCCCGCAAGCTTGGGCAGATCCAAATCGTCCGCGCTCATCCAACCGAACCTTCCAACGAGACTGAGATTAACTTCTGCGCCTCGACCGCGAACTCCATCGGCAGTTGCTGCAGCACGTCTTTGACGAAGCCGTTGACGACGAGCGCGGTCGCCTCCTCCGCCGAAAGCCCGCGCTGCCGGCAATAGAACAGCATGTCCTCGGAAATCTTCGACGTCGTCGCCTCGTGTTCGAACACCGCCGAGGAATTCTTCGCCTCGATATAGGGGACGGTATGGGCGCCGCACTGGTCGCCGATCAAAAGCGAATCGCAATTGGTGAAGTTGCGCGCGCCGGTGGCGCGGCGATGTGCCGTTACCAGTCCGCGATAGGTGTTGTTGGAATGACCGGCAGCGATGCCCTTGGAGATGATCCGGCTCGTGGTGTTCTTGCCGAGATGCAGCATCTTGGTGCCGGAATCGACCTGCTGATAGCCGTTCGAGATGGCGATCGAATAGAACTCGCCGCGCGAATTGTCGCCGCGCAGAATGCAACTCGGGTATTTCCAGGTGATCGCGGAGCCGGTCTCGAGCTGGGTCCACGAAATCTTGGCGTTCTTGCCGCGGCAATCGCCGCGCTTGGTGACGAAATTGTAGACGCCGCCGCGGCCCTTGGCATCGCCCGGATACCAGTTCTGGATGGTCGAATATTTGATCTCGGCGTCGTCGAGCGCGATCAGTTCGACGACCGCGGCATGAAGCTGGTTCTCGTCGCGAACCGGCGCCGTGCAGCCTTCGAGGTAGCTCACGTATGAGCCGCGGTCGGCAATGATCAGCGTGCGCTCGAACTGACCGGTATTGCGTTCGTTGATGCGGAAATAGGTCGACAGTTCCATCGGGCAACGCACGCCCGGCGGCACATAGACGAATGAGCCGTCGGAGAACACGGCCGAATTGAGCGTGGCAAAGAAATTGTCGCTGATCGGCACCACCGTGCCGAGATACTTTTTCACGAGATCCGGGTGCTGCTGCACCGCTTCCGAGATCGGCATGAACAGCACGCCGGCCTTGGCCAATTCTGCCTGGAACGTGGTGGCGACCGAGACCGAGTCGAACACAGCGTCCACCGCGACCCGGCCATAGCCGCTGCTGCCGCCTTCCGCTTCGGCACCGTCCGGCCCCTGATCCGCGCTTTGCGGATTCTGCACGCCGAGCAGGATTTCCCGCTCGCGCAGCGGAATGCCCAATTTCTCGTAGGTGCGCAGAATTTCCGGATCGATCTCGTCGAGCGATAGCGGTCCGTCCTTCTTCTTCGGCGCGGAGTAATAGTAAAGGTCTTGATAGTCGATCGGACCGTATTCGACCTTGGCCCATTTCGGCTCGCGCATGGTCAACCAGCGCTTGAACGCCTCGAGCCGCCAGGCCAGCATCCAGTCCGGCTCGTTCTTTTTCGCCGAAATAAAACGCACCGTATCTTCGGATAGGCCCTTGGGGGCCTTTTCCGATTCAATCAGCGTCTCAAATCCGTATTTGTATTGATCGACGTCGATGCGCCGGACCTGCTCGACGGTCTCTTGTACTGCCGGCATTCGTCCCTCCGCTCACGGTTTCAAGGACCGCGGGTTGGATTTGGTCGGTATGGTCAGGTGGGCCTTAGGCTTCGGTTCACCCCCAATGAGTCGTTTATATCGGGCCGTTTGTAACGCGATATCAATCGTTTAAACGGCGTAATTCATTCGGTTCCTGCAGTCTTTCAGGCTGCGATGCCTCGCTGTCCCTTAGATAATGCACTTGCGAGCTTTGTCCAAGCGCTGAGGAACTTCTCGACGTCGGCCGCGGTCGTGCTCCAACCCAGACTTACGCGCACGGCCCCTCGCAGGAGCGTTGGCGAAACGCCCATAGCGGCAAGGACATGCGACGGCTGCACCTTGCCCGAGGAGCAGGCCGCGCCCGAGGACACCGCCACACCCTCGAGGTCGAAGGCGATCACGGCAGTCTCGGCCTTGATCCCGGCTAGCGCGAACAGCGTGGTGTTCGGCAGCCGGTCGACGTCCGCGTCACGGCCGAACACCACCGCGTCCGGTGCGATCGCCAGTAAGCCCGCTTCCATCCGATTGCGCAGCGCCGCCATATGCGCCGATTCGCTCTCGCGCCGCTCGAGCGACGCAGCGGCGGCCGCGCCGAAAGCCGCAATGCCGGCGACGTTTTCGGTCCCGGCGCGTAGCCCCCGCTCCTGGCCGCCGCCGCGCACGAGCGGCTCGGGAAAGTGAATGTCCTCGCGCGCGCGCGCAAGCGCACCGACGCCCTTGGCGCCGCCGATCTTGTGGGCCGAGAGGGTCAGAAGATCGGCGCCGAGCGCCGTCATGTCGCAAGGCACGCGGCCGACGGCCTGGACGCTGTCGACATGAAGAAGCCCGCCCGCTTTATGCACGATGGCCGCGGCTTCGGCGACCGGCTGGATGATGCCGGTCTCGTTATTGGCCAGCATCAACGAGACGAGCGGCCGCGGCGCATTGGCAATGGCACCCGCCAACGCGGCGAGGTCGAGCCTGCCGTCCGAACCAACCGGCACTTCCCCGATTGCGTCGCGGGGAAAGCGTCCTCCGCTCCGCACCGAGACATGCTCGATGGCGGAGAGAAATAACCGCGTGCGCAGCCGCTTTTCGTCTGCGGTCTCGATCGCCGGCGTCAGCGCCAGCATATTGGCCTCGGTTCCACTCGAGGTGAAAAACACGTTCCCCGGCAACGCTCCGACCAGCGCCGCGACTTGGTCCCGCGCGGTCTCGATCGGCGCCCGGGCGGCGCGGCCTTCCGCGTGTACCGAGGACGGATTACCGGCGAGCGAAATCGTGGCGCCAAACGCCGTTTTCGCCTCCTCGCGCATCGGCGCGGTGGCGTTCCAGTCCAAATAGCTGCGCGCTGACATGCCTTGCGACCGCTTGTTGTGCTTGCTTTTCGTCCCCCGGCTTGTGGTAGAAGTCGCGACCCAAACCGTCACCGGACCAGGCCGGCCGCCAGTTCCAAAAATACTACGGGGTTTTAGTGACTTACGTGCGGTCGCTGGTAACGTCAAGCAAGCCCTGTTTGCCGCCATTGCCGCAGCCCATCGGCAGGGATTGAGGTTTAGAACGAATGCCCGAGGTCATTTTCACGGGGCCGGCCGGCCGCATCGAAGGCCGCTATCACCCGGCCAAGCAAAAGAACGCTCCGATTGGAATCGTGCTGCACCCACATCCGCAATTCGGCGGCACGATGAACCACCAGATCGTTTATCAGCTGTACTACGCGTTCGTGCACCGCAACTTTTCCGCTTTGCGCTTCAATTTCCGCGGGGTCGGGCGCAGTCAAGGCGCGTTCGACCATGGCATCGGCGAATTGTCGGATGCGGCCTCGGCGCTCGATTGGGCGCAAACGGTCAATACCGAGGCGCGCAGCTGCTGGATTGCCGGCTTCTCGTTCGGCGCCTGGATCGGCATGCAGCTTTTGATGCGGCGGCCGGAGATCGAAGGCTTCATCTCGATCGCGCCGCCCGCGAACCTTTATGACTTTTCGTTCCTGGCGCCCTGCCCGTCCTCCGGGCTCATCATCCACGGCGACAAGGACGCGGTGGTGCCGCACCGCGACGTGACGACTCTGGTCGAAAAGCTCAAAACCCAAAAGGGCATCGTCATCGAGCAGAAGATCGTTCCCGGCGCCAACCATTTCTTCGACGGCAAGATCGAGTCATTGATGACGTCGGTCGGCGGCTATCTGGACAAGCGGCTCAAGGGCGGACGAGCGACCAGCGCCGCGTGAAGCGGATTTTTTTGCGGCCGGGCGCGCGCCACTCACGCGCTGAGCTCCCACGCACTGAGTTCCGCTGCCGATCACAGCCACACTCGCTAAGTCCAGATTGTCAGATTATTGCGATCATGAGCGCCGCATATTCGCAATTCCTGGCCGGGAACGGTTTGAATCGAATGCTGGAATGCGTGAAACACCACGGCCCAGGCGGATTTCATTGCCACGCCCGGCCGGTTCTCATAATGCGTAACTTCATCCAGCTCCAGCACGATCCACTGGGCGATGCCGTTGACCTCTCCGCCCGCTGACCGGCAGGTGACGGAAGTCTGCGACGGCGCGCAATACTGCGGCGAAGCAAGGTCGAAAACGAACAGATCGGCTGGATCGCTGTGCAACGTGAGCCGTTCGCCGCCGATGATGATCCGCCGTATTGGCCGGGCCAGCACATTGAAGCCTGATAAATCAAATCCTGCGATGTGTGTCAGTCTCCGCGTCTCACCGCTATCGTGCGCCAACGCCACACGCACCTTTCCCCGTGCCGGAATGACGCGTCCTCCCGGCTTGAGCAGGTCGCGAACCGCGCGTTCATGCGCCGGCAAAACGCCCTCACCAAGAAAGTTGTTGGCAACGATCTCCGACACCAGAATATCGGCGCGGCCGCCCATATCCCCTTCGGCATCGAGTCGGTCGGAATGCTTGGCGAGCACGCGCACCCGGTTTGCGTAGCCGTTGTGCGCAACGATCTCCGCAGCTTTCTCCGCGATCGCGGGTACGACTTCGCAGGTAACGACTGCAGCGGCCCCGGCGCGCGCCGCCATCATGGCAAGCAGGCCGCTGCCGGTCCCGATCTCAAGCACGCGCGAGGTGGGCGTCACCGCCCGCCGCAACGCGGTTTCGTACGCAGCATTGCGCGCGTCGTCCCTTACGAGGTTGAAATGCCATTGCGGCACGGTCGAGTTGATGAACGACCTTACCTTTGCCGCCAGCTGCGCATCGTCCGGCGCCAGCGCCAGCGCGGCGCGGCACATGGCGAGTGCCTCCTGTTGCTGTCCGTCTTGCTGCAACATGCGGGCCAATCCGAGCATCGCGGCCGGGTGGCCCCGGACGCGAGGCTGCAATGCCGCGATTTTGTCTTTGAGCTCAGCCATCCCCAAGATCCTCTCGCTATCGAGAGTGCTCAATTTTTGCTTTCCGGCAAGTCCCCTGACCTTACCGGTGTCAATCCAGCTCTGACGGATTGACCATCGCCGCACAGCCAAACAGGCGGCCTTTATATGCAAAGAGGCCGGCTATCAATCGCAACGTAACGATCCGCCTGGGCTGATAAGGGCCGTGTGACGCGACCATTCACCTGCTTGCATTTGCCGCGCGCCAGCTTTTGAATGATTGATCTCGCATTCCAAAAACGAAACGACCGAGGAAACCCCATGCGCAGCAGGATCTTCTTGACCGCACTTCTCGCCGTTGCGGTGTCGGGCATCCATGTCCGCAGCGCCGCCGCGCAAGAGACCGTCAAAATCGGCATCGTTATTCCGATGACCGGCACATCGGCGGCGGTCGGGCGCGAGATTTCCGACGCCGCCAAGCTCTATGTTGTTCAGCACGGCAACACGGTCGCCGGCAAGAAGATCGAGCTCATCATCAAGGACGATCAAAGCGTGCCGGATAATGCCAAGCGGCTGGCGCAGGAATTGATCGTCAACGACAAGGTGAACCTGCTCGGCGCCGGATTGACGCCCAGTGCGATGTCGATGGCGCCGATCGCAACCGAAGGAAAGGTGCCGACCGTGGTCATGGTATCGGGCACGTCGGTGGTCACCGACCGCTCGCCCTATTACGTGCGCACGAGCTTCACGCTTGGCCAGCAATCCGGGATCATGGCCGATTGGGCGACCAAGAACGGCAGCAAGAAAGCGGTCTCAATTCTCTCCGACTGGGCGCCTGGCGCGGAAGCCGGCAAAGTCTTCGAAGCAAACTTCACCAAAGGCGGCGGCCAAGTGCTCGAGACGCTCAAAGTGCCGCTCGCCAATCCGGATTTCTCTCCGTTCCTACAGCGTGCGAAAGATTTACAGCCGGACACATTGTTTGTCTTCGTTCCCGCCGGACAAGCCGGAACGTTTGCGCGGCAATTCTCCGAGCGCGGTCTCGACAAATCCGGCATCAAGCTCATCGGGCCGGGCGACATCGTCGACGACGACGATCTACCGACCACAGGCGATGCGCTCATTGGCGTCGTCACCGCCGGCATGTATTCGGCGGCGCATCCGTCGCAGCTGAATAAGGATTATGTCGCGGCTTATAAGAAAGCGACCGGCCACCGCGCCAATTTCATTTCGGTCGGCGGCTATGACGGCATGAATATCATCTATCGCGCGCTGCAACAGACCAATGGCAAGACCGATGCCGACACGGTGGTCGGCGTCATGAAGGGCATGCAGTGGGAAAGCCCGCGCGGCCCGATCTCGATCGATCCGCGCACGCGCGACATCGTGCAGAACGTCTACATCCGCAAAGTGCAGAAGGTGAATGGCGAACCGTGGGCGATCGAGTTCGAAACCTTCCCCGCGGTGAAGGATCCGCTCAAGGAAGCGGCGGCGAAGTAGCCGTCGCCGCGACCGCACCGTTAACTCTGCCGCTCATTCCCGCGTAGGCGGAAATCCAGGATCGAGAAAAAGTTTTCAAGCTGGGTCTCCGCCTTCGCGGGGACGAGCGGCATGGGGCAACCGACCCCCTAATTTCATTTTTGCTCGCCCTTCGAGTCATGAAATGAAATTGATTCACGTCAGCATGCTGCACTACTGAGTCATGCGCCACAAAATTGTGTTTCCCAGACAACAGCGCGAAAGATTCACAAGCGAATTGCACGCTAACTTCACTCCTGCACAGCGCGTAGCGCTGCCTCACTGTAAAATCCAACCCCGGTGAAGAGGCTCGTCGGCAGGGCGGCGCTTTAAGTGAAAACAATGCAGCAAGCTGGGCGTGCATTTGCGCGCGCGCTGCAGGGACATTTGTTGCGTGTCTCGCGCGCGCCGCGAAACGTGCGCCGCGTGATCGGCCCGCTCGCGCTCGCCAGCGCGATCCTGCTGCTGTCATTCGGAGCCGCGCAGGCGCTGACGGCGACGACGACCACGCTGACCTCGACGCCAAATGCGAGTCAGTTGAGCGACCCGGTGACATTTACCGCGACAGCCACGGGAAGCGGCGGCACGCCGACCGGCAGCGTGACCTTCACCGACACCACGACGAGCCAGACGCTCGGCACGGTCACGCTCAGCGGCGGCCAAGCGGCGTTCACCACCTCGACGCTTACCGCCGGCAGCCACACCATCCAGACGAGCTATAACGGCGACAGTAATTTCGCCCCCAGCTCCGCGACGCTCGATCAAGTTGTCAACAAGGTCGCACCGGAGTTGATACTTAACCAGACTTCGCCCCCGACCGTATTCAGCGAACCCGTCACATTCACCGCAATTGTTTTTCAACCGGGCGGAGCTTTCACCCCGACGGGCACAATTACATTCTCCGACAACGGGCAGACATTCGCTTCGCTCACGGCTACCAGTATCGGCGGCGGCCAGGCCCAAGCGACTGTCACAACTACAACACTGACGGTCGGCACTCACACGATCACCGCGACCTACAGCGGGGACAGCAATTTCATCGGCACCTCGATAACCGGGGTTCCTCAGAAAGTTGTCGCTGCCGATAGCACAACGAATGTGAGTACGACCTCGCCTAACCCGAATACATTCGGGCAGCCGACGACCTTTGTTGCCGCCGTGGCGCCAAAGTCACCGGCGACCGCCACCCTGACCGGTAACGTAACGTTCTCAGTGGACGGCGGGGCGGGAACAACTGTCGCGCTCAGCGGCGGCCAGGCAACCTTTACTGTGCCGGTGCTCGCCGGCGGAAATCACACCATCACCGCCACCTGTAGCGGCGACGGCAATTTCAACCCCAGCAACGGATCTTTTGTAGAAACCATCAACCTAACAGCGACAACAACCACCCTGGCCGCCTCGCCAAATCCGAGCGTCGCCGGCCAAGCAGTCACGTTCACAACCACAGTCTCAGGAAACGGCGGCACTCCGACCGGCGCCGTGACTTTCTTTGCGGACAGCAATTCGATCGGCACCGCCACGCTCGGCAGCAACGGGCAAGCCACCCTGACAATTTCGACACTCGCGGTCGGCAGCCACTCAATTACCACCAGTTATGGCGGGGACACCAATTTCAACGGCAGCAACGGTGGTCCACTGACGCAAACGGTAAATAAGAACAGCACGACGACCTCGGTGTTGTCGTCGGCCAATCCAAACGTATTCGGCCAGTCGGTCACTTTCACCGCGGTTCTTTCGCCGGTCACAGGGACAGGGGGCTCACTCGTACCGAGCGGCACGGTAACCTTCTTCGCGGACGGCAACTCGATCGGCACCGGCACGCTCGGCAGCAACGGTCAAGCTACTCTGAGCATTTCGACGCTCGCGGTCGGCAGCCACACCATCACCACGACTTATGGCGGGGACAACAACTTCACCGGCAGCAACGGGACGCTCAACCCCAATCAACAGGTCATCAGCAATATCGGAACCACCCCAACCACGACGACGCTGCTATCCTCGCAAAATCCGAGTCTCATTGGCCAGCCGGTCACGTTCACCGCCACCGTCTCAGGGAGCGGCGGCACGCCGACCGGCACCGTCACCTTTTTTGTGGATGGGGGCTCCGGGACGCCGGTGGCGCTCAGTGGCGGTCAGGCGGCTTTGACGACTTCAACATTGTCCGTCGGGACACACAACATTACCGCTACTTACGGCGGCGACGCGAATTTCGCCGGCAGCGCGACGGCAACCGCATTGGTGCAAACCGTCAACCAAAGACCTTCGACGACGACCGTGGCCTCCTCGGCCAACCCGAGCGCACCTGGTCAATCGGTCACCTTCACCGCCACGGTTGGCGGAAGCGGCGGTCTCACGCCGACGGGCACCGTGACATTTTCGGTCGACGGAGGCTCCGGGAGCTCGGTGAACCTGATAAACGGACAGGCGAGTTTCTCTACCGCCGCGCTGACAATCGGCGGCCATACGATCACCGCCGCCTACAATGGCGACGTCAATTTCACGACCAGTTCGGAGTCGCTGACGCAAAACGTCAACAAGATTGCAACGACAACAACTGTGACCTCGTCCGGCAATCCGAGCACAATTGGTCAGTTGGTCACCTTCACTGCCACGGTGGCCGGAAGCGGCAGCTCGACGCCGACCGGCAACGTGACATTTTCGATCGATGGAGGACCCGGGACTACTGTCAACCTGATCAACGGGGCGGCGAGTTTCTCCACCACCGCGCTGACAATCGGCGGCCATACGATCGCCGCTACCTACAATGGCGACGTCAATTTCGCGACCAGCTCGGGATCGCTGACGCAAAACGTCGTTAAGCGCCCAACTGCGACCACTTTGACCGCGTCACCTAATCCCAGCACGCCCGGGCAGGCCGTGACCTTCACTGCAACAGTCCAACCAACATCCGGTTCGGGTGCGCCGACCGGCACTGTCACTTTCAAGGACGGCGGAACGACCATCGGCACCGGGACGCTTGGTGGCGTCGGTGGTGTCCAGCAGGCCACCTTCACCACATCCGCGCTGACACCGGGCAGCCATACCATCACGGCAGTTTATGGCGGCGATGCCAGCTTCGCTGGCAGCACATCCGCTCCCTTGATTGAGCAGGTCGGTGCGCCCGCCGACAGCACCAAGCTTCGCGAATTGCAAATCTCCGCCACGCCGATTATCGCCCAGGGCTGGGCGCAAGCGGTCACCGCCGCGATGGACGACGCTGTCAGCGCCGGATTCGGCGACAATCCGCAGGCGCTGACCCCGGCGGGCACCGGCTTCACCTATTATTTCAATGACGATCCGCCGGCGCGACAAAGCGCAGGAGGCGATCAAGACTCCTTACGCCGCTTTCTGACTTCGCCGAACGGCAGCGCCAAGCGGTTCGATGACGATTTCCGTGCGCTCGGTTACGCCGGCGGCATGCCGACCAAAGCGCCGCCGCCCGCCCCAACAGGCGCGACGCGCGACTGGCTCGCCTGGGTGACGGTGCGGGGCTTTGATTTCTTCCGCGGCACGTTCGGCAACGATCTTAAGGGCGATCAGATCGATGCCTTCGCCGGACTGACGCGGCGGATCACGCCGAACTTTGTCGTCGGCGTGCTCGGCGGCTACGAGCATTTTGATTACTCATCGCAAGCGCTCAACGGCGTGCTCAAGGGCGACGGCTGGACTGCGGGCGCTTTTCTCGGCTGGAAGCTGTCGCCGAACATCCGCTTCGATGCCGGCGGCGCATGGTCGGATCTTCTCGCCAACGGCACTTCCGGAACGGCGAGCGGCAGTTTCCTCGGCACGCGCTGGCTCGTGCAAGGCGGGCTGACCGGAACTTATCCCTGGCAAAAGTTTGTGCTCGAGCCCTCGGCGCGTGTGTTTGCGCTGTGGGAGCATGAAAACGCCTACACCGACAGCCTCGGCACATTCCAGCCGGCGCGCAGCTTCGAGACCGGCCGGGCCAGCGCGGGCGTGAAGGCGATCTATCCGTTCGCGTGGACGAGTTCGGTGGCGCTGTCGCCCTATGCCGGCC
>Ga0193751_1001584_pt1 | contig 14444 bp, 12 predicted proteins | sample L1c2metaG_FD_143050 | JGI IMG/M metagenome (GOLD analysis project Ga0193751, IMG submission 143050) | Soil microbial communities from a riparian zone of the East river system, Colorado, United States - L1c2 | ecosystem: Environmental > Terrestrial > Soil > Riparian zone | place: USA: East River... | reverse complement strand
GACGCTCCCATCCAAAGGCAAAAAAACCGAAATACTTTTCCTTCATCTCTTTCTTCGCCTGCTCGAAATGGGCGGGCGTGGCGCGGTGATTGTTCCGGACGGTGTGCTCTTCGGCACCAGCAACGCGCACGTTGAGATTCGCAAGAAACTAATCGAGGAAAATCGGCTCGATGCCGTCGTCTCGATGCCCGGGGGCGTCTTCAAACCTTACGCCGGTGTCTCAACCGCGGTGCTCCTTTTCACCAAAGGGGGCACGACCGACAAAATCTGGTTCTACGATATGGACCACGACGGCTTCTCGCTCGACGACAAACGCCAGCGCGTGCCCGAGAACGACATCCCCGACATCCTTGAGTGCTGGAAACACCGACGCGAAACGAAGTTCGCTCAAGCTCGCGCGCAACGCCTCACAGAACTGCAAAAACAAATCACCCCCCTCAAAGCGCAGGCGCTCAAGCTGCACGCCGAGATCAACCGGCTCACCTTCGAAGCTGCCATCGCTTCTGACGATGGAGGGTCGCGCGTCGTCGCGGCCGATGAACAATCTCTTCGCGTCGCCGAATCTCCTGACGACAAGATCATCCATCTGGATCCGCAAGCAGCGCTCGAAGCCGACCAGCAGAACCTGGAAAAACTGCACGAGCAGATGGCTCCGTTGCAAAACGAAATCAATCAGCTCAACCGCCAGTTCTGGGTCAGTAACGACAAAGTGAAAGCCAACAAATATGATCTCTCCGCCAGCCGCTATCGGCAGATCGAGCAGGACGAAGCATTCTACGACGAACCGTCCGTTACAGCCAATCGCCTCTCAAAACTAGAAGCGGTGATGATCGACAGACTCAGATCAATCGAATCAATGCTGGGCAGCTAGTCGATGACCTCACTTAACCACATTGTCACAGAGATTCGGAATGGGATTGACCTTGAGCAAACTGACCGACCCTTGTCCGCTGAAATGCTGCCCATTTCGCGCATCGAAACAATTTCGGAAAACGTTATCGATTTCTCGCGAGTTAAGTACGCCACACCCAGTTTGAAGGAGAGGCAAAAGTATCAACTACGAAACGGCGATATTCTATTCAGCCACATTAATAGCCCAGAACATATCGGTAAGGCTGCTCTTTTTCGAGGTAACAAGCTTCTTCTTCATGGGATCAACCTGTTACTTCTCCGCATCAATCAAGAGGTGTGTTATCCGGAATACCTAAGCTTTTATCTCAAATCCTTTGCTGTCCGGGCGCGATTCCGCACGCGCTGCAAAAGGGCGGTCAATCAAGCCAGCTTGAATCAAGACGATATTCTGTCGTTGGACGTTCCTCTCCCGGAATTGGGCGAACAGAAGCGGATCGCGACCTTTTTGGAAAAGGCAGACCGACTGTCCCGCACGCGTCGCTATGCGCGCCAACTCAGTGACACCTTCCTCCAATCCGTTTTCGTCGAAATATTTGGCGATTTCCTGATAAAGGACCAAATCGGAATCCTGAACGATGTCTTGGCACGGCCGCTCAGTAATGGGTCCTTTGAAAGTAACAAACTCTACGGTTCAGGTACGCCGGTAATTTGGGTCGATGATCTTTACCACACCATCACAATTGACCTTGATCACCTGCGCAGAGCTAGATTGAGCGAAGCAACGATTCAGAAATACTCGGTCCTCGAAGGCGATTTGCTTTTTACGCGATCATCTCTCGTGCGAGAGGGCATTGGGCAAGTCAATATTGTCCCAAGATTGCGCGAAAGGACTGCATTTGAGTGCCACATCATTAGGGCGCGAGTTGATCAAACAAAAGTTAACCCATTTTATGTACTAGGCCTCTATCGCAGTCCTTACGGGCGAAGGTTCATAATGGGAAGGGCCAATACTGCAACGATGACAACAATCGGTCAGACTGCAATCCAAGGACTACCGTGTCCAGTCCCTGCTCTTCCGCTCCAACAAAAATTCGCCGACATCGTCCGCCGATTCGACCGCCTGCGCGCGCAGCAGCGCGAAGCCGAGCGCCAGGCAGAGCATCTTTTCCAAACGCTCCTTCACCGCGCCTTCAGCGAAGGCGGGCTCTGATTCAGCGATTGTCGCCCAAAAAGGGCGCCACGCGATTGGGAGCGCCAAACGGCTGATACTCGTCGCCGGACATTGGCTCGTAATTCTCCGGCCAATGTCCTTGAAGACAGATAAGGTAACGTTGTTTCGACGGCGCGGGGGCCGGATTGACCTGCACCAGCCTGGCCGAAATATCGCTGGGGGACGCCGCAATCGCTTTTACCAGGTCATTGACCAAATACCGGGGCGTCCAGCCAATCATGTGGTAGTCGCTCGTCTCCAACTGGAGAGCTAGGCCGCTCACCGGATTATTTAATTCGATAGCGACGACTAGTGACTCGCCAGCTTGCAATGTCTGCAACCTCTCTTGCGCCGCCGGATTCACGTGGCTCCAGCCGTGAAGCAGAAATTTGCAATGAAATCCGCCATCGGCATTCAGGTGGATTTTGGGGAAGACCTCGAGACTGTCAGTTTGTCGGGTGCCACCACTGACTGCCAGAATTTCCAGGGGATCGGCGTGTTCGGGATCAATATCCAACTGCCGAAGATATTCAGGAAAATCAACGCGCTCCGGCGTCAGAACGCGGTTTTTGAAAAGCGGAAAAAGCTCCGAAGCGCGGTAGGTCTCTGTAAAGTCGGGGAAAGCGTCGAGCGGTTCCAATCCGGCTTTCTCGTGAGCTAGTTCGGCCCCGCGGATGTATGCAAAACGGTAATCGTCGCGCGTCGGGTCTGCATCAAGACGACCAATCGGGAACCACTGCCGCGAGGCTGCCGCATCCTGCCAGGCGAGAAAGAGAGTTTTCACAGTTTCTTCAGTTGCTCCGTTGTGTAGGACAAGATAGCGACGGCGAATTCTTTGGCAATCGGGCTCATCCAATCCTGTGGCACCTTGGACACTAGCAGGTCCAATTCCTTCGGCGCGATATCTTTAATTCGGTCGAGCCACCGCTGGAAATAGGATCGGTGCGTCTTAGCTGCCCTCGTAGCGAGGGCAAGGGGGTTTGCGCCGTTGGGATCGGTTTCCTTCCAGTAGATCCCGCCGCACCCTTTCCGCACATAGTCGGCGACACGCTTTTGCCGGAGCAAGTCTCTTCGCTTTTCATCGCGTAATTCTCGTCCCAGCGAGGACGCGTGGTCGAACGTCGGAGCGATCTGCAACCCTGGCGTCTCACTGGAGGTTGATCGAAGAACCCCCCAATTCTCGTGATGGCGATCCACGTTGCCGATTATGGCGTCCAACGTCAGATAGCCTGCCAACAAGGTGAGTGCTTCCGTCCGGTCCGGACCTTCAGCAAAGATGCTGTAGAAAGCACTGATGATCCTTCCAAAGGTGTGGTCGCTTTGCCCAAATTCCTTCGCCGCGTCATATCCTAGAACATGGCCCGCGAGGATTTCGTTTCCATGAATCAGGTCGAATTCCTTGGGCCGAAATGATCGAGAAACGGATCCATGCTTTTCGTTAAACATCGCTAGCTCGACGTGCGCATGGGGAAGGCCAAGGAGTTCTGCCACCTCTGCGCCAAGTTTCTCCGCCCAATCCTCCCCTGTGTTTGGACGGCCAAACTTAAACAGCCATGACGACTCGTCAGGCAAACGGACCCAGAACTTTGCCTTGCTGCCGAGTTCCTCGATTCTTTCCGAGCTTTCTAGCTGAAGCTGGAATACCGGATAGTCGGCAAGAGGCATCGGCGATCCTTAGCGTAATTCAGCAAAATCTGCACGGCGATTCGCCTCTAAACCACAGCTTCGACTTGTGGGGCTCCTCACCTGTTTGGTAGAGGTAAGAACAGGTGGGGGTGGGAGATAGAATGAGACAGGTAGCCAGTCTGTGAAATCTTGCAAAAAAGCTCTCCAAATGTGTTTCCCGCACTTCCGGTCCGCGATTCCTGACCGCTGGCGTGGTTCACATGTGAACCGCACAACGCTCGGTCCGCATTGCGGAGATCCTATCTGCTTTTGCCTCGCTTGCGGTTGATTGGCCGTTTTGAGGCTTGGATTGTCGGCTTTTGCATTGGAATCCGTCGAAAAGGCTAATGGAATTCCGGTAACCTCATATGACGCTGCGGTTTCGTTTAATGAATCCGCCGGATTGATTCATGACAATTCGGATTCGTAACATGAAGCACTGACAACTTCGTTAGTCCGTTCCGTGATTTATATGAAACTTCTGGAGATTCATATGAAACCTTTATCGGTTCATTTGAAGTGATTCTCAATTCTGATGTACGGTCTAACGATTCATTATCAAATCTGAGTGATTCGTTAGCGCGTGAAATATATTTATTAGACAGAGCAGGGCGCTGTTTCCGGCAATGTAGGATCAGCTCCTAGGCCTCGTGAGTTGATGACTCGGATAGGCGATTTATTACGCGAACTTGATATTTCTTAGTTAGGGCCTAACGATCGATTGGCACATTCAGCTGCTTAGTAGTTTCACATGAACAAACTAAACAGCGGGTTTACCCGCCTCTCCGATAAGGAGTTCGATAATAAGGTCGGTCAGGTTTTGACCGCCGTCACGGGGAACGCCGCCATGGGCCCGGTCCAGGCCAGTCTCCCTGCCATTCAAACGCAGTTAACCGCGTACCAGGACGCTCTGTCGATGCCGGATGGCGTCGCCAAAACCGCTCAGGTGAAAGCGACCCGCGATGCGCTTAGCGCGTCGCTCGACCAGCTCGCGCGCAGCATCGAGTTGATTCCCGGTATCACGGATGCCCAGCTTGCCACCAGCGGGTTCGACGTTCGCAAACAGCCCGGGCAAACGGGAGAAGCGCCAGTGGCTCCTGCGAATGTTCGTCTCAAGACCACCGGCGTGACCGGTCAGGTGCAGTTCCTCTTCGATCCATCGGATCGTGCGCGCACCTATGAGATCCAAACCACCATCGATCCGAACACCGGGAACTGGACACAGGCCGGAATGTTCAGTAGTACGCGCGGCGTCGTGGTCGCCGGGCTGACTCGGGGCAAAGACGTTTGGGGTCGTGTTCGCGCCATCGGGCCTAACAACACCGCCAGCGGTTGGAGCGATCCGGCAACCGTCATGGTCGCGTAAGAGAAAACTGACAAGCTGAAACGCTGAAAACTGAAATCGCCCGTTGGTCGCATCCCAATGGGCGGTTTCCCTCTGTAATAACTTTTCAACATATAACAGATAGCGCGGTTCTGCTGCGAACCCGCGATCATAACCAATTTCCCGTCCCGCCGAATAGTAATCCGTGAGAGCCGGCGAAGGGATAAACGACGCCAAGTTACGAGCGTCGTGACCTTTCTACCTCACTGCGGCGCGCAGTGTTATCCACGGAACGCGCCAATTTACACAAGCACGTGAACCGCTGGCTTAGTCTGCTTCCCCACCGGGCCGGTTTAAGTCTCGGTCGATGAGAATCAAACATAGGTCTTGCCGGAGCGTGCTGCAAGAACAGCCCCGGTTCCGGGTTTATACCGGCCAATACTGTTTTTCTAGAAATTTATGTTCTATTTCCCTAACAAATCGCCTTGCCTAGCGACACGCATGTTCGTTAGCGTTATGAATGTGATCTTAGCTCGGAGTATCGTAGCAAGTGTCGTTGCGACGGCAACTCTATTGCGAATTGCTGGCTTTTGCTGCGCAGAGGATTTGAGCGGTGTTCCGGCTAAAATCTATGTGATGTCTGCTTCGGAGGAGCGACCGGGAAGTCTCAAAATCGAACTGCTGGACCCGGCTAACCATCCGGCTCCAGCAAAAAAGGACCTTCAGGTCCAAGTGGAAACCAAAGCCGAGAACGGGAGCGTCGACAAGTCGACCGTTACGATTAAGCAGGGACAAACCGGGACTAGTACTGATATACCAGTGAAGAATGTGGGCATCGTTGAAGTGACTGCTTCAAATCCTGGACTCGCGGAAGGCGGGGCCGTTGTAAATGTGCAGCGATCAGAGTATCCAGCGGAAGGTCCCTCGCCGACCGCCGCTCCTATCGCAACGGTAGCTCCCATCGCGCCATCAGGAGGACGCAAGGAAGTTCCCGAGGCTACCCCGGCGACGGCAGAGAAGTCTAACCGCTACGACCGAGCTCAAAGAGAAAATAACGCGCCGCAGGAGGAAATGGCCCTTCCTGGCGGGACTAACAACATCGGCAGCAGCGATTCGAAAGAAAAGATGCGCGCATGGACTTCCACAGGAGCGTTTCAAAAATCACTGTCGTCAGTTTCGTCAATCACCGGACGCATCTCGGATGTCTCAGACAGCGTGAAGTCGATAGCGCCTACCCGAGCGCCTACTCTAAAGTTGCGATACTATCCTGCCCGCAAGCTGCGCGCCGACGAGAATGATCCGGCGACAGTCTGGGCAGCTCTACCGGGTAACGAGCCCGCGGTAATCGATTTTGAAGTGTATTTGATGAGCGATCTTGGACCGTTAACACCGGAACCTATCAAGATTCCTAAGGGCGATGTGATTGGCCAGGCGAAGCTAGTGGCTACTCGTCCCGGAGCAATTCAGGTTTGGTATCAGTATTCCAAGCCGCCCGCCACCGCACCCGATCCGCCCTTAACGATCACCTTTACGCATCCGGTTTGGGCGCCCAGGTTAGTGCCTACCGAGCGGACGGTCGGCTTGTTCGACTCCGTCGATGTGGCAGTGGAGCTGGTCAACTATCAAGGTACAAGTGTGCCCGCCGATGAGGAAAGGCCCGTCTATATTGCAATCCAAACTGGCGCGGGTGAGTTGTCCTCGACCGCGGTCAAGTTCGCTCCCGAGGACAGCCGCGCCATGACCAAGTTCATTCCGACCCGCCCAGGTAAGATTCGTCTCGTCGCGACCTCGCCCTATCTTCCAGAACGTTACGCAGACTTGGACGTTACCACTCCATATGGGTTGCTCGGTTTGTGCGCATTTGGCGGTTTTGTCGGGGGTCTCTTAGCCTATTGGACAGAAAAGTCCTCTGCCTCGAAGCAACGCATATGGATCGGTCTGATTACAGGCTTCATCCTTTACTGGGCATTTTTATTTGGCATTGTCCACGCACCAAATGTCCCGCACGCGTTTCTGCTCAATCCATTTAGCGCAATAATCCTGCCCCTTCTGGGCGGATGGGGCGGAACGAAAGTCATCACCCTGATTTTGAAACCGTTGGGCCTAAGCTGGTAAACATGAACATTCCCGAAACGATCCGCGTTGTGCAAAATACGTTGGGGCTCGAAGCGGATGGCAAGGCTGGACCACAAACGTGGGAAGCAATTTACACGCGCATTGTGCCCGCGGCTCAGCAACCGTCGGCGGAATCACCTCTCACTTCCAAGGTCAGCGATCGAAGTGAAAAAGTCATCGCAACATTGTTGCCAGAAGTGCAACCGTACGCTCGATCCTTGATCACCCAAACGGGGGCCGCCGGAATCCACATTGAAGTGATCAGTGGCCTTCGCACGTACGCCGGTAAAATAGTTACAAACGCCCGGGGTGGATACTCTAACCACAACTTCGGGATTGCCTTCGATATCGGTATATTTGATGGGACAAAATACATCGAAGAGTCTCCTCAATATAAAGCTGCGGGGACCATCGGCGTTAGCTTGGGATTGGACTGGGGCGGGAACTGGAAGACCATCGAGGATCAACCACACTTTGAGCTGCGGCCGTCGTGGGCTGCGGATCGAAGTGAATCCGACATGCTTGCCCAACTTCGATCGCGCAAGGATTCCGGGCAGGCTGTATACGCCTGAAGAGGCGCTAATCGCGATTCCAATTATGCGCGGGGATCGCCGGTGAGATAATTGCCTGTGACCATTTTATACGCATCGGACGTCCTAGACCCCGCGATTCCATCGACTCTCAGGGAGACTCCTGCAACGGAGTTGAGCAAACGTTGCAGATCTTGCACTTGCTCCAAACGCCTTGGATCAGCCGGCGGAAAAAGTGAGTAGCCCACGTCCCGCAAGGCATCCGACTTCACTGGTTTTGGCGAAGCCGGCGAAGCGAGATCGATTGATCCTAGTTCAACCATGCGGCGCAGGATCACCATTGCACCACATTGTTGAGATACAGCAGTCGGGGACCATTTCGAGTCTGCGATGTATTTCCCCTTCGTGTAGTGGTTCGAGTAACTCCAAAGGTAGGGAGTGTTGATGTCGTGGCTGCGCGAGCCCCAACCGTTGTAACCTTCGAGTTTGTAACAGATTCCGCTTACGCTCCAATCGCTCCACGTAGTAAGATTGTCGTGACCAAGAGCGTCGAGGGCACTGGCCTCCCATTCAAAGGGCGGCTGCCCTGATTTAGGCAGACCTTTTGGATCATGAACTGTCCTCGCGGTGAGAGGATCTCCATTATGGAGATGCTCTCCGAAATTAAGGCTACATTCCATGTTGTGGATCGCTGCGATTACATGCCAAGGCACGCCGGAAGTCGTGGCAACTCCCTCATACCGGTTCTGAAACATGACTATGCGCTGAACAATCGCTTCGACCTCTTCCGTCCGCTCAGGGTTAATTTCACAAGAGTTGAAGAGATCGTTATATTCCTTAACCAGCGCCGCAGTAAGTTTTGGAGCCACCATGCTTCAGGTCTGGATTGCGGCTACGCAGCGCCCTGGCTCTACCGATCAACCGACGATCGTTTTTGGTTGGCTCGTTTCGTGGCCGCCTTATCAAGACCACGCGCGGCTGCCTCGTTCGCCACATCTGGCGGAACGCCTTTTTTGACAGCATCGGCAACAGCTGTCGCGACAGCGGGTGCGACCTTCTTTGCGACAGCGGGACTTGCGCTGCCGTTCTTTACAGCAACAGTTATGGCCGCAGGATTGGCTGCCTGGTCGGTAGCCTGGAGGCCCCGCAACTGCTGGCCGACACTGCTTAATGAGTCTTTCGCGACCTGTTGAGCGTCCACTTTCCCGGTCGTTACATATTGCTGGATGGCGCTGTCGCCCGCAGCCGCAGCTGTCGTTTCAACGTGATGAATTAACGCTTGCCCGGTTGGGCTGGCTAGGAATGCGCTCGCGTTTTTCTGTTGCTCTGTGCTGCAGGCGCCCAGGGCGAGTGCAGTGATTAGTAGGATGTTTTTCATTAGTTAGGCAGGCAGGTTGACCAATTCGCAGTTAGAAAGGTAAGAAGTTAGAGTGAATTTTTTCCGGCCCAGACTTCGAAGTGAGACTTAATATCCGGCGAAATCCGAAGATCATTGGCAGAAGGAATTACATAGCTAACGCGTCCATCCTTAGCGCCATTCTCTTTGAGAATCTGGAGGATCGCCTCTGCGGAAGGCTTGGAGTCTTTAGCAAAGTAACGGACCTCAAGTGTATCGGGTATAAAACCCTTGCCGGCGACGTTTTGGATGCCTGGGCTGATGTACCCGGCGGTAGTCAGTTTTGTCTGCCAAGTCTTCGCCTCTTCTCTCTGATTTTCACTCGCGATTTGCAAGTAAACCCGTGCGGGCAGTTTTTTCAAAAGAGCATCGGGCAGTTTTTGAATTGCGGCGGAAACAACCTCGGCACTAGTATTCTGCAGAACCTCTGTCGCTTCTCTCACCTCCTTCGGATTGTCCCGGTCTGTAGCGGTTAATACCACCGCGGGTGCAAAAGTATCCACCTTCTGCCGCTCAATATCGCCGGGAGGAGCAGCCTTACTGTTTTCGACTTGAGCGTAGAAGTTGCTGGCTTTCGTCGCGGCGGCTATTTCCATTTTACTAAGCCTTGCCGCCAACTCTTCAGCGCGAGATCGATCCTTCGGATCAACCGCGAACTGTTGAATCGCGTTAAGTGCCTGTAGTAGTCGATAGTCGTGAACCGTTTGTTGATCGGGCTCTGTCTGACGGGCCGAGGCTAATTTTTCGGCATTGTCTAGAACCGCCTTCGAGAACTCGAATTTCTCCTTACTGTCCAGCACTCCGTCAGGAAGACTTCGAGCGGCCGCGTGTTTGACATCTGCATCAGGGTCATGCAACGCCACCGTGAAAAGGGTTTGGGCCACCGAAAGAGATGAGGAAAGATGCGTTGCCACCAACTCCTGCCCGTTCGTTACTCCCAATAGCCGAACGTAAGGCCTATCGTTAACCAGCAATTGCATTACTAATTCCCGCAGTCGGGCTGTATTGGCCTCCGCCTGGTCCAACTTATGTCGCGCCACTTCATCTTCGGCAGCCAGTCGTTGAATTTCGTCCGACCGCTTTTTTTCAGATTTTTCTCTTACGTCCTGTTGCTCCTTGAGAACGACGGCGAACCAATTGGTTGTCACAATAACGGCGATGGCCGCCGCAAACTTCCACATAAGATCTACGGCCTTAAGCCACGTCTCCGTCGCCGCCGGCTCGTCCTTCTCCTCAGGCAAGTTAGGGCGCCCCGAATGATTGAGAATGCTCCAGGCGCCGAATAGAAACGCCACGGCCGCCACGGCAAGGCCTATCAGTCTCGCTTTGTTTCCGACCGAATCTTTCCAGGCATCCAGTTGCCCCAGGTAAAGGGGAAGGAGTCCCAGCGTGATGATCAATCCACTAGAGACCAGGGCTGTTGTCGGATGTCTCTTTGCGCTCATCGGGCCGTGAAAACCGCGTAAAGCCTCATGGTGTATTGGGTGGCAAAGTAGTGGGAGGCGGATCGCCGGGTTTGTCGCCGTCGGGTTTCTTTTGAGACTGTTTCTTTTCCTCGGACATGTTTTGCGCAACGGTCGAGCGCAAGCTGGTGAGGCTCTTCAGCGTGTTGTACCAGAAGGGAGCGCCGAGACTAAGCAGGGCTGCGGAAAACAGAATCCCAACCAAGTGATGCTTTGGATTCCAGCCAGTTTTCCAACGCCCGTTCTCGCTTGGGAAAAGATTAAATCCAGTCTTGTCCAGATCTGCTTTCACGGAGCTGTAATCACCTGCCTGTTCCTTCAGAATATCGGCGGCAGCTTTATCTACAGCGTCATTGAAATCGTTCACCAGCTTGTCCCTGTCGGGGAGATTCGCGAGTGCCGATGCCAGGCGTTTGGTAAGCTTTTCCCGGGTGTCACTGGGTTGAATCGTAACCGCGGCGATGGCTGTTTTTACTCTGTCATCTTTTCCAGCAAGCCAGGCATTGAAAGCTGTCTGGAGCACGGTTCTGCTGTCGCCAAGAATTTTGTCGGCTTGCGCACTAACAGCGGCAGCTTGCGCCACGAGCTTGTCCCGCACAGCGCGATTAGTGGAAACGAGCTTGAATATCTCTACAGTGTCGAGTTGTAAAAAAAAGGCAAAGAGGCATGCCAAAAGGACGGTGAACATGCGTGTGTGCATGGTGAACCACTGTTGCGCCCGCTCCTGGCTCGTCTCGAGCCAATAGTCGAACTTTTGGTAGGAGTGGTCGACAACGTTCGCTGCGGCCAGCGCACCCTGGGAAATCGTACTTCCGGCGGCGATAGCATATGCTTGAAGGCGCTGGCTAACATCATTGAATGCAGTTTGGATTGTTACTTGTTGCGAATTGAATGGTAACGCTTGTACTGCCTCCTTCGCTTGAGTGGTTACACTTGTTGCCGCGGCCTTTCCGCCAGCGATCGCGTTGCGAGCTTCCTCAATCGCTGTGTTACTCACACCGAGCGCAATGAGAAGGTCTTTCGCACTTGCACGGACCGTGTCCGGCGCATCCTGCCGTCCGATAGCGAGGCGGTGGATTGCATCGAACACTTCGTCGGGACGGACGGCGGACGCGATCCGCCAAAAGCGTGGTAACCAACGGAAACTGGTGTCCGAAATCATCGGCCCACTGAGAACGTGTTTGGCGAGTTCCCTGGCTTTCTCTCCCAAGCCTGGGGTGACGATTTGAAAGGTTTCTTCGAGCCCCCGCACGAGATTGATCCCACGCAAGTTGGCTATCGACGAGATCATCTGCACTACGATGGTGATGAGCAGGCTCACCATGAGCATGATCAGTGTGAAAGCGACTAACGTATCAATACTGTCTAGCATGGGTCTTAGCCCGCTTTGAGAACTCAGGGGATGGCCGCCAAAGCGGCGTTCAGAACGATCTCCATAAAACCGTTGGTAAAAGTGTCTAAGGCGACCTGAGCGAGGCCGACCTGTTTGAGCGCGCGCATTTCCGCCAGATCACGCTCCCCGCGCACCAAGCTGGTGAACTTTTTCTTGGTGATGTCGCCCTTAGCCAAATCACCAAGCCACTCCGCGATTTGCTGTTCTGCCTTGGCCTGAAAGTCTCGCGCATCCTGCGTCGCTTGCTGCGCGTAACCGTTAAGAAGCGTTTTGGCGAGGGTGACGGTTTGGGATTCGATATTTTTCCAATCAATTTGAGCCATGATGAGAGGGGGTTAAAGTTTCGATGCTGCGTCAGACGGTTTGATCTTGCCGCTTTCGAGGCCGACAATGACGTCGAAGCCTTCACCGATCTGCTTCTTTTTGTTTTTGACGTATTTCGGGAGGAGCGGACCATCACTTTTCCACTCGCGCAGAAATCCACCAAGAAGATCGCGATTCGGGTCGAGCAGTTTATCCCAAAGAGCCATGGTGATTTGATTCAGCGGACGCCCTTTGTCATACTCATACGCCTTTTGCAGGCTGAGATTGAGCGCCTCTATCTCCTTCGCGTGCGAGGAATAGGAATCCGTGGCCTTATCCATCAAAGTGAGGGCATCCACTTTCGCACTAGTGGCATGCTCGTAAGCCGCCTGATCGTAAGTGGAAATCGTGCGACACGCGGCCATGAACAGACAGACGAACACAGATAACTGAGCAAAGATGCGGCGGGATGTAGTCATAGTGTCGTTAGGGCTTGGAAAATCGTTCGGACTGTCGGAGACTGAGAGTTACTTGTCATAATCCAAGCCGCTTTCTGAGTTCTCCCTTGATGATGGGGTTAAGGGCCCAGCGCAGTGGAATCACAAGGAATTTGCTCACGTTTAGTCCGGCAAGTAATTCATTAACGATCTCGCCAGCGCGTTGACTGGCAGTATCCAGCAGACGTTGCCTGACATCAGAATTCAGCTTAGAAACAAGCACGTCGCCGGTATCGGGATCACGCTCGGGCACCGAAATATCCTGAACGGTGTCGGTCGGATCGTAACGGATTGGGCCAATGTCCGGCGGCGGCTCAGGGGAGCCTGCGACTCGCTCCGGCGCACGGCCAGAGTGCTGGCCTATAAACTCACGAGCTTTCTTCCGCCCGAGGTTATAGTCATGCCGACGCAGCACAAGATCGAAAAAGCCTTCAAACGCGAACATGCCAGCACCGGCAAGTTCCTTTCTTGTAGCGGTGATACCGTAAATATACATCTCGTCTCTGAAGTTGAGTCCGGCCGCTGTTTCGAGCACCAAAATGGCGTCGATCCAAGCGCGTTCTGCTTCGACGTCGCTGGCCAGCAATTCAGTGCTTTCTTTGGCAAATTGTTTGCGCAGACGTCCCCGAGCTTCCTCGACGCTATCCTCCATCGTCCGAGGGGGCGGCGGCGGCGGTTCCGTCTCGAATAATCCCGGAAGAAGAACGTCCGCGGCCGCCTGAAGCACTTGAGGGTCGACTTCCTTTGCACGCAGGGCATTGAAGAGTTGTTCAGCCCGCAAATTGAAGACGTGAATTTGGTCGTTAACTTTCTCAGCATTCACCCAATCCTGAAATTTAGCCTGGTGAAGGACCGCACCGACGATGGCCTGGGCTGTGGGCAAGAACGCTGCTTTCGCCGAAGTGAAGCTATCGCTTGCGTCGCTGGTCTTGGCCCCCGGCGCAACGTAGAGGTAGAAGCGCGTGTCGGAGTTTTGGTAGTTGGATGCGGGCCCTTCTGGCCGGTCAATAAGATCCACAAGATTCTTGGCCAAGCCCAGTGGCTCGTTTTGGAAGATCCCGCCGTCCGTATAAACGAAATCGCGGTCCGGCGTTGCCCACGGATCGAGATGATGACGAGTGTATTCGTGTTCATTGCGATGCAGGGTCTTTGCCCGGAAAGCGAAAGGAAACGCGCCGCATGAAACGGCGGCTTCGCGCCAGAGCTCCCAAGCTTTGGGAGTGTCTTTTCCGTCGGACCCGTCAGCGAGGAAAAGACCTGTCATCTCATCCTGAAACCGTGCGTAGGCAAAGCTCTGCTCCCCGTCGGCTTGTGGAACGCGCAGGGGATAGGAATAGGACACACCGTTCAGATTCGAAAGCGCTAACCCAAGCCAGATTTGCTTTGCCGCGGCCGGATGCGGTGCCCTGCTCGCAGGAGGACTGCTTCGGTAGCGGCGCGTTATGTATTTGTGCGCCAGTTTTTCAATGAGGTTGGACGAAAAGATGGAGTGTGTCGGATCCTCTGGCGCGGGAATATCGGGATAAGCCGGATCGGTTTGCGAGTCGAGCCGCATCAAACTGTCCAGGCTGATGTCGGCGACCCACGGATTGAAAAACGCATTATCTTCTGGCGCCTTCAACGAGTCGCGCCCATACAGCAGGTTTTGCGCGGCGATTACAGCAGTCATCCCGCCTGCAGAGGCCCCGGTTAGGAC
>Ga0193751_1001582_pt1 | contig 14454 bp, 15 predicted proteins | sample L1c2metaG_FD_143050 | JGI IMG/M metagenome (GOLD analysis project Ga0193751, IMG submission 143050) | Soil microbial communities from a riparian zone of the East river system, Colorado, United States - L1c2 | ecosystem: Environmental > Terrestrial > Soil > Riparian zone | place: USA: East River... | reverse complement strand
CTAGTTTCCTTCCGTTAAAACGCAGAGCCATTCGTGTTCATTCGCGCCTGCCGGCCGTGGCGGGTGTTTCGCGGGCGACGCGATTTGGAACAGAAGATAACTCCGAAAGCTTTCGCCCGCCGCGGCGGGCAGGCTGAGCGGGCGAGTGAACCAAGTCAGATCACAATTCTGATCTTTTGTGCTCTTGGTTTCCTTCTGTTAAAACTCAGAACCATTCGCGTTCATTCGCGCCTGCCGGCCGTGGCGGGTGTTTCGCGGGCGACCCAATTTGGAACAGAACAAAGTCCTTTTTCTCGCCACCCGGAACGCAACCTTCGTTTCCTTAGTTCCCTTCTGTACTCCATGATTTCTCGCCACTTGCTACTTGCCAAGCCGTAGCCAAGCAAAGGCTGGTGACTCGTCATGCCGTAGTCCCGCGACTGCGGGACAAAGGCGGACGCATTTCACCATTGGACGAAGTTGCCCTGGTCACAATTTCCACACTTTCGAGGTTCACAATTTCCAGGCGATGTTGTACTCTTAAGTTCGTGTTTCCCGCCCGCACGTCTTGTCGTCACGCCGCAGTCCCGCCACCACGGGACGAAGGCGGATTTACGTTGCTGACCTCTGATCCACCAAAGGACGGATTCGCGGTGGCGAACTGCCGACCGGAGTTTCGCGGCTTTACGGTGAAACAACGTGAGCGCGTCCTCGGCTCTTGTCGCGCCTTAGCCTTGCGCGAAGGCGGATTTACGTTGCTCGAATTGCTGGTCGTTATGGGAATAATCGTGCTCTTGATGGGATTGCTCGTGCCGGCAGTAACTTCCCTCTCAAAATCAAATGGGCGAAAGGCGGCGATCGCCAGCTTGCTTGGCGGGATCGAGCAAGCGCGGGCACAGGCGATCGCCGATGGCCAGGCTACTTACGTCGTATTTCCGACGTTTGGGAGCGGAACATCGCAAACGATTCTTGATCGCTACAATTACAAGTCATACGCAATCTTCGAAGATGATCCGGCGAATCCCGGAGCCGTAAAGCAGCTTACGGGTTGGAGAACATTGCCAACCGGCGTCGGTTTGCGCGCCGCGAGTCTGGGCGCCCTCGCAACATCGACATTCACTTTTACGCCAATGGGCGCGACCACAAGCGGGTTGTTTCCATTCCTTAAATTCACTACCGACGGCGGAATTGATCCGTCATCTACTCCGTTGCCTTCCACCGCTCCAGTGCAACTGGGAATTTTTGAAGGCTACGTGGTTTCGAGCGCAGACACAGACACAAACAGCAGCAGGTTTACCGAAACGATCACGGTGGGTCGATTCAGTGGGCGGGCAGAGGAGCTCCCGCCAACGCCGACACCGTCGCCATGAAAACCCAATTCGGAAATCGCCGTCCTTGCCACGCATTCAGTCTTGTCGAAGTAGTGCTCGCACTGGGCGTGATCGCCATTGTCATTACAACGATTCTCGGCCTGGTACCGGTCGCTTTGAGGACCGGCCACTCCGCGCAGGACGAGACACGCGGCGCCGAAATCGCGCAGACAATTTTCGGCAGCCTTGTCGCGCAGGCGCCGTCACAGTTCAGCAACATTCAACTTCCGCTACCCGGTAACACTACACTGTCTCCAGCCATCGACCTAAACGCTTCATCTCCTCCGACCACCATGCTTTACGCCGGTAACGATGGGCAGCTAATGCAATTGCAATCAGCGGACGCCGCCTATGCGATCACGATTTTTACGAACAACTCGCCGCCTGGGTTTACTGATGTGGGCTATGCGAACGAGGTGACTGTGCGAGTGGCCTGGCCGGCAAATGCGCCGACTGCTGCAAATCAAACGATCCGCGATTTCGTACGCATCATCTCCAAGTACTAAGTCGATGAACCTCCGCCGCTCTCGTCGCGCCATAGTCCCGCCATCGCGGGACGAAGGCGGATTTACGTTGGTCGAACTCATGATCGCTGCGGCTATCACGGTCGTGATTGTCCTCGTGCTCGGGGGCATGTTTCTATCGCTGATGAATACTTCGATGCGGGCCAGCCAGCGCATTGACGCTTTTCGCGATGCGCGCGCCGCTTTGCAAACAATCGAGCGCGACTTTGCGAATTTGATTCAAACGCAGTGGCAACCGGATCCGTTTGCCAGTCCGACACCGACACCGGGCACCGCTCAACCAGTGACGCGACCGGCTGCTTATTTCGCCTTAGAAAATATTTATACCGATCCTGCGGCCGGCAACCAGCAGCTTTATGGTCTGGTCGCAGTGAAAACTGCCGGTTCACCGACCCCTGCTGCCGGCGACGTCTGTGCAGTTGGTTATTATTGCCGTTGGGACGACCAGCTGCATGCCTACAGTCTTCGACGTTTTTTTCGTCCCGCCGCGTCGTCGGGAACGTGCCCCCCGAACTCGCTGAGCACGCTCGAAGTATTCAAAAGCGTTGCGAGCTATGCTTCAGACTCAGACCTCTATAGCCCTTCTGCCTGCGATGAAGTGCTCGCAGCTTATGTTTGGAATTTTAATGTCATCATCTACAAGTCGGACGGAACTCAGATCAGCACATATCCTTATATTTGTGATCCATCTCCGACGACTCCCAATCTGCCGCCTTCAGCAATTGAAATTTCTTTTAACGCGATGAGTCCTCAAGCCGCCCGCACGGTGATGAGCGTCTCGTCGAGTCCTAATGATTGGATGAACACAACTACCACAAACTATCAGCGGTTAATCTTGCCGCACATGTACCAGTTTCGTACCCGGATCAATTTGCAATGAAGACTCTACACGCTAATTCACAGAGGGTTTGTTCAAGCCGCGGGTTCGCGCTCGTGGTTACACTAATAATGGTCACCCTGCTGGCCATCATTGCCATCGGCCTTCTCACCAGCACATCCCTGGAACGGGCCACGGCCAAATCGTACACCGACCGTTATCAAGCCGAACTGGCCGTCAAGAACGGCTTGCAGGCGGCTGCTAAGACATTGGTGGCATCGCCCACCATGGCAACCTCCGCCACCGGCCAGGATACATTTCTGGTCGTGCGCGCAGATGGGGCGCCCGACGCCAATGGAAACAAGGCGGCGTATTACTATCTCGCCCAGCCGAGCGATATTGTGCAGCAGACGGCTACCACCCCAGGCAGCAGCTCAATAACCTATTATCCGCTTTTTTCCACCGATCCTACCGCCCCCACGCCGACACCGGCGCCGATTGATCTGACAACTGCTGTTGCTCCGACTGTGCCGACTCCGGCTCCGCCGGCCAATTCTGCTGCGAGCGATTCCACAGCGGCACAACTGGTGAGCAACGGAACGATCGCTAAACGATTCCCAACTCTCTATTCGTGGCAGAGTCCGGCGAGTGTGAAGTGGGTTACAATGCCAGACCCGCAGGATACAGCGACAGCGCCGGCCCACAATCTTCCCTACACTCGCTACGCCTACTGGGCCGAAGATTTGGACGGTTATCTCGACGCCTCTCAAGTGGGCGGACAGCCGCGAACCAGTGGCACGAGTCCGCAGGAGATTGCCATGTTTACCATTTTCGCTCCGACGGCGCAGACTGACCCCGGCACGACTGCGGCAACCACCTTGATCAACGATCGTTCTCTTCTCTTTACCGTTCCAACCCTTCAGCAGATCGCGCAGACTACGCCGGATGTGGCCGGCCCAAATCTGGCAGTCCGTCTTGGGGTTGATACCGCTGAGCAAAACCTCGTCCCGTTCGGATACGCCTATTATGCAACAGCTACAACAGCTACACCCACACTTAAACCGAATTTGAGCACCACGCTAGCTATGGCGCAGCAGGGCAACGGGAACGCGAGCAATACGATCGGGGGGACGATAACGGGCGTGCTGCAGGGCTTCAACAATCGCTCTGTCACGCATCAGACACGATCCAAGCCGGGCGGCGGGGCTCCCCTCACACCAGTTTACGATTACGCAAAGAACATTGGGGCTAATATTATTGACTATGTTTATCCGCAGGGCGCTCCGACGGACTTCATGCCCAAAAGCCAGCCCTATCCTACCGCCCGCGGGATTGGCGCTTATCCTTTCGTGACCTCGGTTTACGATCTAAACAATTGGGTGTCTAAATATCAGATAAACGGCGAGTACGCGGTAGTAATCGAAGTCAAAACTTATGTTCAGCTCTGGAACCCGCATAACGTTCCTGTCAACGGAATTCTAACCCTGCAGTACAAGAACGCCGATCAGATACAGATATTCAATTCGGCAAACCCAAGCGGGCTCCCACCACAACTACTGGCGTCCCCACCAGCGGCGACGATTAGGCTGGATGATTCAGATCTTAACCACCGCCACATGGAACCCAACGAATACAGGGTGGTGGTTTTGCCCACGCCGTAACATGAAAAGGATCTTGCCACTCGTTCTCGTACTGTCGGCGGCGACGGCGAGTAGTGTGCTCGCGGCCAATCCGGTACCGACCACGACTTCGATCAGTCCGAGCTCGACCATTGCAGGAAGCGCCCAATTCACTTTGACCGTAAACGGCACCAACTTCGTTTCTACTTCGACGGTTAAGTGGAATGGGTCGTCCCTGACCACGACATTTGTTTCGTCAACGCAGCTTACAGCTATTGTTCCCGCTGCAAATGTGGCGACAGCCGGCACGGCGTCTGTGACGGTTGTGAACCCCGCTCCAGGTGGAGGGACCTCGAACCCACAAACGTTCACCATCAACAACCCGGTCCCGACCACGACTTCGATCAGCCCGACCTCGACCACGGCAGGAAGCGCCCAATTCACTTTGACCGTGAACGGGACCAACTTCGTTTCTACTTCGGTGGTTAATTGGAACGGCTCGCCCCTGACCACGACATTTGTTTCTTCAATCAAGCTCACGGCTATTGTTCCGGCTGCGAATGTGGCCACGGCCGGCACGGCATCTGTCACAGTTGTGAACCCCGCTCCGGGCGGAGGGACCTCGAACTCACAAACATTCACCATCGTTAATCCCCCGCCGCCAGTCATTCAACCTCCCCTCACAGCAACTGGACAAGTAGGAGTTGCATTCTCCTACGCGATTACCGCCACCAATAATCCGACCAGCTACAACGCAACTGGATTGCCCACGGGTCTAAGCGTAAACACGGCTACCGGCGTGATCTCCGGCACACCGGCTGCGGGTACGGATGCTGGAAGCCCATACAGCGTCACGATTAGCGCAACCAATTCCGGTGGTACGGGGAGCGCAACGCTGACTCTGACGATCAAGCCCCCGCCGCCCCCAGTCATAACAAGCGCTCTCACTGCCACTGGGCAAGTAGGAGTCGCGTTTTCTTATCAGATTACAGCAACCAATAATCCAACCAGTTATAACGCAACCGGGCTGCCTACAGGTTTAAGTGTGAATACAAGCACAGGGGTGATATCAGGCACGCCGGCTGTGGGTACCGACACTGGAAGCCCTTACAGTGTTACGATTAGCGCGACCAATTCCGGTGGCACCGGGAGCGCAACTTTGACCTTGACGATCAAGCCTGCAGCCCCTGTCATCACAAGCTCTCTCACAGCCAGTGGACAAGTAGGAGTTGCATTCTCCTACGCGATTACCGCCACCAATAATCCAACCAGCTATAACGCAACCGGACTCCCCGCGGGTTTAAGCGTAAATACGACTACTGGCGTGATCTCTGGCACACCGACTACGGCTGGAACGTACAGTGTCACCATTAGCGCAACCAATGCCGGTGGCACCGGGAGCGCAACTTTGACTTTGACGATCAAGCCTGCAACCCCAGTCATAACAAGCGCTCTCACTGCCACGGGGCAAGTAGGAGTCGCGTTCTCCTACACCATTACCGCAACCAATAGCCCAACCAGTTATAACGCAACCGGGCTGCCTACAGGTTTAAGTGTGAATACAAGCACGGGGGTGATCTCCGGCACACCAGCTGCGGGTACGGATGCTGGAAGCCCATACAGCGTTACCATTAGCGCAACCAACTCCGGTGGCACCGGCAGCGCAACGTTGACGGTAACGATCAATCCCAAAAAACCCGTCATTACAAGCCCTCTCACAGCCACTGGGCAAGTAGGAGTCGCGTTCTCCTACACGATTACAGCCACCAATAATCCGACCAGTTTCAATGCAACGGGGCTTCCTTCGGGTTTGACCGTAAATCCGGCAACAGGGTCGATCTCTGGCACACCGACTACGGCTGGGACATACAGTGTCACCATTAGCGCAACCAATGCCGGTGGCACCGGGAGCGCAACGCTGACGTTGACCATCAATCTCCCAGCCCCCGTCATTCAACCCCCGTTCACAGCGACTGGAACCGTGGGAGTCGCGTTTTCCTATAAGATTACCGCCACCAATAGTCCGACCAGTTTCGGCGCAAGCGGGTTGCCACCTGGTTTAATCCTGGAAACACCACCACCATCAAGCAAATTGGGGTTGATCGACGGTACCCCGACTACGGCTGGGACATACAATGTCACGATTACTGCGACCAATGCCGGTGGAACAGGGAGCGCAACGCTAGTTATCACCATCAATCCCCCAGCTCCCGTCATTCAACCCCCTTTCACGGCAACTGGCACGGTGGGAGTCGCGTTCTCCTACACAATTACAGCAACCAATAATCCGACCAGCTTCAACGCGACCGGCTTGCCCCCGGGTCTAACCGTGGATCCAACAACAGGGTTGATCTCCGGCACACCGACTACGACTGGAACATACAGCGTCACGATTAGCGCAACCAATGCCGGTGGCACGGGATTCGCAACTTTGACCGTAACGATCAATGCACTCCCCGTCATTACAAGCCCTCTCACGGCAACTGGAACCGTGGGAGTCGCGTTTTCCTATCAGATTACGGCCGCCAATACGGACAGTAAGAGCAGTTACAACGCCACCGGGTTACCGTCGAGTTTAACCGTAAACACAAGAACAGGGTTGATCTCCGGTACGCCGGATGTTGGGACGGATACGGGGAGTCCATACAGCGTGATCATTAGCGCAACCAATACCTTTGGCACCGGGACCGCAACGCTGATTTTAACGATCAATCCCCCATGTCCGGTGATTTCAAACTTTCCGACTCCCCTCACAGCCACTGGAGTCGTGGGAGTCGCGTTTACTTATCAGATTACGGCAACGAATAGTCCGACCAGCTTCAACGCAACTCCGCTACCCGCTGGTTTAACTGTAAACACGACAACCGGGTTAATCTCTGGCACGCCGACTACGGCTGGCACAAGCACTGTCACCATTACCGCAACCAATGGTTGTGGCCCTAGCCCACCCGTAACGCTGACCTTAACGATCGACTTTCCGCCGCCCCCGGCCCTGCCACCTTTTAACGGACAGATTAACACTTTTGACGCGGGAACAACAACCGATCCTCAACTGGACCCAAATTTTAAAATAGTATTTCCAAAACCGACATCGACCAATTCTGACAATTCTTTTATACTCCGCTGGGTTGCTACCTGCAGCGGTCCCCCAGTCATTACAAGTTCTCTCAGCACAACTGGGCACCTAAGCGCGTTCTCCTATCAGATTACGGCAAGCAATAACCCGGCCAGTTTCGGCGCGACCGGGTTACCTGCGGGTTTAACTGTAGATACAACAGCAGGGCTGATCTCTGGCGCGCCGACTGCGACTGGGACAACCAATGTCACCATTAGCGCAACCAATAGCTGTGGCACTGGGAGTGCAACGCTGAGCTTGCACATTGCTCCTGGCGGAGGCGGAGGCGGGGGCGGGGGAGGAGGAGGCGGGGGCGGCGGGAGTAACGGCCCAAGAACAAACGTGGTTGACGAGCCGAACGGCGGGCTCCAACGGAATCAGGATCTGAGCGGTATGCCGTACAATCAGTACACACCACCTGCGACGCCAGCGCCGAGCAAGAATGTCTGGCGTGGAAACCCATCTCCACCAATAGTTCCCAGCGCTGGAAGTTTCGGAGATCCGCGGGCCTCTTTCTATATTACCCAACCATGGCCCACCGCTGATTACGTGACCGGTTCCTACTGGGGCGGCCCCGTACCGAAGTCAGTACTTCCCCAGTATTCCTGGCCCTTGTACTGGGCAGATTCGGGACATAATTGGTCAACTTCGGGAGTAGCCCCATCCGGCGCCGGCGAGTACCCCGATGCGGCAAAGCTCCGGGCTGCAGCACCAGATCCAAAACAATGGATTTCACGGCTCTCGAACGGTTCACTCACTTCGCTGGCTCAGTTAGGAAGTGTTTTTGACCCCGCTCAGTGGGGCTACGACGCAACCAGTGCAGCAGCCAAAGCAGGAGGCGCTCTGCCGGATATCCCGAGTTCAGCGGCACTAAGCGCGACATCGGGAGGGGGCTACACACTTGCCATTGGTCGGCCAGAGTTTTCGGTGTTCGATAAAAACGGAATGCGAGCGTGGCAATTGCTGGATGTGTTTTCGCTTGGCGACCCCACCCAACCGGTTGTCACCACCAATACGGCTGGGCTGGTCAACCTGAATACAGCATCGAGGGACGTTTTGCGCGCGCTCGCTGCTGGGACCCTGCAAGACAACCCGGCATTGCCCGCGCTTCAGACCGATCCTGCGATTAAACCCTCCTCTTTGGCGACCGGTTTCTATCCGCCCACGGTGAGCAAACAGGCCGATCTGTTTGCGGATGCGGTGATCAATTCACGCCCGTTGCTTTCCACTGCCGCGTTATCAGCGATCAGAAATTCGAATGGCCCATTTTTCGGCAACCCAAACCAATACAGCAATCAGACACAACCAACCGAATGGAACGACGCTGGCCGTGAGGAGCTGTTTTCAAAAATCCTGAACCTGGCTACGACCCGGGGCCGCAATTTCCGCGTTTTTGTCACCGGGCAGTCACTCGATAAAAAGGGGAACGTCTTGTCCACGGTGACCAAAGTTTATCAGGTGTTCATCAAACCAAACAGAGACCCAACGACAGGCGCGATCCTCTCGCAGCAGGTGGTAATTAAGTACGAGGGCTCCATGTAGCTCTTAGCCCGGATATAGAGATCAGAAGTCAGAGATCAGAGGTCACAAGTCAGTCGCAGACCAGCGTGGCCAAACTCACGCCGGAGACGGTTATCAGTTACGAGCTGGGAGCTACAAGCCTTTGCCCGCACCGCTCGACGGTCAATGATAAGCTATCGACTATCCGATCTCTGTCGGACTCCTGGCTTTCTCGGGTTTCGATCGCTGGTTAGTCGAGATCCAGCTCCGCTTTCACTTTCCCCCAAGGGACGCCAGGTTTGCCGCCATTGCGCTCGATCGCGCTGCGAAGTTCTGGCTCTCGCCAGTGGTGGCTGGGCTTATTGATTCAACCGCTTCCAACTCTTTCACTTTCGCCCCTCAGGTTATGCAATCTATGTCGCGACTTCCCAAATCGCTCCATTCTCGTTGGCTGCCGTCGGCCAAGATTTATGGGTCAGTGAGCGGCGAGCTGGGGAGAATGAACTTCGAATCGCGAAATCTGCCACTGATCGCCGTGCCTGACCACGGTTATGGCGATCGTTGCGTCTCCGCTTTCAAACGTGGCCTTCGTCGTGTATTTCCCGAAAATCCTTTTACCGTCTCGAATGGTGGCAGACGTAATCGACTGCCCCTTGCTGGGCTCGCACCTCTGTAGCCTGCCCAAGACGCTAAACCGCTGAAACAAGCTATCCAACTGAACAATTGTGACTGCATTCTTGAATTCCGGACTTGCACGGTCGAGCAACGCCTTTTCGCTCCAATCGCTTACAATCGCAGGAATGGCTGAATCAACATACACTCTGCTCTCTTTGTCCAGCGCACTGCCTTTGTTGACCATAAATGCGATCCCGATAATTCCGACTACGATCAGTATTAGGAAAATCGATCCAAGAACGGTGAGGAACTGCTTCATGATCCAAGTACTTTGGTATTAGCGCCGAGACTCAAGCAGCTCTCAGACAGACGGCGGATTTGTTTTCATTGATTGGTTCATTATGCTAATTTAGTACAGTTAAAGAAGGGTTACGTTTCCTTATATGTTTCAGGACATCGAAGTAGATATCATTTTGGCGGCTCAGTTGAGTTGAAATGGGCAAAAATTGCTAAACTCAATTAAGAGACGGATCGTTTTCCGCGACGTATGGATCGGAAAACCGTCCATTTGGATCGCAAAACGATCGGTATTGGTCGCGAAAAGATCCTTGTGATCCGGCGCGCGATCCATATCACGCGGAAAACCAATCGTGCCGCGCCCGATATGGATTGTGCCATAATCCTTATGGATCGCGTTTCAGTTCCAAAAGGAAAATTCTTGGTTACCTTGGCTTCCGTCTGTTGAACAACTGCATCATACGCGGCTTATGATGGCGACTGAAACAAATCGACCTCCAAATGCTTTCGGAGCCGCTACAACTCGGACTATTGTTTGGCGTTTAGTGATGGTATCTTTTTCACGTGCAAAAGACCGTTCAAAAGTTCAACAGTCTTCGAGAAGCCGACCGAGCCGATCACGATTTTTATAAGAAGCTTTCCCCGCAAGAGCGGTTAAACATTCTGTTGCAACTGAGCAAGCATGAGCCTGAACGCCGACTTGAGAGAGTTTATCGAGTTATTAAACTCCCGCGGCATTGAGTACGTAATCGTCGGCGCGCACAGCCTGGCCTTCCACGCACGGCCGCGCTACACAGGCGATCTCGATGTTCTTGTTCGCCCGTCGTGCGAAAACGCGGCCAAGTTGGTTTCTCTCCTGCGCGATTTTGGTTTTGAAAAAGCAGATTTCACAGAAGCCGATTTCACCGTCCCTGAACAGATGGTTCAGCTCGGTCGCGCGCCAAACCGGATTGATCTACTGACCAGTATTTCAGGCGTGGCAATCGACGACGCGTTCCGGACAAAAATATCGACTGAAATGGAAGGTTTGCCGGTCTTTGTGCTGAGCAAAGAATTGCTAATTCAAAATAAGCGCACGGTGGGACGCCCCCAGGATGTGGCAGATCTTGAAATGTTAGAGGAAAACTAAAATCTGCCGCTGAGGACAGCGGCCGCTACAATTTTCACCGTCGCGTTTTCGCGTTGTTCTGCTTCAATCTATAATAATAGAACTAGACCGAAAAATTAGGTATAATTCCCGTTAGACCTTCTCATCGCAATCATTAAGCAACCCCATCGCCAACCAAATTATGAATAAACCACTCGTCATCCTTTCGCTCTTATCTTTAGCAATATCCTTTCCGAAGGCCGCACTCTGCGATTCCCGCGGTCAGGACGAAACCGACATCCGCAATGTGGAGACGCTCCAACAGGAGGCTTGGAACCGGCACGATGCGAAAGCCTACGCCAACCTGTTCACCGACGAGGGCGATTGTGTGAATGTGGTCGGTTGGTGGTGGAAAGGGCGTGCGGAGATCGAGAGGAAGCTCACTGACGCTTACGTATTCGTCTTCCGAGAGAGCATTCTCACCGTTAAAGACGTGAATATTAAGTTTCTAGCTCCCGAGATTGCCGTGGCGCATGTTCGCTGGACTATGGTCGGAGCCAGAACCCCCAAAGGCATCCCTGAACCCCAACAGGGCATTCAGACTCAGGTTCTACAGAAACGGGCGGGTAAGTGGTTGATCGCCTCCTTCCAGAACACCAATGCGTTACCTGAAATGCCGTTTCCTAAGGGCCCCCCAGTTGCAGCGCCCACGTCTAGCGTGACTCCTTGAAAGGAACGTCACCCAACACGGGGTCTAACCAGGCGGTGGAGCCGAACCGCTGGCCGGCGTACGGCCTCGCTTCACACATGAAAACACGCCCATTGCAAGCCATGCTCGCCCTCGCCAGCGGTGGCTGATCTTGTTTTCGTTAGATGTTGAACAGCTGCTCCAGTTTGGCGTCGTTCCAACATGCCCGCATTGCATAATCCGCTGCGTTCCAACACCAAGGCTGTCGTCTTCGATGTAGGCGGCGTATTGATTGACTTGCACGCCGAAGGCGCGCGACGCGAACTGATTGAAAAATACGGATTTGTGTCGCAGAGCTTCGCGAGACTCACCCGCTCCTCTTTTGAATCGCATCCCAGAAGCATCACCGAATTGGCAATGATCGGATGCGTCGGAACCAGCGAGTACCTGGACGCATTTTTGCACGAATGCGGCGTCAAGGATCTGGAAGCGCTCAGACTCAATCGCCTCTCCGTTGTTGGGCAAGAGCGCGCAAATGAATTCGCGATCGTCGAGGAGCTGAAACGAGCAGGTCTTATCTGTTGCGTGCTGTCCAACACAATTCCTCTTCACTGGGATAAGTTACGGTCAGCCACTGAGTATCCGTCTTTTGCACTTTTTGAGCATCTCTTTGCTTCTCATCTGATTAAGTGCGCGAAGCCGGAGAAGGAATCTTTTTTGTTTGTAGCGCGCGCTCTGAACATCCAGATGTCGGAGTGCTTGCTTGTCGATGACACGCCGTTAAACGTGGATCGAGCAAAAGCTGCGGGTTGGCAGGCCCTGTTATTTCGTGACGCAGCACAATTGAAGCGCGACCTCAACGACCTCTTGTGCTACCGAAACATCTAACCCCTATGTAAGATGTCAAGCGTGACGGGCGATGGTGTAGGTGGTTTGTTAAGCATAAGGTTTGTTGGTTGAGGTAGAGTTTGTCTTTGGGAGCGCTTCCTCTTCCTGTTGGCTCGGTCGCCGCGGCGACCGGCTCTTACTCCTATCCGTGCATGCGGCCGTGGCCGCAGCAGCAATTTGATCAATGCGATCAGTCTGGAAGAGGAACTTGGGCGCGCCCAATCTAAGCCGACGATCCGGCGGTGACCGAATCAGGTTAGGTGACGGGCAGCACCCACGTTCCAAAGTGGAGAGTCTTATTTGGTTAGGCGATAACGGTTCCTTTGTGTTTTTCTCTAAGTGGTTAGGCCAAGCTGCTCCGGTATGCAGCGGCCGGTGCGCACTCGCCACAGATCGATCGCCAATTGGCGCGCCAGCGCGACGATGGCTTTTTTGCGGGCCGCACCACTAGCCAGTGCGCCGTGACCCAACACCTCCTTCCATTTGATGATCGGTTTGTAGTTAGGCTGGAAGCGGAACCAGGCGCCAGGCCAACTCCACCAGCGCCGCGCGCAAGCGCGGATTGCCATGTTTGGTCACGCAACTTTGCAATCGGGTATTGCCGCTTGAGTATTCGCCCGGACACAGCCCGGTGTAACTGCCCACTTGCCGCCGATTACTGAAGCGCTTCCAATCACCAATCTCCCGATCAATGATCACGCTCGTCATCGCGCCCAGTCCGCGCGGTTGCCTGGGTCCAGCGGCGCTTTGCAGTTGCACCGTCAGGGCGCGGATCTTTTCTTCCAGCGCCAACAGGATCGGTTGGCTGTTGAGCAAAAGGGTGCCCATCCACTCGGGCACTTGCAGTAGGACAAAGGCGCGCCGCTTCCACCATTGTTGCACCGGCTCAATCCCGTGGTTAACCATCAAGCTGCGCCCTTGGGCCTCCAATTGTTTGCGCGCTTTAACCAATTGCTCGCGCTGGCGATGGATCGCGCGGAGCTGTTCCTCTTGCTCAGTGGGCACTCGCACCAACCCCAGCGCGTCAAGGGTACCCTCGACAAATCGGTCCAACTTCAAGCACAGTGCCTTGGCATCGAGTGAGTCGGTCTTTACTCGCCGGTTGCGCTCATCCAACTTTTGCGGGCAAACCACATAGCAATGAATGCCGAGCACATTCAACTGGCGCTGCAACCCAAAACCAAACCCGCACGCTTCATACACCGCGTGCACTTGCCCTCCTTGGCTCTTGAGCTTGGCCGCCCACTGCACAAACGCTCCTTTGCCAAAACGCTGCGGCGGCTTGGGATTACTCCCACCTACTTGCTCCACCACCACATAAAAATCCTGGTGCACATCAATCCCAAGCTTGATCACGCACTTGCTGCCATTAAACTGGCAACGGGTTCCCTCGTGTGAGGACAACTCAGTGTTTAAATGACACTTATTCATAGGTGCGGGTGAGCTTAACCACTTGCCCGCACCCTTTACATGTCATCTAGGCGATGGAGCTAACCGCTACCCGGTGCGTGTTTACATTTCAAATGACTAAACCAGTTTCACTTCGAGCAATACGCGCTCTCGGTAACGGTAGCTCATCTTGTTCTCGTTAGTCGCTACAAACCAAACGCAGCAAGCCTCCAGAATGATTTCATTGTCGAAGGCGAGCAACGTTACTGGGTGCACGTCGCGATCGACCGTTTTACCGGACAAGTCATCGCAAAGCAGATCGAGGTAGTAAACGAGTAGCGGCTGGCGCTAGTTATTCGCCACTCCGAAAAGCATTCGCGAGCAGGCGGCGAATCCGTCCTCTGGCGGATCAGTTATTCGTTATCGGTTAAATCATCGCAGATTGCGCGTTAGATGTTGCTCACGCGACATCCAGTGCAAAAGCGATCGCTTGCCGAATTTTATCGAGCACCTCGGCAGGTAGTTCGCCCAGCTTGCGTTCGAGTCGGGTGACCGCAATCGAGGCG
>Ga0193751_1001581_pt1 | contig 14462 bp, 13 predicted proteins | sample L1c2metaG_FD_143050 | JGI IMG/M metagenome (GOLD analysis project Ga0193751, IMG submission 143050) | Soil microbial communities from a riparian zone of the East river system, Colorado, United States - L1c2 | ecosystem: Environmental > Terrestrial > Soil > Riparian zone | place: USA: East River... | reverse complement strand
AGCTTCAGTGTAGCCGATGGTGAGACACTCAAAAAGGTACTGCCGCAGGAAAGGCTCGAATCCGCCGAGACGCTCGTACTGAGCTGTATGCGCAAGCTCATGAACAACCCTGTCACGCGAGTAAGCGCAATCTGCTCGAATAAAGATGCCGTAACGCAGGGTAAGTCCGCCCGTGAGCGGCGAGATAAGCTGCGTCTGCTCCGCCGCGGCCCGTAAGGCTGGGTGCTCCGGAATAGGAATCTCTGGGAGGTAGAGTATGCGGGCGCGCTGAGGCTGCGCGACGCCAACGCGCCGGGCGTCGTCAAGCGCGACCTGCGACAACGGCGCGCCTACTGCGAGGATGTGCTGCTCTTGCGCGGCTGCCCACTCGCAGGCGAGAGGAAGCAACGACTCGAACTGCTCAAGTGTGATCGGGCCTAGCATGGTCACGCGCTGAAAGACCTAACTAAGGGTTAGACTGCATTTCTGCCTGCCTGTGATTGTGTCATTTGTCTTCGCTCGCACGAATCCCCTTCAAAACTTTACCTCAACCACCGTCAGGCTTTTGGTCTGACCGGACATTAGAGTAGCCTTCGAACCGCGCGCCGCACCTTCGATTGCTTTTGCCGCCTCGGCGACATCTGCCTCGGAGAGGCTCGTGTAACCCGCACCCACGAGGGCCTGGCGGAACGATAGCTTGGAACTCGATGATCCCCAAGTGACCGTAACGGCGGGCTGCGAAACGACGGCGAATGCCGCCGAGGTGTTGGAAATAGAATGGATCGTCACGACTTTTGCGGTGGTGCTACTAAGTGGGGTCACCACTGCCTTCCAGACGCCGTTGGTCGTAATGTCTGCGCCGGGAGGTATCGAACCGCTGGCGTCGATGACAATGCGGAAGCCAGACGTGGGCGCATCGTAGACTGCCTTTGTCTTGAATTGGTTCTCGACGAACTGACCACAGTCGCCGAATCCGATGGCCAGAAGCGTACAGAAGAAGACGTAGCCGAGGCAGAGGAAGATTCTCCTAAGGCGCGTTACCGCCTTGCGTCCGCCACGCGCGAGATCGACCTCAGCACCGACCGCAGAGAAGTATGACTTATCGCTAGAGAACATCAGACGTGTCGATCCTTGGTTCAAACTGTGAGCGAAACGACGCCTAACCGAAGGATTAGACTGCATTTCGGTCGATATTGCTGTAACGCTTGGTTAGGCCGCTTTCGTCAAGATTGCTCTTCACCCGCGCGCTGGAGCAGGACGACACCAAAAAGGAAAGGCATGATAAATGGGACAGCCGGGATGCCCACAACAAAACCGGGACTGGTGTACCATGGCGTAGAGAGCGCTCTCGGGTCCGGATACTGGACACCTCTGATCATCAGGAACAGCAACGCGACGGAGCTCACGATGATGAATACGCGAGTTGCCCTGCGCCCCAGCCATCGGGCCCGACCGAGAGAAGCCGCAAACGCCGCCGTCGCGAAATAGGTCAGAAAAGCCGCAACAAAAAGTAGAAGATCGAATGTGTCACCTAGCGAGTGGAGCGCCTGGGGTACCTCCCCTGCGTGTTCCTTAGCGAAGAACACTCCGAACGCGAAGGTATTCCAGATGAGATATAGCGGGCCACTGAGCATGATCGCCGCGAAGCCGACGGTCGTATAAAAGCGTTCACCGGCTTCGCTGAGTGCTTCTCGGAGCACTACGAATCCACCCGCTATCGCGCTAGCCATAACAATGAGGACAAGATACCGCATCTGGTTCTCTGCCGCGGTTGCCTGCCAGGGCCCGCCCAAGCCGACCCAGAGAAGCGCAACGAGCGCAAATGGTGTTACAAGGAGTGTTCCCGCCAGGCCGAGCAATCGCCGACCCTGCACATCGCCTCTGATCGCCCCCGCACTCAGAGTCCACGCCGCAATCGCAATCGCTGCAAAGTACACTACTCCGACGGCTTGATAGACTCCTGGGACGCGAAAGGCGCGCACGCCAACGACAACGAAGCTAAGAAACGGGACGATGCAGAGAAAGACGTAGCTCACACGGCGAACAGTATTCATTGGGACGTCCTTATTAATTGAGGCGAAAGCGCGGTCATGGTGTTATGCGCGTCTAACTAAGGGTTAGGCTGCATTGCGCAGGCGGTAAGGAGGCCAGAATAGGCGCTTGCGAAGTCAGGAGCAATGAATTTTCGGGCGGTGCGGTGTAGCGGCGCGTGTCTTCACGCGCAGATCTAAACGGTTGCGGCTGAGGACAGCCGCCTCTACACCCTGGTTAGCCGCACACCGGAGGAGCTAAGAATTTGCTTCGGGGTGCAATGCGGGCTGCCGTTTGAAATGAACCAACTAAGAAGATTAATGCGACGGTCATAGACCACCGCGTAGGCTAGGTCCCAATCACCGCAATTGACTTCTGAATTACACCTATTTGGATTTGGACGAGGGGGTTTCTACCGGTTTTGTGGATGCCGGAAGCTCAGGCCTTTTAGACACATCTTGCACTTGTTGCGGTGTAGGGGGGCCATCCACAAAGTGGATATCCCATGGACCATCCACCGTGATAAAAAGCAGATTTCCTTCGTCTGCTTTGCTCCACCCCTCGTGAACCATCTTGCTAGGCATGTAATTGAAGGAACCAGGACTTAAATCCGCTGCCTTTCCGTCCTGATCCAGCATGACAAAGTGGCCGTAAACACAGTAGTGCGTTTCGTTAGCTGTGTGCCAATGTTTTGGGGCATGATGATTCTTTGGACAACGGATCATGAGTTGTGTCGCCCCAGTTTTTGGATCCACGTGCAGGATTGCTATTTCTTCCGAATTGGCTCCCAACTCTGGGTGGAGTTTCTCCCACTTCACGTCCCCGTATTTCAAATAGACAGCCGGGACTGAAGCATCGGGGGATGGTTGCGCAGTCATTGGCGCACTCATTGGTGTAACTGCCAGCAGTCCAGCGATAATCATCATTAGCATTGCATTTTTCATAAAATCTCCATTGATCTTCTACACATCCTTATAGGAACCAAAAAGATGTCAATTCCAAATTGACATTTTGCGACTCCATTTTGTGAACCCGGTTTAATTCGTTGGCGTCTGACCCGCCTTTGCTCTGCTTCGGCGTGGCGCGCACAGACGCCCTACAAACCTGGGTCGAATGGATTAAGTTCGTGGCTCACGCCTGGCCAATTGGCCGTAGAGCAGCCCTTGGGGATCATACCGCTGCCGAATTGCCTGGAGGCGTTCCCATACGCCCGGCGCGAGTGATTCCGCCGCGCGGGTCGGCGACGCGAGCAGATCCGTTTCCCCCATGTAGTGCCTGCGCGTGATCGGCACAGTCTTATGGTTTCCAGCGTGCGTAATCTTCCGGAGCGTCCAGGTCTCTACAAACTCCCGCATCCTCCACCGCCACGCGCAAGCGGAGAGCTTCGCGCGTCCGGATATAAGCGCGAAGGTCAGGAATGTCGTTTTGAGCCAGCTCTCTGAAATTACTCGCTGGGAGAATAATCGGGTGCGCGGTCTCTCCGTTAAGCGCCGGCTGGCAAATGCGCGTGGGATTTTTCCTCGCAACGTCGAGCAGCAGGCGCAGCGTTGAAATCTGAATATGGGGCTGGTCGCCAAGGGAGATAACCCAGTGCGTCAACGTTGAAAGCCAACCTGTCCAGCGACTGGCTTCCTGCAGAGAACTAAACATGCCCAGTTGTGGGGACGGGTTTTCGATCCAATCGGACGGGGAAAACCCTGCATGTGCCAGAGCCTTTCGTAAGGGCTGGTTTGACGGATCAATGACAGGGGCAATTTGTGCAGCTCCGGTGATCCGCCATTGATCGAGAAGATGGGTGAGAATCGTCTTCTCACCCCACGGTAGAAGAAGTTTACACGCGCCCATGCGCAAGGAGGCGCCCGCCGCAAGAATCACCACTCCGAACGCGACAGGGAGTTCGTTCAAGACGCGATTTTTTGTCTTTGTCGGTTTGTCGACAGAGATTTGCATAATGGACGGCCATCGGCTGCGCGCAAAACCATGATTACCTCGGCCAGCACGCTGACGGCGATTTCCACTGGAGAATCGGCTCCGATATTGAGCCCGATGGGAGCGCGAACGCTAGCAAGAACTTCCCTGGAGATTCCACGTTTAGACAATTCGTCGAAAACGTTGAGGACCTTTTTCTTGCTGCCGATCATTCCAAGATACCCCATGCCTCCCATCTCAAGAGCCGCGGCAAGAGCTTCCCGGTCGAGATGGTAATTGCGATTAACCAGAACAAGTGCATCGCGTGCAGACCATTTATGGGAGCGGACAAATGCTTCTGGCGTTGGTTCTGACAAACAGCGAATGGACGAATCGAAGCGTGGCAATCCAAGCAGATCCGCGCGGTCATCGAGCACGGTGACTGCAAAACCACATTCCGAAGCCAATTTTGCGAGGGCCTGCGCGCAATGCCCAGCGCCGACAAGGCAAAAAAGCGGCGCACGCGCCTGCGGTTCAATGAAAACGGTCACTTCTCCTCCACAGATTGCGCCGAACGATTCTTCGCTCGCCTCGTGCAGGGGATAAGTTTTTAAGATGGCCTTCCCAGTGGCCATCGCCTTCTGTGCCTCTTCGATGACCAGCGATTCGAATTTTCCGCCACCAATGGTTCCGGCGATGCGGCCATCTTCGAAAATCACCATTTTCGTACCGGCCTCGCGTGGTGCGGACCCGGTCACCATTGCAACTGTTGCGAGAGCGCAGGCTTCACCCGAGCGTGAAGCTTCCAGCAATAAACGGTGAATGGTTTCGCTCACCCCAACAGTTTGTTTCAACAAACAACTTACTTCGGCTGGCTGGCTGGTTTCGGCATCGCGGAAGGCCGAGCGATTTGAGTCGCGGCTAGCCGCCATTGGCCGCTCTGACGTACCAGCACCCGTGTGAAAAACATTTGCGCGGGGGCGGTATTCGGACTGATTCTTTGGGAGGTGCCTTGGCTGACGATCACGTCTGGGGCAACCGCGTGGGAAACAAGCGGCGTGTCCTCGAGTCTTGCGCCGGCGGGGAGGTTGGCCATAAGCCGGGTGAGGGTGGCTTCAATGTTGGTCCGTCCCTGCACGACATCGCCCCATTCGTTTTGCAGGGTGGCGTTCTCGGTAAGCAATGCAGCCATGCCCTTCGCATCCCGACGGTCGAAGGTATCGGCGTAGGTCGCCTGGAATTTGAGGACGATCGCGTCGGTTTCGCTCTGCGGAAGAAAAGTGGTTTGCGCGTGAGTGGCAGGAGTTGAACCCGCCATGGCGAGCGCTACGGCGAGAAAGAATGTTTGAGTTTTCATCAAGGCTTCAGCAGGCCCAGTTTGTGCAGATCGTCGAAGGACTTCGGGCCTATGCCGCTCTTCGGATCGATCTTCCAAGGCCATTCCGTGCTGGTGAAGGGAACGAGCGGCGGTAGAACCGCTTTCTTGCCGAGATTGGTCATTTCCTTCTCGATGGCGGCGCGACCGCCGAATCCAAGCAGTTCGTAATCCATCAGCCGGTCGTTATTGAAAAACACCTTGCCAAGGGCGCGGTCGGAAATGATGCGAGCGAAGGCCTGCATCATGAGTTCCGGCGTGGTTTGAAAATCCGTCGTTTCCAGCAGGAGCAGACGGTCGTTGATGGCTTTCTCGCCGAAGAATTGGACTAGAACGCTGAAGAGGATGTTATTCTGGCGAGCAACGTAGATGGAGTTGGCCAGCGCGTACGTGTGATTCCAATCGTCGCCCAGCAGTTTTTTCCATTCGGTGAGAACCTTAAACCAATGCCCGACCTGGTTGGAGGACGCCACCGCAATGAGTTTTTCCAGATTAGGTTCCACGCCACGGGCGTAGGCCTCCACTTCGTCGTAGGTGTAGCCGCCGTTCTTCAAACAGGTATCCATGAAAGCGACTACCTGACGCAAGGTATCCTGCAGGAGGGCCTGCTCTTCGGGTTTGATCCCGAGATCGACGATGGCGTCCTTCGCCGTCTGGACCTCCGTACGATAGGTCTTCATCAAAGGCATCCAGGATTGATCCTCTCTGGAATTCGCAATGTACGGAGCGACACACGCATACGTGGCCATGGCGCAATGCCCCACCGATTTCGCCGCCTGGTAGATCGGCGGTACAGACGGCGCCTCGAGTGGATCCTGGCCGGGCCGGTAAAGGATGAAGCGCCCACCCTTACCGCTGAACAAAGCCATAATGAGCGGCACACGCGCGCGGATGTTTTTCTGATAAATATCCAGCGAGTTATCGTAGATATTGAACATGGAATTGTTCAACTGATAGACGGCCAGCCCGGCACGCTGTTCCTTGGTCAGCGGCGGAGCAGCCTTGATTACGACCTCCTTCATGAAGTCGGGCGCTGCTGGGTCCGCGGCGCGGGATGGTGTGATGCAGACCAGCGAGAGCGCGGCTGCGGCGAATATGGCGGGTTGGGTTTTCATAGGTTTGGAATGATTGAGTTTTTCATGGGTTTTGGGCGAAGTGATTATGATTTTTTACCAGGGGAGCAGGTGCCAAAGCGCAGCGACTTCGAGCGCGAAAAGAACGATGAGAATGGCCACGCCTTTCGACGTAACCGCAAAGGATGAAGCGTCCGGCGGGAAGAGCCACCAGCCCAACCAGCGGACGAATTCGTGGCGTGTTCGTTCATATCACACGAATTTCCAAAAGATTGCAACCGATAACGCGTAAAGCGCGCAGACAAGGAGTGTGCCTTTCCGATGCACGCTTTTCGGCGCATCCGGCTCTGGCAAGAGCCACCACTTCAGCGCCTTGATGAACAACGGCATCGTCAGCCAAGTCGTCAATGCGACGCTGATGGCATTGCCAATGAACAAGGCCAGTGAAAAATTCAGGCTCGCAAGGCGGGGCATGAGAAAGAAGCTTTCGAGCATCACAATAGGAAAAAGCCCCAGCAGCACGAGCATAGCAGCTTTCCAATTCGGCGGGCCTTGACCTGTTGTTGGGTCTGTTGGGAACCATCCAGGGAAGGACGTGGCCAGGCGCGTGAGCTGCTCGTGTTCGATGAAAGCTTTGGACTCGCTCAACATCTCCTTGCGTTCCGGAGCGTTCATCCATCCCTCAAGGTGCGAGGCGGAGTCGAAGCGCATGATGGTCGTCCAAAATCCTCCCTTCTCGTCCGGCGGCTGGAGGAACATGCCTTTGTAACCAGGATACTTGGCTTGGGCGGATTGCATGCGCGCCGCCCACTCTCGATAGGTGTCCTCCTTGCCGGATTTGATCTTGGAAAAAATCACCTCGGTGACATTACTGTCGGGATGCTCTCCGCTCTCTCCGATTTGCACGACTTCGCGGAAGTTGCCGCCTTCAAAAAGCGGAACTCCTTCGGCAATGATTTCCGCCCGTTCCTTCGATTTCTGCCAGACAACGAGGTCCTCGTTGGATCGAAAATTCAGGATGATCGTCCATTCGTTGCTGTCGGGTCGCGTCGGCGGAATGATGTCGCTGCCGACGAAGCCGGGAAATTTTCCGATGACAAGATCGTGGTGGGCCTTCCAGGCGGTGAATTCGGCATCCATTCCGGGGCGGACCTTGGCGGTGGCGATTAAGACGGCTGCGGCATCCATTTATTTAGCTTCGGCAAGTTGCGCGAAAATGCGGTCGGCGCTGAACGGCAAGCTGGCGAAGCGGATGCCGGTGGCGTCGGCAAGTGCGTTGCCGAGAGCCGGGGCGACTGGGATGATCGGTGTCTCGCCGGCGGATTTCGCGCCGAGCGGGCCGTAGGCGTCGTAGGTGTCGGCAAAGAAGATCTCGGTGCGGGGAATATCGGCGAAGGCCGAAATGCGGTAGTTGCGGAAGGTCGGATTGATCATTTTCCCGTGATCGTCGAAGACCATGCGCTCGAACAAACTGCTGCCGATGCCCTGCGCAACCGCCCCCTCGATCTGCCCGCGGCACTGCATGGGGTTGAGGATCGTTCCCGCGTCCGCGGCGTGGACGCTTTGCAGGATGCGAATTTCTCCGGTGATCCGATTCACGGCGATACGAAAGCCATGCACGTTGAAGCAGGTGGTGCGCGGCGACCCGTAAGCTTTGCGCATCACGCTCAGCCGGTGGCGCGCGTCGGGCACGGACTCGAACAGCTCGGACAGCGGGATGCTCCGCGAGCCGCATTCCACCGCGCCATCCACGAGGCGGCATTGCTCGAGCGGCGTGGAGGTGAACTCGCTGGCGATCTTGAGCACATTGTCGCGCAGATTTTCGGCGGCGAGGCTCACGGATTTGCAGGACACACTCGTGCCGACGCTGGAAAACGTGCCCGTATCGTAAGCCGTCTTGTCCGTGTCCGAGATGACGATTTCGATGCGACTGGCGGTGGCATTTAGAATGGATGCGGCCACCTGCCGCATGGACGTGATCGTACCGTTGCCCATCTCCGTGACGCCGTTGGTAAGATAATACGTGCCGTCGCCGCGCAGGTTGATATGGGCCTCGGAGCGCTGTTCCGTAGGCGGGATGCAATCGTGCATGTGAATGGCGTGGCCTTTGCCTTCGAGCCATTCATCTCCTTCCGGCTTTGGCTCACCCCGTCCGCTGGCCAGCGCCTTTTCGACAAAATCCATGCACTGATCAAGGCCATAACTTCCCATCTCCGCATCGGAAGGCCCTTCCCAGATGCTGTGCACGGCGTCGCCGGGGACGACGACGTTTTTGCGTTGGAATTCCATGTGGTCCATGCCGAGCTTGCGGGCGAGATCGGCCATGGCGGATTCCACGGCGAAAACGGTCTGCGACGATCCGTAGCCGCGGAACGCGCCCGAGGGCGGGATGTTGGTGTAAACGGCGTAGCCGAGGCCCTTCATGTTCGGACAGCGGTAGATCTGGAGCGACTGGCTGAGGGAGGCAGCCAGGGTCTCGCCGCCGTGGTTGCCGTAGGCGCCCGTGGCGGAAACCACGCGGAGTTGAATCGCCGTGAGCGTGCCATCCTTCTTCGCGCCCACCTTGATCTTTGTCTTCATGGGATGCCGCGAAACGCCGGCGATGAATTCCTCTTCGCGGGTGAATTCCCATTTCACGGGGCGGCCCGTTTTCAGCATCGCAAGCACGCACAGCTCTTCGCAAAGCATCTCCTGCTTGCCGCCAAATCCCCCACCGACCCGCTCCGAGTAAACATGTACCTGCGGGAGAGGGATGCCGAAGACGTAGGCCAGTTTGGCTTTGGCCTGGAAGGGAGCCTGCGAACTCGAGCGGACATGGATGCGCCCATCCTCGCTCTGCGAGGCAATCGCGATATGCGTCTCGAGATGCGCGTGGGAAATCTTGTTGCTGTAGTAGGTGCCCTCCACGACGACCTCGGCCTCGGCAAAGCCCTGCTCCGCGTTTCCGTATTCGCTCTCGATCTGGAGAAAAATATTCCGCCCCGCCTGCTGGATGCGGGAAGAGAATTCCTTGTGGTGCAAAATCGGCGCGCCCGGAACCATCGCTTCCTCCGGGTCGAACACCGCCGGCAGAATTTCGTAATCCACCTCGATGAGCCGGCATGCTTCCTCGGCGATGCCCTCGGTTTCCGCCGCCACCGCAGCCACGCGCTGACCGGCGAAACGGGCGACGTTGTCGAGAATATAGGTGTCGTCCGGATCAACCCGATAATCGTCATGCAAGGCCGAGCTGTACGGACGCCGCGGCACGTCCTCCCAGGTAAACACCCCGTGAACACCGGGCAGGGCGCGGGCCTTCTCCGTGCGGATGGCGACAATGTTCGCATGGGCGTGCGGCGAGCGCAGGACCTTGAGATGGAGCATTCCCTCCATCTTTACGTCGGCGGTGTAGCGAGCGGTGCCGGTGACGATGGAATGGGCCAGCGGATTTTGCAGGCTGGCGCCGCAGGCGTGGCCGGCGCGGTCTTCCTCGACGTGACCGACACCGTGCAGCGCGTCTTCGATAGCGTGATAGCCGGTGCAGCGGCAGAGGTTTCCCTTGAGCCGAAAAGGCAGGTCTTTCTTCTCCTCCTCGGAAAGACTCGCGGAGGTCATGATCATGCCCGCGGCGCAAAAGCCGCACTGGAACGCCTGCGCATCGAGGAACGCCTGCTGCATCGGATGCAGGTTGCCATTGCGGGCGAGTCCCTCGATTGTCGTCACCTCGCGGCCTTCCGCGCGATAAGCGGGCACGAGACAACTGTGGACTGGCTTGCCGTCTAGCCACACCGTGCAGGCCCCGCAGTCCCCGGCGTCGCAGCCTTTCTTGACTCCGAACCATCCGAGATCACGGGCGAAGGTTCTCAAACATTGCCCCGGCCTTGGTTCCGCATCGAAAGTTTTTCCGTTGATTTTGTAGTTCATCGGATTTTTCAGGCTGAAAGCTCCTCGCGAATTTGTTCGGCGTTATAATAAGTGAGATGCCGGCGATGAGCCGGAGAGCCGTGCGTATCGTCGAGGTAAAGATCGAAGGGCACAGCCTTATCGATGGCGTCTTTCACCTCTTTCGAGGAAGGAACGCTTTTGAAACGGAGTTGCACGGGCCGGAGTGTGGCAGCTGTGATGGTGAGGAGAAAAGTGCCTTGTTCTGGACACCGCGTGCCGATTAGCAGGACTTCGGACCGGCCAAGATGCGTCAAAGTGAAGCGTCGAAAGGCAAAGGTCTTTCTCAGCGCGGTTGCAGGCAGATGAATGCTGCGCAGAAGCTCTCCGGGCGCAAGAACATTGGCATGGTTGCCCGTGACAAATTCAATCACGGGCACTTCGCGTGGCTTCCCACTGCGCGGCCAAAGCGTACAAACGCCTTCGAGCGCCGTTGTGAGGGAAATCATCGGGCCTGCCGGGAGCGACATGCAGATATTTCCGCCGACGGTGGCCTCATTCCAGATTTTGAAAGATGCAAGGAAAGAGCGACAACATTCCCGGAAAAGAGGCGCCGCCGTCCAATCCGATGGCGCTTTTTCTACGAACTGATCGAGTTCGACAACCTTGCAAGTAGCAGCAATCTCTAATCCATCCTTCGAAGCTTTGAGAGAGGGCCACTTGAGCGTCTCAAGATCAATGAGTGTGTGGGTGTTTATTTGTGGTTCCGAAAAGAGCCATGTTCCGCCGGCGAGCCATGCAAAACCATCTTCCCATTTTGTGACTGCATCGGCAGTGGCGGGACGCCGAACCTCAGTGATTGTGTTTAAGTCCATCGATTCAAGGGGACGAGGAAATCACGTTCGTTTGCGAAGAGTCAAGTATCGTATTTATTTTTTTGCTTCCACTCGCCATCTCGAAACGTGGAACGCTTATGCGTTTTTAGTACGGGAGATAATCAGAAAAGAACCGTGACCTGGACCGTCGTCGCCCATGCAGCGCCGAGATCGGGGCTGGCTCCGGGCGTCGGGATGTAGCTGATCGCGGGTTCGACATACGTGGCGGCGATGATATGAGCCTGATAGTAGCCTTGAAACATTAATTCGCTGGAGCGTTGGAAAACATTTGGATTCAGCCACGCCCAGGATATACCGCATCCCATTGAATCTTTCGGGCGATTCGGTACCAGACCAAATGCCGTCAATCCCATGCCGAAATACTGATTCACGGGAAGGGTTTCGGAACAATTAGTCCCGAATTGGAACAAGGTAGAGATGCCCGAGTTGTCCTTGTCAGGATGCTGGTACCATAGCCGCTGCGAGCCGAAGAGATAAAAGCCCGAGGTGCCATTCTCCGAGATGCCATTCGGACCATTGAGCTGCCCCGTCTGGTCCCAAAAGCCTGCGCCGATTTTGCCGGGAAGATGGTTTTCTCCCAGCCGCCAGGAAAAGCCGGTTTCCGCGATGTTGAAATAATAGCCGTTAAAATGCGGACCCGTTATTCCGGTCTGTATGCCGGTAGCGAGGCTGCCATCGTAAAAACCGTAGTTTAAATACCACCACTTTACCGGCACGAGGTTCACAGTCACTCCGCAGGCCGAATTATAATATCCTGGCATGGCCCCGAAGAGCGTCGGGTTCTTGAAGACCGGCGTGTAGAGAAGACCGCTCACCGCCGGAATGAAAAGCTTCTGCTCGGCAAGTGGTACCGGCCGGAGCACGTTGCCGAAGTCAGCGGTTGGCAAGGATTTTCCAAGACGAACAATGAATTTTCCGTCGAAAAACTCCTGTCGAATCCAGAGCTGGTAAAGCTCCGAGCGGTCGAGCGGCTTCGGCCCCGGCAAAGCATCATAGCCCTGAACAGTGCCTGCCTGCTTGTTTGTTTGCTGGCCATCGAATCGTAGAAACTCGGCGCCAAACAATGCCCCCTTCCACCAGCCAGTGAGCTTTTCCATATCTACTAACAGGTCAGCAATGAACAGGCTGTTCCAGCTTACCTTGCCCGGTTCCGCACCGCCCGACATGAGCCAGTTGGTGTTGCCAATCCATAGCCCGCCAATACGGACGCCGTGGTCATCCTTGATGCCAGCAAGATCCAGAACGTATTTCTCCAATTCGCCTGTTCCAGTGGTAGCATTTACGGCACCGGGATTTGCGCCGATGCCGATGGGTTGCAAGCTTTCTTGTGCCGGAGCCGCAGCCGGTTCTGTTTCTGCAGCGTGCGTTGTGGAAACGAGGAGAGCTGGCGCCAGAAAAAAAGTAAGCAGGAGATTTTTCGCCGCGTTACAAAAACGAAAGTGCACTATTTGCCATTTCTAATTTTAGAGATAATGCAAAAGCGAGCTAAAACAGCGGGCGGACAGCGGGAATCGAACCCCTAAGAGCAATCCAGTCCTGATCCAAAACGTCGGCGGTTTCCGCGACGGCAAAGATGTGAAGAAATATCTATTCTGGCGCGGACCAGCCGATTCCAACCGCGCGGGTTCCTGCGGATTCCAAAGCGGGCCACATCTAGTTCTGCGGCTCTTAGCTACTGCTTCTCGCCCGCGGCGTCCAACACCGCTTGAGTGTCTGTCACCCAGACTAGCTTCTGACTTTTGAAATTTTCGAGAACGCGGCGCAACGCCGCTGTGCCATTGGGAGTCCCAATCACAAACGGATGGATTCCGATCGCAACGACAGTGGCGTCACGATCGGGATGAGTCTCAGCCTCGCGGGCAAGTTCGGTTACATAATCGATCCAGAGCCGCTCCATGTCGCCTGGTTCTTTGAAGCGCGACAGGTATTGCCCCATGTCAACTGTGATTGCCGGATAGGGAATAAGCACCAGCGGTCCTGACTTGGTGATGAGGCGAGAGAGGACGTCGGAGTCCATGCCGTCGAGAGTATAGGTGATGCCTTCAGCCGCGCTGGCCCTGAAGGTATCTGCATTGGGGTACACACTTGGGCTTGACCATCCACGTGGCCTTACGCCCGTATTCTTTTCCAGCTGATTCAGTGTTCGGCGAATGTATGCTTCCTGCTCGTCCAAGCCGCGTCCAAGTGGCAACTGGTCGGTAGAGTTGTTAACACCATGCGCGATGATCGGGGCCTTTGGCACGCTGGAACGAAATGTTTTCCAGACATCGGGATACTTCTCGGGAAAGAGCGCATTCAAGACAATGCTCAGGGGCATCCCTTCTTCGTTGAAAAGCCTGCCAATCCGAGGGACACCCCATTCTATCGCGTATTGACGAAAGCCCTCGTCGACAACATCCGGATCTCGCGCAGTCATATCCGGCCGAAAATTAGGGCCGTGTCCAAAACCCCACACCTCGACATCGAAGACGAAGCAGACCGCGACCTTTTTCCCGCCTGGCCACGCTTTTACATGAATGGGTTCTCGTGGCGATCCCGTTACCCAGTCGATTGTATTTTCAGCGCCTGCCGGACCCGTTGATATAAGCAGGCCGGCGAGCGCCAGAAGCATGTTGGAGGATGAGCCGAACCTTTTCCGGTACCTCTTTGGCGCGTTCTCTCGTTCGGTCTTGCTCACGATGGGCACTCAAATATAAATCTCAATTAAAGAGCGATTCGTGACCAATTGTAGAAACGACGACAGTTGACGCCAGAAAAAAAGCAGCAGGAGATTTTTCGCAACGTTAAAGAAACGAAAGTGCATTATCATTAGGTAGTGTACATTTTGCAGAAATTTCTTGCGCAAGATGAAGCGAAGCCAGAAGGTCGCAGCGCAATGAGCACGTTCGCGCGTTCGACAAATCGCGGGCGTGCATTTATTGCGACTTGCGTTTCGGCGGCATTTCTCTGGGCGCTTGCGCTGAGTGCTTCGCCGCAATTGCATCACCGCGTCCACCCTGACACGGGTCGTGTCGAGCACAACTGCGCAGCGACGATGATTGCGTCGGGCAGTTACAATCATGCCGCTGATCCGCTACTGGTCGGCGCACCCGTCCCAGTCATTCACTTTTCCAAAATTCCGGCGTTGACTCCGCAGTGGGTCGAATCGCCGTTTCTTGGCGCATGCATTTTCGAGCACGCGCCGCCCGCGTGCGCCTAAAATTGTAGGGCGTCTGTGCAGCCCCGAAAACGTTCGGGGTTCGCAGAATGGACCCGCGGGCGCACGCGACATAGACGGGCAGCCCGTCAGGCGAGCGAGCGGGAGTGAGCGAGTCAAACGCCCTACAAAATCATCGCGCC
>Ga0193751_1001580_pt1 | contig 14467 bp, 12 predicted proteins | sample L1c2metaG_FD_143050 | JGI IMG/M metagenome (GOLD analysis project Ga0193751, IMG submission 143050) | Soil microbial communities from a riparian zone of the East river system, Colorado, United States - L1c2 | ecosystem: Environmental > Terrestrial > Soil > Riparian zone | place: USA: East River... | reverse complement strand
CGACTACATGTTGAAAGACCGTCAGAAGTCAGAGTTCGACGGTTTTCTTGACTGCATAATTATAGAGTCTTTGCACAATCCAATTGCTGACGCGTAGACGTTCTTTGGAATCGGACTCTTCGTAGACTAAGCTTGAGCAAGGGCGATTGGTCAGCAATCGCCTTGTTTTCCTATTCGCCGCGCCAGATTCTTCGGCACCCACGCGCCAAGGGATAAAGAGAACCAGCCCGAAATGCCGGAGAGAAAGCACGCCGGAGCCCCCGATGCGGTTTTGGCGCGACCCCTCTCGTTGGCGAGCGACCCCGTAGCAACGGGCAGACCCCGGCCTGGCCATCAGCGCCCTCGGGCGCGTAGGGGTGAGAGTTAAGGTTAATGCGGGGGCCGATGCGGTTTTGGCGCGACCCCTCTCGTTGGCGAGCTACCCCGTAGCAACGGGCAGACCCCGGCCTGGCCAGCAGCGCCCTCGCGCGCGTAGGGGTGAGAATTAAGGTTAATGCGGTAGCGACGACCCATTGGCGCTTTGCCGCGAGGCTGCAAGCCATGTACCCGGCAGTGCAGGTCGAAGGCGATCGAGTATTCCTTAATGAGCGCGGCGTGTGGACCTCGGCCGGAATGACCGCGGGGATTGATATGACGCTGGCTTTGATCGAAGAGGATCTCGGCAGGGAGATGGCCCGCGCGGTCGCCAGTATGCTTGTCATGTACTATCGGCGGCCCGGCGGCCAGATGCAGCATTCGTCGCTTCTCGATCTTGATCCCGGCTCGGATCGTATCCGGACCGCGCTCGTCTTCGCGCGCGAACATTTGGCCGAGCCGTTGCCAGTCGAACGGTTGGCCGAAGTAGCGGGCTTGAGCGTGCGGCAGTTCAGTCGGGCCTTCGTGTCGGGAACAGGAATGACGCCTGCCAAGGCGATCGAGCGCTTGAGAGTAGAGGCTGCGCGTCCGAGGGTGGAGGATGGCCGGGAAACCCTCGATAGGATCGCACAGGCCGTGGGGTTTGCGGACTCTGAACGGATGCGTCAAAGTTTCATTCGAATACTCGGCCACCCACCGCGGGCATTGCGTCGTACGGCGCAGAAGACAGGGGCGCCAGAATAACTGTGCGTGGCGCCAGCCAATTCCGACCACGACGGTATCGCACGGTGACGTCCACCACACTTCATCGAGATGTTACCGATGCCATGCTTTGTGGAAACGGACCTCACCGAGGTTGCAGTGCATGTCCGTTTACTCTCTCGCGGAAGCCCGGAAGCTGACATTCCGTTTGTGGCACAAATGCGAAGTGCCGCAACGTCATCTCTACTTCCGCTCTCAGGGGTAACCCGGACATGGTCGGATCAGACCAATTTGGCAGTAATTGACCCCTAGCAGACCTCCGCTACTCGGCCATCTGCTCGCCCGATCCGCCGAATTCTGCCGGGAAATCCTTAAACTTCGGGAGACCATCTTTCATGGGAAGTACAGTCTCGGCATAGTTCACGTGGACAGCCGGGCTGTATTTTAGTGTGGGCAATGTGGCCGAGAATACGTCCACCAGTCCGAGCGGAGGATGGTTGGTCATCAAATGGCCCCCGCACTTCTTGCAATACTGCCGCTGGCTCACCGCCGTCTTCTGGAACATGTCAACGTGCTCTGCCCCGGCCGTGATCTTCACAGCTTCTGGTTTCCAGAGGGTGAAAGCATTGACCGGTCCACCCGACCACGAACGGCACGATCGGCAATGACAATAACCCATGGCTTCCGGTTCCCCGGAGACTTCCATTTGAACAGCACCGCAAAAACACTCTCCAGAATATTTTGCCATCACCGTTAGTCTCCCTTGCTCTGGCAAATGTTTGCCCGCTCATGGAAACGTCATACCGGAAAGAAGCTACACCATCGGCAAGAATGCGGAAAGATGCATCGCGCCTGGACAGGTGCGATGTCGCTTGTTGGCACGAACCAGACCCCAGGAGATTTCTGCAATTCGGTCGCTATCGGGGTAAACCGGGACATCGCGCGGACAGGCCAACTCGGTCGAGAATGATCCGACCCGGACATTGGGCATGACCTGATAGAGAGGCAGGTTGGGTGCCATTCTCGACTGTCTAATATGATTTTCACAGTAGCCCGTTTTGATGAGGCGATACCGTAAAAATCACTTTTCAACCCGACCATTGAGCGTCAGACTTTCGCTCGTGGAATTGGAGGTTGAGATGCAAATTAAAACGCTGATCGTTTTATGCGTGGCTGCGGTCACTTTGGCAGGATGCTTTGAGGGTCCGGCGGGACCACCGGGACCACCCGGCCCGGCCGGGAAGGACGGCGCTCCCGGAATGGCGGGATCTCAGGGACCACCGGGACAAGCGGGTCCTCCCGGACCTACAGGGCCTGCCGGTCCCCCTGGTCCTGCTGGGCCGAAGGGTGACCCGGGAGAGCCGGGGAATAAATAAACAAGGCAAGAGGCCACCTAAGTTGGTGGCCTCTTTCATTTCAAGCCAAATCTGCAACGTCGCAGTTTGGCACGTTTGAGACATGCCGCGATGTCCGCTATTCGGTCGCTATCGGGGCTAGACCGGACATGGCGCGGACGGCCCAATTCGGTCGCGTGGTGCGCGTCCGGGCGTCGGGTATCGTTTGTGGCTAGAGGACGCGCAAGTTATTGAGCCGGGGGCGGAGCGTCTTTGCGATGTCGGTATTGACCTCAAAGGCCATGTCACGGAGGCGCCCGATAGGCGCGCGAGATTGAGGAGGGCATGCCGCGGAGAGGTGGTGCCGATCCTCCGCTTCAGGATTCCATCAACTGGTTCGTCGGCCACGGTCCGTGTTAGGTTGCCTTCGGTCAGGGGTCGTCGGATATGACCGGAATATCAATCAAGGCCGTTATAGGGGGCTTGGTGCTGCTGATCGCGGCAATGATCGGCTCATCGAGCGCGCTGGCGGCATTGGGCGAGGAGCCGAAACCGGGCGAGACCGTTACCCAGTACCTGACGCCGGCGATTCTCGAAGCGATATTTCCCGGGGCCGACAAGGTCGGCGTGGTTGGAGGCACGCCCCCCGCGGCGCCGGTTTACAAGGGAGGCCGCCAGGTCGGCTATCTGTTCTCGACCTGGGATGTGACCCAGTCCAAAGGGTTCTCGAACCGCCCTCTGATTCTGCTGGTCGGTATTGACCTCAAAGGCCATGTCACGGAGGCGCGCCTCGTTCATCATACCGAGCCGATCGCCATCCTGGGCATCAAGGATGAACAGTTTCATCGCTTCGCCGAGGCCTACCAGGGACACGACCTCTACGAGGGGGTCGACGTGGTCAGCGAGTTGTCGTCCTCCGTCCTTGGCCCTGGAAGCTTCTCGCAGCGCTCCGCCCCCGGTGCGAAGCCGTCGGTGAAGGTAGATGCCGTTTCGCGCGCGACCACCAGCTCGGTGCTGATGAGCGACGCCATCGTGCGCGGCGGGCGCATCGTCGCACGCAGTCGCGGCATCCTGTCGGCGCCCAACGGCGGGAAGGCCCATCTCGATGTCGACCGCTTTGCGCCGGCCGATTGGGCGGCGCTGGAGGCTTCCGGCGCCATCGGCCACCTTCATCTCAGCTATGGCGACGTTCGCGCCAAGATCGCCGCGCGCGCCGCCGGGAGACTCGGCGATCCCGCGGCGCGGCCGGAGGAGCCTTTTCTCGACCTCTATGTCGCGCTGGCGACGCCAGCCGGGATCGGCATCAATATCCTAGGCGAGACATGGTATTCCCAATATACGACCGGGCGCAGCATGGGCGATCAGCTCGTGCTGATCGCGGCCAAAGGTGCCTATTCGTTCCTCGGGAGCGACTGGGAGCACGCGGACGTCCTCGACCGGCTGCAGCTCGTTCAAGGCGAGAAGACGATCCGGCTACCCTCAAAGCGGATCAAGGCCCTGCCGTTCCTGCACGCCAAAAAGGCGCCGGACCTCGCGGAGCAGGCGCTGGTCTTCTTTGCCGGCAACGGCGACTTCGATCCCATCGAGCCGTGGCGGGTGCGGTTGCTGGTGGGCGGCGAGGCCCCGGGCGCTCCACCGAGCTTCGCCAGCTTCGATCTCGCATACCACGTTCCCGAAGATTACGTCGTGAAGGCGGTCGCTGCGCCGCAAGGGCGCGATCGTGCCGCCAGTATCGAGACGCCGGACCGGCCAAGCGAGGGATCCGCGTCGTCCGAAAAGGCGCTTGCCTGGCAGGCGATCTGGTCGGCTCACAGCCTCAAGATCACCATCCTCGGATTGGGCCTGACGGCGCTGACCGTCATCCTGTTCCTGCAGGACGTCATCAGTCGCCGGCCCCGACTGCACCACTGGATTCGCGTAGGCTTCCTGGGCTGGACCCTCGTCTGGCTCGGCTGGTACGCGGGCGCCCAGCTTACCATTGTCAACCTCCTCACCTACATCCACACCGTCGTGAGCGACTTCCGCTGGGACTATCTCCTGGCGGATCCCCTCGTCGCCATCCTGTCCGTGTTCACGCTCGCCGGGCTGTTCCTGTGGGGCCGTGCCGTGTTCTGCGGCTGGCTTTGCCCCTTCGGCGCGCTCCAGGAATTGGTGAACAAGGCCGCGCGGGGTCTCCGCGTCCCTCAGCTCAAGATCCCGATGGCGCTGCACGAGCGCCTCATCGCGATCAAATATCTGGTCTTCCTCGGTCTGGTCGTGGCATCGTTCCTGTCGTGGGATCTTGCCATGACGGGAGCCGAGATCGAGCCGTTCAAAGCCGCCATCATCCTGCGCTTCGCGACGAAGTGGCCGATGGTCGTCTACGCGGTGGCGCTGGTCGCCGCGGGCCTGTTCGTCGAACGGTTCTACTGCCGCTTTGCCTGCCCGCTCGGAGGGGGTCTCGCCATTTTTGGCCGCGTCCGCATGTTCAACTGGCTCAAGCGTCATCCCGAGTGCGGCACCCGCTGTCACGTCTGCGAGACCGTCTGCCCGGTAGGCGCGATCAAGCGGAGCGGCGAGATCGACATGAACGAGTGCTTCTATTGTCTGGACTGCCAGGTGACGTACTACGACGACCACATCTGTCCGCCCCTGGTCTGGCGGCGCAAGCACGGGCGGCCCGCTGACGGCGGCGTGCCGGCGGGCAATGCGGGCCGCAAAGCCCTCGACGGAGTGCCGGGATGAGGCATTACGCAGACGATCGCCAGGACACCCTGTCGCATCGTGATCGGGAGCGAGACGATCGTTTGCCGGCTGCGCCGTCGCGCCGACGCGCGCTGGCGATCCTGGGGGCGGCGGCCGGCGTGCCGATGTTGTGCGCGGGAGACCGGCCGGTCGACGCGTCGCCGTTGTGCCAGTGGAATGGCACCTCCCTCGGCTCGCCGTCGCGTCTGCTGGTCTACCAGGCCGACCGGGCGGCCGCGGCACGGATCGTCGGCCAGTGCGCCGCCGAGATTGCACGGCTGGAACGCATCTTCGCGCTCTATCTGGCAGACAGTGAGATTGCCCGCCTCAATCGGGACGGCCGGTGTGATTCTCCGTCGCTCGATCTGCTGACGGTGCTCTCCCGATGCAGGCATATGTCAGAGCTCAGCGGCGGCGCCTTCGACGTGACGGTCCAGCCATTGTGGGAGCTCTATGCGGCGCATTTCTTCGGCCGTGCGTCACCCTCGGCGGATGGGCCGGACCCCCGCGCGATCGAGCGCGCCCGCAAGCTCGTGGACTGGCGCGGCGTGGATGTCTCGGCGCGACGGATCACGTTGGCCCGCCCGGGAATGGGCTTGACGCTCAACGGCATCGCGCAGGGTTACGTTACCGATCGCGTCGCCGAGATTCTGCGCGACAACGGTTGTGATCGCATCCTCGCCAATATGGGATGCAGCGAGCTGCGGACCATCGGCCGCCATGCCGATGGACGGCCGTGGCGCGTCGGCCTCGCCGATCCGCGCCGACCCGAGAATGTGATCGCGACCCTCGATCTTTGCGACCGGGCGCTCTGCACCTCAGGCGGCTACGGCACGAAATTCGAACCGACGGGGCGATTCCACCACCTGTTCGATCCGGATACCGGCACCAGCGCCGGCCACTACATCGCGGTCTCGGTCTTTGCCGCTAGCGCGATGATCGCCGACGCGCTCTCGACGAGCCTCTACGTGATGCCGCCGGAACGCGGGCCGTTGCTGCTCGCGCAATTTCCTGGCGTGCGGGCCCTCGTCACCCGGCCCGACGGCGGCGTAGCCGACCTGCCCGGCTGAGCGGCAGCGCCGCCGGGGCCGATTCGCCGTGCTGGGTTGATGCCGTTCGCGCATTGTCAATCCCGAACGATAAGTCTAGGGTCTTCAATAACCACAACAAGCTCAACTAGGGAGGACGCACGATGGGAAGTTGGCTCAGTGAAAGAGAGCAGCGTCTGGTCGCGGGGGCCGAGGAGGCTTCGGCCGCGACCCCGATACCGACCCAGATCGTATCAAACGGCGAGTACCTGCCGCCGCCGCAAAGCGAGACGCAAAAGAAAGTCGAGCGGCGCATACTCGAGCTGGCCGACACCAACGCCAAGCGGCTCGGGCTGAGCCGCCGGCAATTCATGGCAACCAGCTGCGGAATGGCGGCCGCCTTCCTAGCCATGAAGGAAGTTTACGGCACCAACGTGTTCCAGGTCGAGCAAGCCGAAGCGAGCGAGCCGGAGATGATGCGGGCCCGGGCCCAGAGCCTCGCCGGGCAGTTCGTCTTCGACGTCCAAACCCATTTCGTGCGCGACGATTTCGAGCACAAGGAGCTTCTGGGCCTCGGCGAGTTCGCCGGCCAGCACTGGAACCCGAAGATTAAGGACGAGGTGCCCTCGCTGGCACGCTACAAGTTCCAGAACTACGTCAAGGAAGTCTATTACGACAGCGATACCAGCCTCGCTCTGCTCAGCGGCGCGCCGTTCGACGATCCGACCTGGTGGCTCCTGTCCAACGAGCAGATCGCCAGGGCGCGCGAGGTGATCAACGATTTCGCCGGCTCGCGGCGCATGCTCGCGCACACGGTCATCACGCCCAAGCAGCCCGGATGGGAGGACGAGGTCGACAGGGCGATCTCGGTCTACAAGCCGGATTCGTGGAAGTCCTACACCATCGGCGACCCTCTCTCGCCGTCGAAATACCCGTGGCGCCTCGACGACGAGAAGCTGATGTATCCGTTCTACGAAAAGGCAGTCAAGGCGGGCATCAACATCATCTGCACCCACAAGGGCCTGCTGCCGCCCGATTATGAGAAATCCTACGCGGGCGTCTGGGAATACGCCACCGCCTGGGACATCGGCAAGGCTGCCAAGGACAATCCGCAGATGACCTTCGTCATCTACCATTCCGCGCTGCGTCCGTTCCTCGAGCTGCCCGACCAGGCCTGGGCCGAGTTCGAGGCTTCAGGCCGCATCAAGTGGGCCAGCGACCTGGCCGACATCCCGCAGAAGTTTGGGGTGAGCAACGTCTACGCCGAGATCGGCACGTCGTTCGCCAATTCGGCGGTGGCTCATCCCAAGTTCGCCGCCGCCCTGGTCGGCACGCTGATCAAAGGCTTTGGGGCCGACCATGTGCTCTGGGGCACCGATTCGGTGTGGTATGGATCGCCGCAATGGCAGATCGAGGCGCTGCGGCGGCTGGAGATCCCAGAAGACATGCAGAAGAAATACGGGTTCGCGCCCCTTGGTGGTGCTAACAGCTCGACCAAGCAGATGATCTTCGGCGCCAACGCGGCCCGGCTCTACCGCCTCAATCTCAAGGCCGCCGACAACACGCCGATGCCGGCCTATTCCGAGGATCGGCTGGCCCAGCTCAAGACCGAGTATCAGGATGCGGCGCAGGAGCCGACAAACCTGCGCTACGGCTACGTCCAGGCCGGTTGATCGACCCTGCACGGAAAGCCCGCAGGCGGCGGTGCGATAGATGAGACAGGCGGCGGCCACGCTCTCCGGAGCGTGGCCGTTGGTTTCGAGCGCAGCTCAAGATCGAATGGCACGATGTCGGTTATGAACTCCCGCCGTTCATTCGAGCAGCCCGTCGGCACGCTGCTGGAAAGACAAAAGGTACGTCGAGACCGAGTGTATTGGCAGTTTTAAGATTGATGAATAGTTCGAATTTCACCGGGGCTTGAACCGGAAGTTCGCCCGGCTTCTCACCCTTGAGAATGCGATCGGCGTAGCTCGCCGTCAACCGGGTAGTTTCGGGACCAGTACGCGCACGAGCGCGCGTGCGCGTAGCAATAGACGTGCCACGGTTGCGCCCAAGTACGGGTCCCCGACGATTTAGCTGACGGGGTCCGCAAGAAAGACGCGTCCGTTTCTGCCGGTGTTTTCCGCGCGCACCGCGGATGTCTCCTTTCGGGAGTAAAGCGGAAGTCCGACTCAAGGACCGTCACGTCCCATCTCGGACATTAGGTGTGATCCATTTTTTGATACCAAGTGGGTGGGATTTTTCGCCCATCGCATGATTCGATGCTGCTATGGTGCAACGAATCTGGCCTATCGAGGTGACATGCGTAGGCGCGAGTTCATTTCGGCACTCGTAGCTTGGCAGCGTGGCCGCTTGCAGCACGGGCGCAGCAGCCGGCCACGCCAATCGTCGGCTATCTCAACAGTACCTCGCCTGCTTCAGCAGCGCCACTTGTCGCAGCGTTCCAGGCCGGACTGGGTGAAACCGGTTATATTGAAGGTCGAAACGTGCGGATCGAGTTCCGTTGGGCGGAGGGCCAATACGATCGCCTGCCCGAATTGGCTGCCGATCTCGTTCGCCGGAAGGTCGATGTGATCGCGACGAGCGGCGGCGACCGTTCGGCAGTCGCGGCGAAGAGTGAGACCCAGACAATTCCCATCGTCTCGGTAATCGGAGGCGATCCGGTTGCGGACGGCCTGGTAACCAATCTGGCTCGACCGGGCGGCAATCTCACGGGCGTCAGCTTCCTCACAACGGAGCTGATGCCTAAGCGGCTCGATTTGCTGGCAGAGTTGGTACCTGGGGCGACGCAGGTTGCGCTGGTTGTAAACCCGAACAATCCCCAGAGCGACGGTGTCAGAAAAAGCATGTTGGATGCTGCGCGGCTCAAGGGCGTTCAACTTCACATCCTGGAGGCCAGTCGTGAAAGCGAGATTGACTCTGCCTTCGATGCACTCGCACGGCTTCATATTGGCGCTCTCGTTGTCGCGGCCGATCCATTTTACAACAGTCGCGCCCACCAACTTGTAGAGCTGACCTCGCGTCACGCTGTTCCGGCCATTTACGAATCGCGCGGAATCGCCGCCGCCGGCGGCCTAATCAGTTACGGAACGAGCCTCACGGGTGTCTATCGTCAGGTCGGCGCGTACGTCGGGAAAATTCTAAGCGGTGAAAAGGTGGCTGACTTGCCGGTTTTGCAGCCGACCAAGTTCGAATTGGTAGTAAATCTCAAGACTGCGAAGGTGCTAGACGTAGCGGTGCCAGCCAGCTTGCTCGTTGCTGCCGACGAGGTGATCGAGTGAAGACAAACGATTTCCGTTCATGGCACTTTTGAGACATGCCGAATGACCCTGAGAAAGTCCGCTGATCGGGGAAGACCGGAAGTGAGCGGCGCGCGGTCAGAGTGACGCGATTGGACCCTTTGCGGACATCAGCCTAACCAAACTGGCAGGAATCTCGGGCCTATGTTTTGATAGGCCGGGTTTCGGATGCTATTGATCGGGGGACTTCGTGACGGGCGCCCACGTGGAGCGACGACTAGCGAAGGTGCTGGCGGCTGTGTGGCTGGCTACTCGCGCCTTATGGGTGCCGACGAGGTCGGCACGCTGGCAGCCCTGGGGTCGAGCCTGATCGCGTGTTCGCAATACACAATGGCACGGTCGAAATTGAAGCTTAGCGATATCGCGCGATTGACCAAACAGGGATCACGCACTAGCCTAGCCTTGTAACATGGTGCTGCTCAGGGGCAGACCACATGGCGTTAGGTGACCTGAATCGCATTGAAAGTGGGTTTGCGGAGGCCTCTCTTGACCCCGGAATGTGGGGTCATGCCCTGGACGTAGTGGCCCACGAGACCGGAAGTTTCGGAGCCACCCTTCCCCCTCTCGCGGACGTACCGATCCCTAATGTTCCAGCCACTGGTCGGCGAGGCCTTAGAGCATTATTTCCGGGATGGGCGGCATTTAATAGAACAACGCCACGCCAGTGGACCTCTTCTGCCGAAGACTCGACTTGCAGACTACAGCGAGCAAAGCCTCCGTCGACGCCGGCACGCTGTAAAAAATTTCGCACAACTAAGTCATAAAGGCCTGAAAGGGAGAAATTCAATGGAAGCCGCATCATTTTCGAGAATAGGTGTCGTATTCTTGTTTGTTTGCGGCAGCGGGGGGGCGTCATGGGCGGATACGAGCGATGTGAAGGGTCCAGCTCCCGTTGTCATTGGAAAGTCCGGAAAGCATTGCAAAGACGATCCGCACTGCTTCAATCGCTACCATCCCAACATCAAGCCAGCGGCTACGGTAAAGCAGGATCAGCTTTTCGTCCTTGAGACCCGCGACGCTCTTGATTCTGATTTGACTTTTGCGTCAACCGCCCAGGATGTAGCTGCCGTTAACCTCAATCTCGTTCACCCTCTCACGGGCCCTGTGTACTTCGAAGGAGCAAAGAGGGGTGACGCCCTTGCGGTGACTATCGTTGATATCGCTCCTGACGACTTCGGTTACACCACGATCGTTCCCGGATTCGGTTTCCTGAGGGATGTCTTCCACGACCCCTACATCGTGCACTGGAGCCTGACCCGTCTCGAGGCTCGCTCAAAAGATTTGCCGGGCATATCGGTGCCGATGAATGCGTTTATGGGTACTGTTGGTGTCCTCCCGGGCAAGCCTGAACTCGAAAAGTGGATCAAGCGCGAGAAGGCGCTTGCCGATGCCGGCGGCGTGGCTCTCACGCCGCAGCCTGTGGACGCTCTTCCTGCCGATCTTTGCGGGGTCAATGGAACGGCAAAAGATGAGTGTGTCCGCACCATACCTCCCCGCGAGAACGGCGGTAACCTTGATACCAAAGAGACTGTTGTCGGAACGACCTTGCTCTTTCCTTGCTTCATCGACGGATGCGGGCTTTTTGCCGGCGACGTCCATTATGCCCAGGGCGGCGGTGAGGTTTGCGGCACTGCAATTGAAATGGGCGCGAAGGTGACGATGCGGGCCAAAGTTCTCCCCGGAATGGCTTCGCTCCTTTCCACCATGCATTTCGAAGGCAGTGAAGGCCAGCTCAAGAAGCTTGCGCCCTCGAGCTTCTATGCGGTGTCCGGTCTTCCTCTCAAACCTGAAGGTGAGCTTCCCCCGTTCTCGACCTATCTCGGTGGGCAAAAAATTGCGCCTCTGGCAAATCTGTCAGAGGATGTGAGCCTGGCCGCTCGTAATGCGACGCTGAACATGATCGACTTCTTGGTAACGACGAAAGGACTCACGCGCGAGCAGGCTTACGTCCTTACAAGTGTTGCTGTCGATCTCAATATCGCCCAGCTCGTGGATGTGCCCAACCTAGGTGTGACGGCAATCCTGAATCGCGACGTGTTCCAGCCCGAACAAAAATGACGAGCAAGTTCTGCAGGCGGGCCTCCACGCCCGCTTGCGCTTTCTCAGGCAACCGCCGGTTGATCCTCACGGGCTTTGTGAGCGTTTCGGCCACGCTTTTTATTTCCGAAGCGAGCGCATTCCCGTTTGGCGGGGGTGCAGGGCTAACAAAAGGTGCTGGGGCCGTTGAACACACGGATCTCAATCCGGACCGCATGTGGCCGGTTTACCGGCGCTATCATCTTATTATCGTTGGGCAGCGAGATGACGAGAGAGGGCTGGCCCTCACCAAAGCCTCCACGGACACCCTTGCGCAGTTTCTTCCGGAGTCGCGTGCGCTGCTCGTCAGAGCGGCCGATGCGAGACGAATAGGGGTGCTCATAGCGACCGATCAGCAGGATGTCGCGGTGATATCCGCGGAAGGGGCGAAGGCGCTGTTTCTCGGTGAACCTCCATTCGAAGATATCACGGGCGGGCCCGTAAGAGCGATTGTCTCGTTTGGGACCCATCATATGGTATGCCGCCCGAATTTTCGTGCGAGGCACGCTTACGCTATAGCAAAGACTTTATCGGAACATCAGGACAGGCTTGCCGCGACCGTTGCCGCGTCGCAAGACGTGGTTCCTATGCATCCAGGCGCGCGCGCGTTCTTCGCAGGCGAAGATATCCCAAATGACTAGCGGATCGGCGTACGGGCCTTGGCGCTGGCCAGCGAACAACTCGGGTAATTCTGCGATGGCCATGAGCAAAGGCGGTGTTCTCCGATTGCTGGTTGGGCTTTTTCTTGCAACGGCCATCGCCGGAGCAACCGCTCACGAGATCATCGATTCGGATAAGGCTAACGAGCTTGTTGCGGCAGCCGATTCGGCGGCGGAACGTGTAAGGAAGGCATCTGACCAAGGGACCGAGGGCGAAATGCTGTTTTCGCTTGGCGGAGTCCTGATCGAAGTAACTGATGTTCTCAATCGTGATTTGGCGGCACATAGCGGGCAGTTGACGCTGAACGGACAGATTCTGCTCAAAGAGTTCGCCCAGCGCAATTTGGCCCCTCATTTTGACGAGGCGCTCAGCCGCTATCTGCTTCCAAGGCAGCAGTTGCAGGAGGCCATCCACCTTGCGCCTGCCGCGTCTTATGCGCCGCGAGCACGGTTTGCGCTCTTGAAGGCGAGCTTTTACGAAAGCTTTGCGTTCGATCCTTTCAAACCTCTGCACGCTGATATTTCTGCTCTCGAGAAAGAGAGTTCCGAGGCCGACGCATTAGTCGGCTTGCTCGAGGACCCCGACCAAAGAGAGGAGGCCGCTTTCATCCATGCCATCGACCTCGCGCGGGAAGTCAAGCTTGCTAGCAATGCCGAGATTGCGTCCACGATCGAGGCCAAAGCACGCGCTGCCCTAAAGACCTTTGCGGAGGCTCATCCGGACAGCATGCGCGCCGCTTCTGCAAGTGTGATTCTGCAAGGGCTTGAGCGCGCGCAGCGATGAGAGGCGCCTTCCAAGAACCGCTCAAGACCGCCAATCACCGGCATGCGACCGCCAGCTTTCCGGGCGAATTTGCGTTGTGGCTTCTGTTACTCGTGCTGGCCGGGATGCCTGCATATGGGCATAACGCTGGTGTCAGCTCATCCGAGATATCGGTCAATGGCCGCGTTGTTGCGATCGAGATCAATGCTTTAGCCCGTGACTATGAGAAGGCGGCAGGCGTCAGGATTTCAGAGGCGGGATCAGGCTCGGTCAATGCGGTCGCCCTTGCCGTTATGGCGCCCGCGGTGCTTGGCTACGTGCGTAGCCACGCCGAGGTGCTTTCGGATGACGTTCCGTGCGAACCAGATGAGGGAAAGGCGTTGCCCGCAGACACGCATGTCACGGTAACGCTGGTGTGGACCTGCCCCAATGGCGGCGCGCTTCGCTATCGCCTGAGCCTGTTTAGGGATGTCGACCCTTCGGCGCAACACCTCGTGTCGCTAAAGACTGAAAGCGGCCAACAGGAGTTCGCTCTCGACAAGAATACGCCCGAGTTGGCCCTGTCGGGCGGAGTGCCGTCCACTTTCCAGGTGGCGGGCCATTTCCTCGCAGCGGGTGTAGAGCACATATTTCTTGGATATGACCACATCGCATTCCTTATCGCGATCATTTTGTGGACAAGCAGGCTTTGGCCTGTCGTCAAGGCCGTCACTGCGTTCACGATTGCTCATTCAATAACCTTGTCGCTCGCCGCACTCGATGTCGTCCGAATTCCGAGTGCGATCATCGAGCCCGCGATCGCAGCCTCAATTATCTATGTTGCGGTTGAGAATTTCACGACGCGGGAAGTCGGCAAGCGGTGGCGCGAAACGTTTTTATTCGGTCTACTTCACGGCTTCGGTTTTGCGAGTGCATTGGAAGAGTTTGGCCTTCCCAAGGTGAAACTCATAGCGGCGCTGGCTGCATTCAACTGTGGGGTAGAGATTGGACAAGTCCTCATAGTGGCAACCGCCTTTGGTTTGCTTTCGGCCGTCGACCGCTGGCAGATCTCGGGAGCATCTGGACCGGTCCGCAACCCGGCTCTTGTTCACGCGGTGTCGTTTGCGATTGTCCTTTTGGGTAGCTACTGGTTCGTCTCGCGAACTATCGCTTCTTAAGCTTGCCGCCGAAACTGACATGCCGATGCAGTCGTCGCATGTCCGCTGTTGGGGGATCAACGGACCTGGCTGGGACGCGGCGCGAAGTCTGAATATGACCCAACTGAGACATCGAACCTGATCGCGTCTGAGGCCGGTTGAGTGCCATTTCCCGCCCGCTGGCCGGCGCAAAGTGCTAGGCTCTTAATATTGTACGAGGCGCTTTCTCAGGAGTTACGAGGAAGGGACAGCTCAATGCTTCCGAAATCCGAATCCGCCTGTTTCGTGATCGCGGACATCTCCGGCTACACCGGCTTTCTCGCCGGGGTCGAGCTCGAGCATGCGCAGGACATCATCGCCGACGTGATGGACACCATGGTGAGGCGGCTGCG
>Ga0193751_1001579_pt1 | contig 14469 bp, 14 predicted proteins | sample L1c2metaG_FD_143050 | JGI IMG/M metagenome (GOLD analysis project Ga0193751, IMG submission 143050) | Soil microbial communities from a riparian zone of the East river system, Colorado, United States - L1c2 | ecosystem: Environmental > Terrestrial > Soil > Riparian zone | place: USA: East River... | reverse complement strand
CGATCCTAAGTTGCGGATTACCGAGGCATTGCAACGATTCCCGGAATTAAAGTCGCGGCTCGACGGGGCTGACATTTCCTCCACCGAGAAAGGCGCCCTGACGGCCACGTGCAAGCTCAAGCATGTGAGCCGCGGGAATGTTGCGCTGATCGGGGATGCGTCTGGCACCGTCGATGCCATCACAGGGGAAGGACTCTGTCTCTCGTTCAGCCAGGCGATGGTATTGGCGGAGTGCTTGCGGGCGGGCGATCTGGCGCGTTATGAGCGCGAACATCGCCGCCTTGCCTTGCGGCCATTTCTGATGGCGCGATTGATGCTCACGCTCGATGGGCGTCCGCGGCTGCAGCGTCGTACGCTCCAGGCCCTTCACAAGCGCCCGGACATTTTTCGGCGGCTGCTGGAGTTGCATGTGGGCGTTCTTTCGCCTTTGCATCTTGCTTTGGATGGTCTGACCTTGGGATGGGGGTTGTTGACCGCATAATTTTATGAGACTGATCTGTAAAACTAGTAATGCGGTTTCCAGTCTTAGATTGGGATCTGTTCTTTCAATTCTCCTGGGCGCCTTCGTCGCAATAGGCGTGGCTCAGGATACTTCTTTTCAGCTTGAACCGGCGCAAACATTGGTCAAGTTCACTCTCGGCGACGTTCTTCATACCGTGCATGGAAGTTTTTATTTGAAGCGTGGAGAATTACAGTTCGAGCCTGCTTCCGGAAAAATCTCTGGCGAGATCGTGGTCGACGCGGGAAGCGGCAATAGCGGCAGCGGCATGCGCGATCACAAGATGAACAAAGAAGTACTGGAGAGCAGCCGCTATCCCGAAGTTGTCTTTCATCCCGACAGGATCGAAGGCGCAGTCGCGAGTCAGGGAAAATCTTCTGTGCAGGTTCACGGCATGTTCAACATTCACGGCGTGGATCACGAGATCACGGTGCCGGCTGAAGTGGAAGTGTTAGCGGATCATTGGCTTGCGACCGTTCACTTCACGGTTCCGTATGCGAAGTGGGGAATGAAAAATCCGAGCACGCTGTTCCTGAAAGTCAATGATTCCGTGGAGATTGATTTGATGGCGGCCGGGAACATAGTCAGACCGTCGGTCGCGGCGTCCGCCCGGTAGCCGTCTCAGTAACTATTCTGCGGCACAATTCCTTTTCCTTCGGTGCACTGGTAGCAGCGTCCCGCCGCAAGATTTTTGTATTCTTCCGTTCGTCCGCTCGGCCAATCGATCACTACGCGATCAATGCGATCCCGTTTTTCCAGGCCAAAGGTCAGCGGAAGTTCCGACTGCGATAAATAACTGGAACCGCCCTTCACCACTCGTGACTGCGTAGAACCAGCAACAAAGACGCGCACCCTCGCGCCGATCGCATCCCGGTTCGACTTGGTTCCCACCAGGCGAAAACGGATGCTGTGGTTGCCATTGAGAAGGTCGGTGCGATACAGATAGGCTGGCCCGTTATTGGTAGTGATGAGGAGATCAAGATCGCCGTCGCGATCGAAGTCGGCGTAAGCCAGTCCACGGCCAACTTTGGGCTGATCGAAACCTCCGCCAACTTCTGCCGCGACTTCGCGAAACATTCCCTTGCCGCGATTGAGAAATAGCTGTGGCGGTTGCGCATATCCCACGTTGCCGCGAATGTTGCGCACGGTTTCGTCAATGTGTCCGTTGGCCACGGCGAAGTCGACCCAGCCGTCGAGATTGACATCGAGAAAAGCGCAGCCAAAACCAAGGCTGTTCCGCGAGGCGATACCCACGCCCGATTGCGGCGCGATATCTTCAAAGCTCTTCCCGCTCAGGCGGTAGAGTCCAATCATTTCGTTATCGAAGTTCGTGATCGCGACACCGGGCGTGCCGGAATTATCGAAGTCCGCCACGTCGACTCCCATGCCCGCGCGAGCTTTGCCTTCGTTGCTGAATGCGAGCCCGACCTCCACAGCGGCATCCTTGAAGGTGCCATTGCGCTGGTTGCGATAAAGCTTGTTGGGCTGCGTATCATTAGCCACAAGCAGATCGGGCCAGCCGTCATGGTGGTCGTCAAACAAGGCAACCCCCAGCGATTTGGAACTGCTGTCAAAAATTCCGCTCCCTGCCGTAACGTCTTCGAAAGTGCCGTTACCGCGGTTGTGAAAGAGCCAGCAGGTCGCCCCGCGATACGCTTCCGGCGTGCAGTAAGACTTGTGCTTGCCGTCGAGGCTACAGAATACATCGTGCTCGGGCGACCACTTCACATAGTTGCAGACAAATAGATCGAGCAACCCATCGCCGTCGTAATCGAACCACAAGGCCGACGTGCTGAATCCCCCGCGCTTTCCCAGGCCGCTGGCGTCGGTTACGTCGGTGAACGTGCCTTTCCCGGTATTGCGAAATAAACGGTTCTGCCCCACGCAGGTGATCAGAATGTCGGGAAAGCCGTCATTGTTGTAATCACCAACCGCGACGCCCATGCCATACATTTCGACGTTCAGCCCGGCGCGGGCAGTGACATCGGTAAATGTGCCGTTGCCATTATTGTGATAGAGCTGCAATGTAGTGCGGCGCTTTTTGTGACCGGGCCAATCAGTGCCGTTGATCAACAGAATGTCTTGCCAGCCGTCACGATCGTAGTCCAGGAAGGCGCAGCCGGAACCGAGCGTTTCGGGCAGGAATTTTCCACCGAAGGCTCCGCTGTTGTGTTGGAAGTGAATTCCCGCCTGGTTGGTAACATCCGTAAAACGAAAACCTGGAACCGCCGGCGTCTCCGCCTGCGCCGCCAGGGCTTGCAGGCGAGACAAGCCCGACCACGAAGCCAGACCCGCCATTCCCTCAAGGAACGACCTGCGATTCACGGGACGTTCACCAGGCCAGCGCGAATGGCATAGACCACCAGTTCCGCAGTCTTATGGATTCCCAGCGAGTTCATGATGTTCGCGCGATGAACGGCGATGGTGTTGGCGCTAAGATCGAGGGCTGTCGCAATCTCCTTGTTCGACTTGCCGTCGACAATCATCTGCAACACTTCAAGTTCCCTTTGGGTGAGCGCGGCGCTGCGTTCGCCCTTCAGTCCTGATCGCTGCTCGACCTGGGGATCGAACACCGTTTCTCCAGCGGCCACCTTTCGTATCGCTGCACCGAGTTCCAGGTCCATTGCGTTTTTGAGAACATATCCCTTGGCCCCGGCTTCGATCGCCTGCCTCACCCACGTGCTTTCCGTATGCATGCTGAGCATGAGCACGGCGGTATCCGGCAATTCTTCAATGATCTGCCGCGTCGCCTGCAGGCCGTTCATCCCCGGCAAAGCACAATCCATCACAACCACTTTGGGACGAAGCTTCTTCGCCAGCTTGATGGATTCCTCGCCATCGCCCGCTTCGCCCACAACATCCATATCGGGTTCATCTTCCAGCATGCGGCGGAAACCGCGGCGCACGAGACTATGATCATCCACCAGCAACACTGTGATCTTCTTTTCCATAAGACTCTACTTTCTCCCTTGGAACATCCAGATGCACCAGGGTTCCGCCGTCCGGTGGACGCGAAATAATAATGCGTCCGCCCATCAATTCAGAACGCTCGCGCATGGCGACCAAACCAATCCCGCGCCGTTTCGGCTGTTCCGCGAACCCGACTCCGTGATCTTCTACTTCCAACTCAAGCGTGTCTGGTAAGAAACGCAAACGCACCCACGCCTCCTTAACTCCGGAATGCCGGGCGACATTGTTCAGCGCTTCCTGCAGCACGCGGTAGACATGAACCCCAGCGCTACCGTCCACGGGAAACGGCACACCCTGCTTTTGATAGGATATGGCAATTCCGGTTTGCCGTTCTACGGTGGGGATGTACCAGTCAAGCGTGCTCTCGAGTCCCGCTTCGTCGAGCATCACCGGATGCAGAGCCTGTGAGAGGCTGCGCACGCTCTCGAGCGTAGTCTGCACGATTTGGAGAACTTCCTGCAAATCGGTTCTCAACGACGATCCCTCCGGGGCATGGGTTCCGGCGCGGCGAAGCATCGAACCAACGGCCGTGAGAATCTGGCCGAATTCATCGTGCAATTCGCGCGAGATATAGCGCAAGGTCGACTCCTGAGTGGCAATCAGCTTCTGCGCCAGTTCGCTGCGGCGCTCCGAGATCTCGGCCAGGCGCGCGAACAATCTCCGGGTCCAACGAATCAGCGAAAGGCCATTGAGAAGAATCGCCAAAAGAGTCGCGGCTAAAAAAACATAGACCTGCCGCTGCACGCCGTCATAGATGTGAATGATGCGCTGGGCCGCTTGTTCTTCATTCTCGCTGTTTTGCACCAGCAATCGAGCCACGGCCGTGCTTAGCGCCGCCTGCCGCTCTTGAAGTGAAAGTTGAATCTGCTCGCGCGCCTCTTTGTCCTTGCCATCGCGGGCGAGCGCAAAAATGCGATCCACTGCATCCCAGAACTGGGTGAAGGACCCTGTGAGAAACGCACTTTGCTCCGGAGTTCGGCTGGCCGCGGCAAGTCCCGCCTCCAGTCTCATCGCATCATCCAAATCGGTTCGAATCCGCTGGAACTGCGCGGACCACGCCGTCAGCGGGTAAGGCTCATCGCTGCTCACCATGTCGCGCATGGCGACGGCAAGCAGATTGAGATCATTCTGAATTCTCAGCAACTGCAGAGAATCCCTGCGATTGCGGTCGACCAACTCGGTCTGCAACTTGCGCAGGCCGGTCACTTGCCATGTGATGTAAGCCGAATACGCCACAACCGCGGACAGCGTGATAAGCAGACCCAGCAACAGGGCTAAGGTGGGCGAACGCTCTGGCGCAGACAGGCGGGACACGACCCGAGCATACAACGTCTACATAAGCCGTGTCACAGGCGGCGCATTATCGCCGGATGTGTGACAATTGCAGTAATAAATGAAGCGAATGAGGTCAGAACGGAGTCAAACAATAGATTGAGTTCTCCAGCCAAAGAAGCGGCGAAACCCCCGAAGATCCAGCGACTGAAGGCCGTTTGGCCAGAAGTATGGAAGTTGATGCGTCCGCGCCGCGGATTGCTGGCTCTCGGTTTTGTCTTAATGGTGATTAATAAGGTCGCCGGCTTCGTATTGCCCTATTCATCGAAGTTCCTGATTGATAACGTGGTGGCCAAACATCAGACGGGACTGTTGCGGCCTCTGGTTTTCTCGGTTTTGTTGGCGACGTTCATTCAAGGCGTGACTTCTTTTTCTCTGACGCAGCTGCTCTCCAAGGCGGCCCAGCGCCTCATAGCCGAGCTCCGTGAGCAGGTGCAGGCGCACATCTCCCGCCTGTCGGTGGCCTTTTACGATGCCAACAAAACCGGGGCTCTGGTGTCGCGCATCATGAGCGACGTCGAGGGTGTTCGCAATCTACTGGGAACTGGCTTGGTGGACTTTGCTGGAGGATTGGTCGCGGCTGGAATTGCGCTCGCTCTTCTGCTTCGCATCAGTGCGCCCCTCACCCTGATTGCCGTAGGATCCTTGGGCTGCTTTGCGCTCGCACTGAATAGAGCCTTTAAGACAATCCGTCCCATTTTTCGCGAACGCGGCAAAATCAATGCCGAAGTTACAGGGCGCCTGACCGAATCGCTGGGCGGCGTTCGTGTCATTAAGGGATATCACGCGGAGGAGCGCGAAGAAAAAGTCTTTGCGGGCGGGGTGCGCCGGCTGCTCGATAACGTCATGCGTACTTTGACCGCCACGTCGCTGATGGGCCTTTCCGCCAGCGTGCTACTGGGCGTGGTGGGAGCCGCTACGATGTACGTGGGTGGGCGCCAGATGATGGCGCACACTCTGAGTCCGGGCAGTTATTTTTCCTACAACTTCTTGCTCGTTTTTTTGATCGCTCCTGTCATGCAAGTTGTGTCCATTGGAACGCAACTTACCGAAGCAATCGCTGGTCTGGAAAGAACCCAGGAGATTATGGCCGAGCAGCCCGAGGATCAGGACCCGAATCGCTCCGTGCGACTTCGCGACATTGTGAGCACCGTTGAATTCAACAATGTAACTTTTAGCTACGACGGCATCCACGACGTTCTGCGCAACGTTTCTTTCCGCTCCGAGCCGGGAACGGTGACCGCGCTCGTGGGCTCTTCCGGCTCGGGGAAGTCCACGACGATTGGATTGATCTCCGCCTTCTACGTGCCTTCCAAAGGCAATGTCCTGGTCGACGGCGTCGACTTGAGCACCGTTCGGCTCGACTCTTTCCGCACTCGCTTGGGAGTCGTGCTGCAGGAATCGTTCCTGTTCGATGGAACCATCCGCCAGAACGTTTCTTTCTCGCGGCCCGAATCCAGCGAAGAAGAAATCATGCGCGCCTGCCGGATCGCTCGCGTCGACGAGTTCGCCGAGTCCTTTGCCGACAAGTACGACACAATCGTCGGCGAGCGCGGCGTAAAACTCTCGGGTGGGCAGCGGCAGCGCATTTCCATTGCCCGCGCCATTCTGGCCCAGCCACGCATTCTGATTCTGGACGAAGCCACTTCCAGCCTTGACTCTGAGTCGGAACAGATGATTCAACAGGGTCTCTCGTACTTAATGCAGGGGCGTACCACATTCGTGATTGCGCACCGGCTTTCGACGATTCGCCGCGCTGACCAGATCATGGTGATGGAACAGGGTCAGATCGTGGAGCGTGGCACACACGCCGAGTTGTACGCCGCGCGTGGACGCTACTATGACCTTTACACGCGCCAACACGGAGTCGAGGAAAATCTATTTCTCGCTCCCGGAGAAGGCGATGCGGTCGCGGTGGCTGACGACGGAGCAGCCGCCAAGAATGGCGATGTGAAGGCGGGCGACGCACTCCGCGTGCTGCGAGGAGAGATGCGCTAGCCGCTATGACGACAGCCCCCGCAGTTTATGCCGCGCGCGGTACGATTGAGATTCGCAGCGAAAATCTTTGCCGTCATTACCGCATGGGTGAAACGTTGATCCGTGCGGTTGATGGCGTATCCCTCGAAGTTCCGGCCGGAGAATTCGTCGCTCTTCTGGGAAGTTCGGGCTCCGGCAAGTCTTCCGTGTTGAATCTGATTGCAGGCCTCGATCGTCCGACCTCGGGAAGTGTCATCGTCCAGGATCGTGATCTGGCAAAACTGTCGCGCGAAGAATTGGCTAAGTACCGGCTACATGTTGTCGGCATGGTTTTTCAGTCGTTCAATTTGATTCCCAGCATGACGCTGGCGGAGAACGTGGAACTTCCCCTTCGTTTTGCGGAAGTCGATCGCAGCCAGCGACAGAATCTTTCCCGCGAGGCCTTGGAGCGAGTAGGCTTGCGCGCGCGCATGAACCATCGACCGAGCGAGCTTTCCGGCGGCGAACAGCAGAGGGCGGCGCTGGCGCGAGCGCTGATCAATCGTCCGCACCTTCTGCTTGCCGACGAACCCACAGGAAATCTCGACAGCCACACCGGAACGGAGATCATGGAGATGGTCCGCGAATTCAACCGGGAATTGGGAATGACGGTCGTGATGGTAACGCACGAGCGTGCCCTGGCCGAGCGTTACGCGCAACGCATGATCTTTCTGGCGGATGGGAAGTTGATCGATGATCGGCAGAACAACGACCGGCCGAACTCGCCCGCTGCAGTGGACGTTCGTGCGCATGGAGGACAGTCTTGAAGATTTCAGATCTCACCGAGCTAGCATTGCGAAACCTGCGGGAGTCCGTGTTGCGGAATTCGCTGACGACGATTGGCATCTCGGTGGGAGTAGCATCACTTGTGGCAATGCTTTCTCTCGGTACCGGCTTGCAGCAACTGTTCTCACGGCGATTGGCAAAATCGGGACTGTTCGACACGGTGTTGGTTTCTTCGCGGCGCGAACTCCGCGGGATGGGTCGCGAGGAGGAGCGCAAAGGACCGACACCGGGCGAAAGCCGCCTTCTGGACGAAACCGCGAGACAGGAGATGGAGCGCCTGCCCAATGTGAGCGAGGCGTTTCCCGACATTCGCTTCGTGACTGAGTTGCGCTACGAAGATAAGCCGCATCTCACGATGATTTCTGCGCTGCCGCAATCGGCGCGATCCAACGACGCCTTCGATGGGATGCAAGGCCGATTCTTTTCGTCCGACACCGAAGCCGGAGTAATCCTGCAGAAATCTTTCGCCGAGGAACTGCTGGGAAAGACTCCTCCGCTGGGAGCAGCCGAACCGAACATTGCCGAACTGGCGAAGCCGCTTCTGGGCAAGGAATTGACCATGCGATACGCGCAGCGGCAGGCTGCGTCGGTGAGTCAATCGTCCGCAAATGAACCGGCTTCCACGGACAATGGCAACTCGGGCGCCGCGTATTCCGTTGTATCGCGCGAGCAGAAACTCAGGATTGTTGGCATCTCTGATCTCGACCCCGAGAGCATGCGCGGTCCAATGCGTGCGAAGGTTTTCCTGCCGCTGAGGTTGGCTGAGAGTCTGCACGTGATGCAGCCCACCGATCTGCGCGAGATTTCCCGGGCCTCGCCGGGTCAGCCGGTCTACTCGTCGGTGAGCGTGCGGGTTAAGAATCCGGCGCAGGTACAGGGTGTAGAAGATGCCATCAAGAAAATGGGGTTCACCACGTTCTCGATTCTGGACGCAAGTAACAGCCTGCGGCAAGTGTTTAAGGTCTTGTATGCCTTCCTGGGAATTTTTGGGAGCCTCGCGTTGACGGTCGCGTCCATCGGGATCGTCAATACGTTGGTGATGGCAATTCTGGAACGGCGCCGCGAAATCGGGATCATGAAGGCAATCGGCGCCAGCGATGGGGACGTTAAGAAACTTTTCTTCGCCGAGGCCGGAGCCATGGGGATCCTTGGCGGGATTGTGGGAGTCGCTCTGGGCTGGGCAATCGGCCAGGTGATCAACTTCGGAATTAACATCTACCTGAAGAGTCAGTCCGTGCCTCCGGAACATTTTTGGGCTGTGCCGCTGTGGCTGGTGGTGTTCAGCATCATTTTCGCTTTCCTGGTGAGCCTGGTTTCTGGATTGTATCCAGCCGCGCGGGCGGCCAAACTGGATCCGGTACAGGCGCTGCGCTACGAGTAGACTGACCCGCATGATCCGCGCCTTCAGGCTCACTTGCTTGTTCGTGTTGATAGCCGCCGCGTCGGCGACCGCGCAGAGCCGCATCGATTGCAACGCTCTCACCAGCCATATCCTCAAGCAGGTCGTCCACTACTGCGTTTACTTGCCCGCAGGGTACGATGCGGGCGGAACGCAACATCCGCAGAAACGTTATCCCGTACTTTATTTTCTGCACGGCCTTGGCGACAACGAGCAGACGCTTTTCAACAGCGGCGGCTGGACCTTGCTCGATGACCTGCGCAATCAGCACAAGATGGGCGACTTTCTTATTGTCGCGCCCGAAGGCAGGCGGACTTTTTATATCAACTCGGCTTATATCAACTCGGCTCATATCAACTCGGCTCATATCAACTCGGCCGACGGTTCTGTGCGCTACAGCGATTTTTTCCTGCAGGAGTTCTTGCCTTATATCGAAAGCAAATATCGAATCCGTCCCGGCCGCGCTGGGCGCGCCAGTTTCGATGGGCGGCTACGGAGCGTTGCGCTTCGCTTTCGCACATCCCGAACTGTTCTCGGCGGTGAGCGCGCAGAGCGCCGCGCTGATCACCGAATCGCCGCAAACCTTGGACTCCGCTTCGCGTACCGGAGCGCCTCTGGCGGGAGTGCTTGGCGCGGTGTTCGGCAGGCCGATCGACGTCCGGCACTGGAACGAGAACAGCCCGTTTGTCCTGGCGAAGAGAAATGCCGTAGCTTTGAAGAAGGTGGCAATCTATTTCAACTGCGGCCAGGACGACAACTACGGCTTCGAAAAAGGAGCGGCCGCCTTGCACGACGAACTGCAAAAAGAAAGTATCCGGCACGAATATCGTCCTTACCCCGGCGATCACAGTCTCACGTACTTCCTGTCGCACTTTGCCGAAGTCATGGAATTTCATTCCCGAGCATTCGGCGCAGTCATCAATCGTTGAGACGGAACGTGGCTGTTGTAAACACGCCTGTTGTAAACTAAGCAGGCGACGGGTCACGCGTCGCCTCGCAAGCGCGAGCGCGGAGAGGTGGCCGAGTGGTTGATGGCACCGGTCTTGAAAACCGGCATACCCGAAAGGGTATCGGGGGTTCAAATCCCTCCCTCTCCGCCATGTTTGAGCCGCTTCATATCGATATTTTTTTTGGGCTAAGGCGGCCAAATTCTTGATTCTGCCGGACTTGTCCCACTTCGATATCCTCGGATCCCGGCAAAATATTGCGGATAAATGACTTACAGGCAAAATCTTCCAGAATAAAGAGTTAGCAGCGTCCAACCCCTGGGATTTCGCCATCGCTGCTACGTCGCCGCTTTTATCGCGCACCATTCCATTGTGAACTCCCTGTATGCTCGGTCAAGGTTGTTCGTCACAAGCAATGGATTGGCAATAATATACTTGCCGAATCAAACGGCAAGGAGGATCGGCAAGGTCGGCCATTTATCGCGCATCCCCATTGCCGCTATCTCTACCGTTAGCATATTTAGTTGCTACGGGCGCCACTATCCTCGGTTGCGGGTGAAAATCGTGTCTCTCCAGACGGCATATCTCGATGAAAGCGGTTTAGGGAGAGCCGAAAAAATATGTGTTACAGCGGGATTCATGGGGAACGAGGCGCAGTGGTGTGCTGCGGTCAATGACTGGATAACGGCAATCAGACCTCGTCCTTCTCTCCATGTTAAGGAATTACGATTCACGGGCAAGAAGGCCCATCGGGCTAAGGGCGTGCTTCTGAGAACAGGGCCGATCAGCATGAACCATGCCGACTTCTGAGTGACTCCGATAGCGCGGGCGACTTCGTAAGAACTGATACCGTTCCGGCAATTCGACAGCATCCATACCACAACAAGCCACTTCTCCAACGCAATCGGAGAATCTTCAAAAATGGTTCCAACCTTGGCCGAAAACTGCCGCTTGGAATGGACGGATTTGCACTGCCACTTGCGCTGGTTATGCAGGAACACAACGTGATTCCGACCACAGGTAGGACAGACCACGACACCATCGGGCCACCGCAACAGGGTCATGTAGGCCAGTGCGTTGTCGGGATTCGAGTAAAAGACCACCGCTTCCTGCAAAGTCTTTGGATGTAGCAAATAATAGTCCATTAAATCTGATTTGTCAAGTATATTATTGCCAATGGATTTTTTTCTGTGGAAGGCTGTGGAAAAAGACTGTGGAAAAGGAAAATGGGACGGGCGGGATGGTCCCAAATGAAAAACGGTGAACGTCCCGCCGATCCCCAGGTTTCCCGTCCCCCAAGTTTCCGTCAATGATGAGACCTACCGCTTCAGCCATAGGGATTCCTCCTCACCGAGCGGCGTGACTGCGTTCCTTACGCCTCTTCTCTTCGATTTTCTGGACTAACTCTACGTAGTTTTCCTCGCACTGAGACAACATGTTCTCGTCTGTGATCTGGTCACCAACATCGATACGCATCGTTCCGCCACTACGCGGGAAAATGTCAGTAGCCGCTACCCACCACCAAGTGCCATCTGGCTTGCGAACGACGCTCCAGGATTTGGAGCCGTCCTCGGTTCCCCCATTGATTTGGTACCAGCCGGGGTAATCTACGAGTTCACCCCCGCCTTTGAAAAACTGTTTGGGAGATTCCATGTTTTTGCTCCTTCAGGGGAAATTATACTGGTCTCAACTATTGCTATGGCGAAACATGTGTCCGAGGTCGAGGATGGCTTCGCTATGAAGCGTCAGCGGGAAACCGCAAAACGCGGAAAGAAGCGGAAGGTTAGGGGCGAATGCACGATCCCGCCCCCTCCCGTAAAACACATCCTCAGCAGCTACACGATGTCCAACCCGATCAGCAAGCGGGCAATATCCGACTATGTAGAAAGGCAGGCGCGCAATGAAACAGTCCAACATGCAGAGCGGATCATGTCGGAGCACGTCGTCGGACATGACTACGATTGTTGGGACGTTCATACCGACAAGGACCGCTACTGGGTAATCACAAACCCGACCAATCTTTACTCGCAGTATTATTTCCCGAGCCTCGATTACACGCTGTCGTTCCACATCGGGGTCATGCTCAGGGTTGCGGCTCTACAACGCAGTGCTCCAAACGCGGCGCACAAATCGAGATTTACTCCGATCTGGCGACGATGGGAACAAGCAGCGGAATCCTGCGATGACGCAGAAGAAGCCGAAGACTTTCAGGGCGTGGGTGTGAAGTGCCGGGAGACCCTCATTCAATTTGTACGGGCATTGGCGAAGCCGGGGATGGTATCCAACGGTCAGGAAGTTCCGAAGCGTGCCGATGTCATCGGATGGTCAAACCTCATCGCGAATCACGTGGCACCCGGCGACCGCAATGAATATGTTCGGGCACATCTGAAGGCGATTTCCAAATCAGCTTGGGATTTATCCAACTGGCTGACGCACGCAAACAATGCGACTCGGCATGATGCGGAAATCGTTCTTGACGCCGTGCAGACTGTGATTGGAACATTTGGGATGGCTGTCATGCGCCACGAGAGCGGCGTACCCGAGCGATGCCCTGAATGTGGGTCGTACTCGCTTGATGTGGGGTTCGAGCCTGAACTGATGCCGCGTCCGTACATCATGGAATGCGAAAGTTGCGGATGGCAAAAGCAGCAAGAGGAAGACGCCTGTTAAAATCTGCTGCATGATTATTCAGACCAATCCCGAGATATTTTCCAGAACCCTTCCAGTCCACACGGTCACTCACATAGACCGTTCCAAAGGGATCGTCACGCTCAGCGGGTCCGATAGCTCATCGCTTGAGGTGCCCCGGTCCTTCGCGTTCTTTGCGAAGGGCGGGAGTCGGGGATGCTGGCGCAAGTTTGTTGATCACGTCGCGGTATATCACAAATCAAGTGGCACCGGCAGCATCGCCTCCCACCCTTGCAAAGTACGCAAGGATGGGGCACCCAGTGTGGTGGTGATGCCAAAGAGATCACAAGCCTGGGCCACCCGCCCAACCCTTACCTTACCGGATTATGGAAGGATTGCCCGTCACCTGTAAATTGATCCCCAACGCCAACTGGCGCGTAGATCCCGAGTGATGGATACCTTGTTCGATCTCGCCGAGCGCGCAGGCAAGGTGGTTCTACCACACCAGTTGGAAGTTAGCGGATCTCGCCGATGCGTTGCCCTTGCAGATACTTCCTCCCAACCTCAGCGTCGATCACGACCTTCTTGTTCTGGAACAGCATCACGATGTCAGAGCCGCCGAACATGAAGAAGCCGAACTCGTCGCCCTTCTGCAGCCTGGCGCCAACCTCGGGGGTCAGATTCACCGAGGAAACAAAGGCCATCCCGATCGGCAGCACGGCGACTAAGCCCACCTCGGGCGAATCGATGATGATCAGGCCGCGTTCCTGGTTGTACTGGTAGGTGTCCCCGTCGATAATCTGGAGTCTGCCGTCCGCCTTGCGGATCACGTTCAAGTAGACCCGGCCCTGGATTTTGCGGACTTCCTTGATCTCACCGGCGACAGGTACGTGGTAGCGGTGATAGTCGTCGACGTCCAGGAAACTGTGGGTGTAGGTGCCGTTCTTGAACGCGTCCTGGTACGGGCTGCCATCCAGGAGCTTCGCGATCGGCCAGGTAACGCCCTTAACCGTGACCTTCGAGTTCGCGTCGATGTCCCACGTGCCGGCGAAGACCGAATCGGCCGGCGACACGATCACCTTGTCGTTGCGAGGCTCTGCGATCGGCCGCTTGCCGGGCTTCACTTCGCGAGCGAAGAACTGGTTGAAGGTCAGCCAGCCGCTCGGTTCGGCGACATAGTCGTCGACGTGGTAATTGGGGAGCGCCGTGTAGGAGGGGATTCCCGCCGCCGACGCTGGCGTGTCCATGAACTCGCCCCGCGCCTTCACGTATTTCTTCATCCAGGCGTTGAAGCTCTCGTCACGATTCAGCCGATCCTCCGGCGCCTGATTGATGATGTAGTAGACCTTGAGGAGCACAGGAGGGGTCTCCGAGTGGGTCCCCGGTATCGCCGTGACGGGATCGTCCAAATGGTCCAGGAACGCTTCGGTGTTCTCGATGCCCTTGAGGTCGGCCGTCCGGATCGCGCCTTCGAGCGCCGCTCGCAAGTCTGGTCGCGCCTGCAGCAGTTGGACTAGGTCCTCGACAACCGGGAGATGCCGAGCCGATTGCTTCGGTGCCTGATCACCGGCGGCGGAGGGCAGGACGACAAGAGACAGAACGACACCCAGCACGGATATCCGCCACGTGTTGCCCAGGAGCACGCTCAATGCTCGGTACCCCCGCCCGAAGGTGGTGTTAGGGTTTTCGCGCCACTGCTTCCACCGGCCCTTGTCTTTGGCGTTGAGTATATCTCTGGCGTTCTGCTGCTAGCAATCTTTTTGTCCCATTAGCAACTGTTCTGCTAGCAAACGAAGCCTGTTCGTGGATGGTCGGCTAACAGGAAACTATGCACGATTGTTGGCCAAAAATCGCGATAGATTCATCGACCGCATCGTGTGCGCACTCACCTG